>Ga0163203_1000155_pt1 | contig 17758 bp, 15 predicted proteins | sample PL_2010_330m_FD_113534 | JGI IMG/M metagenome (GOLD analysis project Ga0163203, IMG submission 113534) | Freshwater microbial communities from Powell Lake, British Columbia, Canada to study Microbial Dark Matter (Phase II) - PL_2010_330m | ecosystem: Environmental > Aquatic > Freshwater > Lake ... | reverse complement strand
TATGCGCCCTTGGACCAAAAAACCACACCCCATTAATTTACACTACATTTTTCCGCAAAAGACGCGTTGTGAGTGTTTCGTACGGAATCTCATTCCGGTAGAAATACTCACAACGTGTCCTATACAAATACATTGCAAAGAATTTTCAAGCGGTTTCTATGCCCATTCTCGCGAGCAAGGCCCTCAGGCAATTCTCCGTACCGTTCAAGGCCAATTCCAAAAACGCGTCAAAACGGCTATTTTTCGTGCTCAGGGGTGCCCCACGAGATTACGCGGCGGTGTGGAGGACGCGGCGGTGGAGTTGGTATATTTCGGTGCATTCTTCTATGAGCGGGCCTGGTTTTGGTATGAAAATGAATACGTTTGAGAATCCTTCTTGGGGCTTGATCTCTATATCCGGATTCTCGTTGCCTCTGGCGAGGGCGAACACCTGTTTCAGCGCCAGTTTCATTATTTCCATGATACGCATGTCACGCTCCGCTGTAAGCTCGCTGTTGTCTATTCCCACGAGAAACGTATCGGCATCGTCTCTTAGCGATTTGAACTTGTCGGAAAGAACCTCGTTCATCCCGGAAAGCACAATGGTTTTCGTCCCGGCGCCGAGCCGGGTCTTTTCCGCGGTCATGATCTCCATTAAATTTTCTCCACCCGCGGTTTTAAACGATATGCCTCTTGATGCGCAAAACTTTCTCATGGCCGTAAAAACCGGGTTCAGAAAATTATACTGCGGAGAGCCTTTCTCATAGCCCTTTATCCAGCCGATATCCAGCACGACAAGAATGCGCTCTTTCTGCGGGTTATTTCTCGTCTCAAACTCGCGGCAGAACACCGCATCGATAAGACCCTGCGCTTCGTCTCTTTTCGGGCCTTCTACACGCGGCATCTCGGCCTCTCGGGCCTTTGCCATTCTGCTGAAAACGCCCGAAAACGCCGCTTTTATTTTCGGGTTGTTGCTTTTCATTATGTTGTTTATGATGCGTTTGCATATCTGGTGCGCGTCCTGTCTGTCCGCCAGGCCGTACAATCTTCCAATATCTTCAAAACTCACGCCGCTCTTATAACAATGCTCCATGAAAATCCGGATGTTTTTTTCTTTCGTTGGTGAGGGTGGCAAAATCTCTCTCAGGGCATTTTCTTTTTCTTCAAGGCCGATACGTACCTCTGCTTCGTTTTCAATCAAAAGTGCGGCCTTATATGTTTCCGGGTTATCCGAGAACTGCACCCGGCTTGCATTTTCTTCGTCGGATTGTTTCTCCGCCACCTGAATGGCGCGTTTGATCTCTTTGCTGAAATTAATGTTAACTGCAGGTTTCCCTTTGAACTTGCTTATCGCTTTCATGAGCGTATCATCCAGAAGGTCTATCACATATTCTTCATCGAACGACAGTTTTTTTTCGTCTACGTGTTTCTTTAATATTTCTCGGGTTTCCGCCCAGTTCTCGCGCGTGAACTTGGCCTCTTCTTCTGGTGGAGGCAAGAAATCTTCTATGCCCACATCCTTCTTTAGCGCCTTGACCGCTCTTTTGCCGCGATTTTTGCCTCTAAACCGGTTTTTCAGAGCATAAACCGCAATAAGCGTTATTAATGATTTGTCTCCGAAGACCGGGAGTTCTTTTCTGAAATGTTTCAATTCCAGCGCTCCCGGTTGCATTTCCAAAGTCGCGGCCAACAATTCAACAAGATAGCAGCGCGCCGAAATTGGAACTGTGTCCCAAAAAATATGCTCCTTTTTAAATTTCTCAAGAATTTCATGTTTCGTTATAATCGTTTTTTCTGGTGTCTTTTCCGTTATAATCGTTTTTTCTGGTTCCTCTATCCCTAATTTTTTCAGGCTTTCTTTCGCGATCTGCTTTTTCTTTCTATCGGGAGAGGCTCCCATTTCCTTTAAAATCGGCATTACTTTCTTCAGCAAGGCCTCTTCAAAAAATACAGCTTCATACTGCATCTCGCCCATAGCATTTCGCGTTCTTTTTGCCATCCCTATCTGAAAAAGCGCTCTGAGGTCGAATTTTGCCGTATATTCAGACAGGCCCGTTTCCTCAGCAACCTCTCTCGCGGTGACGGGGGCGGTTTTCTTAAGGAGCAGTTCGTACATCGCGTAGGGCGAGCCGGGTGGCATGGGCTTGGAGGGCTTATTTTCTGCGTCAAGATTCTTTATGAAATCTTCAACCTTTCGGGGAAACGCTTTCGGGTTGGTGACTTTCAGTATGCCCATGCCTCTTTTCAGAACTTCGGCGCCTTTGGGCGCGGGGTTAAAGTCAGACATGCCCGGCTTCTCTCCCGAAAGAATATTTTTTGATGCTTCAAATACGATTCTTGTGCCCGGCTTCGCCGATGCGAAAATATTGCTTAGGGTGATGTATTTTTTTAGAGTGTTCGTTTTTCCCAAGTGAGGGTTTGATTTTCCGAGTTCATGCTGTGTGGTCACATATAAAAGCCGCCTTATGAAAAAATAATCCGGCCTTTCCCCGCTGTGCTCAAGAAGCGCCTGCATTCCTTCGCTATCCAGAATATTAAGATGAACGGGAAAAATCTTAAGGTTCGGATTTTTATACGGCGACACTCCCGCGACTTTAAGCGTCTCGGTAAAGAGATGTCCGTCTATTGCGTCTTTTGTAACCGGTATATACTCCTCGGTCGCGTCAATCGCATAAACACGAACCGCCCACGCGGAGGGGTCTTCCCCGATATGCGTAAGCGCGTTATAAAAAGTTTGCAGGATTCGTTCAATCTCCAGCGGAATACTTCCGACACCTGCCGCGAAAACCGTAAAAGACCTGTCATTCTTTTCTTTCTTCTTGTTAATAATATTCTTGAAATCACCAGAAATAAAATCAAACTGCGTGTCATGCTCCTCTCCTAGCACATCCGGAAAGCCGAACCTCGTGATTATGAAGCTATAATCGCTAACGGTTTCTGACGCGTCGCTTTCGCTTAATCCATAGTCTTTTAAGGATCTTTTGAGCGAATTTCTGTATTGTTCTTTCGTTCTATTCAGCGCTTCAATAATTTCTATACGCGCGCTTTGCTTTTCCGAAAAAGAAGTTTTTATTGTCTCTACCTGCCGATCTATTTCCTCTCGCCTGTTCTCCATGTATGCCTGCGCCAGTATTTCGCGTCTTCCGGAGAGCGTTCCTATCAGCCCTTCTTTTAATATGAATATCGCGCGGGCAACCCGTAATTTATGAAATTTTAGCCAGTCATCGGTGGCGGCCTTCGCCTCTTCAATATAGCTCTCCGCCATTTCACTATAGGATTTCAATGCGATGTTGGGTAAAAGCGCACCCGGCGGGGTTTTTGCTGTACTCTTTACCGTGAAAGTCGGATCATAAAACCGGTCAAATCCGTAAGAGCGTTCGCCGTTGGTTTTTTTTCGGCCGGTGAGTTCTTCTATACGCGCAAACATCGTTTTTAGCTTTTGCACGCACGTTTTTGCCTGTTTTTCGGTAAAGTTTTCGGCATTCTGCGTCAAGACATGCAGAAGCACTATTGAGGCGTCGCATTCAAACGCCGGGTCTTTGCGCAAAAGCCGGAGACGCTGTGCCATGTATTCCGTGAAGCTCTCGCCTTTAACCATCCGGTTCATCATTCTCAGGAGGAATACCGTATTGTTGAAGTCGTCGCGCCTTTCTTTCCGCGGCATATTCGGGCCCACGAAAAGATCTTTGCGTCTTTTTAACTGTTCTATCAGATTGTTTTCTTCTGTCTCATCAATCGCCTTTCCTTCCTTGAGGCCGTCATATATGGCTTTGATAATATCATTTGTTTTCATGTGCTCGTTGAAGCGGTCCATTTGTTCCGGGGTGAATAGCGCTTCAAGAAAACTGGCGGCGTCCTCGCCGGGTAGCATGTTATTTTCAAGCACGGTGCCGATAGCAAAGTCCTCATGAAAAGCTCTTGTTACTACCATGAGCTGCAAGGCCGAGCCGAACATATCCGACTTGCCGCTCGCGGCGTACTCTCTGTAAAGCGGTATGAGTTCAGAAAAATGTTCGGGACGTATCGCCGCTCCCGTGAGATCCGCGGCCATGAGCAAGTTCTTCATTCTGATAAGGGCAGGATTGCTTGGCGCGATGCCTTTTTCTCTGAGTTCTTTCACGCGCGTTTGGCTTTCAAAAGGAAGAGGGGTTATGCTCGTGTGCGCTATCATGACGAGAATATCGCTTATGTCTTCGGGGGTCAGGTCCAAAACGGGTTCTTTTTCCGAAAGGCCTTGCAGAATCTTTTCGGCCTGATTCACGGATTTTCCGACATGGTCATGCGTGCGCGTGTTCTTTTCGCTGTAAGCGATATCGTGGTAAAGCGCGGCAAGAAGTGTCTTGAACGCGCTCTGAGTGTTAATCGGCATGCCCTGCTCTCTCATCCTTGAGAGGCCCTGCGCCACTACGCTGATAACCTGCATCGTGTGACGAAAATTGTGATACTCATTAATCGGGTCCATCCCAGAAAACCGCTCAAGAACATCCTCGTACTGCTCTTTAAACACCGCGTACTGCATTCCGGTCCATGTTCCTTTCATGTTTTTGAAAATGGGCGCGAGTTCCGCGGAGGCGCTTTTTTTAGGAAGCAGTTCGGGCTGGTTGATGCGAAATTCTACCGTGATCCTCGTTCCCTGGATGACATCGCTTGCGCCTGTTTGCTTATACCACGGCCTTACATCCTCTTCGGCGCTAACCCTTTCCCATTTTTTCCCTTTTGACTCCACTATTACGCCGTCCGGATCGAATGTGATCCTTTTCAGTCCGCATCCTCCACGCTTATGTTTTTCCCTCCTCAGGCTTCTTCGGACAACAGCGTTCAAGTCGCGGGGAAGCCCTCTCCCGTTATCTTCCGCAACAATCTTTATTCCGATAATTCTGTTAGAAGCACTTTGCTCTCTTTCTACAGATATTGTGCACCCACCTTTTCCGCCGCTATGCCCCTCAATATTCAATAACAATTCTTTAATAACGGTTTTCACTACGCGGGTTTTGTGAGGCGTAAGTCCTCTTATCTCCATCCCGCTTTTGGCAAGCACACCTGTGATCTCATAAAGGGCGGCTTTGGGAACTTCAACCCTATATACTTCCATTTTCCCTCCGGCGCGAGGCTGACTGTCCTCACCCTTCTCTATGGTCTCAATCTCTTCGGCGCCGGCTGGCGTTTCGGAAGACGCTGTTCCCGGTAGCGGGTAGGGGATCTCCCCTCTTTCTCCGCTATCCTCATCAACATACGGCAGGTATAGGGTATTACCCTCTCTGTATATTTTTTCCAATTGAAATCCTGAAACGTTCGTGCGGGACAGCTGTTTTGCAAGCAGATCTTTAATCCCGTCCGGGCTGATTTTGTCTCCGAAAAGGGTCAGGGCTTCTTTTATCAGCTTATCCAAATATAAAAACGCCGCACCGTCCCGGAAGGCAGCTGTGGTAAGGGCGAAACTTGAGGGCGCGTTAAGTGTTTGTGTGGCATCTTGCCCGGGGCGCAGTCCGGCGGCTGACGAAACATCGTGAAGCACCATGAGCATCACGATACTTATCGCAACGGTTTTAAACCATATTCTGTGTGTACCTGGGTATAATTTCATCGTTTTAGTCATATATTGCTATTTGCTCGTCTAACATTGCGTAGAAAAAAATATTACGCTCTCGCGTAACACAAAACCCGTAGGGGCGAATAATTATTCGCCCCTACTATTATGATATATTAACCTATTGTGGGGGGGAAGTCAAAGGAAGATGTGATGACTTTTTTTAACCCTAACGGCTGTATATAAGTTCGCCTTTTTTGACGATTCCGAGCTTTTGCCGGGCCTTTCTCTCTACGTATTCCGGGTCTTCTCGCATCTTTACAAGCTCTTCTCCGAGTTGCACATTGCGGCTTTCCAGAAACTCAATACGCTTCAGATACTGCTCGTTTTCCTCACGCAGCCTCTGCAATCGCGAGTATCCCGGCAGAAAGACCAGGCCCAGCACCGCAAAAAGGGCGAACACGCCCAATATTATCCTTTTCTTTCCTTCCATATTCGTCCGCCGTATACAGCCCGCGTTCCCAGGGTTTCTTCTATGCGTAAGAGCTCATTGTATTTACAAACGCGGTCTGTCCGGCAAAGAGAGCCGGTTTTTATCTGCCCCGCGCCGGTGGCCACCGCCAGATGCGCTATGGTTGTATCCTCCGTTTCACCCGACCGGTGCGAAATAACGGACGTGTATCCGGCTTCTTTGGCCATCTTAATCGCCGCCATGGTTTCCGTGAGCGTGCCTATCTGATTCACTTTTATCAGGATGGAATTGGCAACGCCTTTTTCTATGCCTTCTTTAAGGCGTTTGGTATTGGTCACAAAAAGATCGTCCCCGACCAGCTGAATTTTTTTACCGAGCCTGTCGGTCATTGTCTTCCATCCGTCCCAGTCGTCTTCGGCAAGTCCGTCTTCAATGGATACTATCGGATACTTCTCAGCCCAGTCGGCATAAAAATCTACCATCTGCTGGGCGGTTTTTTTGGGGTCTTTTTCGGCGTTGAGCACATACATTCCGTTTTTATAAAACTCGCTTGAAGCCGGGTCAAGCGCTATGGATATATCCTTTCCCGATTTGTATCCCGCTGCCCCAATGGCCTCAAGAATAACTTCAACCGCTTCCTCGTTTGTCCTGAGATTCGGGGCAAAACCGCCTTCATCTCCCACGGAAGTGGAAAGTTTCTTTGCCTTCAGTATTTTTTTGAGCGCGTGAAAAACTTCCGCTCCCATACGCAGGGCTTCTTTAAATGAACTCGCCCCAAGCGGCATGATCATGAATTCCTGGAGATCTACGTTGTTGTCCGCATGACTTCCGCCGTTGAGGATATTCATCATCGGCGCGGGTAGTATCACCGCGTCATCGCCTCCCAAATATCTGAAAAGCGGCAGGTTTTGCGAATCAGCGGCGGCTTTCGCGGCGGCCATGGATACGCCGAGAATAGCGTTGGCGCCGAGCCTCCCCTTGTTCTCCGTGCCGTCAAGCCGGATAAGCTCATCGTCCAGCTCTTCCTGCTTCGCCGCATCCATGCCTTTTACCTTGGCCGCTATCACCGTGTTAACATTATCAACGGCTTTCGTTACCCCTTTGCCGCCGTATCGGTTTTTATCGCCGTCTCGCAGTTCAACCGCTTCGTGTTCTCCCGTAGAAGCGCCGCTTGGAACCGCTGCCCGGCCGAACGAACCGTCCTCAAGAATAATATCTACCTCAACTGTCGGGTTGCCTCTTGAGTCCAGAATCTCCCGCGCTTTCACATTTTTAATCTTCGTTGACATTCCTTCTTCCTTCCGTTTGCTCTTAAATAAATAGGGACGTCACCTATTTAAATAACTTTTTACTTTTTAATAAATAGGTGACGTCCCTATTTTACTATTCGCACTCTGTCGCCTTCTATTCGTAGTTTTCCGTGGACAAAAAGGCGTACTGCTTCGGGATATAGCCGGTGTTCTTCGGCGTGGATCTTGCCTTCCAGTATATCAAGCGTGTCGCTTTCATTAACATGCACTTCGGTTTGAAGCACTATCGGTCCGGCGTCCAACTCTTCTGTTACGAAATGCACTGTTACCCCCGTTATCTTTACCCGCTGGCTAAACGCGTCTTTTATGGCGTGCGCTCCCTTGAAGGCGGGTAAAAGCGACGGATGAATATTGAGTATGCGCCCCTCGTATTTTTTTACGAAATACGCGCTGAGCATCCGCATGAATCCGGCGAGAACAATCAATCCTGTCTTTTGCTTCTCAAGTTCCCGAGATATTTCCCTGTCATACGCCTCGCGGGTACCGTAAGCGCCGGGTTCCAGAATAAAAGTTTTAATGCCCGCCTCTTCCGCGCGTTTCAGCGCGAGCACGCCGGGCCTGTCGCTCACTACAAGGGTAATCCTGCCGTTATCCAGATCGCCCTTTTTTTGAGCCTCAATAAGCGCCTGCAGATTACTGCCGTTACCCGATACGAATACGGCTATGTTCATGTTCCTTCTCCGTTTTAGCGCTAGCGCGCTGTACATCATCAATAACCAAGATACAAGTTACAAGATACAAACAATATTCAAATCACAATAACCAAACGACGGTTTATTCAGATTTACAAATAATCGGTTTTTTTAATACTTTCCCTCTTGTTTGGTTATTTGAATTTGGTTATTGTTTCTTGTTTGGTTATTGTTTCTTGTTTCTTTCCGTGTCTTCTCAAATTCGCTTAATAACTTTCGTCGGGCATTTCTGGCGGAGTTTTTCTGCTTCTTCCTGATTGCGTTGTCTTTCGTAATCCGGCCGGGAAAGGTTTTCTGTAACCTTGAAAAGGCCGCCCGGCGATAGCTTCTCGCAGATACCGCAGGCGATACATCCCGTGCCGCATGCTTCTTTTACCCTGAGCACTCCGTCAAGGGAACTGCACGCTACGTAAAAAAGCCCGTCAAACCTTTTTTCCTGCATGCTGATAATCCCTCGCGGGCACGCCGGAACGCATTTCCCGCAGCCCGTGCATTTTTCCGGGTCAGCTTTCGGAAGCCCGTCCTCCATACTGAGAGCGCCGAAAGCGCACACGCTCACGCAGTCGCCGAACCCCATGCACCCGTATTCGCACCGCAGTCCCGCTCCGAAAACAAGATCCGCTCCGGAACAGGTGCGCACGCCATTATACTCGGCCGTATATTTTTTGTCTTTCGTTCCGGCAGCGCAATGCACGAGAGGCAGGCGCGGATAGCGTTCTGACTCTTCTTTTCCCAGCAATTTAAACAGCTCTTCCCGCGCTTCCTCGCCAATCACGCGGCATTTTCCGGGATCTTCATTTTTTTTGACAATACCCTCGCCGAACGCGCGGCAGCTGAGATACCCGCATGCCCCGCAGTTAACCCCTGGAAGGAGCCCGATAATTTCTTCTATCCGCGGATCGGTTTTTACCTTAAGTTTTTTGTCGGCAAACGCCAGAATAGACGCAAACAAAATCGCAAGCGCCGCCATGCTGGACACCGACATTAACATTAAATTATCCATATTTTATCCCTGCTCTGTCCTCTGTCATTCTGACCCTGAACGAAGTGAAGGGGAAGAATCTAGATCCTTCGGCTTCGCCTCAGGATGACGTTGCTCTATGCCCTTTGCTCTTAACCTCGTCCGTCGTTTCTGACTACTCACTACTCACTGTTCACTACGTCAGGCCCTTACGCGCACGTCATCCGCTGATAATGCCGCCGAAACCCATGAAGGCTAGCGCGAGCATGCCGGCTATGATCAGCGTTATGCCTGAACCCTTGAGCGGTTCGGGTATGTCGCAAAAGGCCAGTTCTTCTCGTATCCCGGCCATAATGACAAGTGCAAGAGTAAACCCTACTCCCGCGCCCAGCCCGAAAACAACCGATTCTAAAAACGTGTAGTTTCTGAGAACCATGAAAAGCGTAAGCCCGAGTATAGCGCAATTTGTTGTTATAAGCGGCAGATATATGCCCAGTGCCCGATAGAGGGGCGGAGATATTTTCCGTATAACCATCTCCACAAACTGCACTAAACTCGCAATCACTATAATAAAAACAACATACTGAAGAAATACCAGATTATACGGCGCCAGAAGATAATGGTATATGATCCACGTAACGGTCGCGGCTATGGTCATCACGAATGTTGTTGCCGCGCCAAGGCCTATGGAACTGTCTATCGAGTTTGAAACCCCTATAAACGGACATATCCCGAGAAAATACGTCAGCACGAAATTGTTCGTGATGCTGGCCGCGATAAAAATCAGTATGAGTTCTTCAAAGGTGTTCATTTCTCTTCCGCTCGTTTCATGAATCTTTTGTCCATCATGTTAAATACTCCGACAAGAAGCCCCAGCGTTATAAACGCGCCCGCCGGCAGAACCATGATTATCCAGTCGGTGAACCCCGCCCACATTACGCGATACCCGAAAACCGTCCCCGAGCCCAGGAGTTCCCTAACGCTCCCCAGCACGATCAGCGCCAAGGTAAACCCTATTCCCATGCCTGCTGCGTCCAGAAAAGACCGCGCAACGCCGTGTTTTGAGGCGAACGCTTCCGCCCGTCCGAGAATTATACAATTCACGACTATAAGCGGCACATACGGCCCGAGCGCCTTGCTTATCTCGTAAAAATTCGCTTTAAGAAAATAATCCGCCGCGGTTACAAAAGTGGCGATAATCACCGTGAATATCGGTATCCGCACCTGTCGCGGAACAAACCGCCGTATCGCCGAGATAACCATCCCGGAAGAGACCAGGACAAAGAGCGTCGCCATGCCCATTGATAATCCGAACAGGGCTTTCGTGGTCACGGCAAGAGTCGGGCACATGCCGAGCACCTGCACGAATACCGGGTTCTCCCGCCATAATCCTTTTACAAAGTCTTTGATCATATTTTTTTCAGTTTCAGTTTTTCGCGCACCGAGTCAAGCCGTTCGTTCAGCAGGTTGACAACCGCCCGAGAAGAGATTGTAGCCCCGGTGATTGCTTCTATCTGATACGGCTCTTGCGGTTTTTGGTTCTTAAGATATTCCATGGCATGTTTGAGGGAAAGCCCTTCAAACTGTTTTCTGAATGCCTCACCCGCTATCTCCGCGCCCAGCCCGGGCGTTTCCTGCGACTCAAGCACTTCCATGCCCGTCATCTCTGACATGTCCTCATTAACCCCGACTATCAGCTTTATTATTCCCTGGTATCCGTTCCCCTCAGCCAAAATGGCATATCCAAGAAACTTGCCGTTCTCTCCCACGGCCCGAAAAACACCTTCTTCTTTGGTGTTTTTTATTTCTTCCGTTTCGGGAAAAATATTTTTTATTGCCTTCTCCGTCCCGGCCCTGACATTGGTTTTTATCTTCGGCATGGCGTAATTGTAAACTGACACGAGAAGCGACCCGGAAACCATGCCTACCAGTGTCAGAGAAAGTATTATTTTTACTACGCTGCTTTTTTTATCTGTCATTTGTTACTCCGAATCTTTTCGGTTTCGTCATCCTGTTTATAAGAGGCGTAATCGCGTTCATCAAAAGTATGGCATACATGACCCCTTCCGGCAGTCCTCCCCGGAACCGGATGATCATCGTTACCAGGCCGCATCCTACGCCGAATATCCACCGGCCCGCCGGAGTAACGGGCGAGGTCACGGGATCCGTAGCCATGAAAATAGCGCCTATCAAGACGCCTCCGGCAAGCACGTGAAATATCGGCGGAGAAAACCGCGCCGGCGCGATTAGATGTGTAATGGCCGCGAAAACGAGAACGGTTCCGACATATGCAAGGGGTATTCTGTAATCAATTATCTTTTTGTAGAGAAGATACGCGCCGCCGGCCAGAAGCGCCAGGGCAGACGTCTCTCCGAGAGACCCTCCGACGTTCCCCAGAAACAGCGACATTGACGGTGTAACTACCTGTTCAAATTTCGCCAGGCCCAATGGCGTCGCCGTCGTGACAGCATCAAGAGAGAAAGGTTTTACCCAGGTCGTCAGCGCAACGGGAAACGCGGCCATGAGAAATGCCCTCCCCAAAAGAGCGGGATTGAAAATGTTCTGCCCGAGCCCGCCGAACACCTCTTTGCCCAGAGCAATAGAAAAAACTCCGCCGAGAAAAGCCATCCACAAGGGTATCGACGGCGGAAGAACCAGCGCCAGCAGAATGCCCGTTAACACGGCGCTGAGGTCGCTTATCCTCACCTGAACGCGTCTTACCTTCTGAATCAGATATTCCGTTAGCACGCATCCGGCAAGACAACTGATAATAACTCCTGCCGCGTCCTGCCTGAAAAAATAAAGGCTTGCGGCCACTGCCGGCAAGAGCGCCATGATAACACTTTTCATCATGCCCCGGGTATCAACCGTTGAGAAAACATGCGGTGAAGCGCTTATGGTCAGTTTTTTCATGGTTTACCTTCCATCGCCATTACGGCGGATTTCCCTTCCTTTATATATTGCACGAGCGGTATCCTGGCCGGGCAGTCATACGCGCAGGCGCCGCATTCCATACAGTCGGTCACACAAAGCTGTTTCGCCGCGGCCCATCGTTTTTCTTTTACGTTTTTCGTTATTTCTGTGGGCACGAGCCTCACCGGACACACGTCCACGCACTTGGCGCATTTTATGCACCGCCCTTCCTCAAACTCCGGGGCCTCTTCCTTAGACAGAAATAACACTCCCGAAGTCCCCTTCAGGATTGCCGCATTCAGATGCGGCTGCGCGAACCCCATCATCGGTCCTCCGACAATAACCTTTACGGGATCTTTATAAATTTCAATGCCGTAATTCTTGATTATGTCATCAAGGGTCGCCCCTATCCTGGTAAGATAATTGCCCGGGCGATACATGCAGTCGCCCGAGATTGTTACGACCCTTTCAATAAGCGGTTTATTAAAATACACCGCTTCATATATCGCGTAAACAGTTCCGACATTATGCACGAGAAACCCTATATCAAGAGGCAGCTTGCCCGGAGGCACTTCGCGTCCCGATACGGCTTTTATCAGCTGTTTTTCCCCTCCCTGGGGATATTTTGTTTTGAGTGAAACAACGCGGATTTCCTTTATCACTTTATGCGTGGATTCTCTTCTTGCCTTTTTAAAAGCGAAAAGCGCCGCTTTCTTGTTATCTTCTATCGCTATATATGTTGTCTTCGGCTGCAGTATTTTTACAATCAGCTCTATCCCCTTAAAGATCTCTTCTGTTTTTCTCGTCATCATCACAAGGTCGCAGGTAAGATAGGGCTCGCATTCGGCGCCGTTGATAATCAGGGTGTCTATTTTTTTTCCTTCGGGGATACTGAGTTTCACGTGCGTGGGAAAAGCCGCCCCTCCCATCCCAACAACGCCGGCGTTCTTTATTTTCTCAATAAGTTCTTTTGGCGGGAGAACTTCCACGTCTTCCGTCTTGCTATATGTTACGCGCGGAGCGCTTTCGTCCCTTTCTATAAACACCGATTCCACGAATCCGAGCGCCGGGTGAAACGCTTTTTTGATATCCAGAATCTTTCCGCTGATTGGAGAATGGACCGGGCTTGAGATAAAACTGCCACTTTTCCCCAAAAGCTGGCCTTCTTTGACTTTTTCGCCTTTTTTTACAACCGGTTTATTCGGAGCCCCTATGTGCTGGGTAAGAGGAACAATCGCCGGGGACGGAAGAGGCGCCTCCCTGAGCGGTTCCCTGACGCTTAGATCCTTGAAATACTGCGGATGCACTCCCCCGCGAAAAGTTAATGTTTTCATGCTCATATCTTAGCTCTTTTGCAATCGTCTCGCCCTCGTCGCTCCGGGGACGCAGGGTTTTTTTATTATATACATAGCGCAAACGGTTTGTCAACGCAAACGGGAGCCATCACTTTTTTCTTTTAATTTTCGTTCTTCCGTTATATAATTACCTTGTTTCTCTTATTTTGTAACTTAAGGTGTTATAGAACAATGCCTGCGTCAAAACCTGAAAAATTTCACTGCTGCGAAAAATGCCAGAACTACTGGACCTGTGAGACCAAGTGGTATCGAGGCGAAAACGATCAGGAAAACATCTGTTGCGAGCTGTGTAATTTTTACAGCGCCTGTGGTTCTGCCGTTCCGCAAACAACCGGCAAAGAACCCGCTTAACAAGACCCGCGTTTTCAGCTCGCGAGACGATTCCTTCTGGCCAATATCAGCACAAGTCCCGCCAAACCGGCGGCGGCGAATATGGCCCCGCTAACAAGCAGAATTACCTTATTGGAAATAAACCTGGCGAGATACGCTGACAGAAGCATGAACAGGAGAAACGCCAGGTGCACGACGGCTTCCAGAGAGCTGAAGATACGGCCCCGGACCTCATCCGGCACAAGCGTGTGTACCATCGTGTTGGTGCAGGTCAATATCGGCGCTGCCGTTATCCCTACCAGCATGAGTAGCGCTCCCCCGACAACAAACACCGGAGAACCCCCGACATAAAACGCGAAAACCCCGACAGCGGCACCGCAAAGCGTCAAGCTGGCGAATATTACACGAGGCCCCTGAAAGGCCTGTCCGAATTTACCGTACAGCACCGTTCCCAGAAACAGTCCCACTCCGAGAAAAACCCCGAATATCCCCAGGGCCTCGGTAACCGAGCCGAATGCTTCCTGAATAAAAACGATAATCACACAGAAAATCGCCCCTGTCCCCGCCATAAGCAGAAACAACGTGCCCGTTACGACTTTCATTTTATCTTCATCAAACATGTAACGCAATCCTTCTACTATCTCGCTCCAGACGTTTTTTCTCCTGACCTTTTTGATATCCTTCGTGACCGTTTGTATGCCTTCGGCTATTTCCCCCAGGTTCTTTCTTGGCGAGATAAGGGCAATAAGGCCCGCTGAAACAAAGTAACTCATGCTGTCCAGATAAAACCCCCAGAGATGCCCCACCCACTTGACTATAAACCCCGCCAGGGCAAACCCCAATATTGAGGCTATCATCCTGGTGCTGTTTGAAAGCGAATTGGCAACCAGAAGTTTATCTCTGGACACGATGGCGGGTATCAAGGCCATTTTGGATGGAAGAAAGAATCGCGTGGCGGAAAAGATAAAAAATACAACGACATAGATGGGCCACATCACATTCAGCCAGATAAAAAGCGGGATCAAGAGGACCATCAGCCCCCTCAGCACATCCGAAAGTATCATAATTTTTTTTCGGTTCCATCTGTCCACATAAACGCCGGCAACCGGCCCGACAATAAACACAGGCACAATCACGAAAAAAAGCAGTTTTGCCATGGCCATGACGGACCCCGGCTCTTTGGAATATATAAGCGCTATCAGGGCCATCTGATTTAACCGGTCTCCGAATTCGGACACGATCTGGCCGGACCACAGCGAAAAGAAATTCTTCTTAAATAAAACTTCTCTGAAACGTGTCATGGGTTGTGCTGTTGCGAGGGGATTTGCCGCGCTCATCTCTTTATGCTGGAGCCCGCGAGTGGACTCGAACCACCGACCTGCTCATTACGAATGAGCTGCTCTACCAACTGAGCTACGCGGGCTTTGTTTTCCGCGTTAAATTGTATAATTAAACGAGGGTTTTTTCAAGGAAGAAAGAACTGCTGGTGATTCCGTTACTCTTCAAGGCTATCGCTGCTATCGCTGTCACGCACCTGCATCATTCCGCCGCTATCGGTCTGGTATTGACCGCCGCCCATATCCTCCAGCTGCATTATGTCTCCTTCGTTCGTGATATATTCCGAACCTCCGAGGGAATGCAGGCTGTCCATCGTCCCGTCATCCATGCTGTATCCGCCCTGCCCCTGAGCCTCGGCCTGCACCATGCCGCCGGACTCCAGAGTTTCTTCGTCGTCAGCGAAAACACCGGAAGAAAGAGCTATCGTCATCAACAGGCTCATCAAAATCATGTATTTTTTTTTCATGTCGTCCTCCTAAACCACAGCGGTTTTCCCTTCCGAACCCCCGAAAAGGAAAACCGCTGTATGACGCCGTATTATTATCGGCTTTATTTCTTCTCAGCCGCTTTTTTCGGGGCTACTTTTTTCGGGGCCTCTTGCTTAGCTTTCAACAGACCGCTGATCTCGCTGAAATGGTTTCTCGTGGCGGAAATTATCCTGTCCTGCACGGGTTTCCCTATTTTCTCCGCGGTATACAGATTGGTAATTTCTTTCACGTACACATCAGCAACAGCAGGAACGGCCTTCCCTTTCATGACTTCCACCAGGCATTTCCCGTATGGCGCTACGGATTTATTCATAAGGGCTTTTGTTCCTTCTTCCGACACCTGGGATGTGAGCAAAGTCGTGGCTGTCCGGAGAGAATATCCCCGAATAGCGTTACCAACCAACCAGAGATTCACTCCCGGTTTAGCATCAGCTTTTACTCTTTCAAGCGCGGCATCCGAAAATTCCTTTGATATTGCCTCGGCTTGTTTCTGAACAAGGGTTTCTGTGATTTCACTGGCCCCGATGCCTTCCGGATTCGGCTCGGCCGCCAATGCCACTGCGCACCCAACGACTAACAAACTACACGCTATCATTACTCCAATTACTCTCTTCATTATCTCTTCCCCCTTCTCGTTAATAAAACACGTCACCTCTCGCTATCTACAAAACTATTTGTTATCCCGAATCTATGATAAACCCGGTCTTTCCCGAGGCCAGGGAATTTCATGCTTTTCATTGCTTTAACCCAATATCTCTACCACAACTATACCTGCTGAAAGGTATATATGCAAATATCTATACCTCTTTTTTTAGCGCCTCTATTTTCCCGCGATCTTGTTATACAGCCACGCGAAAATAGCGCACCCTATCCCTGCATCAAAAAAACCGTAAAGGGCGCCAATCGCGCTTCCTCTCGGGCTGATGCTATACCCGATATAATAGAATTTGCCTACGATTGTGGGGTCTGACGTATCGCCCGTGAACCACATAATCCACCACGTGATGATAAACATGGATGCTCCCCACAAAACCCCTCCTGCCAACGCGAATGCTTTTACGTTAAGTTTCATATCCCCTCCTTTGATACGCCCCGCACATATACCCTATGATATACCTGTAAACCGGCTAAATTGCAAATCCTGCCGGTATTTTTGCATTTTTTTGGTTTTCAAGGTATCTTTTATGTTCGGAGGTCTCAAAACCATGGCATTTCAGACAGTTAATTTATACTATTTTTCCGGAACGGGAAATACTCTTCTTGTCGTCCGAAAAATGAAAGAGATCCTTCAGCTGAAGGGCGTTCCCGTTACCCTGCACCGTATTGAGGTAACTGATCCTTCTTCTGTTGAGGCTTCTCTTCCGATAGGATTGGCGTTTCCCGTAGCCGCGCAGGGAACTTACCCATTTGTATTGGATTTTATAAAAAATCTCCCGCAAGGACAGGGAACCCCGATATTCATGGTAGACACCCTGACCATGTTCTCGGGCGGAGTCGTGGGCCCTGTCAGAAAAATTGTGAAAGCCAAAGGTTATCGTCCAATAGGAGCGAAAGAAATACGCATGCCCTGTTATCTCTATCCGTCAAAAACCGACCCCGAAAAAAATAAAAAAGCAATCGCCCGGGCTCTGGTAAAAGCGGGAAAATACGCCCGCCAGCTTTACGACAGAAAATCGCGCTGGAGACGAGTTCCGTTCTTGTCCGATCTCATGTCAAAAATTTCCCGTAGCAAGCGAACATGGGCAATGATGCGGCGTTTCTGCAAGTTGAGGATAATCACTGAGAAGTGCACGAAATGCGGTCTTTGCGTGCGCTTGTGTCCTGTTGGTAATATTGAGATGCGTGAGAGTTATCCGCTTTTTAAGGACAAATGCGTCAGCTGTCTGCGATGTGTTTCTTTTTGCCCCGTTCAAGCCATATCCATGGCTAAGAACTCAAAGAATCCCTGCCTGACGGTATCTGCGGAAGAGCTTTTGGAAGATTGAGGTCTCGCTTTTGGGGATACCCGGAAGGGCGAATGATTATTCGCCCGTACGAAGTCTATTTCTAGTTCCCTGGTCCCCATACTTTTCGCTCCTTGGCACCATAAAAATAAAAAACGTATGGGCGAATAATCATTCGCCCTTCCTCATCCGCGCTCAATCTCCGAACCATTCCGCCCCCCCCCGCCGGAATGGTTCGGAGATTCCTCTTTAAATGGGTGACGTCCCTATTTAATAAATTTCTTGTTTGTCTATATTGCGGTCTGTGCTATAATTCTTCCGATGCTTTCGGTGCCGCGGTAGCTCAGTCGGTAGAGCAGGGGACTGACACCGTGTGAGCTCACGAGGCGAGCCCGGGAAGGTGCCGCGAACGGAAGGCGAAGCCTGTAGAGAGCGAAAACCCTGTAAGGG
>Ga0163203_1000153_pt1 | contig 17914 bp, 23 predicted proteins | sample PL_2010_330m_FD_113534 | JGI IMG/M metagenome (GOLD analysis project Ga0163203, IMG submission 113534) | Freshwater microbial communities from Powell Lake, British Columbia, Canada to study Microbial Dark Matter (Phase II) - PL_2010_330m | ecosystem: Environmental > Aquatic > Freshwater > Lake ... | reverse complement strand
TCCTCGTAGACACCATATTCACTGACGCCAACAAAGGAGAGAAGGCGTCAGCGGAGAAACTGGAGAAAGCCTTCGGGACCAGCGACCCATTGGAAGTCGCTGAGATCCTCTTCGAGAAGGGGATCTTCCAGTTGAACACCCAGCAACGTAGGGAGATGATGGAGCAGAAATGGAGGCAGATAATCCACATCATCTCACGCACCTACGTCGACCCCAAGACCAAGCTCCCTCACCCTCCGGTGAGGATAGAGAACGCCCTCGAGGACGTCAGGGTCCAGATAGACCCCCTCAAGGACGCGGAAGAGCAGGTGAAAGACGTGGTCGACGCGCTGCGGCATATACTGCCCATGAGCAGCGACAACATCCAGATAGCCATAAAGGTCCCTGCCGAGTACACGGGAAAAAGCTACGGGATAGCTAAGGACTTCGGCGAGATAAAGAGGGACGAGTGGCAGTCGGACGGCTCATGGATAGCAGTGGTGGAGCTGCCGGCGGCCATGCAGGTGGAGATGCTAGAGGCGCTGGGGAAGTCAACCCAGGGCAACATCCAGTCGAAGATAGTGAAGTAGAGAAGGAAGAAGAGATTGAGCGAAAAATTCGAGACACGTGACATAGTCGTCCCAGGCGACCTGTTATATGAGGGCCGCATCCGGACGGGGGAGAACACGTTCAGGAGCGAGGGAAACGTCTACTCCAACAAGGTGGGGCTAGTCAACTACAGCAAGGACCGGGTATCAGTGATCGCCCTTGAGGGCACTTACACCCCGCTCGTGGGGGACCTGGTCGTGGGTATGGTTAGTGACATCGAGCTGGGGCAGTGGGTCGTCGACATCAGTACCTCGGTGAATGCCATACTGACGATGCCCGATGCCATCAACAAGTCGTTCAGGACCAACTTCGACATGACTAGTGTGCTGGACGTGGGCGACGTCGTGGTAGCTAAGATCGTTGACCTCGACAGACGCAGGACACCCATTCTGTCCATCTTGGGCAGGGACCTGGGAAAGGTCCACGAGGGCTTCATAATGAAGATAACGCCCTCTAAGATACCCCGACTCATCGGGAAGAAGGGAAGCATGATCAACATGATCCTCAGGGGTACCCGGTGCCAGATCACCATAGGTCAGAACGGAAAAATACTGATCAACGGCCGGAACCGGGAGGACGAGGAGCTAGTTGTAAAGGTAATCCACAAGATCGAGACGGAGGCCCACACATCGGGCCTCACCAACAGGATCCAGGAGTACCTTAGAACGATTAAGGAGGATAGAAATTGAGTAAAACGACTAAAAAGAAAACCACTAAGAGGAAAACCTCTAAAAAGAAGTGGGCGAGAGTGGACGGGCGGAAACCCGACGAACTCAGACCCATACACATTGAGAGCGGAGTGATTCCCAACGCAGACGGCTCCGCCTACATCGAGATGGGCCGCAACAAGATCATCGCGGGAGTTTACGGTCCAAGGGAGATGCACCCTAAACGGTTCAGCAAACCCAACATGGGGATACTGAGATGCAGGTACCACATGGCGCCTTTCAGCGTCGACCCGAGGCGTTCGCCGGCACCCTCGAGGAGGGACCAGGAGATCAGCATGGTCATGACGGACGCCATCGAGCCGGCGCTCTTCCTCGAACGGTACCCGCGGAGCGTCATAGACGTCTTCGTAGAGATCATAGAGGCCGACGGGGGCACACGATGCGCGTCCATAAACGCAGCCGCAGTGGCCCTAGCCGACGCGGGCATCCCCATGAAGGACTTAGTGTCATCGTGCGCCTCAGGCAAATACGAAGGCAACCTGATCCTTGACCTCGGCGACTACGAGGACAAGAATGGCGAGTCAGACGTCCCCGTAGCGTACCTGCCCAAGAATGACCAGGTGACCCTGCTACAGATGGAGGGCATCATGACCCAAGATGAGACTGAAAAGTGCATCGAGCTCGCCATCGAGGGATGCAAGCAGATCTATGAGATACAGAAGGAGGCCCTGAAGAAGAAGTACGGGATGGTCGAGGACGCGGAGGAAACTGAAGAGGCTCCAGAGGAAGAGGAACCAGTCGAGGAGGCTGAAGAGGCTCCAGAGGAAGAGGAACCAGTCGAGGAGGCTGAAGAGGAATGAGCAACAACATAGTATCCCGACTTAAGCGGAAGAAGATCGTGGACGTAGTGGCCACAGGGAAAAGGATGGACGGCAGAGAGCTTCTGCAGTACAGGGACTGGGAGATAAAGACCAACTTCCTCGCAAAGTCCGAGGGATCGGCGGAAGTGAAGCTGGGAAAGACCCACGTGGTGGTTGGGGTTAAGATCGGCATAGGCCACCCCTTCGAGGACACCCCCGACGCGGGCGTCATGATGGTGAACGCAGAGTACACGCCCGTGGCTCACCCGACGTGGGAGCCGGGCCCACCACCGAAAGACGCCATAGAGCTTGCCCGGGTAGTCGACAGGGGCCTGAGGGCCGCCGAGATAATCAACATGGATAAGCTCGGCCTCATCTCGGGCGAGAAGGTCCAGATGATCTTCGTCGACCTATACGTGCTGAACTACGACGGAAACCTCATCGACGCGTGCTCCGCCGGGGCGCTGGCCGCGCTCACCACAACGGAGGCACCGGAGTACAAGGTATCGAAGAAGGGTGAGATCGAGAAGACGGATAAGACCGAGAAACTGAAGCTGAGGGCTCACCCCCTCGCCGTCACGGTGTGCAAGATAGGCGACTCCCTCATAGTTGACCCCACGTACGACGAGGAGGAGGTCAAGGACGGCAGGATAACCATCACCGTAGACGAAAACGGCAACCTTAATGCCATTCAGAAACGCGGCCCAGTCGGATTCACCTTGGACGAGATAAAGAAATGCATAAATATCGCGTCGGAGAAGGCGGCAGAGATAAGGGCTATAGTATTGGCGGGCGAGTAATGGCAAAGAAGAAGAGAAAGAACATCGGAATGCGGACGAGGGGCGGAGCCACTCTCCGTAAACGCTACGGCAGGATAATGGACACGGTTAGGGCGTACCACAAATGCCCCAGCTGCGCCAGCCCATCCGTGAGACGCGTCAGCGTGGGCCTCTGGAGCTGCAGGAAGTGCGGATACAAGTTCGCCGGAGGAGCCTACACCCCATCGACCAGGCTGGGCCAGGCCTCCCACAGGATACGCGCCCAAGCCTAATTTTTTAAAACCTTTTTTAAATGAAAATGTTCAACGAAGGCCTCATCAAGAAAGCCTCGGCGGAGATACATGTCATGGTGCCCGAGGAATTGGTTGAGGCGGTCATAGACGCATTGAGGCCGGAGGTCGAGTCGCCTTCCTCTGAGAGGTCCAGCACAGATGTCCGAAGGGGCGTGGACGGGATAGTCATATCCACGGAGGCAAGCGACACCACGGCCATGAGGGCGGCCGTCAACAGCTATCTCCGCTGGGTCCAAGGCATGCTGAACATGCTCTCAAAAATAGAATGAAGCCCCCTTGGGAAATTCTTTATACTGAGCACCGTCGAGTTAAATGAACCATCAAAGGTGAAAAGTTTGAGGAACGAGTTAAAGAGAAGGCTCAAGGCCGATGACCAGCTCTACGGCACATGGATCACCCTCGAGGCGCCCATAGTCTCCGAGATGATGAGCACCCTAGGCTTCGACTACTTCGTCATAGACACCGAGCACGCGCCCCTCGACATGAGGACGGCGCAGACCCTCATGCAGGCCATGCACCCAACTACAAAGACCACGCCCATAATCAGGGTGTGGTGGAACGACATCGTAGCCATCAAGAGGGCCCTGGACGTCGGAGCCTACGGAGTCCTAGTTCCGTGGGTTAACAACAAGGAAGAGGCGGAGCTGGCGGTCAAGGCCACGAGGTACGCCCCAGACGGGCTCAGGGGCTGCGGGCCCAGGAGGGCAGCCATGTTCGACCCCGACTACTTCAAGACGGCGGACAAGGAGATAGCCGTCATCGTCCAGATCGAGACCAAGAAGGCGGTCGCCAACATAGAGGACATCTGCAGCGTGGAAGGCGTGGACGCGACCTACATAGGCCCAGCCGACCTCTCGGCCAGCCACGGGCACCTGGGTAACATGAGCCACCCCGACGTGCAGAAGGCCATCGACAGGGTGTACGACGCCACGAAGGCGGCGGGCCTCGCGGCGGGGATACATCAGGGTTCCGGCAGCGCCATCAAGAAGCGCATGGAGAAGGGGTACAACCTGGTCACCGTGGGAAACGACCTCATCTACATGTGTTATGGGGTAAATGTTTATAATTAGGTAAGTCTATGGTTTAATTACGAAAATGGAAAACAAGCAAGACCTAGCAGACACCTACAGCAGCGTTAACAAATGGAAATCAAAAGTAGCCAAATCGACATACAAAAGTTACATCGATCATCTCGTCCGCTGGCTCAAATGGTTAGAGACCAACGGCGGCAGATTCGCCGGTCTCTCCCCGGACGAGCTAATTGAGGCACAGAGACAGACAGACAACGGCAACGAGTACGAGATCCTAGACCTGGTGCAGACCTGGGCTCTGGGCCTCGAAGCCTGGCGATACACATCTAAGCAGTCGGCCTACGCCTCAATTCGCAGCTTTTTCATGCACAACAGGACCGAGCTACCCCAAGACAAGGGCTTCAACATACGCAGCGACACGGAGCCGACCAGGGGCCTACTATCGGCAGAGAACATACGGGACATGGTTCTAAGCAGCAACCCGGTCTACCGGGCCGTTATCCTCTCGATGTTCCAAGGCGGCCTAGACTTGTCGGGCTTCATCCACTGGAACCTCAACGGCTTGAAGGATCTACGGGAGCAGCTGCGAGAAGAGCCGACCCTGGTAAAGATCAGGCTACCCGGCCGTAAACGGGACCGTAACAAGACACCGTACTACACCCTGATCGGCAAGGACGCCATCGACGCCATAGTGGCCTACCTACCTCACCGGCCAGACGGGACAGCCATCTTCTACACAAAATCCGGCACCCTTCAAAGACCCATGCCCATCTCCAAAAACTGCCTTCGGTTATACTGGATACGACACTTGGAAAAGATAGGGCTGATCGACAGATCAAAGAACACCGAGGGCAAGCGGAGAAGGTACGGCTACAACCTGCACGAGATGAGAGACGTTAGATCAAGCCTCTGGGAGAAGAGCCCCGCCAAGGTAAGCGTCTCCGAGGCTACAATGGGCCACCGGGTAGACCCGTTGCGCTACCGAGACCGCAGCTTCAATGATGAGAAATGGGTCCGCACCGAGTACAGTAAGGCCGTAGGTTTCCTCAACATCATGACCGACACCCGGCCCTACGGCCTCGTCGACGGCGACAGCATCCAGGCCCTCCAGACCAGGGTAACCGAGCTAGAGAGAGAACGAGACGGGTTCCAAGAGCAGAGCGACTATAGCCTCGGGAGACTCGAAGAGGCAGCAGTACCGCTTTATCCAGGGGATCCAGCCGCCGAGAGAAGACAGCTTAAGCTAGACTTTGCAGACGCTGTACTCAGCAACCGAGAAGCCGACGCCCAAGCCCTAATGGATAAGATCTTCGAGATGGCTAGGCGAAAACCAGACATAGACTCCATTTCCTAATTTTTCTTCAACTCTACGAAGAAGATTTGAGTAAATACCCCTACCTGGCTGATGTGAAAACCCCTTGTATCGTATCCCTCACACGGGTAGAGAAAGTGAAAGTTTATTCACTAAAAGTTAATATTAGCCCCTTTTAAATCTTCAAAGTTATACAGACAATTACATCTATTTAGGATAATCCCGTTTGTATTGAACAAAGCAACGGAGGGGTTCCCCGTATCCCCGTCAGAGTAACCGGGCCCCTGGTTTTCCTGGACTAAAATCCCGGGTGGGGAAGTGGCTACCCGGACCTCCTCGACATGAGGAAAAAGAAAATGGAAATACCTAATCTAAAGACCAAGCTAGTCGCACTGAGGAAGACCAGTCCGTTATTGCTCATCATCGTGATCCTAGTCACCGTCGGAACCGTCGGAGCAGCCATGCGCTTTCTGTTCAGCGTCCCTGCTGTCATCGACCTAACCACCGTCGCGAACCCCTACGAAGTCGTACTGATAAGGAATACTCTCCCTGTCGAGCAGGTGGATTTTGAGGGCGAAATGTATGCTAACGATCTTCAAGAAACCACTGTACTAACCCTAAGCTACTATCTGGACGCCCAAAACGTCCACGAGGGCACAATTTATGCATACGTCGACGTCGAAGAACTAGTTCAGGGAACGATCCACGTCTATGCTAGAAACGGCGATTGGACAATAGTAGACACCCTCACGCCTGAGAACATGATCGGCTCCTACGCCTTCGAGTTCCCGCCCGAGACCAGCCGACTGGAATTAAAGTTCGGCTACACCAGTCTCGACCCAGGCACCCAGAATCTGGTCTTTAACTTCTACGGAGAAGACGCACCTAGGGCACCGCCTTAATCCCCATTTTTTTTCTTGTCCTCAGAGGAGTGAAACACATGACAGAGGAGAGAGAGACCGAGGAGATAGTACAGAGGCTACTGAAAAGGCTCGGAGACATGGACATCAACCTTGTGTTGTTTTTAGCTCAACCAATTAATCCAGGAGAGGCTCGGCCATAAACGTCATCAGACGATGCCGGATTTGTGGCCTAACCTACATGATCTCGGAGCGAGACGACGGGGGAGGCCGAAAGCCCAGGTACTGCCCTGATTGTTACCTGGCTATGAAGGCCGGTCTTCCGAGAGGCTCGCGCCTACCGACCAGGATACTGGTCCGCGTGAAACGATGACTACTCCCTTTTTTATTGTCCGGAAAACCGATAACAAGACACGCTGGTTTTATACCTTCTACCACTCTATTATAGACGGGTTAGACGCCGATGTTAGCTAATACTATAGATAGCCGAGACTTGCCTCTCTACCGCAAGCTAGAGTTGATCCGAGGCGAGCTCGAAAAAAGGTTCCCAGACCACAGGATCACACTACGATCCTGGAGAAACAAGAAAGACGAGGGCATTTGGATCGAGTGGGAAGACGGGCCTAGTATCGTCGAGATGATCGAGACAGGACTCAGAGAGAGATATGGGCTGGTCTTCTTCCGGCTCCCAAGCTGCTTCGTAACGTACAACCGAAGCTATTCGATTAAGGCCCTCGAATCTGTCCAAGCAGACAGCCCTTTCCGGAGTTACGACTACGCGCTTCTCGCCGAGGCCAGCTTCGATCCCGACGGGAAGCCGGTGCATGGTCTCCTAACAGAGACATGGAGGCAAAAAGGATAGAGGTCCAACCTATCTTCGAGGCTTGGACCCGGGACGACGAGACCCTACTAATAGCAGAGACAGAGGACCCGAACCTGTATCGGCTGATCCAGCTAGAAGGCGGGATCGCGGCTGTACCAAACAGCCACATTTACTCTAGAGAGACCCTAAGTTTCTTACGAAGCTATCTTAAGGGCTCGGGCTACAACAGGGTAGACAGAACCGAGGTAGAGGGGATCGTAGATGCGTGGGCTGATAGTTAAGAAAACCCATTACGGCCAGATCAGGCGAGGCACGAAGACCCAGACCAGGCGACAGCACCAGAGACCGTTTAAAACCGGCGAGACCCTACGGCTAAAACGCAGCTACACCACGTATTGGGGCCCGACCATGATCAGGATAACGGGTGTACGACGGGAGAGGCTCGGAGACTGCACCGAGGCCGACGCCCGGGCAGAGGGCTTTCGTTCGCTAGAGCATTTCCGGGATCTTTGGCCTATCTACTGCGGCGGCCCCTGGGACGATGATCTCGACGTCGTAGTCTACGATTTCGAAACCTGGACCCCTAGCTCTCGCTTTCAGGGCTCACCGTAACCGGGACAGGATCCTGCTCCTCGTCCGAGATTTTATACGGCTTCAATGGGCTCGGGTGAACGTAGCCCTGAAGGAACAGCAGGCCCATCGCCCTCTTCGTGACGACCAGCCTCGGCGGTCCATACCTCGAAGTGAACTCGATGAGGCCATAACGCTTCAGATAATCCGAGTCCCCGCCCTCAAAATTCATGTCTCTCTGTCTTCCGACGAAGTTACCGAGGAGATACATGAGCTTCTCACTGTAGAGGTTCACCGCGTTGTAAGCGTTGAGCTCAGCCAGGTCCATCCCTATCTCACGCATAAGCTCATTACTGAATCTTTTATCGATAACCAAGAACTGATTAGGCTTGACCTTACGCGCCCTGGCTTGCTCTCGTTTCAGTTGCCTCCCCACCGTGACGGCCTTCAAGTATTTAGGATGCCTCAGACGAAGCAGACTGCCCCGAATAGACTTTACATCTTCAACCGAGATACCGAGTTCCTCGGCCATCTTCTCGAAGGGAATCGCCCTCATCTCCAACGCTACGAGACGGTTAATCTTCCTTAAATTTTTAGACAGAGGAGACTTCGTCCTCAACGGTATAACATTGAACCCCGGGGGTAGACGACGATCTAGTTTCAGCCGTTTTATCACCTTTCCGAGTGAGACCAGCTTACAGCCGTAAACATTTGAGCATTGGATCGATGTAACCCAGAAATCCTTTTTCTCGATAAACTTGATGAGTTTAACCAGCCTCTCATCTCTAGTTGGCTCATTAGACACGATCTTCACCTCCGGCTTCGGCTTGGCCTTGGCCTTCGGCCTCGGCTTGATTATCCGCTTTTGATCCTCAACCAGTTTTAGATCTCGGCACCTCGGATGATCGCTCACCTTCAACCGCTTGAACAGCTTTCTGGCCTCGCTGACCTTCATGTTGAACCTCGGCGCGAAGTCCTGGACATAGAGGCCCTGCTCGATGCACTCGATGAACTCGGGCAGCCTCTCACCTATCTTGTGGCCTCGATGAACCCGGAAATCACTCGGGAGCATACCCGCCTTTTTCAGAGAGTGGACTACGTTTGTTATGTAGGATTTGTTTAAGCCAAGATGCTTAAACGTCTCGTGAGTCACCCAATCGTCGTTGTCAACAATGACCCCAAGCACACGAGTCTGGGCATCGTTGAGACTCAACTCACTCACCTGTATTTCTCTCGTTCCTTCATCTCAGCCAGTTTCTCGCGTTCGAGACTCTCCGGCATTCTAAGAGCCGCCTCCGACCATTCTTTGGTTAGTCTTGGAGACACCGAGCTCATCATGTCAAAGAACCGGTCCGCCTCGAGCCTCGCCTTGATATGGACCCTCTCCGATGGGAGGATTATATCACCCTGGATAATCGGAGCTATGCCCCTCAACCCGAGGTCAAGCACAACAAGGGCCCTGTACTCCGCGATACTGAGCCGCCGCTGATGAGGCTTCGAATCCGGGTCCCGGGCCATCCTGTAGACCTGTCTCTTCAACCTCCCGATCCGGTTGAGCTCCTCGGCGACCAGGCTCATGTTCTCGTTCAGTCTGGCCAGCTTCCCCATCCAGGACCGTCTACGACCCCAATCCCTCCAAAGCGCATCCTCAGAGACTTCATGCTTACGAGCGAGGATGGGGATAAAATCCTTGGGCCTTGTACCCATGCCGTCGGCGTCAAGCATGGCTATTCTACGGGCCTTGATGTCCTCTCTCATCTCGAAAAACCCCTCTTTGGACAGGTTTCTGTCCTAAACTTCTCAGTTATTGTGTAATTACAGGTTGTAGTTTTAAGTCAATTTATACCTAAAACTATAGTATTAAGGCGTCTAGGCTTGTCTGCATGGGCCTCGTCTGGTCTAGGCTCGCCACGTCTGTCAGGGTGTCAGTGTGAATGCCTACGCCGTCGAGTATCTTGAGGATCTCCCCCGAGTGATATCCCTCGTCTCTCAGGGTCTTGACTAGCCTGGTTAGCTTCATGGTGCCTCCCTGGTCTTTCAGTATGGCCTCTACCTTTTTCTTGAAGTCGCGCTTGATGTAGATCTCTAGGGCTGTCAACGTTCAGATAATAAATAATCTTAGGTATATATGATTGTTTCTTTTATGTGAGACAGTCCCGGGTGAAAGTGGGATTGTTTAGGAAACCAGGGCGTGAAAGGAGAGACAAACACGCCCCGGGACCAGGTGGGCCTAGCCCACATACAATTAAAAATGTACAGATAAAAAGATATTGAAGGGGTCCCGGCCGAGGGTACCTTAGCGACAACCAGGGGATACAAGCCCTCAGGCCGGGTCGACGCTGACTTAGACCACGCCCGTGTACCTCATGTTCTTGCGGGTCTTCGTTTCCTGGGCTACCTCCTCAGGCTCCGGGTCGATGGTCCCATCAAGATAAAGACCTCTGATATAGTCTCCCGTCTCAGGGTCTCGGTCAGGCGCCATGATCTTCATAAACGCCTTGAAGTTCTCGTTGTTGACCCTGATCAGGCCGCCGTTGAACGACAACACGCCGCCCTGATCCATCTCGTAGACGTACCGCTGCGAAGTCTTGTACGTCAACCCATGCGCCATGCTCATGTACAGCTGCACCGAGTTCAACGCGATACCCTTCGGCATGAAGCCCCGGATATACCGCAGCATATCAAGAAGACGCTCCCGACGGACAGTAGCCCCGTCACTGCTTATGCTCATGTTTTTTCTCTCCTTCTCTTTCTTACTTTGCCTTAAGCTTTTGCGTCCTTCATCCAGACGCATCCCATGTTACCCAAGCACAGACAGGCCATGTGAGACCGTGTGTGTGTGTGGGGTGTGTGTGTGGCCCCCAGCCTCATGAGCCGCCTCCCTTGAGCTTGTCCACCTGGGCTAGTTCAAACATCATCAGGCTCACCCGAAATACCGTTTGACGGCCTCGAAGTGGGCCGTCGCGTAGTCCATCCCTCCAACCCAGAGCTCCATGAGAAGGTCCAGGGTGGGGTCGTCCGCCCTGTCTGGGCTCATGGCCTCGTAGAGCTCCACCCTTTCGGACGTGGGCAGGGCGTCGAAGTCCTTGGCGATACGGTTGTACTCCGGATCTCCCTCTAGGAGCTCGGGAAACCTTTTCGTGACGTCCTCGACGGTTGCGCCCTTCTCAAAGAGGTCAATCGCCTCCCTGAGCGGGTCCTGAGTCGCCGCCTGGCTGAACGGGATCATTGCCCTAAGGCTATCCAACTTCTCTTTACGAGACATCACACCACGCCCGGCTGCCGCTCTTCGATGTCGTCCAGGTCAAGCAAGCCTATGACGACGTTGCGCTCCTCCAGCTTCGTCTCTATCTGGGTTAGCATCAACTGCTGAACAGCTTTTTCAAGACGCAACAGCCTGTTCTCTAGGTCTAGCTCGGCTCTCTCCTTCTCGCTCATGGCTATTCCTCTTCTTCTTGAGTCATGCCGCCGGGGATCCTGGTCTCGGCGTCGTATCGGTTCAGGCTCAGGTCACCCTTGGGCTGTTTCCAGCTGCCATACAACGAGCCGAGGGGGAGCACTATCTCAGTGTACTTCGGGCTCTCAGGCACATCCGGGTCTGGGAGAGGTTGAACCTGTCCAGGATACAGGTCTAGGTGGTAGCGTCCATCTCTACCAATTTTCCATGAGTAGACATCCGACAGGCGAGGACCGTCGTCGACGGGGACCATGTACATGTCACCCGTCGGGTACTGCCTTGGTGGTGTGCTGTCCAGCAACGTCTTGATGTCCTCGGGAGACCAGCCATCCAGTTCAAGGAGGTTTTCGACGCCTCGCCTGATCTCTCTGACCAGGGCATCGGCCCCGGCTTGCTCCTTCTCCCTGTAATGAGCCCGTATCACCCGGGCCGCGTCAGCCTGCCGTCGACGCTTCTCATCAGCCTGCGCTTCCAAGTAATCGGTGAGATGCTCCTTTAGGGCCTCGCCTCTCTCGTCTTGACTGAGGGCCAGCCTCTCAGCCCTGAGCTCAGCACGCCGCCTCAGTGTCCGGTCTCGTATTGGGGTCGGCACCCTCGGCTGAACGTCGACGCCTACTATCCTGTATGGCCCGTAGCATCCATTCGCCATACTACTCACCTTCCTTCTTGGGCTTCTTGTACTTCCATGTGTCATAGGTCTCGGCTGTAGCCTTCTCTGACTCCGATCCGTCAGTCGTTATGATAGACCCGGGACGCCCCATGATATCGAGACTTGTCAGGAACCTACTTGGTCGACCTGCCTTACGTCTGGGAGCGTCAACGCCGCCTAGTCGCAGAAAAAATTCTCTGTAGGTTTCCCCTGGTCTTTGTTGCTTTAGAAGCTCTCTGGCCTCGTCGTCGCCCATATCTACCGTCAATTTCATGATTAATTGACAGTATGCTTACACATTAATACTTATTTATAGAGGAGGGGGATTAATGTAATATCAGGTATATGTCAACTTATCTGTTTACAGTCATTTACTGTCTAACTCTTCTACATGCGGATGGGCGTACAGAACCAGTTCAAGGAACTGGGAATCAAAAAATAAACCCTTTTTACTCGTATTCTATCGTCGCCGGCGGCTTGGGCGTCACATCGTAGTAGACGTGGGTCACGTCGACGCATGAGTCCAGGATCTTAGCCGCTGCCTCCCGGAGGGTGTTCCATGGGAGCCTCATCACTTCGGCCGTAAGATAGTCCCTTGTCTTCACGGCCCGCATGGACACGGCGTACCCGTTGCCCTCCTTCTCATCCACGAGGTAAAGGAGACGCGTGGCCTCAGGGTAGTTGTCCTGAAGATATTGAAGCGTCTTCTCTAGCTGCTCATACCTCGGCTCCATGGGGCGGTCCGAGCTGTCCCTGAAGGCGAGGGTGACGACAGAGCCGTACGCGCGTTTACCGTTAATTATGCCGGTGGCCTTCTCGTTTAGGAACCCTGCCTTTATCATCATGGGGTCGAGTTCAACGATCTCGGCGGCGTCTCTCTTAAGCACCTTAAGGTCTTTGGGGGACTGGCCGCTAAATATTGCCGCGAAGAACTGGGAGGGGTTATGTGGCTCGAAGGACTGCTCCACGATGAAAGTCGCCTTCTTTATCTCCTCCAGCTTCTCCGGAGTGATCTCGCCCACAACCCTTATGCTGAGACCCGGACCCGGGAATGGCTGACGCGTAGCCAGCTCTGGTGGAGCGCCCAAGGCTCGCGCGACCTCCCTCACCTGGTACTTGTACAGGTTCTTCAGCGGCTCGACGACGGTGAACCCGTACTTCTCCACCGGGTCGATGCCGATCTGCTCAAGGACGTTGTGCTGCGTCTTGATGCCCGCGGACGTCTCGTCGATGTCGGCCTTTATGGTTCCCTGCACGAGGTACCTGCACTGCTCCTCGGCGGCTATCTCGCTGAGCGTCTCGTAGAAGTTCTGCCTAAACGCCTTCCTCTTATCCTCGGCGTCGGAGATCCCTGAGAGAGCCTCGATGAACTTCTGTCTCTCGTTGATAATCCTGAGTGGTAGGCTCAGAGGCTCAGATGACAGGAGCGACTTCACCTGCTCCGCCTCCCCCAGCCTCATGAAGTTGTCGTCGATGAAGACGCAGACCAGGTTATCCCCTATGGCCCTATGGACCAGAACAGCGGAAGCCGTGCTGTCGACCCCGCCTGAGCAGGCGACAAGGGTTTTCTCGGCCCCGAGGGTCTCCCTTATTGCTTCAATCTGGCCTTCTATGAATGCTTCGGCATCGAACTCCGCCATTCCGCTCAGAGCATCATGGTCTGGTTCACGCATAAAAGTTTTCCAATAAGCTTAAAAAAAGTGTAAAAATACGCGTTGCTCTGTCGGGAATCTTAACTTTTATATGTAATATATTATGTTAAGTGGTTAACAACGCAGGTGATTCGAGTTGGTTAACACAGTAGCGGTGATAGGCGTAGGCGTCATAGGAGGCGCCATAACCAACTGCCTATTGGAGTCGGGAAACAGTCAACAACGTCGTCGCTTCACACGAGACGGACGTGTTTTTCCTCTGCACTAGGCCAGGTGACACCGAGAACGTGCTCGTCGAGATAAAGGACGAGGTGAGCAGCAAGCTGGTGGTCTCCACGGCGGCCATCATACCGCTTGAGTTCTATGAGCCCGTGGTCCCTGGTGCAAGGTTCGTGCGGACTATGCCGAACGTCGCCGCCATGGTGGGAGAGTCTTTCACCGCCTACTGTATGGGCTCGAATACAACTCTAAAGGACAAGGAGACTGTGGATCTCCTCCTAGGCACCATGGGGTCATGCATGGAGGTCGAGGCGAAGTACATGGATCCTGTGACCGGGCTCAGCGGAAGCGGCCCCGCCTACATCGCCATCGTCATCGACGCGCTGACGTACGCAGGGCTCCGCGTGGGGCTGCCCAGAGAACTCTCCAAGGTGGCTGCGGCACCGTCCGTCCTCGGCACAGCCAAGCTTATCATGGAAGGCGTGTCAGTCCCTTCCGAGATCGAGGAGATGGTGACGACGCCGGGAGGCACCACCATCGAGGGCATCTACGAGATAGAGGACGGAAAGCTGAGGACGGCCCTCATGAACGCCGTACAGGCCGCAACCAACAAATGCCTCAACATCCGCCACCTCTGGGAGAATAACGCGTAGCCTCACCCCTTTTCCACGCTAGAAGAAAATATATCGTGTCGAGACACACGTATCCCTGTGTCAAGTTATGTATGATATCATCATCAGGAACGGTAAGATCGTTGACGGCACAGGGAACCCCTGGTTCTTCGCAGACATCGCCGTCAAGGACGGAAAGATCGATAAAATCTCGAAAAAGGTACGCGGCGAAGCTGAGACCGTCATCGACGCCACGGGGCTCGTCGTCTGCCCCGGCTTCATCGACGCCCACAGCCACGGCGACTTTAACACCCTCGTCTACAGGGACATGGAGAACATCGTCCACCAAGGAATAACCACGGTGGTCGCAGGCCAGTGCGGATCCAGCCCGGCTCCGCTCAGCGACGAGATCCGCGGCGAGACGCAGAAAGAGGTCGACGCCCGGCTCCCCGATGGAATAGAGCTGAAGCTCACGTGGGACACCTTCGACGAGTATCTCAGGGAGGAGGAGAAGGAGGGGCTCGGCGCCAACGTCGCCCACATCGTGGGCCACGGAGCCGTCAGGGCCGCGGGCATGGGCCTTGAGGCGCGTGACCCGACGCCCAAGGAGCTCGAGAAGATGAAGGAACTGACGGCGGAGGCAATGGAGGCGGGGGCCTATGGGCTCAGCACAGGTCTCATATACCCTCCAGGCATCTACGCGAAGACCCCGGAGATCATAGCCTTGGCTAAGGTGGCGGCCGAGTACGGCGGAGTCTACGACTCCCACATCAGGGGCGAAGGAAAAACCCTGATGACGGCCCTCGATGAGGCGCTGGAGATAGGCGCGAAGGCGGGGATCCCCGTGCAGATCAGTCACCATAAGATAGCCAGCAAGTCCATCTGGGGCAAGAGCCGGGAGACCATGAAGATGTTCGAGGACGCTAGGGCTCGTGGCGTCGACGTCACGGTCGACCAGTACCCGTACAAGGCAGGCTCGACGGGACTCATGACTCTTCTTCCCCCCTGGGTGCACAACGGCGGAAACGAGGCCGCCCTCATACGTCTCAGGGATCCTGACCAGAGGGAGAGGATGAGACGGGAGATAGAGGAGGGGATCCCTGGTTGGGAGAACTTCGCCGGAGAGCTGGGCTGGGAGAACGTCTACGTCACCTCGGTGAAGACCGACGAGAACAGGGCTGTGGAGGGCATGAACATGGTCGAGGTCAAGGAGCACCGTGGGGCTCCCGACGAGTTCACGGCTCTATACGAGCTCCTGCTGGAGGAGGAGGGGACCGCGGGGATGATTATATTCTACGGCGACGAGGAAGACGTCAAGCACATCATGAGGCACCCACTACACATGGTGGGCACCGACGCGGGCTGCTGCAACGTCGAGGGACCGTTCCGGAGGGGAAAGCCGCACCCCCGCCACTACGGCACCTACCCCAAGATACTCGGCAGATACGTCAGGGAGGAAAAGACGCTGAGGCTCGAGGAAGCCGTGAGGAAGATGACAAGCTTCCCCGCCCAGCGCTTCGGCATACTGGACAGAGGGATTCTGAGGCCCGGCGTCTGGGCAGACATCACGGTCTTCAACCCCGAGACCATCATCGACAAGTCCACCTACAAGGAGCCCCACCAGTTCCCCGTCGGCATCGACTACGTCATGGTGAACGGCGTGGTCACCATAGAGAAAGGCATTTACACAGGGGCACACGAAGGGAAGACCCTTAGGAAAAGATAGCTATACCAAAAAAAGGTAGGAAGACTCCCTACCTCTTCTTGATGTACTTGCCGAAGTGGACGGGGGTCGCGTGAACGACCGGGAGATCCACCATGGTCTTGAGGCCAGGCTCGGCGTTGATCACATGCGGGATCATGTTGGTGGTCATGGCGATGGTGCCGTGGTCGCCGTGCACGCATGGGCTGATCTTCTGGTGGATGGGGGGCACTCCCTCGATGTCGACGGTGTCGTACTCCTCCGGCGCCCCGATGTAGGCCCTGAAGTCCATGGTGATGACGGCCTTGCCGCCCAACACGCCGTATGCCATCTGCTTGGTGCCCGCGTTCTTGCCCTTGGGGACCTTGATGGCGTCGCTGGCGGCGTCGTGGTCTAGGATCACAGGCTCGGGCGGGTCGACCCTTATCTCGTCGAGTTCCCAGCCCAGCGAGTCGGAGATCATCCGTATGCTCTGCTCGAGGCCGACGTGCCCCGTGATCTTGCCGCCGTCGATGGCATCCCTGAACTCCCCCTTGGTCATGCCGGCGCCGATCTTCTTCTGGAAGGGGATACGGCGAGTCGCGGCGTTCATCTGCCTGGTCACGTAGATGGACTCGACCTCTTCGCATGGGCCTGTGAGGAACGTCGGGAGGGTGTCCATGAGGAAGCCGGGGTTGATGCCCGTTCCCAGCAGCGTGGCGCCGTGCTTCTTGGCGACCGCGTCCAGCTTGTTGGCGTACTCGGTCCCCTCCTCCGTGGCGTATGGGTAGCCCAGCTCCTCACACGTGCTTACGATGCCGACCCCGTGTCTCAGAATCTGCTCGAACTGGTCGTAGGTTTGCCGGAGGTATGACATGGTGGTGTGGCACACCACGTCAGGCTTGGTTTCCGTGAGCACCTTGTCGGCGTCGTTGGAGATGATCACCCCGATCTTCTTTCCACCGAGGACCGCCCCCAAGTCCTTTCCGACGATGTCGGGGTTGATGTCCACGGCCCCAACGATCTTGACGCCTTCCTTTGTCAGAAGGTGCGTCGCAAGTCTTCGACCGATTACCCCGACTCCGTATGATACGACTTTAACGTTTTTCAACTTGGTTCAGGGTAAAACTACACTAATCATCTTTATAGTTTACTCAAAAATCTCTAAAAATCGTCTGCGTCAGGGTCTGGATGGTGTCTTTCTCTTAGTTGTAGGTATAGGCACCACCCAAACATCTCTCTATATATGACATTCCACGTTGGTTCGCCAGTCCTATCCAAGGTAGGAGAAGGAGGAAAAACAAGACATGAACCAAGTAAAGTTGCTGGGAAAGCGACGCGGTATGACCGGTCTTGAGACCGCTATCATACTTGTGGCGTTCGTAATCACCGCGGCCGCGTTCGCGTTCGTCGTTCTGAACATGGGTTTCCTGACCGCTGAGAAAGCGCAGTCGGTGATCAGTTCAGGGATGAGCGAGGCGTCTTCAGCGATGCTTACGGACAGCGGTATGATCGCCCAGTTCTCAAACGTGACAGGCGACCAGGCTGATATCTGCCTCATAAAGCTGACGTTCTACCTGAAGCTATCACAGGGCCACGAGCCCATAGACGTCGACGACAACGTGATGGTGGCGACCTACACAAGCCAGAGAGGTCACGGCGAGATCTACTCGACAAACGGTACCGTCATGACGATTTCCGGTGTGAACAGTGACGGCGATTCACTGCTTGAGACTGGTGAGAAGTTCAAGGTGGAAATCGATTTCACTGAACTCCCTCTAGCTGGTATGGATCCTGTTCAGGTTTCCCATATTGCGAAGTACGCTCACCCGTACGAGGAGTTCAGGATCGAGCTGAGGCC
>Ga0163203_1000152_pt1 | contig 18028 bp, 18 predicted proteins | sample PL_2010_330m_FD_113534 | JGI IMG/M metagenome (GOLD analysis project Ga0163203, IMG submission 113534) | Freshwater microbial communities from Powell Lake, British Columbia, Canada to study Microbial Dark Matter (Phase II) - PL_2010_330m | ecosystem: Environmental > Aquatic > Freshwater > Lake ... | reverse complement strand
GGTATAAATACCGGCAACGAGATCATCGAGCATTATACCCCACCCGCCTTTTATCCTTTCAAGGCTTCTGGCCGGAGGGATCTTTACAATATCCATCAGTCGATATATTAAAAATCCAATGAAAATATAGGCTGGCTTGAGAGGGATAAGAAAAAAAACGGGAAATATGCAGGTAAACTCGTCGATTACCACCAGTGAAGGGTCCTTGATCCCCTCTTCTGTTTCGACCTTTCCGGCAGAGATGACACCAAGGATAAAAAGACCTATAAAGACAAAAACATAAACCACGGGATAGCTATGAAGCACCAGGCACAAAAGAAGCCCCCCCAGGCTTCCCCATGTTCCGGGAGCCATGGGAAGCCTTCCCAGATTAAATACTGTGGCGATCGCGTATGCTGTTTTATCGGCTTTTTCCATTCAGAAAGTATTTTTTGTTATTAACCATATATGAAATACCGCTCACCATCGTGAGCATAACAGTCACAAGCATCAATACAAAGATTATCTGCCTGTACCAGTATTCAAATGAAGCATCCCAGAACCCAATGGTCCTCACACCGGCCTCCTTGAAAATTATAAATACCAGGATGACCAGTATTGATACATATTGCGAAACCGTCTTCTGCTTACCTCCCATGTCCGCTGGCAGCACCTCATCGTTCTTCAGAGCTATTATTCTGAGCCCGGTTATGACCAGTTCCCTCATTATGATTATCACCACCATCCATGCCGGGATAAGTTCCATCTCCACAAACGCAAGAAAAGCCGCAAGGACCAGTATTTTATCGGCTATGGGATCCATAAGCTTGCCGAAGACCGACGTGATATGATATTTCTGGGCTATGAATCCGTCCAGGTAATCGCTTAACGCGGCTATTATGAAAGTTGCCAGAGCCAGGGACTTGAACACAATCCCTTTTGAGAAGAGAAAAAACATGAAAATGAATGTCAGGCCTATCCGCGCTAATGTGATCTTATTGGGCAGGTTCATACGCTTTCTCCTATCAGATCATATTCCATGCTCCCGGTTATCCTTACCTGCGCGAATTGGCCGGTTCTGATATTCTTCCCCTGCACATACACGACACCGTCCACTTCCGGCGCATCCATGTATGTCCTTCCTGAAAACAGGTCTGGCTCCGGCCCTTCCTGTCCGCTTATCCTCTCATCTACCAGGACCTTCATTGTCCTGTCCAGATATTCAAGATTATTATCACTGGAAATCTCCTGTTGCAGCTTCATGACTTCATCGAACCTGGCTTTTTTCACATCTTCCGGTATCTGCCCCTTAAACTCCGCGGCCCTGGTGCCCTCTTCCCTTGAATATATAAACGCTCCAAGGCGTTCGAATTTTGTTTCTTTTAAAAAATCAAGGAATTTCCTGAACTGCCGGTCTGTCTCTCCCGGGAAACCGACTATGACGGATGTCCTTAATACAACCCCGTTAATACGGGACCGGATGCGTCCTATGAGACCTGCGATCTTACTCCCGGCAGGAGGACGGCCCATATCTTTCAATATTTTATCGTTTATATGCTGTATGGGAAGATCTATATATCTGCATATATTCTCATGCCCTGCTATTACATCTATAAGCTCATCTGTAAAGTGCGCCGGGTGGGTATATAACAGCCTTAGCCAGCCGTTCTTCATAACGGGACTGAGTTTTTTCAGGAGATCCGCGAGTTCCGGGCGACCGGCCCGCTCGATCCCGAAAGATGTAATATCCTGCCCGATAAGGATAAGCTCTTTCAGGTCCCGATCTGACTTTATCTTCTCTGTTTCGCGTATTACCGAATCAATGGCGCGGCTGCGAAGCGGCCCTCTGATATCCGGAATAACGCAGTAAGAACACCTGTTAGGACATCCTTCCTGTACCTTCAGATAAGCGTAATGCGCGGGGGTCAGGTAGGCTCTTTCACTTGAATCGTCATATAAAAAATCGGAAATGGGAGCGACTTTCTTTATTCTCTCGCCCGCGAGGACCGCGTCTATCTGGCCGGGGATCTCGGTGAAATCAGAAGAGCCATAAACCGCGTCGATCTCTTCTATCTCATCCATAAGCTCTTCCGGGTATCTCTGTGACAGACAGCCGGTGACGATAAGTCTCTTTATCCTTCCATCTTTCTTGAGTTCAGCAAGCCGGAGGATCATGTCTATGGATTCTTCTTTCGCGTCCTGGATGAACCCGCACGTGTTGACAATGGCCACATCTGCATCCTCAGCCATATCCGATATCGTGAATCCCATTTTTTCCAGAGAGCCTTGAAGCACTTCACTGTCAAGCAGATTACGCGGGCACCCGAGGCTCATGATGTAGATCTTATTCATGCGCGGACCTTTAGTCAAACCGGGTTACCCACTTATTCCCTGCCTTTATCCCTTTTGCTGAAACATATATATCTTTAACGACCCCGTCGGCGACCCTTCCGACATCGCGTCTATTGACCGTAAAATAGAGGTTCTCCCCCTTACCCGTCCACACGGTCAGGGGCCCGTCGGACTTGAATGTCTTTACGTCCCTTCTTTTCAGCGTGCCCACAAAGACCGTTTCGGACTCATTGAAAACATTGATCCATACTTCACCGCGGGCAAGAAGCGTCAAAACCACGGGCTCAGCCTTAGGAACCACTGGCCCGGCTGCTATTTTCCGCGGAGCCGGCTTCTCCTTGGCAGGGGATTTTTTCGCTTCGGTTTTTGTTTCCTTCTCGACCCTGGCCGCTTTCTTCTTTTCAGGAACGGGCCGGACTGCTATCGGCTTGACCCCGGGTTCTGCCCTGCCGACAGGAGTCTCTTCCCCTTTCCTGCCGGTAAATGCCAGGACCAGCACGATAAGGACCACCGCTACAGCCGTTGCCAGCACAATGGGGAAACCTTTCTCCCTGTCGATTATCAGCCCGCTTTTGCTGAGATCCCTTATGCCTTTTCTTTCCTGCTCCACCTTCTCCGGCGGGATCTCCTGTTCGGGGACCTCATCATATATGGATTCAAATTTATCAATGACGTCCTGCGCGTCCATCTCCAGAAAAGCCGCGTATTTTTTCATGAAACTCTTTATATATATTTTCCCCAGCCTCTCGTACGCGCCAGTCTCTATATCCTTTATGACGTTCGGGTGTATCCGCGAACGCACGTTCGCCTCTTCCCGGTCGATCCCGCGTTCCTCCCGCGCTTTTTTAAAAATATTTCCAAGTTCCCTGGGTGTCGGCATGCTCTACTCTTCTTTCTTCAGGTCTTCTATACTCTCTACAAGAATGTCTCTGGGTCTTGCTCCATTATACGGGCCGACAACGCCTTCTTCTTCCATGATATCTATCAGCCTGGCGGCCCTTGCATACCCCACTTTTAGCCTTCTCTGTATCATGGATACCGATGCCTGTTTGATGTCCAGGACCATCTTCACCGCTTCCTCATACAGTTCATCCTCTCCCTTGGAAAATCCCGTCGCTCTTCTCTCCTGTTTCTCTACCACGCTTTTCAGGTATTGCGGACTGGCCTGGGATTTTATGAACTTGACTATATTTCTTATCTCCGCGTCTTCCACAAGACTGCACTGGCCACGGATGACATCGCTCCTCCCTGGCTCCATTAGCAGCATATCCCCTCTCCCCAGCAGCTTTTCCGCTCCGTTCATGTCAAGGACGGTCCTTGAATCCACTTTTGAGGCAACTTTGAAGGATATCCTTGCCGGGAAGTTGGCTTTAATAACACCCGTCACAACGTTTACGGAAGGCCTCTGCGTTGCAAGTATCATGTGTATCCCCGCGGCGCGGGAAAGCTGCGCCAGGCGCATGATAGAGCCCTCGATCTCCTGCTGGGAAACCGCCATAAGGTCAGCCAGTTCATCTATGATGATGATTATATAGGGAAGGTTCTCCCAGTCCTTCTCGGCTTTTTCTTTGTAGGAGATGATATTCCTTACACCCTTTCCCGCGAACAGATCGTACCGGCGCTCCATCTCGCCGATGATCCATTCCAGGGCGGCGGCGACTTTTTTGGGACTGGTAACAATCGGTGATATGAGATGCGGTATACCCGCGAACATCATGAGTTCCACCCTTTTTGGGTCGACCATAAGAAATTTCAATTCTTCAGGGGAATTATTGAACAAGAGGCTGCTGACAAGACTGTTTATACATACCGTTTTCCCCGAGCCGGTGGCTCCGGCTATCAGGAGGTGCGGCATCGCCCCAAGGTCCATGACTATTGAATCTCCAGATATGTCCTTGCCCATCGCGATCTTCAGAGGGGCCTCTTCTTCATTGTACACTTCTGATCCAAGGATGTCCCCGAGAAGTACAAGCTCGCTTTTGTCGTTCGGCACCTCAATGCCTATGGTGCCTTTTCCGGGTAAAGGAGCGATGATCCTTATGTTCGCCGATTTCATGGAAAGCGAAATATTATCTCCAAGAGAAGTGATCCTGGTCACCTTTGTGCCGACTGCCGGTTCCAGTTCGTACATGGTTATAACAGGACCCCTGTTTATTTTTACCACCTTAGCCGATACTCCAAACTCGGAAAGTGTGTTTTCCAACAGAGCCGCCTTTGCCTGAAGGGCATCTTCGTCGTCCCCTTCGTCGCCTTTTGCCGGCTTCTTCAGGAGATCCAGTCCCGGCAATCTATAATCGACTAGCTCTCCGCTGGAACCGTCTGAAACCGAAGCAACCCGTGCCGGCGCGGCTTTTGTTTCACGTGGCTCCTTCTCCGTCACTACCCTGGGCTCTTTGCCCGCTTTTTCACTTATCCGGGTCTTGCCCGTTTTTATATTGGATCGAGCCGTCTGGCGTGATTCGGCCACCTGCTTCCTTATGAGCTCAAGCTTTTTTTCTATCTCCGCCTTGGCTTCCTTCAGTCCGGATTTTCCCGGCCTTTTTCTGGAAAAAGAGTCCCTTGCCTTCCGTGTTATAGATGACATCAGACGGCCTGGCACCCCGGCTATGAGTTTTATCGCTCCAATAAGCAAAGGCAGGATCAGGAACTCTGTGGCTATCAGCACTGACAGGACTATTGTCGCGGAAATGAAGACAGCGCTTCCGATCATGCCCAGATATTTTATAAGAAAACCTGATACGGCCGCTCCTATCAGCCCGCCGCTGGCGAATGCCAGAGTCCTGCTGGAATAATTCAACATGCTCAGACTGGCGCTGACCGCGGTTACGAGAAAGACCGTCCCGAAAAGCTTAAAAAAGAACTTCCTCGGCTCCATCTGGAGAAGGCGCGATACGCCCCAGATCAGAGTAAGCCCCGGTATGACATAGGATGCCCTTCCCATCAAAAAAAGCAGAATACCGCTTATATACGCGCCGACGATCCCGGTCATGTTACGACTGGCAGGATTGGGATAGCTGACATAAAAAGACAGGTCTTGTTCATTGAAAGTAAAGATGCTCAGAAAAAGGAACAGGCTTATCGCGAAGAGCACTACGGCTATTATTTCGTTCTTCCTTACGCTATCCATATCCACCCGATTATTTTCAGAAAAATATCCCGCCTATGCCCAGCACCAGGCAATATATCCCGAAGATATACAATCGCTTGCGTTTAACGACCTTCAATAATAAAGGCAGACAGATCAGCCCGACGACAAAAGCGGTTACCATCCCGGCTATGTAATTTACCGGATCATCGACCAGGACCGCGTCCCGGGAAATCTTTTTCATCCCATTATACAACACCGCGCCGATGATCGCCGGTATGGCCAGTAAAAACGAAAAGGTGAAAGCCGTCTCCGCTTTCATGCCCCTGACAAGTCCGGTCGATATTGTAGCACCGCTGCGGGAGAGGCCCGGCAGAAGCGAAAAAGCCTGCGCTATGCCTATTAACAGGGAGTCCAGCACGGTCAGGTCCTTCTTTTCCGATCTCCCAGCCCGCAGGCCGAACTGCCCGGCAAATAGCACGAACCCCGTTACTATCAGCATTAACGCTACCTTCTTCGGGTCCATGAAGAATGATGATATCATTCCTTCAAAAAAAAAGGCCGCAACTATTGCCGGAATGGTCGCTACCGCTATACAAAGAACCCGGAAAGTGTTCCTCTCGCGGATTATTGCTAATATTTCTTTACTGAAATACAGGAGCACCGCTGCCAGTGTCCCCACATGCAAACAAATATCAAAGAATATGCCGGACTCGGATATGTTGAGATACCTGTGAAGCAGGACAAGATGCCCTGAACTGGATATCGGGAGAAATTCCGTTATACCCTGAACCGTACCCGATATTATCGCCTCAACTAACGTCATATTATCAATAGCACTCTATTCCCACTCGCCATCGACCATTGACCATCGACTACTACACACCTGTGTGCCCAAATCCTCCATGCGCCCGTACAGTCTCCTCCAGCTCTTCCGTTTCTTCGAATTCCGCCCGCATGACCTCGTGTATCGTCATCTGCGCCAGCCGCTGGCCGCGTTTTATTATGTAATCATCTTTTCCAAAATTAACGACAATAAGATTAACCAGGCCCCTGTAATCAGAGTCTATCGTGCCGGGGGTATTGACCAGGCTTATTCCATTCTTCAGCGCCAGACCGCTTCTCGGCCTTATCTGAGCCTCATATCCTTCAGGAACAGCGATGTAAATGCCGCATGAAACAAGTTTTATATCGCCCGGGATCAGAACAACGTCTTTTTCGACGTCAGCATAAAGATCAACACCGCTGGAACCTGCGGTAGCGTATTCCGGCACCGGCAAATCCTTCGCGCTTTCTTTCCTTTTTATTTTAATGCTTATTTTTTTCATCAAAGGTGTGGGGTCGCGTCTAGACATTAGACATTTTTTCTTCTATTGTCTAAAATGTCTAATGTCTAGACGCGACCCCTTAACTAAATTATTCCGCCTCTTTTGCTTCCTTCAGCTCCTGGGCCCTTTTTATGCTCAGGTTGTTCCGTCCCTGGCTATCGATCTCGAACAGGATCACTTCGACCGCGTCCCCCTCCTTCACAACGGAACTGACATCCTTGACATACTCGCGCGAAAGTTCGGAAACATGGATAAGCCCTTCCTTACCCGGCATGAATTCACAGAACGCTCCAAAGGCCATCAGCTTTGTTATCTTTCCCTGATAGACCTTACCCGCTTCGGGTTCAGCTATTATGTCCTTTATCATCTGCACCGCGCTCTCCAGGGATTCCTTGTCAGCTGAAGCGACCTGGCATGTACCGTCATCATCGATATTGATATCAGAGCCTGTCTCGGCTATTATCTTGCGTATCACCTTCCCGCCCGGGCCTATGACCTCCCGGATCTTGTCGACATGTACCATCAGGGTGACGATCCTCGGCGCTGTCGCTGATATCTCCTCGAACGGTTCTTTCACGGTCTTGGACATATGCTCCAGGATCTTCAGCCGCGCTTTACGGGCGCTCTCAAATCCTTCACACAAAATATCATAATTCACGCCCTTTATCTTAATGTCCATCTGTACGGCGGTGATCCCTTTCTCTGTGCCGGCGACCTTGAAATCCATATCGCCATAGTGGTCTTCCACTCCCGCTATATCAGTGAGAAGGACATAATCATCGCCTTCCTTCAAAAGTCCCATTGCTATCCCGCCTACCGCAGCCTTTACAGGCACACCGCCTCCCATAAGCGCCATGGAACTGGCGCATACGGTAGCCATTGAACTGGAACCATTCGATTCAAGTATCTCGGACACGATCCTGATAGTGTAAGGGAATTCTTCGGATGAAGGCATGACGGGCCTCAACGCCTTCGCGGCAAGAGCTCCATGTCCGATCTCTCTTCTGCCCGGACCTCTCATTGGCTTGGCCTCCCCCACGCTAAACGGGGGAAAATTGTAATGAAGCATAAACGTCCTTTTGCTCTCGCCTTCCAGAGCATCGATAATCTGTTCGTCGGAACCGGTGCCCAGTGTCGTTACGGCAAGGGCCTGCGTTTCTCCTCTTGTAAACAGGGCGGACCCATGCGTGCGCGGGAGGGGGTTCACCTCTGAAGAAAGAGCCCTTATCTCTTCGAAGCCCCTTCCGTCAACGCGTTTCTTGCTCATTAATATGATCTCCCTCACGACCTCTTTCTCCAGTTTACCGATCACGGTCTTGACATCAAGCTCGGGAGACTCATTGCCCTCTTCGATCTCTTTTTCGACCAGCTCATTGTTCAACACATCCAGCGCTTCCATGCGCTGCTGCTTGTCGGGCATGGCCAGTATCTTTTTCAGCCTCTCACTAACCTTATCCTTGATCTTGCTATACAGCTCCTCGTTCAGCTCTACCTGGGCGATATCTTCTCTTTTGGGGGTGCCTTCCTTTTTCTGGAGCTGTTTCTGCAACGCGATAAGTGGCTTAATGCTCTCGTGACCAAACCGTATCGCTTCGATCATTTTTTCTTCCGTGAACTGGTTAGCTCCGGCTTCGAGCATGATCACGTCTTCTTCGTTCGCCGTAATTATAAGGTCAAGCTCGCTTTTTTCCATTTCCTCGAAAGTGGGATTCAAAACGAACTGGCCGTCAATAAATCCCACACGTGCCGCACCTATCGGTCCGTCGAACGGTATATCGGAAATGGTAAGAGCCGCTGACGCCCCGATAATGGCAAGGATATCGGATCGTTCTTGTCGTCGATAGACAGGACGGTAGCTACGATCTGGGTCTCGTTCAGCATCCCTTCCGGGAATAACGGCCTTATTGGCCTGTCGATCATCCTGGCCGTAAGTATGGCTTTTTCTGACGGCCTCCCCTCCCTTTTGAAAAAACCTCCGGGTATCTTGCCCGCGGCAAATGTTTTCTCCTGGTATTCCACGGTCAGCGGGAAAAAGGACGCGGCCTCCCTGCCCTTCCTGGCGCAAACGCACGTCACGAGAACCATTGTCTCTCCGTACTGGACAGTCACTGAACCATCCGCCTGTTTTGCCAGTTTACCGGTCTCAATTACAAGTTCTTCCCGCCCAAATTTAGTTTTTATCTGTTCCATGATCTTCCTTCGTGTTTGACTTACATTTTTAAGATTTAATAATAAAACGGAAATACATGTGCAACCGCGAGACTGAAAGGAAAAGCCCCGCCTCGCCTCAAACCGATAGACATGCCTCTTATGACAGGCACTACTTCCTGAGGCCCAGGCTCTTGATCAAGTCCTGATATCTCGCCCTGTCGACAGATTTCAGGTAACCGAGAAGGGTCCTCCTCTTGTTCACGAGCATAAGAAGCCCCCTGCGGGAATGATTATCCTTCTTGTGCTTCTTGAAATGTTCTGCCAACTGCGTGATCCTCTCGGTTAAGAGAGCCACCTGGACTTCCGGAGACCCGGTATCGGAACCGTGTTTCTTGTAAGTGTTTATTATTTCCTGTTTTTTCTCTTTGACCAATGACACTCTGTTATACCTCCTCTTTATTCATCATTCATCCAACGACCTCATATATTAGCACATAATATAAAATTTGTAAATAATATAAGGGAGAGGGGCCCGACCCCTTTTAGGGGGCTGACCCCTTCTACGGGGATGACAAGACATTACAAATATTTATAACGTTTGATCTTCCGGAGGATGCGGGGACTACTGAGAAGCACTTTCGCGCGTTCCTTGTCAATGTTTATCTGCTTTATAAGCGCACGCGCGTTTCTGAACCGCTTCTCCCGTCTTAATCTTTCTATGAAAAAAATCTCTATGGAAAGCCCGTACAGGTGTCCCGTGAACCCGAATACATTCACTTCAATGTGAGGTTCTTTCCTTCTTTTCAGGCGCCTCCCGTAAAAAGTAGGCTTGAACCCTATGTTCAACACCCCGTCATGGATATTCCCTTCGATATCGACCTTGACCGCGTACACCCCGGATGGAGGTATAACTTCCTGATAAGGGTCGATATTGGCTGTGGGTATCCCCAGCGTCTTTCCGCGTTCATCCCCCTTGACAACAGTGCCAAGCACAGAAACGGGGCGCCTCAGCAATGCTTCGGCCTCTTTTATCCTGCCGCCGGCAATAAGCCTGCGCAGCCACGTGCTGCTGACGACCTTGCCCTTCTTTCTGACAGATCTTACCTTGCGGACCTCCACCCCGCACGGCTTTCCCACCTCCCTGAATGTATTGACATCGCCCCTTTTCCCGTGTCCAAAATAAAAATTATCTCCCACATACACGGTTCTGATCCCCACGGCCGCGATAACGCGTCGAATAAAATCTTCCGGGGACATAGCGGCCAGGGACTCCGAAAAGCGCACTATGATAACCGCGTCTATTCCCATTCTTTCAAGGATCAGCAGCCGGTGTTCGATGGACATGATCCTTGGGGGAAGCCGGTCAGGGGTTAAGATGCCTTTTGGATGGGGATCAAAGGTCATCACCACCTTGTCCCTGCCTTTTTCACCGGAATTAAGGACCCTGTTCAGGATGCGTTTGTGGCCGATATGTATACCGTCGAATATCCCTATCGCGACTATCGGATCGTTTAGACCATGGATATTCTTGTAGCCGTGGAATACCTTCATTTATTTTGCCATGCTGCGCACCCATGCCTTCGCTAAATTCGACAATGTCTCCCTGTTCATCTCGAAAAGTGATGAAAGAATAATCGCTTTTGTGATATCAAAATCTCCGGATCTGGTGCGCCTCAGCTCCGTCAGATAAGCCCCGCACTCAAGCGCTTCACCTATATCATCGACCAGCTGCCGTATGTAAGTGCCCTTCCCGCAAACAACCCTGAAAGTTACCAGCGGCAGGGCTATTTTCCCCACTTCCAGTTCCCTTATCACTACTTTTTTCGCGGGCCGTTCTATTTCCATTCCCTTGCGGGCGAGCTTATACAGCTTTTTCCCGTTGACGCGTTTGGCGGAATACATCGGCGGGACCTGTTCGATCTCTCCGACGAACCTCTTCATTACCGGCTTGATCTCTCCTTCCGAGACGCGCACCTGTCTTTTCTGTATTACTTTTCCTTCAGAATCCCCGCTCTCGGTCCTCTCTCCCAGCTTCATGACAGCCGTGTATTCTTTGTCCTGGTTCAGGAACGTGCCGGAGAGTTTGGTGGCCCTGCCGAGAAGAAGGACAAGCACGCCGGTCGCGCAGGGATCAAGCGTCCCGGCATGGCCTACCTTCCTGATCTTGAACCGCTTGCGGACGCGATCAACAACATCGTGGCTGGTCATGCCTTTCTCTTTATCCACGATCAACACGCCAAACGGGTCTTCCTTCTTGTCCGCTGCCTTCATTTTTTCTCCCTGAGAAATTTCTTCACTTCGTTCAGGACCATATCCCTGGCTTCTGACAGGCCAGCGGATATGCGACATCCCGAAGCGTTCTTATGGCCGCCCCCTCCAAAACGTGTCGCGACCTCGTTCACGTCCATCTTTCCGTTTGACCGGAAACTTACACTGACCAGCCTGTCATCATCAACCTTTTCCTTGAAAAACACAGCGACCTCCACCCCTTTAATCGAACGAGGGTAGTTAATAAACTCGTCCGTCGCAACATCTGTTACTCCTTCTTCTCTCAGCATCTCCCCGGTCAGGCTTATATGCGCCACACGGCCGTGCTCCTCGACACGGATGCCTGCGAGGACCTTCCCCAGCATTTTTATCTGCATCGTGGATTTTTTCTCGAATATCTCCCGGTGCATGGCTGCTGGTTTTACTCCTTGGTCTATCAGATCGGCGACTACTTCGTGGGTCCTACCGCTCGTGTTGGCATAATTGAACATCCCGGTGTCGGTTATGATAGCCGCGTATATAGGCATGGCGATATTAGCGTCTATCTCCACGCCCAACCCTTTTACTATATGATAGACCATCTCGCCGACCGAACTCATCCCCGGCTCGACCCAGTTAGCATCCCCGAAAAATTCATTGCTTACATGATGATCGACATTGATAACGGACACCTGTTCCGTCAGATATCTCCTGATCGCCCCGGTCCTTTCCTTAACCGGGCAATCCAGCACTATAGCAACGCTAGGGTAAAATCCTGCCGGAAGCTCGGAGCCTATGGAATCCGCGTCAGGAAGAAACTTCAGATTATACGGCAGATCGTCCTGGCTGACCATAACGGCATTCTTGTCCATCTTTTTCAGAAGATGAAAAAATGCCAGCTGGCTTCCTGCGGAATCCCCTTCGGGGTTTATGTGTGAAGTTATCAGAAAATCGTCCCCTTCTTTAATCTTTCCCATGACATTTTCCATATCCTTAAGATTCATCCTGGATATCTCCTTCCTCTATTATATGTTCCTTTTCTATCTTATCGAGAAGCATGTCCACCGACATCTTGTACTCTTCGATCTTATCCTCCCGGAACGACAGCCTCGGCACGTATTTCATGGATACCCTGTGCCCCAGCTCCCCCCTTATGTGTTTTGTGTGCCTTTTCAGGGCCTTTCCCACAGTCTGTTTTTCCGTCTTATCGGCGGCGATCACGTAATACACTCTTGCCAGCCGGAGATCCCTGGTCATATCCACCCGTGTTATGGTTATGTCATGGATCCTGGGGTCTTCGATCTCGGTCTGCAGGATGACGGAAATCTCCCTTGTCAGCATCTTCCCGATCCTTTCTATCCTGTCCTTCACGACATCTCTCCGATCACTTTTTTCATGTATTTTATCTCCGCTTTCTTAGTCGGAAGCTTGCCGTCCAGCTTTTGATAGAGGACCTGTTTTAATATCTCCTTGTAGCGCGGACCGGGCGGGACACCCTCTTTCTGGATGTCATGCCCCTTTATCTTGAGCTGCGTCCCGTTATATCGCGTGAAAAACCTTCTGATCCTCCCGCGCGCGGAGCGCGATGCTGTTTTTGCCATCAAGAAAAGCGTGACCTCATGGGAAAGCGGTTCCAGCAATCTGAATATGACGCTGGCCCGCAACTTTTGAGAAGAAGAAAGTTTTCTCCTGACGGCTTTCTCCCGCTCCTTGTAAGAGCGGACCCTGTTGTTCACACTGTTACTGAACGTGAATTTCCCGAGCACTTCTTCTGTCTGTTCCGGGCTCAGGCTTTCTGTCATCACAAGAAAGTTCATTATCCACATGTCGAGATCCCTGCCCCTGATGGCGTGTGAACGGTACCACCTGACGCATTTCGAGACTTCCCTGAACAACCTTTTCGTCGACCTTTTAAGGACAAGGGCGGGCTGTATGAACCTCAGCTCATGCAGCTCCTTCATGCGGTAAACGGCCTTCTCGGGGTCTTCTTCTTTAAATATCAAAATGAGTTCGTCCCGGATCCTCTGGTTCTCCACCCTGCGGAACATCTCCTGTTTTATGGCGTGCTGTATCAGGTATTCCGTATGCTTTTCTATCGTGAAACCGAACCTTTGCTCGAAGCGGACCGCCCTGAATATACGCGTCGGGTCGTCCATGAAACTCTTGTCGTGCAGCGCCCTGATAATTCCTTTGGCAAGGTCCTCCATGCCTCCGAAAAAATCCACGAATAATCCGAAATCCTTCCTGTTTATCTTTACCGCCATGGTGTTTATCGTAAAATCTCTCCGGCACAGGTCATGGCGAAGGGAACTGAACTTTACTACTGGCAACGCCGCCGGCTGTTCGTATTTCTCTTTTCTCGCGGTAGCGATGTCTATCTTGAACTTATTCTCGGAATGAAGGGGAGGGCCGAGCCATCCGGGCCATTCGCTGACGACAGTCGCCGTGCCGAACTTCTTGTGAACGACAAGAGACCCGCCGAACTTGTCAGACAGTATCCTGCCGAACTGTATGGCATCACCTTCCACGACTATATCCAGGTCATAATTCTTTACCCCCAGGACAATGTCACGCACGAATCCGCCCACTAAAAAGACGTTCATATCCGCTTTATCCGCTTCCCTGCCGATCGAGCGTATTATCTGCATCAGCCTTTTGGGGAGCAGCGCCTTCATTCTTTCGGAAATGTAGGCCGTCTTTTTTCTTTTTCCCTTTTTTTCCATGAAAAGCGACCCGTGGACTTTTTTAAGAACGTCGGTCCTTGTAACGATGCCCACGATCTTGTCTTCCTGGACTACGGGGATCCTGCCCTTGTCTTTATCGCGCATGATATCCACGAGTTCGTGAAGCGGGGTTTCCGGTCCCGCTGTAATGGGATTGATCGCCATATATCCTTTGACGCGGGAATGGCCCATATTGTGGATAATCGCTTTTTTGATGTTCCCCAGGGTGACTATGCCGACCAGCTCTCCACCGTCGTCAAGGACAGGCGCGCCTTTGTATCCCAGCTTCTTCAGTTTTTTCAGCACATCCGTCACTTTCTCCTCCTGGAAAACGGTCTTCACGGGGAACGACATGATATCTTTCGCGTATATGTTCGGCTGCAGCTCTTCCTTAAGCACTCTGAGTATGTCCGCTTTGACCTCGCCAAACGTCTTTCCCTCGAACCTTACGCTGGCCGCGCTGGAATGGCCTGCCCCTCCGAAATTACTGAGCAGTCTATTGACGTCGACTATCTCTATACGGCTGCGCGCCATGACCTTGACCCTGGCTGCGGACTTGAACATCGCGAAAAGCACGGGATAGTTCTCCACTTCCTGAAGTTTATGCACGACCGTCCCTGTCTCTCCCGCGAATTTCGTTGTGTCCCCTCCAGTGAACGCGATGTTCACACCGTTCAGGTTGACGACCTCTACCGATCCCAGTATTTCTATCAGCATCCTCAACTCATCGCTGTCAAGTTCCCTGTTCAGGTATAACGAAACAGCGTTAAGGTTAGCGCCCTGGGTCAGGAGCCGGCTCACCATGTCGACATCCTGCCTGGTGGTGGTCCTGTAAGAAAGAGAGCCGGTCTCTTCATATATACCGAGAAGCATCAGGGTGGCCTCCAGCGGAGTGAACTTGAACTTCTTTCTTTTGAGCAATATCTCGAGAAGAAGCGTTACCGTGGAACCGACTTCCTTGAACACATCCTTATCGGCTTTTATGTCGAACCTTGTGCGCGGATGATGATCGTAAATATATATTTTTACGCCCTTCCTGCCGAGAAGGTCGGCCGCTGCTCCGATACGGGACCTGTGCCTGTTGTCCACGATGATCAGGCGCTTTATGTCATCCATGCGGCAGGTCTTTTCATCCTCCAGCTTTATCTTGTCCTTGAACAGGCTCATGAAATTCCTTACGGCCTTTTCCTGCGATCCCGGCAGCAGGAGCCGCGCCTTTGGATAAAGCTTCTTAGCCGCGACAAGAGAGCTTAAAGCGTCAAAATCAGCGCCTTTATGACTTACTATCAGATCCATGATTCACCAAGAATAACAATACCCAGGCCATAGTAGATGGTCGATGGTCTATAGACTATCGACTATCTACTTTTTTCCCTACCCTCTCGGATGATACTGCTTATGCACTTGTCTCAATCTTTCTTTGTTGATATGCGTATAAATCTGCGTCGTCGAAATATCTGCGTGACCCAGCATCTCCTGGACGCCTCTGAGTTCTGCCCCTCCTTCCAGAAGATGGGTGGCAAAAGAATGCCTGAGCATATGCGGGAAAATATGCTTTTTGATGCCGGCGGCGGCCGTATATTTCTGTATCATCTTCCAGATGCTCTGCCGGGAAAGCCGCTTTCCGATGCGGGAGAGGAACAGGTGATCGTCCCGGCCTCTGCCCTCCAGCTTTTTTCGGGCGGTTTCAAGATATCTGGCAACGGATCTTTTCGCCATGCTGCCCATCGGGACTATCCGCTCCTTGCCTCCCTTACCGGAACATCTTGCGAATCCCGCGTCCAGGTTGACGTTCGCTTTTTTAAGGCCGCTTATTTCCGACACGCGCATGCCTGTCGCGTACATGAGTTCCAGGATAGCCCTGTCCCTCGTGCCCATCCATCCTCTTTTCGGGGGAGCGTTCAGAAGTTTTTCGACTTCCTCACGGTTCAGGACTTCGGGAATGTTCTTCCAGGTTTTCGGGGTCTCGACCACCGCGGCGACATTCTCCGTTACTATCCGGTCAGATACCAGAAATTTCCAGAACGTCTTTAACGAGGCGAGATTTCTGGCAATGGTGGTCGCGGAAAGCCCCTGGTCCTTGAGATGCATCATGAAATCAACAATAGTGGTCCTTTCCACGTCGGACAGCTCTTTTTTGGACCGCCGGATATAAGCCGTGAATTTTTCTATGTCTCTTTTATAGGACTGGATGGTATTGGGGCTGACACCCCTCTCTACTTCCATGAAATACATGAACTGATCTACAATATCTTTCATAAGAACGGATTGGATTGTCTTTCATGCCCGATCGTCGTCTCGGGGCCGTGCCCTGGAAATACCCTTGTGGAATCCGGCAGTGGCAGGAGTTTTTCCTTTATGGACCTTAACAGGGTCTCATGATCCCCTCCCGGGAGATCTGTCCTGCCTATTCCTTCAAAAAAAAGCGTGTCGCCGCTGAACAGGACATCGCCGCATCTTATGGATATGCCATCCGGGCTGTGTCCAGGAGTGTGAAGGACCTCGAGCTCCAGGCTGTCGAGATTTATTCTATCTCCATCCGCCGGCCTGTTTATCACCGGATAACCAAAGGCCTCATTTCCCATTGTATGGTCAGGATGTCCGTGTGTGTTCAGAATATGACCGACATCTACTTTCTCTTTTTGAATGAACACGACGATATCCTGATCGTAGAACCCGGGGTCTATGAGAATGCCTTTTCGCGAATCTTTCTCATATATCAAATAACAGTTGGTCCCCAGCGGTCCTACTACGAACTTCTCAATCACCAGCGCTTTGTTTCTGCTTGAAGTCATCCCGTATGGATCCCCGTATCTTGTTATATGAATAATCCCTCCTGATCTCTTTGGCCAGGAACTCGAGTCTTTTCCGTATTCTGACCTCGTTGCCTTTCGTGACTTTCTCTTTCTTGATCTGCGCTTCTATCCGGGACATCTCATCTATGATCCCCCCCAGCCTTTCGCCTTTTTCATCCACCAGCATCCTCTCCATATCCCTGAGGTTAGCGACTTCGTGCTCTATGGCGACCCTGGCCTTTTTCTGGTTCTCGTCCCTGAGAACAGCCATAACTTCCCTGTGCCAGTTTTTCCAGAAGATATATCTTTTGCTGTAAAGTTCCATGCTTGGATGGACCTCATATGTCTTGACGGGAACATAACGCGTAATCTTGGTTTCCTCTCCATCTTTTTTGCGTTTTGGCAGGATCTGACCGATCTGATCCTTTAGCCTATCCAGATCCGCGCACCCTGACAAAGAGAAAAGGACCCCAGCCAGAACAGCCCAGGCCGTTATGATCTTCCATCCGGTCATCTTCCTCATACAGATATCCCTTCTTGTTCTTACGTGCCGCGTGAAAGCCGTTCCGCCAGGGCCGGGGGCAAGCCGGCTTCGGTGATCTTATCCTGAGCCCTTTTGATATCGTATTCCACTCTGCGGAGTTCGACTTCCTTCTTCTCCGGATCATACACGCAGTAGCAAGCCCTGTTATCTTTATCCCTGGGCTGTCCGACACTCCCCACGTTAACTATGTACCGCGCGCCTTTCTCGAGTCTCGTCCTGCCGTTGTCCGAGTAAAAGATCCTGCCGTCCCGCAACACGAACACCCCGGGCACATGGGAATGACCCACGAAACATATCGGTGTTTTTAATACTTCAAAGCTATGCATCGCCTCCGCGCCGGTCATCATATATATGAATTTCTCAGGCATATGCAGCGTCCCGTGCGCCATGGTCAAAACCGGGTCCTCAAACACAAGGGACAGTCCTTCCAGATAATCCTTGCCGCATCGGCTCAAATTGCCCATTGTCCAGTAAACCGCTTCTCTGGCAGAGGTGTTAAAGAACGAAATGTCCGTCTTTTCTATTACAGCCGCGTCATGGTTACCTAGAACGCTTTTAGCGCCGATAGAAACGACCCTGTCAACGCATTTTCCTGGGTCCGCCCCATAGCCCACTATATCCCCGGTGCACAGGATCTTTCGCTCGCCCGCGTCGGGAAAGGAGTCTATCACGGCTTCAAAGGCTTCCAGGTTGCCGTGGATGTCGGAGATGATAATGTAAGTCACAAGTTAATATCCGAAGTCCATTTAAAAATTAAAAACGAAAAGTGAAAAATTATAAGTAAAAATTTAAAATTCATCAAGAAGCTGCCGAGAAAACTCTCT
>Ga0163203_1000147_pt1 | contig 18212 bp, 26 predicted proteins | sample PL_2010_330m_FD_113534 | JGI IMG/M metagenome (GOLD analysis project Ga0163203, IMG submission 113534) | Freshwater microbial communities from Powell Lake, British Columbia, Canada to study Microbial Dark Matter (Phase II) - PL_2010_330m | ecosystem: Environmental > Aquatic > Freshwater > Lake ... | reverse complement strand
CCGGCATCTTGAAGTCCATCAGCGACGTGCGAGATCTCAACGTCATCAACGACGCCACCATCACCAAGGCCCTTGACGACCTTGACCAGTTCGTATCTGCGCACCGTGAGGTGAGCGGCGCGAAGGAAAAGATCGTCATCACCCCCGACGAGATGCGTAAGCAGATGGAGGTCACCGCCAAGCGCATCGCCGCCCTCATCAAGGACGAGTCGCCCGAAGCAGGCAACTTCGGCGGGCTCGACTGATGCAACTCACCAGCGCGTTGAGGCGTCCCCATGAAGCCGACCGGGTTTACGACCTGCTACAACAGGTGCTGGACGTACCTCCTCCCGAGCTGCAGCAGTACCTGAACCCACGGGACCAGTACGAGGCCCAGTGGTTGCCTGAGATCCACGTCAAGACGCACGTCCAACTGCAGACGCGCTCGCTGGTCAGCGACAAGGTGCTGGCCCAGTGGTACGGCTGGCAGCTCGCCGCCCTGATGTCAACCATGGGTCGCCCCGCCTGCCTCAAGGACTTCGGCGGGATGCGGGCACCCTTCATCCGCTACAAGGGGTTCGCCATCCCCATCGTCAAAGCAGAAGAGTGGGCACACGCCAACGTCCGTAACATCACCCGGTGTGCTGACATGCCAGCAGTCTTCAGCTTCTCCCACGGCTGGACCCCCTCCGCCGATTTGGAGGGGTACACCCGCCCGCTAGACCTCAAGTTGAGTGCCCTCATCGACGCCCAGCTACAAACCATGCGGCAGAAGTGCTGCCCCTAGTTTTAAGGATTCCCTCATGCGTGCAACTTTCATCCTACTGGCGCTCGTCTCCGTGGCGAGCGCTGAGGTACCTGCCCCGGTGGCCCGCTGCCGATCCCTCAGCCGTGGACTACGGGACATGCGGTTCTACCGAGGCAAGATCCTCAAGCCGGGGGACTACACCAACAAGTCGTGCAACGCTCGCATCGAGAGGTGCGCTGTCGTCGCCAAGGTCGCCGAGGACTACGGCACCACGGTCATGTGGGCGGCCATGGCCCTGGCGTTCAAGGAGAGTAACTTCGACCTCAAGCGCAGGGGCAAGGACATCGAGCGTGCTAACGGCGAGCTGGGGATGATGCAGGTGATGGTAAAGACGTGCCTGCGTTTCGACGACATCTCCGAGGAGGGTGTCTGCCAGGACCCCGTCGAAGCTGGGGTACGACACCTCGCCGCCAAGCTGGCTCAGGCCAAGGCGAAGAGGTGCGGCAAGAACGCCAAGTGCCTCGCCAAGTACGACCCCGACGACCTCCGCCTCGCCCTGTCCTACTACAACGGGACCAGAGGAGAGATCACCAACTACGGGCGCGAAGTGGCGAAGTGGGCGGTGAGTGCCGCCAAGAGGCACCGCCGCTGGAAGAAGAGGAAAGGATCATGAGCGAGATCAACTTCCACAAGCTGGGCAAGGAACTCGCCAACGCTGTCGCCAGGGCGCTCAGCCTGCGGGTTAGGGGTGTGTGGACCAACGTCCACCTTCTCGACGAGAAGGGCCGCGTGGTGGCTGACATCCGCACCGGGGCCAGGAAGAACTGCATCGCCCTCGCCTACTACCACCACGGCGCCGAGGCATACGCCAACAACGTAGACTTCGACCCCGACGTCGCCGTGCGTGTCATGCAGCACCTGAAGCACTGCGCCGAGTCCACACGTCGCCTCGCCGACGGGGAGTGTGAGGTCCAGACCGTCAAGGGCCGCATCTCCGAACACGGCTGCGGCGAAGAGTGGGGGTACATGGGGGAGCCCCACCTTGCCTTCGACGGCGAAAGCGTCAGCCTCGACCGCGTTCCCCTTGCCCGCTACCCCGCCGGGCACCGCACTTCCAAGGCGTGCGAGGAAGACCACGACCTCCACGACCGCAAGGTCACCATCACCGTAGAGATCCAGAACGAGAAGGAGGAGGAGGAGGCATGAGAAATTGGCGAATGAGGGTCAAGGACATGCCGCCGCTGTGCCCTTGGTGCCGGCAAATGGCGCCGCTGCATGGGGCGGTCATCCCGCTCATCATCACCGACAGCGACACGGGCACCAAGCTGCGTATGGTCTGGCACTCGGAGCCTTGCGCCGCCGAGGACCCTCTGCACATGAGGCTGGCTGACATCCTTTCACGGGACGACCTAGCCCTCACCGACACCTACGAACAGCTCTTGGAGAGGCTACGTCCGTACGGGCTCTTGACGATGCAGCGCGCCATCTCCATCCGCCGCCAGCCTGACGACCACCGCTTGACCGCCCGCGCCGAGAACGTCCAGCAGTGGGGCCGCACCGTCAGGAGGCGTTGATGGTGATGCTCCTCCCAAGGCCGACCGAGCCGAAGCCCAGGCTCGTGCCACCCAGTCTGGGCGGGGCAAGGCGGATAGACGACCCCGAACTGCGGGCAGCCAGTGAACTGAACCGACAGCACGAGACTGCTGAAGATCTGTGGGACCGATTGGAATGGCAACTCTACCGGCTCGACGCGGTAGAGTCTGGGCATTGCGGAGGTCCGGGCGGGGACTTCATTCGCGACGCCATCGACATCGTCAACACGCAGCGCCGTGAAGCCGTCGAGCGAAAGCTGGTCAGTCTATCCACCAAGGACCCCGACTGGTGGGCGTTCCTTACACCTAACGAAGTCGAAATCTTCTCCGGGATCCGTGTTATGTCGATGGGGGACTACTACCCATTCCCACCAAAAAACTGGTCCGCCCTGCAGAAGTAGCGCAACTTTCCCGCCGAAGTTCGTCTTCCTCTACGAGGAGGACGAGTGCACACCACGACCCTTTGCCGTTGGAGACCCTTCCCAGTCGCCCCCCTGGTCGGTCTCCGGCGGCGATTCCCACCTCGCCGACGTGCTCTACGGACGCGTCGATGCACACTGCTGTGCCGACACAGCGCGTGCCCACCCCCCCCAGCAGATTATGGTGCGGCCTGCAGGTTCTCGAACTCAGGGAGGTCCAACCCGTGAGCGGATGCTCCAACTGCCTCATCCCCAGACGGGGGGGGCATTGCTCTGTGACCTCGTTTGCCGACGGCCTTTGCCACGGGCTGGAACGTCGGGTATGCGCCCGCGAGGGCGAACTTGATCCGGTCGTAGACCACTCGAACGAGTACGCTGTTCTTGGTCGACTTCTCTCCGACCTTCTCGACCTGCTGACTCAGCTTCTCCAGATACTGACCCAGTCGATCCACCTCCTCGCCGACACTGTCGCACTTGGCGCAAGTCGCGCTCCCTGACGGCGTCGCGGTTAGGTTGACGCCTGCTCCTCCTCCCGCCGCCAGTACCACCACTGCAAGGGCTTGCAGTACCCTTGTCCAGGTACTCGCCTTCTGCTCTTCAGACATCCCACCACTCCTGTTCCGGCCCTTCCTTGGTAGTGCCCCATGCACTATGATGACGAGAGTATCGCACGGAGTTTTCAAATGCTCAGGCTGATCGTAGTCGCCGTCCTGTTCAGCACCTCCACGGCCATAGCGAACACCGCATCTCACCCACAAGATCCTATTAGCTTCGGCGCCTACATCCTCACCACCGCTGCGGTCCTGGCCGTGGTCCTGCCGGTCTTCGGATTCATCCTCAAGCACTTTCAAAGTCGAGAGATGGCCGCCCTCCGGCTCGCCATGGAAACTGGCTTCGGGGGCATCCGCACGTCGCTCGCCGACCGGGCTCACACCGTAAGTAACAACCGTTCTGAAATCGACAGACTGGCCGCAGACTTAGGTATCCTACGCCAGGAGCTACGGGACCGTTGTGCAGCCTTGGAGAAGAGCCACTCGTCGTGCCAAAATGGTAGGCGTGAGTTCGAAAGCAACATCCAGTTGGGGATCAAAGACCAGCTCGCCGCGATCACCCTCGGGCTGGCCGATTTCCGTGGTGCCCTCGAACGTCTCCAGGAAGGGATGTCACGTGATTTCAGAGACCACCACGCCGCCGTCAAAGCCGACGTCCTCGAAGAACTCATGCCCCTCCTCACCAGAATTCACGGAACCTGACGACAGCATCGAGGGTCTGGGCCTTAAAGTCGCGGTCCTCAATGGGCGTCGGCGGCTTCTACAGGACATCTCCACAGCATTGTCCGACGCCGACATCACCACCATGCTGGGCACTGCCGAGGCGCTAAGCATACTCAGGAAATTCAGGCCAGACGCCATCATACTGGACGTCTCGGACCCGTCGAGCTTCGCTGTAGTGGATGCCGCCCGTGTGCGGGGTGTACCCGTCGTGGCGGTAACCAACCTACCCATGCTGGCTCCGGTTGGTGTTGGAGTGGTTCGGAAACGCGGGATGACCAATAGGCAACTACACGCCGAACTACTCAGGGCTCTTCAGCACGGGGACCAGCAACAGGCGTTCGCAACGGCAGCGGGAACAAAGTCCCGACGCATACAGACCCTCCAAGGGGACTTCGCGTCGACCTCCTGAATCCCATTCATCCCACTGCCCAGGCGAGCAGAAGGCGCAGACCCAGTCGTATTTGGTGGGGTCGAACTTACCGAGAAACACTAGGCACTCTCGGCAGTCCTGCCCAGGGCACCGCTCGCCGGTGATGACGCACGGTGCCTCTGGGCTGGTGAGCTTCGCCATCAGTGCGCGAGGACAGCCTGACCGTTGGCGTTGTTGCTCCACTGGTCAGCGGGGGGCGAGACCATCTTGACGGCGACGCCGGCAGTGGTCAGGTCCTCGTAGCCTGCGACCTTGACGGTGTCGTCGAAGATGGCGTGGCAGACTGAACCCTGGCTGGGGCCGTGCGGACACGTGGTGCAGTTGCCGGTGCAACCCTGCAAATCAAAGAACGCCTTGACCTTGGCCTGAACTTCGGGGGGCGCCTTGCTCAGCCCGGAGAAGAACCCCTCCAGCTCCTGCGAGAGCTTGCTCTGGTGCTGCGTCCAGAAGTTCCAGAGAACTTTGTGCTGCTCCGCAGGGCTCGCCGCGGCAGCCGCCGCCACAAGCGCCTTACGCAACGCATCCGCATCGACCGTCGGTTCAGTCGCGGGAGCTGCCACGGGAGCAACAGAAGGCGGTGCGACCACGGGCGGAGCCACGGGGGCCACGGCCGGCGGAGGAGGCGTGGCGACCTTCTGGGTGGGAGCCGCTGCGGGAGGCACAGCCGCCACAGGAACCGCTGCGGGGGGCGCAACAGGCAGCTCCTGCTGGACGGTGGCGGGCGGAGGGGCCACACTCACGGGCTCGGCAGCGACGTTGTCGGGCAACTCGGTGGGCGCGGCCTCGGTCACCTTCTTGGCGTGGTTTGCGGACATCTCCATGTTCCGCTGGGTCATGAACTCCGCGATCTGCTTCTTCAGTGGGCTGATGCGGATTTCCTTCGGGCTGTTGATGCGGGCGCCACCATCATCAACGAGGGGAATGCGGTACTTGACTGCGAGGTTGTCGAGCTGGTCGCGCTTCATACCACTCACGTCGCCAGCGGAGACGACAGGCAAGCCCGCCGGATCCTCCACGACCTCGCCTGCTGCGGTCACAACAGTGGCGCCGCCGAGAAACTCGCCAAAGGCGCGGTGCATAATCTCCACGAAACGTCGGATGTCGGACATGCTTCCTTTTCCTTTACCCCTGTAGGGTTGCCTTCGAGTGGACGGTGATGGTCCTACTCGCTTTGGTGTTCACCTTGTTGAGTGCACTCTGCACTCCCCTGAGACTGACGACCTTGGCCTGGGCTTCTACCTCTAACCGCTCCAAGGCTTCGAGGTTCTCCAACTCTCCGAGGGTGATGCCCTCCACCCAGTTGCGCTTGTAGACGAACTGGTACCGCCGCTTCAACGTCGCCACATTGTGCTTCGCCAAGAGCTGCTCAGCTTCGGCTTTGGACAGGATACGCTCGATGTACTCCAACCACCTGCTGGCCTCGCTGTGGAGGCGGTCGGCAGTGCGCATATCCATATCCGCCGGAGCGCCAATCAGCGTAGGGATCTCGCTCATGGGTTTGGCGACAGCGGGCATCCCCATGTGGCACAAGTACTGGTCGACGAATTCCTCCGCTGGCGTGGGTCCCACTACCGCTGGCTCCGTCACGTCTTGTTCCGTCAGCGTCAGCGCCATTGTCCTTCGGCTCCCTTCCTCAAATCGTACAGTTCGTGTCTGACACTACGGAGCAAACCTCTGGACGTAAAGACGATCACACCGTTGAGATAATTATTCACCGGAGGAAGCCCTAAAGCTCTGTGCCAGAACGGAAAACCGGATCTACCGAACTGGCAAAACCACATATTCGTGTTTGCAGACTCCGCGAAGTCCCCAAAAGTACACGGGATCCCAGGGAGTCTGCCTGTCGCCACCACAGCATTGATGTGAGCTGCCGGCGTGCCGAAGCCATCGACGCTGATGTCGACCCTGCGCTTCGATGGATTCATCCCCTTGCCGATGATAACCCCCTCCAGCTCCATAGCGTCGTTGCGCAGCTTCCCATCGAACAGCAGACTCGCCGCCCGGTGTGCCGCCTTGCCGATGTCGGCGTCGAGCATAGCCTCGAAGCCGCCCTTCACCCACACCGCTGCCTTACCCTGCACGAGTACAGGGCTCGCCGGCCTACCCGGGGAGCGCTTCACCACTCTTCGCCGCCTTGTCCGGGGTGACCTCGTTATGGCACGGGCTGTACCACTTGCACGACCCACACTCGAAGAACTCGTTGCGCGTCTTCGGGGCCAGTAGGTGCGGCGCGTCATAGAAGCTGTCGAGCATGTGACACCGGTGCGCCGTCGCCTCCCACATCTCCACGTCGAAGTCGTGGGGGAACGCCTTGATGGCGAACTTCGTGGCCTCCGGGTTCTTGATGGTGGACTCCGGTGCGAGGTACAGCACCCACCCGAACCTCCTGCCGGTCATCCCCATGTAGTCGTTGAGCTGCTGGACGTGCACCTTCTCAGCGCTCGTCATGTCCCGCATCACCTTGGCGTTCTCTTTCGACTTCACCTCGACGATGTACTCGGACTTGGCGCCGGGTGCCCAGTAGATGTCGAAGAGGACGTCCACCTTGCCGCCGAGCTTCGTGGCGAGGTCGCAGGCGACCGCCTCCTCGGAGTCGCGGGCCTGCGTGTGGACGTTGCAGATGAGGCCCTCGACCTCCATGGCCTTGAAGTACGCGCCAGCCCAGGCGCCCAGCACGTGGCCCCTGTCGAACATGTTGAACTGCTGCTGGGCGTTGGGTGGCGGCCAGTTCTTCTTGCACCGGCGGGCCTTGTAGACCTGCTTGCGCATGCAGTAGTTCAGCGAGGACGGGCGCCACCTGCCGGGCACGCCTCCGTGGGGCTTGTCCCCGTCGAGCTGGAGGTACCGCACCGGCGAGATGTCCCTGGCGTGGCACCGCAGGAACAGCTCGTCGAAGAGGGTCATCAGGTCGAACTTCACGACTTGGACCTTGGTCTGTACGAGGCTCAGCACGTCTTCACCCCCTCCCGTTGAGGGGACTCCCACAAAACTTCCACAGTTCTCTTCCCCCCCGAGCGCCCCTCATTGGCCTTGAAGGTGCCGAAGGTTCGGAACGGTAGCCAGTCAGCTCCGTCATTCTCACACACGAGGACCTGCCCTTTTCTGGTCCTACACCACTGCCCGAGGCGTTCGTAATCCAATCCCTTGGAGTTGTATTTTGCAGCGTAATATTTCCCGGCGGAGATGTAGGGGGGGTCCACGAACCACGTCGCCCCAACATCTGGAGCACAGGTGTAATCGCCCTCCAACACTTCCCAGTGTCGTATATATTCCACCTGGGTGGCCAACCTCTCCCGGATGGCGGCGCCCCACCACCCCGAGGGGGGGTCTTTAGGGTTCTCCCCCGACAAGGACTTCCGCATGTTGCTGCTGGGGCTCTTCCTGGGGGCGGCTGTCCCCTTGTTCAGCCACCAACCGATCAGGAGTTTCGCCTCGTCGCACACCTTCAAGTCCCCCGTAGTGGCACCGACGGGGAGATCCGGCAGATACCGTAGCTCCCTCTCAGACACCCCTATCAAGTACCTCCAGGTGCTGACCACCTTGGGGTTCTTGTCAACGAGGATGACCTTCAGGTGTGGGTGCCTGAGAGCATACCCCGCTGCCCCTGCGAAGGGCTCCACCAGTACCTTGTGGGTCGGTGAAGGGTACCGCGGGGCTACTCGCCACTTTCCTCCGTAGTAAGAGAAGAACGGTCGCAATTTCTTCCCCCCAGGTTTCCCCAAAATGTTGCCGTGGTTGAAACTTAGACTCATGCCCCCGTACCTCCTGCCTCAAACAGCAGTTCAATTCCCTTGCCGCGAGTCTCCGCCTTGCACGAGATGGTGCGGCGCACCTCGATCTCGTGGCACTTCGCCCACGACCACAGATCTCGAATCTCTGGGGTGTTGGAGTTGGAGGCGAAGATCCTGACCCCAACCTCCGACAGATCCTTCGCCCACGCCGCCAGCCACACCTGCTGGTCCCACTTGAACCGAGAGGGTGTGTACTGATCGAAGTTCTTGTGGTACGGCGGGTCAAAGTAGACCAAATCATACTCCTGCGCGTCGCTGGTGCTGGTGCGGTAGTCGCCGCTGCGCACCTCGACGAAGCCCTCCCCCAGCGTGGTGCCGACCTTCAGGATCCGTGCCTCCATGTCGGTGGGCACGGTCTTGTACTTGCCCCACGGCACGTTGAAGAGCCCGCTCTGGTTCACCCGCCACAGCCCGTTGAAGCACGTGCGGTTCACGACGATGAAGAGGGCGGAGTTGAACGCCCTGGCGGAGACCATCTGGATCTTACCGAACAGCGCCGTCACCATCGTCTTGGTGGCGGGACCGTGTCGGATCGACGTCTTGGCCGCGTCGTACATCCGCTCACGCAACCGCGGCGTCGCCGCGTTGTACCTCTCACACCACTCACCCACCAGCCCTGCCACCACCCCCGGCTCCGCGACCACCGCCATCCACATCTCGCACAGGTACTCACTGGCGTCGCCCAAGATAACGCCGCCTGGGATCCTGTCGTAGAGCCCTAAGAAGACAGCGCCGCTGCCTACCATGGGCTCATAGTATTTCCCCTCGACCTTGGAGGGGAAAATCCCCTTGAACTGCTCAAGTACGGCTCTCTTGCCGCCCGCGTACTTCACGAGTGGAATCATGGCTTCATGCTCCTTTGTGCTCAATCAGCCATAGTCCTTGACCAGCGCTTCCCACCAGCCGACGGACTCACGTGGAATGTTCTCTCTCGCGTGCTTCACCCCCGCTAGGAAGCCGTCCTTGAAGGCATCCTCCAAGTGCTCATCCAGGGGCCTCACCCCCAGATCCTTCTTCGTCCGCATGAACTCTGCGAAAGCGTGCTTCATCCTTAGCCTCCCAGGCTGCTTGCGTCTTCGCCGCCAGGGCCAACAACCTTCCGCTCAACAGCATGCCATTGCACTCTGGACAGGTGCCACCATTCTCGCCTCCGGTGTAATCACAGTCCACGCAGCGCACGTCGCCAAGCAGCTCCAGTATCAAGGACGGCAGGCTCCAGGAGAACCCGTCCACCAGGAGGGCCTGCCGGCAATGCTTCTGGGCCATGCAGACGATCATCGCCCTGGTGTACTTGTTGGTCAGGTCTGGGACGAAGTAGATGTCGTCAGGCCCCTTCCATAGGCGAAAGCAGGCACAGGTAACGTTCGTCTTGATGCTGAGGTCCCCAGGGCGCTGAATGACATTCCCGCTCTCCGTCCTGCAGATCTGTGTGACCACACGGGTGTGGTCCAAGTACCCAGCGGACTGACCGGGCTCGAACGGTGGCTTGTCACTGCACCACGCAACCGGCAGGCGGGCGTACATCATTGGCATGCCGGTCACCCACTCCCAGTGCTTGGAGAGGACGAGTCTTCTACCGACATCGAGCATTTGTGTGAGTTCTTGTTCATCCATCTGCTAGCTCTGCGGCCTTAAGTACGGACAACCGGACGTAATCACGAGATCCGTCAGGGGCAACAAGGGTCACTTCTGGGTCACCGCCGTCTCCCACGCTGATGGCTTCGTAGATCTCCTGCTCCCAATGCACTCGCCGACCAACGACACTGAGCGGGCGTGCACGCACCTCAGTCGCCACTACCTTCCTGTCCGACATCGATCACCCCCAGAAAGTCTTGCTTGTCCACCACGACGACCTCGTGGCCCTCGATACGGATCACCATCGCCATCTTGCGCCCACTCCTGAGCGCCTCCCGTGCGGCCTTGTCCAACAGCTCAGTGGTCAAGGTGAAGCTCCGCCGTTGCCTGAGCTTGCTGTCGCCCCTGGTGGTCTTCAGCTCGAAGAACCAGTCGTCGGTGATGACGTCGCCGCACAACCCAGGCGCACTGCCGCTGCCATGCACGCGCCTGCCGCCCACCTCTGCAGCAAACGCCAATTCGTGCTTTGCGGCCACCGCGGTGTTGGTAACTACCGGGTCGCGCACCCCCTCAGCTATGGTGGCCCTGTCGTGGGCTGCCTGAGCGCGTGCGGCTAGTTCGCACTTGGCATTGCAGAACATCACCCCGTTCCAGGTGCGGGCCAAACTCGCGATGAAAGGTTCCCCACACTCGGCGCAGACGGACCAGTAGCTCATTTGTACCCCAGCTTACGATGAAGCGCCTGCTCCACCCTCGCCAGCACCTCGCGAGCGTCTTCCTTACTCGCCGTCGCGAACCATACCCACAACCACGCCTCTACGTGCTCCGTGACGAAGCCATTGGCCGTCAGCTTCTTGTCAAGCAAACGCACGGCCATCTCCTTGCCACGCTCCTTGACGATGCGAAACTCTTTCTGGCCGTGGCACAGGAGGTACACCTCTCGCGCCTTGGTAACCACGTCGAGGTCGACCCCACCACGGGCCTCCAATGCCTCAACGAACCTAAAGGCGTCCTCCTTGGCCGACGTGACGGACGTGATTTGAGTTGGTGCAGAAGAAAACGAGAGTGCCATGTCAGGTTCTCCCTGTGGATCCGAACCCACCTTCTCCGCGCTCAGTGTCGACGTTCACCACGCCCTTCACCAATTCGACTTCCAGAAAAGGTACAACCCCGCACTGCGCTATGCGATCTCCCTCCAGGACTTCAAAAGGCTCCTGAGAGTCGTTCCAGACCAGGGCGCAAACCTCTCCGCGGTAATCGCTGTCGACAGTGCCGACAATGACCTCCACACCAATCCTAGACAGCCCAGACCGTGGTAACACCAGCAAGGCGTTGCCCGGTGGTACCTTCACCTTGAACCCCAGAGGAACCAACACACGGCGTCTCGGAGGGATGTGCTTGCGGACCCTCGACCTACAGTCGAAGCACGCCGACCCCCTCGTCCCTCTCTCCGGTAGTGGGTGATCATCCACCAACTCGATGACGACGTTCACACGATACCTCGCAGGGAGAGCTGCTTGGAGCGCGTGAGGGCTTCCCGTATCTCGCTGGGCAGATCCACGGTAGCGAGATCTGCCAGCCGGCGCGCTACCCTCGCCGCAGGCAGCACGTCTTCTCCCGCTGCCAACTCAGCAAGCAGAATCCCCACCACCGAGGCCGTGGCCATGAGCGCCTTCTCCAATGCTTCGATGCGGCACTGGTCACGAGCACCAGGGATTTCGACTACGGGTACAGGTTCCATGTTCAGAGGTACCATCAGATATTCCTTCCGTGCTCTTCGATCCATTGTTGGACCGCGGCTCTCAATGCTTGTACCAGAATGAAGTTCTCGGGCATCGCCAGAAACTCCGTGAACTTCTTTACGCCGTTGAACTTGTTGTCCCCCACGACGAACCAGTTGCCACTCTTCTCGATGACCCCGGAGGTGACCCCGAGGCCGCTCACATTCGTCGGGTTTTCTCCCCCTCCGAAGGTGGCACCAACGAGGTCGGTCACCAGGGCGTATGAACCTTTCAACGCAAACCCAGGGACCGTCTCCACCCACAGCTCGATGAGCCCCTCGCGATGCGGAGGGCACACCTTGGATTTCGACGTCCTGACCATTACCCGCTTGCCGTAGTAGACCATCGCGCCATCTACCGTGGTCGACATGTCCATGGACCGCGTCAAATGGATGTCGATGCCCTTGGTGTGCTTGAGCTGCTGGCCTCCTGGGGTGTCCATGTAGGTATGGCCTGACTTGGACCCAATGCCTTGTGTGCGCATCTGGTTTATCACCAGGATAACTGCCCTGACGCGTTCTCCGACCTTGTTGGATCCCTCCCACTTGGGCTTCTTGCCGCCACACTTCTTGTGGGCCTTCTTCTGCTCGCTGTCGAACACAACTCCGCAGGTCTGGCACACCCAAGTGGTCGACAAAATACGGCCACGCTTGGACTCAACATGGTTGAGCGCCGCCTCCGCACGACCGCAGAACTGCCCAATCATAACGGACTCACCCGCCATGATGTAGTCCCCCACCTGCTTCTCGTCGAGTGTGCGTTTGGACAGCATCACAGCCAACGAGTCCACGACAACAAGGTCGTAAGTGTTGAGCGCAATGGAGTCCACCGCCGACTGCAAGAGGTCGTTACCCTTCTGCGCCGTCATAACTGTGATGCGTGCACCTGCCTCTGCGTACACCTTGTTGTAGTCCAGCATGAGTTGCCGGATCTCAGGGGTCACCTTGGGGTGGTCCAACTCATCCTTTGCGTACGGAACGGTCAGCCCGAGGGTGCGAGCCCATGGCTTCGACCACCTCTCAGCCGCCACCCACAGCACCCGTCCACCGCGGAGAACGGTGTTGACCGCCGTCTTCAGCGCAATAAACGTCTTGCCGCGGGACTCCTCGCCCTTGAGCTGCGCAATCCAACCGCGCGGAAGCCCGCCTCCAAGGATCCAATTGAGGGCAAGGTTCCCGGTGTCGAGTCGCTCGGGCTCCTCATAGGTGATGTCTGCGCCGGTGCGCACCGCCACACTCATGGCCTTGTCGTTGTCGTACTTCTTGTGAAGTGCCACCAAGGTGTTGTTGTGCTCGTCGACTGTGGCAGGCTTCAGGACGAAGGAGAGTGGGTAACCACGGGCAAACTGCTCGTACTCCTTAGCTTTAGCCTTGTCGCCCTTCGCTTGGATCGCAGCGAGCGCGTCGAGGGCTCCTGCCAGAGTCAGGTCTGCCTTGTTCAGGGCTGCCTTGATCTTACGCTGTTCAAGGTCCATCACTTGGTGTCCTTCCACGTATACCCGATCTTGAGGTCTACCTTGAGTGGGACGTTGAACTCGAACTCACCGCCTATCGGGCTCGTCATCAGGGCCTTCAGCCTCTCCTTGGCTACCAACGCGTGCTCCCCAGGCCCGTAGAGCTGCAATTCGTCATGGCACTCAATGGCAGGCCTGTACTGGATCATACCAAGAGTACCAAGATCAGGCGTGAAGAGGGCCTTCGGAGGATCTTTCCGCCACGTCTTCGGCAAACACTCCCAGTCGGGCGTCCAGATGCCGTCACGGAACGTGCCGTAAGCTCCTCGTCCCGTAGTCCCGTAAAAACCTCCAGCCTCCAAGTCGACATCCACTGCGATTTTCGTTAGCGCAATGATGTCGCGAGCACCACCCTGACAGGGGATGTTTTTGCACAAGCGCTCGCCTTCAGCAAACACTGAGGGTGAATCCGACAACAACTCCTGCAAGGCCTTACGCCGCCCACCCAAGGTCACGATGTACCCATGTTCCTCTGCGAAGGCGAGGTCTTTGTCGAACATGGGTTGCAGCATTTTGTACGCACCGAAGACTGCGCTTTTGATCTTGCACGCCTCCTCTACTGAGCAGCCCAACCGCAGCGCCAAAAGCGCATCACCCACACCATAGACGGTGGAGAAGTTCGTCGTCTTGCCCTCAGCACGTCGTGCCACAGCGTACTTCTGGAGCTTCGTACGGGGCTGATCTTTGGGCAGAGCCCGTACCGCCTCAATGAGACAGTACCACTTGTCTATGCACGCCTCATCTGTCAGCCCCTTCGCCCCCAACTCATTGTACGCAAGAATGACAGCGCCTGACGCCGAGTGGAAGTCCTTACCGTCTTTGAACCCCTTGATCATCACGGGGTCTTGGCTCCGTACCGCCAGCACTCTGTACTCGACCTGGGAGTAGTCACCTCCAACCAGCTTGTAGCCTGACCCTTCGTCGAATCCGAGGATGTCACGCAGGAACTCTGGTGTGGTCAGGTACAAGCCCGCCGCCAACCTACCGGACACCACCCTCGACGTTCTGAACCTGGGCCACCCCCACCCGGCGCCGTCCGACTCGCGGGTGTACCCGTCGATGTACGTGCCGAGCTGCTTGACCAGCGTCCGGTGGTCCTGCACTAGCCCCGCCACTGGTGCCACCGCCGCTAGAGACTCCATCACGTCATCGTCCGTCGCGGGGGTGTTCACCAACGCGCCCACGCCGTGGGTAGTGCACGCATGGTTCGAGCGGGCGTTGACCTGCTTGCCCCCGCACATCAAGCAGATGTGCCCCGTATTGGTGGCCTGTACTGGATTGTTCCCGTCCAGAAACAGGAGTCTCACCAAATCCTTGGTGGACTTCAGGTTCACCTCACGCCCGGCGGCCTTGAAGACACTGCCCTCGATCTCGTCGACCTTGCCGCTGATGATCTTGGCGTGGGCGTCGATAGCTGACTTGCGAATGCCGATGCCGTTCTGACCCATACGGATAACGGAGGTTTGCACCCCCCGCTCAACATGGGCGTACAGCTCTTTGCTGGTGTACCCTTTACGGTCGCACCGCGCAGCCAATTTCGCGTCTAAGACGTCCGCCACCCAGGATGTGACAATGGGGTCGAAGCCGGCGTACTCACACGCCCCAACCGGGTTATTGCGCCAAATGGGCTCGTACTGCTCCGCATTCTCAAACACGTCCTCAAAGTCCAAACACTTGAGTCCGAGATAATGCGGCGCCAGCCCATCTTTCAAGCGCCGGTTACGGAACGCCTGTGAGTAGATAGTTTCCTCGTGTAGCCAATCCATGTGGATGACCTCGCGCTCGAAGCGCCGCAACGGCACCCCCAGCACTCGGGTCACGTCCATCTCGAAGTTGGCGTTGGCTATGTCCAACTTCCCACGGTTGCAGAGGTAGTCGATGAACAGGTAAAGGTACGCCGCATCCACGACATAACCCGTGTTGCCCCACGACACCTGGAAGGTGACCGGAGTCGCGTGGTGCTTCGGGTGCATCGGGGACATCGCCATTTTTTTGGTGGTGACCCCGTCGTAGCCAACGACCTTGGCCTTGGGGTCCCACCCCTTCGTCTCAAAGTCGAAGCCTACGGTGGTGGTTACCCCCCACATAGCTTCGGCAAGTACCTTCGCGTCATGCTCGGTGATGATGTTCCACACCGAGTAGTAGTCACGCGGACGAGACCGCCGCTTGGCGATGATATCTTTCGCCGCCTCCCACTTCACTGGATCGGCAGCGCTTAGGGTGTACCGAAATCCATCCGCGTGCGAGAACCCCAGGTCGCCTTCGATGGTGACGTCGTTGTGGTGTTCGTCGAAGATGAAATTACGGCCCCCGAAACCGAGGGCCATCGGTCACCACTTCAGACTGGGCGTACCCACCGAAGGCGGCGGAGCTACGGCCGCCGTCTGTGGTACCACAGGGGGGACCATGGGAGCCGCACTGACCTGTGCGCCGAGGGCTGAAGCCTGTGGTGGCGGCGCGAAGCCACCCATGGAGGGCATGGCTCCCTGTGCGGCCGGAGGTGTGTGGGTGGGAGCGTACGACTGCGACTGCTGGGCGAACGGGTTGGCAGGTTGCCCACCCTGGGGGCCAAAGCCCTGCTGTTGCATGTTCTGCTGCGGAAAGCCACCCTGAGCGCCACCGAAGGCGTTGCCGCCTTGCGGCATGATCCCTCGCTCCATCAGGAGCGCACGAATCTCCTCCGGGTTGGCCTTGTAGATGACCTTGTAGTCGAAGCTCGGGGTGGTGGGCTGGCCGGTCTTCTCGTCCGGGGGGAACATCGCGCCCATGTGGATGTCGCTGATCTGCGAGAAAGGCATCGGCTCGAAGCTGTAGCGCGTCTCCGTGCTCTCGCCCTTGCGGCTGATGCGCACATAGCAGTCCGGCAGAGAACCTCTAGTCGGGTTGCCGCAATTCGCGCTACACCCGAGGACCTCCTTGGGCCGCATCGCTGTGTGACACGCCGGACAAGTCGTCGCTTCGTTGCGCTCCCGGCTGTCCTCATTGTAGGCGACCGCGTTGCCGCAGTTGGTGCAGAGGTTGCCGGTGGTGATGATCACCGCGGGCGCCTTCTCGTGGGCCTGCCCGGCGACCTGCCCGCATTTGCAGCGGCGACTGAGCTTCTTGTCGAGGAGGAGGATCTCAGTGGCGTTGTTCGCGATGGGGGACAGAGATCCACGCCAGATGCGAGGACCCTCGTACTCCCACTCGATCTGCCCTGCCGCAAGGGCGTCAGCATGCGGGTGTTTGCCGCCAGGGTACACGCCGAACGTGGTGACCTTCTGACCGTTAGGCTGCTGTACCTGAATCTTCTGCAGGTGCTGCCCGTTCTCGTCAACGTGGATGACCTCACGTTTGACGCCTACGGTGCCGTCAGCCTTCTGCTCCGGCAGCTTCATCACGATGCGCGTGGAGAAGAGCTTGAACGCTGCCACCGGACTGGCCCGCTTGACTCGCTTCTCACCACGCCTGTTGGCGGGACCACACGCCTCACAGATACCGTGCTCCGCCCTGGCACAGATCGCGCTGGGGTAGCCGCCAGTACTCCCACGACTGAATCCATGCTTGCTGAACGTGTAAGGCTCACCCTTACCGCCGTAGAACCGGGCCGTCATGACCTCGTTGGGGTAGAGAGGCCACACCTCGTACAGGAAGGCTTCACTCCTACCGGCTTCGCTCTTCTGTTGTTCCTGTTCCGCGCCCGCCGCATTGCCGAATCCACCACTCATCGCTTGTTCCCTATCAGCGCATCGCGCTTACGTTGTTGGGTTGTCAAAGTCTCCCCCAATGAAAGACCTATTTCAAGTAGAAAGTTGAGCAAGTAAATTAGACCACTGCGCAAGAAACTGTGATCCAGGGATCGAATTTCTCGCGGCCATCTGAAGTTGTAGCCGACTCATATCACCCGCGTCTTTGACACCGAAGAACGCTGAAATCACTGAGAAATTCGGTCTGGCGAGAAACGATGCGACGGTCAGCCTCGCAGACTGCAGTCCGTCCCTGTCATTGTCGGGCCAGAGAACCAGCGGATTTGTAATGGAATTCAAATACTGAGTCTGCTGCTCCGTCGGGCGCTTGCCCTGCATGGCCATACCCACGTACCCGCAGGACTGGACCCTGAGCGCATCAAGGTAGCCTTCGCAGAGGTATACGGGTTCACCGGCAGTGACCCTGTCACGCATCTCGGATGCGCCCCACAGGCACTCACCCTTGTCCACGTAGGTGAGCGCCCACTCCGGGTGACCCCTGGGCAGGTGGGTGCCCGAGACGTAGTAGCCGGGGTTGAACGGGTCTCTCTTGGCCCACCCCAGCAGCTCGCCAGTGCCGATCCTCCGCAAGGGAAAGGAGAACGCCTGATGCTCTGGCGCCCAACCCACCTGCATCGTGCTCAGTGCCTCCGGGCTAATGCCACGGGTGCGCAGGATCCATCGGAGCTGATACCAGTAGTCGTACTCCACCATGCCGGGCTGTGCGCTGGTGTGGCACCACCGGAACAGGGGCAAGTGAGCGCACTGGACCTCCCTGCCGCTGGCCTCCGCCGCCGCAACCACCTGCTCCGCCAGATGCCAGTCCACGTCCCAGAGGACAAGATGGGGCTCGCGGATGCGCTGCCGCTCCTCCACCGGGCGCGCTGTCTTCTCGAAGGAGCACCCCTCCTCCAAGGCCACGGCGTCACGCCACGACCACCCTCGCAAGACCAATAGGTCCGCCAGGGACCCGCCTACGGGGCCATACTGGCACCGGGTGGACCAACAACCCCAGTGACCGCTCTCCGTGGAGATCCACATGGTACGGCCCGTAGCTCTGTGATGAAACGGACAGCGGCACTTCAGGTAGTCGCCTGCTCCGATGGCACTCAGATCCAGCGACTTGAGGATCTCCGTGAGCTTCATCTCGATTCCAGACTCACCCAGTTCAGGTGCATCTCCACTTCTGCAATTGGGAAACTTCCCATGTCTTGAAACTTCAGCACTCGCATCCTGTGCCCGCACACCGTGGCGTGAAAATCTAGCATCCCGTCCGTAAGATCGCGCACGTCGCCCGTAGCCAGTAGCTTGTCCCACCAGCCACTGCCAATCAGCACCAACAACCCGTACTCGCTGGCGAGTTTCGTTGCCTCTTCCGCGTCCTT
>Ga0163203_1000146_pt1 | contig 18295 bp, 19 predicted proteins | sample PL_2010_330m_FD_113534 | JGI IMG/M metagenome (GOLD analysis project Ga0163203, IMG submission 113534) | Freshwater microbial communities from Powell Lake, British Columbia, Canada to study Microbial Dark Matter (Phase II) - PL_2010_330m | ecosystem: Environmental > Aquatic > Freshwater > Lake ... | reverse complement strand
TTTTCTCTCCCTACCCCCGAAAGCGGGGTGTTTAAGAGGGGCTTCGCCCCTCTTCTATAAATACCTTCCCCCTCTCCTTATGGTTGACATGAGGGTCTGAGCTGACTAGAATGTAGTGACATAAGCGGGTTCCCAGGAAAATTGAAGATTTTTCTGGGTGCAAAAAAGTGAGTTATGGTCAGGGTTATGAGAAGGAGGAGGATGCTATGTGGCTAATGTAAGGGCCAGCGGCGGCGAGAGCTTTGAGAGTTTGCTCCGGCGATTTAACAAAAAGGTGCAGCAAGACGGCATCTTATCCGAGATGCGCCGCCGCGAATTCTATGAGAAGCCCAGCGTCAAGCGCAAGCGAAAGGAAGCAGCCAAGAGACGCAAGACCGCTAGAAGTTCAAGAGGTCCAGGAAGTTCAAGAAGATAGTAGATAGCATGGAACAGAAAGAAGCCGGATTAAAGCAAAAGCTGGCGGATGACCTCAAGCAGGCATTAAGGGGAGGGGACAAGGTGAGGTGCTCGGTCCTCCGTTTGTTGATAGCGGCTGTTCATAATACTGAAATCGCCCGCCAGGCAAAACTGGAAGACGCTGATGTTTATGGTGTTATTGCCAAGGAAATCAGGCAGCGCAAAGAAAGCATTGAAGCCTTTAAGCAGGGGAACCGCCCCGACCTGGTGGCTAAAGAAGAAGCCGAGCTAAACATTCTTCAGGGATACCAGCCCCAGCAGATGAGCCGAGAAGATATTGTAACCGCGGCAAAACAGGTTATCGGGGAGGTGGGGGCGCAGGGGCTCGGCGATAAGGGAAAGGTCATGCCCAAGCTCATCGCTCAGCTCAAGGGCAAAGCCGACGGGCGGGAGATAAACGAGGTAGTAACCGAGCTGCTTGGTTCATAACCCCAGACGGAGAAAGACTAGGGATGGCTAGGGATGAAGAAAGAGCACTAATTGCCCCCTGTGGTCTTTATTGTGGCAGTTGTCGTCTATACCAAGCCCGCACTGATAAGAGCTTACGAAAGAGGATAGCTGAGCGGCAAGGTATTCCAGTGGAAGAGGTATTTGTTTGTGCTGGTTGCCGCCCGATGCGGGGGCGAGTAAAAGCAGCGGGGGGAGAGCCAGCTTGTGATACCTATGCCTGTGCTGTAAATGACAAAAAGGTGGAATTCTGCTACGAGTGTGAGAACTTCCCCTGTCTGAAGCTAGCCCCTTGTGCTGACCGGGCTCAGGAAATCCCGCATAATACCAAGGTTTATAACCTCGTTTGGTTGCAGAAATTAGGTGTTAAAGCTTGGCTTGGTAAGTACTCCAGTCTATTGAGACAGTACCGGCAGGGTAAAAAGCCGAAATCCGGTGGAGATATCCAGCTTTAGAGGCTCGGTAATTATCTGGGAATTATCTGAGGGCTCTATCCAGCTCTTTTTTCAGGCGTTCGGTTTTAGCGCCTAGGTCTATTATCGCCCAGGGTAACTTCTGTTTGGTATCCCACCTCTGGTTGACATAATAATTAATGTCTAGCTGGTATTTTTCGGCTGCCTTACGCCAGCCGGATAGAGATACCTCCTCTATATTAGCCAGCACCTCGGCTATTTTTTCGTCCCCCCGGCTTAAGACCCCCTGCACCTGACTCCAGGCCGGGCTTTCCCCTTTAATCTGGACTCCCTTTGGCATCAGGCTATTTTTAAGCAGGGACAAACGCCGGTTCAGGATAGAGGTCGGGGTCATGGGCAGCCACTGGAAGGGGGTACCCGCCTTGGGCACAAAGGGAGAAACGGTGACGGCGATACGGCAGCCGGCCTGCTGCTTATCAAGGATGTCCTTGCACTTTAGCGTCAGCCTTATAATCTCTTCTATGTCCTCATCGGTCTCCCACGGCAAGCCGATCATGAAGTAGAGCTTGACCTGCCTTATCCCCTGCTCCGCCACCTTAGCCATCGCCTCTAAGACATCATCCTCGGAGATGCTCTTTTTGATAACCTGGCGCAGGCGGTTGGAGCCAGCCTCGGGGGCAAGGGAGACGGTTCGCGCCTCTCCCTTAGCCAGCTCCCTCAGTACCACGGAAGAGAGGGGAGCCATTCGCAGTGAGCTCATGGAGAGCTCAGCCCCCATCTGCCCCAGTTTTAATAACAGCTCCTCTATGCGGGGGTGGTCTGACACCGCCGCTCCCACCAGACCGATGCGCTTTCGGTATTTAAGTCCCTCCTCGGCCTGAGCTATCAGATTTTCTAGGGAGCGATAGCGCATGGGATAGAAGGCTTGGCTGGTAAGGCAAAAGCGGCAGCCCCAGTTGCACCCCCGCTCCACCTCAATGAGATAAAGCTCGCCGAGCTCGGTGTCCGGGGTTAGTATTGTAGAAGCGACAGGGAAGTCGTCCAGGTTTTTTGTCCACTGCCGGGCTACGGGCTTCCCTGAATGGTATTGCGGGACGTAAATACCGGGCAGTGCCGCCAGCGCCTTGAGCAGTTCGCTCCTCTTGCCACCGATGCCCTTGGTTATGACGGGCAGCACCGCCGGGATTATGGGCTCGGCTTCACCGATGCACAGGCAGTCAAAGAAGGGGGAGAGGGGCATGGGGTTGGCTATAATGCAGGGGCCGCCGGCTATAACCAGGGGATGTCTCTCATCGCGGTCGGCGGCATAAAGGGGTATGCCGCTGGCTTTAAGAATATGGACGATATTAAAATAGTCAAGCTCATAAGAGATAGAGAAGGCAAGGACGGCAAAGTCGGAGAGCGGGCGCTGGGACTCCAGGGATATGGGAGTTAGCCGCTTGTCCCTGTTTTCGGCTTCCCAGAAAGCCCTCTCGCAGACAACCTCATTATAGCTATTGAGCAGGCGATAGATGGTGTGGACTCCAAGGTTGGACATGCCCAGATAGTAGGAGTTGGGATAGACCAGGGCGACAGGGACCCTACCCCCCCAGTCCTTGATGATGGTTCCCTGCTCCCGGGAGAGCCGCCGCCTCGCTTTTTTGATTTCATCCCAAGACATAATGCTGGTTTCATTATATAGTCTCCGGGGTGAAATTGCGATTTTCCCCTAGCACTTCGTATACCCGCAGCTCGGGCAGATGTAGCACCCCTCCTGATACCTGAGCAGGTTGCCGCAGTCGGGGCACTGCCCGGCGAGGTTCTTGACCAGCCCGTAGTCCTCCGTTGGGGGCGGGGTGGTTTCGTCGACGGTGTGTTTTTCTAGGACGCTGGCAATAGCGTCGGCGCAGGAGAGTATGGACTTACCCTCATCCCAGGCGATGGAGGGGCAGCGGATGCCCTTCAGCTGCTTTACCACCGAGGCGACATCCACCCCGCACCGCAGCGCCAGTGTTATCAGGCGGCAGGTGGCTTCAAGCTGGGCTGAGGCGCAACCGCCGGACTTGCCCAGGGTGGCGAAGACCTCAAAGATACCCATGTCATCATAAGCCACCGTGATATAAAGAGAACCACAGCCGGTATTAACCCGGGCGACAGTCCCTCTGGTCTCAACCGGTCTTTTCCTCGGCGTAAGCGCCACCCCTTCCACCTTATCCTCCCTGCCCGTGACCAGTACCTGGGCGTCGCGGCTCCGGTCCCGGTAGATGGTTATCCCCTTCAGCCCCTCCTCAAAAGCCATCATATAGACCCGGGCGATTTCTTCCCTGGTAGCCTCGTGGGGGAAGTTGACCGTCTTGGAAACGGCATTATCGGTAGAGCGCTGGAAGGCGGCTTGCACCCTCACATGCCACTCCGGGCTTATCTCGTGGGCGGTAACAAAAAGACGCTTGATTTCGTCGGGCACGCCCTCAATATCGCTGAGGTGATCACCCTCCGCCAGCTTCTGCATCAGCTCCTTGGAGTAGAAGCCTCCCTTTCTGGCAGCTTCTTCAAAATAGGGGTTCACCTCAACGAACTTGGTGCCGTCAAGGATATTTCTGGTGTAGCTCAGGGCGAAGAGGGGCTCAATGCCGCTGGAGCAGCCGGCGATTATGCTCAGGGTGCCGGTGGGGGCGATGGTGGTGCAGGAGGCATTCCTCACCCGGGGACCACCATCCCTGTCATGGATACTGCCGCTGAAGGCGGGGAAAATGCCCCGCTCCTTAGCCAGTTCCACTGACGCCTTGGTTGCCTCATCCTGGATAAAACGCATAATCTCGGAGGCAACCTTTAGCGCCTCCTCCGAGTCATAGGGGACGCCGAGGTCAATTAGCATGTCGGCGAATCCCATCGCCCCCAGCCCTATCTTTCTCGTTTTCTTGGTCATCTCATCTATCTGGGGCAGGGGGAATTTATTGACGTCAATAACGTTATCCAGGAACCTGACGGCAACCTTTACCGTCTCCGCCAGCTTGGGGTAATCAATCTCAAAACCTCCGTTGCTGGCTCGCAGCATCTTGGCCAGGTTAATTGAACCGAGGTTGCATGACTCATAGGGCAGCAGTGGCTGCTCGCCGCAGGGGTTGGTGGACTCAATGCTGCCCAGTTGTGGGGTGGGGTTAACCTTATTTATCTGGTCAATGAAGACAATGCCGGGGTCGCCGGTCTTCCACGCCATGTCCACTATCTTGTCAAAGACTTCCCTGGCGTTGAGCTTTTTTACCACCTCCCTGGTGCGTGGACTTAGCAGGTTGTAGTCCTTGCCTGCCTTGACTGCCTCCATGAACTCATTGGTTACCGCTACCGAGAGGTTAAAGTTAGTAAAGGCGGTAGGGTCACCCTTGGCGGTTATGAACTCCATAATGTCGGGGTGGTCAATATTAAGGATAGCCATGTTTGCCCCCCGCCGCGTCCCTCCCTGCTTGGTGACATCGGTGGTGGTGTCAAAGACCTCCATAAACGAGACCGGACCGCTGGCTACACCCGAGGTGGACTTGACAAAGTCGCCCTTCGGTCTCAGGCGGCTGAAGGAAAACCCGGTCCCGCCACCGCTCTTGTGGATGAGGGCGGTATACTTTACCGCATTGAAGATGGACTCCATTGAGTCCCCCACGGGAATGACGAAGCAGGCGGAAAGCTGCCCCAGCTCCCGCCCGGCGTTCATCAGGGTGGGGGAGTTGGGCAGGAACTCAAGGCTTGCCATCAGCTGGTAGAACCCCTCCTCCCACGCCTTGACATCCGCCTTGGGATTATAGTTAAGCTCAGCCGAGGCGATAGCCCCTGCCACCCGGCGGAACATTTTCTCCGGCGTTTCAATGACCTTCCCCTGCTTATCCTTCTCCAGATACCTTCTTTCCAGCACCTGAACCGCGTTATCGCTGAGACCGATGCCGGCTGCGGGCTTAATTCTGGTCTTAACTACGCTAGTTGGTTCCACCTTAGTCTTGACCTCCTCTCGTTTGGTTGGCTCTTCAGCAGCTAGGATCTCCTTGACCATGGCTTCAATTTCGGCATCGGTGGGCAGACGCTGGCGGCGGGTACGCTTCCCCACCAGGTCTTCCATCCCCGGTAAGGCTAGCAGGTATTCATCCCCTGTTTTTTCCAGGCGCTCAATTACCTGGTTTGTCAGCCGCTCCACCACCTGCCTGTCACTTATGCCCATGGACTCAGCGGCGGCGAAGATAGCCCGGGCAATACGGGTGCGGTCAACCAGTGGCTTGTTGGCTGGGTTCATGACCGGCTCCTTGCCTTACCCTGCTTCCGGCTCCCCCGGCGACCCTTGATTGCTAATTCCACCTCGGGCAGTAACGGCAGTTGACCGGGGGGTGCCTCGGCTCCACTGAGCAGGGTATCTACCTCCTCCTTTAGGGCGCTAATGTCAGTAAATTCGTGGTAGACGCTGGCAAAACGGATATAGGCAATGTGGTCCAGCTTCTTCAGCTGTTCTATTACTATATCACCGATAAGCTCGCTGGGTATCTCCGCCTTGCCCTGGTGGAAAAGCTCAGCCTCTATATCATCAACCAGCTTCTCTATGGCACCGGTAGGTAACGGTCTTTTTTCACAGGCTTTACGGATGCCAGCTAGCAGCTTGTCCCGGTCAAATTCCTCGCGCCTCTCGTCCTTTTTAATGACGAAGAGGCTGGCGGGCTGCAACCGCTCGTAGGTAGTGAAGCGGGAGTCACAGCTCAAGCACTGGCGCCGGCGGCGTACCCCGTCGTCAACGTCACGGGAGTCAATAACCTTACAATCTGTATAACCGCAATAGGGGCATTTCATGGCAAATACTACCTTATATTGTGCAGCAAAAGAAAAATACCACAATATGTAGTATTTGTCAAGGGCTTTGCCCTAAAACTCAGGATTTTCAAGCACTTTTGGGGCAATTGGCTCTTTTGCCCCAAAAGTCCAGAAGGTCGGCTCAAGCCCAAGCTCGTAGATTGACTGGATAAGGACGCAGATGTTATGACAAAGCACCTTGCACAAAACCTCGTTGACCTGGGCGGTGGGGGTCTTAGCCCGAACCGCACCCCCGAACTTAGCCTTAATCATAGAGAAGGTGGACTCCACGTTAGACCGCTTGTGGTAGTGCCCCAAGAAGGCTTCACGGTTGAAGTTGTAGTAGTGCCACATCCTGTGCCACAGGCTGTCGTAGCCAGTTGTGGGGCTTCCCATCCCCCTGGCGTTACCCTTGAAGGGGATGTAAGCCGTGCCACCCATAGCTTGGATTGCGTGAAGATTGCGGCGACTGGAATAGGCTTTGTCCGCCGATACCTCGTTAATGGGGAATGTGCTGGCAGTCGTTTCCAGCAGGGGGATAAGCTGGACAGTATCAGCCGATTCACGGGGCGTTGCCTCGACGCTGGTGACGATGTGGGTCTTGACCCCGCACATCAAATGGGTTTTTACCCATGTCTGCCTGGTGCGGTTGCCGTACTTGTGGTCGAACCATCGGGCGTAGGTTTTGGTGGCGAAGCCGGAGGAGTCAACGGCAAAGTCTGTTTCAACTGCCCTCAACGGGCTGGCGCTTTGCTCTATGAGGCTTTTCAGCAGGGGAGTCAGCTCAGGATTCTCCAAATAGCGGAAGGCGCTGTTGTAGTGGGCAGCCTTAGAAATTACCCCTGCTTCCTGAGCCTCTTTCAACTGAGTGGTAAATCGCCGTCCCGACATGGTGGTGTAGGACTTGAATACGAGACCGAACACGACATCAGCCAACGGCAGTCTCGGTCTCCCAAACCTGTATTCCGGCTGGGGTATGCCGTCGCAGAGGTCTCGGAGCAGGGCGACAAACCGCTCCTGCTCGTGGGTCTGTGCCTCGTTGTAGGCAGGCCAGTCTTGGGTATAAGTCACCTTCACCGTTTTGGTCACGACCTCGGTGCCGTCGGGGCGCTGCTCCCGCTGGACGATAAACTCGACGGCGTATATGTGCTGGCACTTCCTGCGGGTGGTCTCAAAGTGGTGGCAGGTGCAGAACGGCTCGCCGTTGTCTATGTTCACGATGTAAGTCCCGTTGCCCGACTGGGAGGGGACTTGCCAGCCTAGCCTGTTTCTTTTGACTGTGTTGGAGTTCGCTATCGCCAATCCTCTCTCTCCATATTTCCATCTCAATACTCCTTACTACAATTCCTTATTCTGTATCTATAATAGCATAAACTGTATGCCTTTGTCAATAGTTTTTATGTCAATTTTGCCCAATTTTTCAAAATTGCCTATTGACAAAGGTATATGCTGTATACTATTATGTCTAATAATGAACGAAATACAGGCGAAAATAGCCCAACTGCAAGAAAAAGGCTGGACACTGGCGGCGATAGCCGATGAGCTGGGGGTGACATCGGATACTGTGGAGCACTGGAGGGCTGGCCGCCGGAACGCCACTAACGCTAAGGGTATGTTGATAATATTGGACGAACTGTTGCTGAGGAAGAGAATACCAAAGAAGAAACGATATGCTAAGGGTAGTAGGAAGTCCATATCTAATGAGGAGCATTAATATAGGCACAGTGTCAAATCTTCTTGGGTCCCGTACCGTTGGCGTCTATAAGGTGGTAGCAAATTGCTTAAGGTGAGAACAAGGGGGCAACCGGCACTAACTCCTGTTTATCTTTAATGAATTTATATAGTCGTGGATTAGCAGCGGATAATACTTTTTCCCAATCTCGAAACCCTGTGCATGGGAGGCAACCATTTCTCCGGCCCAAGGTATATACATCACTAAGAGGGATATGCCATTCTTTCGACAAGTGAAGGACTTCCTCTTCCCGAAATAAAAGAATAGGTCGGATTCGGCAAACACCCCAGCTTTTTACATAACCACAAAACCCCCATCTTCCTGCGCTCAACATCCTGTACCATGACTCCGCTGCCGTTATGCCTACAAACAAGCCCTTAACGCCGTATTCTTGAATAGCTCTTACTGTGGGTTCCTCCTTAAGATGATAGCAACATTTCGGTCTTTGGTGACCTCTTCCTTTCTCGTACCTTGTCTTTGGGAAGCCCCACCTTTCAACACACTCCCAAAAATTGATTTCTGGCTTTGTTACGATTAGATTTAGACTCCACTCTTGTTTAAGCCTATTGATAAACTTCAGAGTCTGTGGATACTCAACTCCGGTATTATTGAAAATAGTCTTTATGTCTGGATAAATTTCTCTAACAAGATAAAGAACAAGAGTGCTGTCTTTCCCCCCAGACCAACTAACGGCAAGTTCCTCTGGCGCAAACTCCTCAAAATGTTTCTTTATGATCTCCCTAGCCTCCTCTAGTTTTTCAGGCAGGGGCTTTCCAAGTTGACCCTTCATTAACATTTTCACTTTCCCCCTACAGAGTTCTATATAAATAATAGAGCATATAGGAGCAGTTGTCAACATATAGGAGCAGTTGTTAATAATAAGGAGCAAGAGAGAGCAAGAGAATTTAATGTTGACTAAGAGACACTTTGAGACATATAATGATAGTGCTAAGGGAGATTATATGCCAGAAGATATGCTAACCCTAGACCAGGTAGAGAAGGAATTTGGCTTGAAGCGTTCAACACTATACCGCCATGTTGCTAAAGGCGAGCTTTCTACTTACCGAAGGGTTGGTGACCGCAGGGCCTATGTTAAGAGGGAAGATGTGGTCAAATTGATAGAATTCAAACCTAGTGAGAAGCGAACCGAAACTGGACGTAAGTAAAATTATACGAACTCAAAGTGAACTATAGGTCTAGATTTTGATAGCATTCCTCTTCAGCTACGCTATGCCATGAATACAGTTTCCTATCTTTGCAAGGTAGCTTAGCTCCATCATCAGCAATAGTTATGTAGTTACACACCCCAGTATCTGCTAAAGACCTGTGAGGATGGTCGTGCTTTAATCCCGAGGTATCTTTTCAAAGCGAGAGCTAAGTCAATAGCATGACCCCCCCGGCTATTATCCGTCACAACCTCTATTGCTCCCGTAGCTTTCACATACTCGAGCGTGCCTTCGAAATCCGCATGGCTTGAAATTGCGACACGATAAGAGTGTTCCGAGAATTCCAACAAAGGTTCGTCGGGACTAGTCATATATGCACTCAAAGTGATAACCGTATTGCCCGCCGGGTCAGAAGGTGTAATCTCTCCTTTACCGTAGAGGCGGATGTATCGGCCCTCCTTCATCGCACGTTGAGCCTCTATCGAATCGACATTAACTAGAGCGCCAATACTATATCCAAAGCGTTGATAGACCTCAGCTTCGGCAGTGACCCTTCGGCTCGCAAGAATTGGACAGGTTACGGTATCATCCAAGAGTTCCAGAGCACATTGTAGTGTTCCTGGATGAGCTTTAATTAACACCGGACATGTTTTGACTTTTTCCAAAACCAACTCAACAAATCTATTATAAGCATCCTCTTGCGAATATCTACGCTTTGAGTTCGGGCTGCCATATGTGCTATCAACAACAAGAGCGTCAACTTGTATTACTTTCTCTAGCGGCCAATTAAAATCTCCTGAGTAACCTACTTTCATACCTCCCGGAATAGTCACGGCAACCTGCGCTGAGCCGACCATGTGTCCACTTGACAACAACTCCACCTCTATGTCTTCACCACGGTAGCATGAACCAAGGGGAATGGCATGGATATTGCTTCGGTATTCGATGTCAGCATTGAACTCCACAATGAGGAGTTCTTTGGTCGCTTCGCTCATTATAATATGCTGATAACCCTTACTTGACTCAAAACCTTCCATGTGGTCTTGATGAATGTGAGTTTGCACCCTGTAGGGAAATCCGTAAACAAACCCGTCACAGGTAACCTTGTTGCCTAGCATGATGGCTCCGTGAGCTGAGATATTAGTCAGCACAGGTGTCATGTGTGAGACAACTCCTCGGCTTTGAGATACCTCCTCTTCTAGATATGAGTTAATAGCCTCCTCAAAGCCTCCTGGTAGCTTTTGTACTGCAATACCAAAAGCGTTGTTCCCTACTAACGTGAATCTCTCTATACCAAGCCGACCTTCCCAGGGGGGCAAATCTGAACTATGCGAAGTGACAGCACTTTTAAGGAGTCGGTCTCTTTCCTGTTGTGTCATCTCCTTCAGAACCATTTGTACCTTTTCTGAGGTAATGGCACCTATCAGGAGATGCCGTCTCTCTATATGCGGACGCATGTGAAGAACTTCGCCTATACAATCAGCAATCGGCCTACCAGAACGTTCACGGATTTGAACAACTTGGCGAATTTCTACTTTCCGCAATCCGTATTTGAGAGCAGCTTCTGCTACTTCCCGTCGTTCTTTACTAGATGCGAGTCGTGCAATATATGACGCTGATTCAAAGGATAAGCGTGCTTCACCTTGTCCCCAATCCACAAGATGTTGAATCTCGGGCGGTAGCTGCAGCAAACGTGGGAAGCGTGGAACCATGGTGGGGTCTAACTGTAGCTCGGTTGCGAGTTCTCGAACTGTAGACCCCGAGGCCATAGACGTTTCTATTGCCTCAGCCACTTCTATGGGGGAGAGATGACGCCTTGCCCGATGTGTCCCCACAGAAAGGATTAGGTCCCGCTGAATTTCGGGTGACAGTCCCTTCATCTCTATTCCTCTAGATAGCCATGGTGTACAAGACCCTCTCTGATGAGGGATGCTGCGGCATCATCTTGTGTTGTGCCCTCTTCTTTAGCATAAGTCTGGAGATTCTGAAGCTCCACTGGACCTAGAGTCACTAAAATCTGGAAAATCTGAGAGCCGGTTTTCACTGCCTCTATTACATCCGGGACACCTTTTTCTGGTTCCTTCTGCATCTCTTCGGCTACTTTAGCTTGCTGGACACCACTCATGCCCTGCATTTCTTTTGCCAGGTACACTGCCTGCGACACTACGGTTCTACCACTAACTGAAGCAGCATCCTGTGCACGAAGCGCAACCTTTAGGTCTACTTCACCTTTGTCAACGAGGTCTTTCAGTTCTGGTATTAAGCGGTCATACTTTACGTAATCACTGACTTTTGGATAGGGTAATCCTGTCTCCTCAACTACGGCTTGTATACTGCCGTACTTCTTGTAGAGGTAAGTACAGACATCAATGGCGTCCCTTCTGTGAAGGCCTCGCCTCACGAGGTTCTCAGTGGCTGATATGATCTTTGCCGTCGTCTCATCTACACGCTTGTCCATGACAGCAGCCCATATCGTCGGGACACCAACCGCTTTACATGCCAAAAAACGGCGCTGACCAGTCAGAATCTCATGCTTACCAGGTTTACTTCCGGGACAGACGACGATGGGCTCTAGCTGACCAACCTTCCTAATGCTGTCTTCCAGCTCATCAAGCCCCTTTCCTACATCCCGTGTGCGTGATTGTCCTTTGCCAAGCTCCAAGTCCCCAACTGGAATCCGCTTTATATCAATAATCTTTGCCATTAGTTTGCCTCCTATAATTTAGTTTCGTAAGCTTCGTAGGCGTCTCATTCCGATTTGGTCAGCTCCAAAATTTGCATGAGCACGTCACGAGGAGGGACTGGTATTGAGGCACTTTCTGCACCCTCCACGTATTGCTCGAACAATCTTCGTTTTTCGTCTAAAACTTTTATGATTCGCTCCTCGACAGAATCCACAATGAGAAAGCGCAGCACATGCAGAACTTTTTCACGACCGAAACGGTGGGCCCTTTGCATAGCTTGTTCTTCGACGGCTGGGTTCCACCAACGATCAAACAGAACTACCGAGCTGGCTTCTTGAAAATTGAGCCCGACACCACCCGCCTTGAGTGACATGAGCAAAATCCGGGGTCCGGTTTCTTGCTTAAACCTCTTGAGGACTGCTTCCTTGGCATCCTCGTGCAATCCACCGTGGAATACCTCGTGCGGCACTTGGGTGTCAAGGCGACTAGATATCCACTGCAATGTCTCTACATACTGAGAGAATACGATGAGCTTGTCTTCTGGCGAGGATAGTCCCTCGGCGATGAGTTTTAGCGCTTCCAACTTCGCTGACTCACCGCTTTCCGGGTCAAAGTTACAAAGCTGCTTCAGTTTTGTGAGGAGTGCGAAGAGCGCAGTCTTAGAAACACCCTGGGTGTCTGCTGATGCCTGTTTATGACGACTCATCCAAATCTGATCATAGGCTTCCCTCTGCTGTACTGTTAATTCCAGAGGCATATCCTGAACTATAATCGGTGGTAGCTCGGGTAGCACCTCGCATTTCCGTCGGCGGATGAAGAAAGGCTTCATACGTTCATGCATCTCGGGTCTGGACATAGCCAAATTAAGTAGCGTGGGGTGGACGAATCGGTAAATCGATACTAGGTCCTCTACCACATTTTCGATTGGGGTTCCTGTAAGAGCCCAAGAACGATCCCGCTGCAGGATGCGGCAAGCCAACGCAGTGCCTGAATCAACATTCTTAATCCTCTGGGCCTCGTCTAGAATAACCACATCGAAGCGCACTTCTGAGCTCAACACAATGGCATCGTCCCGGATTTGCTCATAGGAGCCAATCAGCACATTGACGGGTAGCTGGTACAGCGCAAACCGATCTTTTGCATCACCCTGCAGCCTACGGACACTAAGATTAGATGCCCAGCTAGAAAGTTCCCGTTCCCAATTCAAGCGAAGGGATGCTGGAACCACTACAAGCACCCTACCACGCTCACAGCTTGGAAGGAGTAAGGAGAGTGCCACCACTACCTGGACTGTCTTGCCAAGCCCCATTTCGTCAGCCACTAGCCCGGAGCCTTGGTTTAGCAGGAAATTAACACCCTGCCATTGATAGGGACGGAGGGGCTTGGGCAGGTTTAACTCCTTTTCAAGGGAAACATATGATGAACTACTCATGCCGTACCTATCATGGACAATCCCAATAGATGTTAACCCTCTATCAATACCTATGTCAATAACGCCAGTGTATGGTCTGAGTAAAGTCTAGATTATGCTGAAGAGGAAGCCAATAGTGCTGAACCATGTAGCCTTATGCCCCTTCAGTTTAGCTGGGCACTGTTGTATAATATACACGTAGCAGCGCAACATTTGACCTTAGGTGCTCCGGCTTTACACTGAGTGTAGAAAAGGATTGTTCAATGGCGGTAGATGAGAAATGGCTTCGGGAATGGGAAGCCATTATGAACCGGATTGAAAGTATTGATGCCCGACTTTGGCAGGGGGCAGGCATTATTCTTATACTCTCGGTAGGTGGTATTTCGCTACTTGGCTGGAGTCCACCCATCTCAAGGGCTGACTTAGTCTTTGCGGTTGTCAGCGGTGTGTTCTCCATTCTTGTGCTTATTGTATGGTGGCTCATTTTCCACCGATGGATTTATTTCCAAGGGATTTTTAGCTATAGAGCACGAGAAATAGAAGATGAACTTGGGCTCAGACTGAATAGGTATGCCAGACTTTTCGAGTCCCGGGAAGCAAAGAAGATGGTAGATTTATATAAACAAGAGTTCAAGGAAAAGAATCCTGATGCTTATAATCGATTCAAAAAATTTTGGGAAAGCCAACATAAAAAACGATTTAGTCATTTTACGATACGGTGGTCACTTCGGTTACTTACAATAATCCTAGGAACAGCTTGGGTGGTATTCATTCTTGTTCACGTTGTAGGTTTTTGCTGGCCTACATTGTTTGGGCTCCGGTAGGGGGGAATAGAACACCTCAGACAAAAGATAGTAGAACATGTTTACAGTATCCCCTGACTTTTGGGGCAACTCAATGACTTTTAGGGCAAGAGGCACTTATGGGGCAAACCCATTTGTCAAGGGGTTATTTAGCCAAAAGGGGAAAAGAAGAAGGCTGTAGGATAAAACCTCCTATAGCCTTCAGTCTGGTCTATAATTTTCTAGTGGGTTTTACCACTAGAGTACTCCGGGTGGGGTCTCAACCAGCTTTTTAGTTGTTTCGGGTATTGGCTGGCGGCGGTGGCTGAACAGCGGGCGGCGCAGAAAGGCGGGAACATCCAGCTCCTCCTCGCTCTTCAAGCCCTTGAGCAGCTGGGTGAACTCGTCTTCCCGGCTGACGCCGGCCAAGCCCAGCTTGGAGGCGAAACCGGTGGCGATTAGGGTAAGCCTTACCTCCTCCTTCATACTGGGGTCATGAACCACGCCGAAGATGATATTAGCTCCAGGGTCTACCGCTTCCCTTATTGCCTCAGCCGCTTCGTTGACCTCAAACAGGGTAAGCCCGGGACCGCCGGCAACATTAAATAGGACGCCCTTTGCCCCGCCAACGGAAATATCCAGCAGCGGGCTGTCCAGGGCTTCCTTGGCTGCGTCAACAGCCCGGTTCTTACCGGCACCGATGCCTATGGACATCCAGGCCGGGCCGGCGTCCTTCATCACCGTCTTAACGTCGGCGAAGTCAAGGTTAATCAGTCCGGGGACGGTGATAACCTCGGCAATAGCCTGAACCCCGTGGCGCAGCACATCATCAGCCAGCTTAAAGGCATTATCCACCCCCGTCGTCTCATCACAGAGGTCAAGCAAGCGGTCGTTGGGGATGATGATGAGGGTATCAACCTTGCCTAGGAGGCGGAAGATGCCGTCATTTGCCACCTCGTTGCGATGGACGCCTTCAAAGGTGAAGGGCTTGGTAACGACAGCGATGGTGAGAGCCCCTGATTGCTTACTTATCTCAGCTATCACTGAGGCTGAGCCGGTGCCGGTGCCACCACCCATACCGCAGGTGATAAACACCATATCCGCCTCGGCGATAAGTTCCTTGAGCTCATCACGGCTTTCTTCGGCTGCCTTCTGACCCAGGATATGGTCACCACCTACCCCCAGCCCCCTGGTGAGCTTCTCTCCCAGCTGGATGCGGGTCGGGGCTTCGGTGATAGCCAGAGCCTGGGCATCGGTGTTGGCGCCGATGAACTCCACCCCCCTAATTTGCTCCCTGACCATGCGGGTTATGGCGTTGCAGCCGCCACCCCCCAGGCCGATAACCTTGATCCTAGCCGGATTAGTACTGAAACTTGTTTTTGCCATCTCCTCCTCCTTTTCTTTACCGCTTACTGGAAATCATGCGCCAAACAGGCTCAAAAGTCGGGAAACAAAACGCCATAAGCCTGAGCCGTGTGGCTGCCAGCTTTGCTTTCCCTTATGCTTTGCTCCCCAGAGCAAGAGTCCAACGCCGGTGGCGTACGCCGGGTCATGAAGGGTGTCAGCGATGCCGTGTATGTTGCTGGGCACGCCTACCCTTACCGGGAGCTGCAGTGTATTACGCCCCAGTGCTTCTATGCCGGCGAGGTTAGAACTGCCGCCGGTGAGGACGATGCCATCGGGGACCAGCTTTTCATATTCAGAGCTTGGCATCTCAAGCACGACAAGCCTCAGCAGCTCCTCCACCCTTGCCCGTATAATATCGCACAGGTCTCGGTGAGAGACGCCGTGTCCATTGGTAAGCAGGTTATCGCCGTTTATACCAGCCTTTGCCTTTGTTTCATGAATGGGGGCGACACTGCCGTACTTTTTCTTCATCTCCTCGGCGACCTCAAACGGCAGCCCCAGCCCGATAGCAATATCCCTGGTGATTTGATAGCCAGCTACCGGCAGGACGGCGGTATGCCAGATGCTCCCCTCTCTGAAGATAGCAATATCGGTGGTACCGCCCCCGATATCAGCCAGCAGTACCCCCACCTGCCTCTCGTCCGCGCTCAGTACCGCCTCGGCGCTGGCTAATGGTTCAAGGACGAGTTCCTCAATATCTATGCCGATACCGCGGACGCACTTTATCAGGTTCTGGACCGAGGTAACGGCGGCGGTAATGATATGTGTCTCCACATCAAGTCTGAAGCCGTGCATCCCCACCGGGTTCTTGACTCCTGTTTGACCGTCAACGGTATAGCCACGGGGGATAACGTGGAGCAGCTTTCTATCGCCGGAGAGTTTAACACCTCGGGCGGAGGTTAGGACTCGCTTCAGGTCCTCAGAGCGCACCATCCGGTCACCGCGGGTAATGGCGACCACTGCCCGGCTATTCAGCGAGCTGACATGCCTGCCGGTTACGCCGATGTAGGCTGATTCCACTTTATAACCGCAGGTACGCTCTGCTTCCTTTACCGATTGCCTGATTGATTCCCTGGCGTCGTTGATATTGACCACCAGCCCCTTGTGCAGCCCTGAGGTGGGGGTGATACCCACCCCGATAACGCGGATACTATCCTCCTCAGTGGTTGCCACCACGGTGCATACCTTGGTGGTTCCAACATCAATAGCGGCTAAGGCACCTCTTTTGCTCATCTACCTCCTCCTTACTGGCTAGTTTCTAAACTCACCGAGTAGCGTAAATCCTCACATATTTAAACCTCCCTATCTTTTACCGTGATGAGGGGTGAGTGGCGGCTGCTTCTCTAAAGCGTATGTTCCATTTATTGCACAGGTCGCCCAATTGAGCCTTTACCTCATCGCTCGGCGAGCGGTGTAGCTCGGCAAGGAAACCGTGCAGCAGCTCCCCCCCACTCATTCCCGGGTCAGGTTCATCCGGGCCGGGCAGGTTTACATACACTATCTCGGTCATTACCTTTTGGTACTCAATAGACTGTTTGGTCACAACCCACCTCCCTCGGTTATAGTAATGCGCTCAGCCGCTCTCAATTTGGCACTGCGGCTGCGGGGATTAAAGTGAACCTCGGCCAGGGATGGAGTGATGACCTTTTTATGGACCAGCCTCAGGCAGGCCTTCTTCGCCTCCTGCTGCATAAAACGCTTCACTATGCGGTCCTCCAGGGAGTGATAGCTGATAACAACCAGTCTGCCACCAAGCCCAAGGAGACTGGTTGCCTGCTCCAGGGCTGACTCTAGGTGCTCAAGCTCATGGTTAACCGCGATTCGCAGTGCCTGAAAGGTTCTGGTGGCGGGGTGAATTCTACCCCTTCGGCTGCCGACAGCCCGCTCTATAGCCCCCACCAGCTCAAGGGTGGTTTTTATGGGGCGCTCCTGCACAATATAACGGGCTATCCTGCGGCTGTAGCGCTCCTCGCCAAGCGTTCTTAGCAGCTGTGCCAGTTCCGCCTCGGGGGAGGTGTTGACAATGTCGGCGGCGGTAACCTCCTGGTCCGGGCTTAGGCGCATATCCAGAGGCTCATCACCCTGAAAGCTGAAACCACGACCACTGCCCTTAAGCTGAAGTGAGGAGAGCCCGAGGTCAAACAGAATGCCGTGCACCGGCAATAAGTCGTATTCAGTGGCAATTGCCCTTAGATTAATAAAGTTATCGTTAATTAAGAGGATTGAGCCCTTGTAGGCTTCAAGCCTTGCCCTGGCGGCGGCGATAGCCTCGGCGTCGGCATCAATGCCCAGTAGCTGCCCTCCGGGTGCGCTGCACTCTAGAATGGCAAGAGCATGCCCCCCAGCCCCGACAGTGCAGTCAATATAGCGACCGCCTGACCTTACCGCCAGCGCCTCAATGGTCTCCTCAAGCAACACCGGGATATGAGTCGGGGTTGACATGGTTAGATTCATTGATGCCTCTCTAGGCTTTCTACAATCTGCCAGGCTTGTTCCTGGCTGGTAACCTTCTCCTCTCCCCAGCGCAACTTGTCCCATATTTCAAGATAGTTATTGGCGCCAACTATAACTACATCATCTGCAATCTCGGCATGCAGGCGTAGTGAAACGGGCAGGGCTATTCTTCCCTGCCCATCCATCCTGAGGCTGAAGGCGGTGGCGAAAAGCGCCCGCTTCAGCCGTCTCAACTTGCCTGGTGTCAGTGGGCTGCTGGTCAGGGTCTCAGCCAGCTTTTTCCACTCAGATACGGGGTAGACAGTTATGCACTTCTCCACCCCCGTTGCTAGCATCACCCCCTCCCTCAGTTCTGGTCTGAACTTAGGGGGGATGGGCAGCCTCCCCTTCTCATCGAGCCTGTATTCAAACTCGCCAAAGAACATAGTTAGTCCTTTTCTGCCCTATTTTACCACAATCCACCACTTTTTACCATTTTACATCACACATACCCCCATTTGTCAGGACCTTTAGGCTCAAATTGAGGGTTCTTTAGTACTATATTTA
>Ga0163203_1000144_pt1 | contig 18327 bp, 24 predicted proteins | sample PL_2010_330m_FD_113534 | JGI IMG/M metagenome (GOLD analysis project Ga0163203, IMG submission 113534) | Freshwater microbial communities from Powell Lake, British Columbia, Canada to study Microbial Dark Matter (Phase II) - PL_2010_330m | ecosystem: Environmental > Aquatic > Freshwater > Lake ... | reverse complement strand
GTCTCGATGATGCGCACGGTCAACGAGCTGCGCGCCTCCGGGCTCATCGCCAAGGTAGGGCAAGCCCCGGCCATGCGAGGCACGCCGGCCACGATCTACGGCTTTCGGGGCGGTGAAGCGCTCGAAGTCGGCCGGCCTCTGGCGCAGCGCTTCTTCCGCCTTTGGAACGCCTTGCTCGATGCCGACAGCGCCCGGGGGGTTGCCTCCGACAGCGACGTGACTGAAAACCACGCACGGCTGACGATCCACGAACTGCGCCGCTTGGGCCTGTGCCGGATTGCCGGGTGGCAACGGAATACGGTGGGGTTGCCGACCGCCCTCTACGCCATCGGCGACTCTCGAGACGCGCCCAGGCCGAAGGCTTGCGACGATCAGGAATACAACTGCCGGGCGAATGTTCGCCGCAAGGAACGAAGGCTCTATGACGCGCTGACTTGGCGGCTCGCGGCATGAGCCGCATGCGCACCGTCAGGCTCGTGGTGGCCTTGCAGGAAAAAAACTGCACCAACGCCGAGCTGCAAGAGGCATCGGGCTACAGCCGCGATTCCGTGGGCCTGCTGCTCAACAGCCTCCGAGACGAAGGCTTTGCCGACACGATGGGCTGGGGCGACAGGGACGGCAACAGGGGCGCGGCTCCGGTGCTGTGGGGGTGGCGCAAGTGAGATTCGCCGCCCGCACCGACGCAAACCACAGCGCCATCGTCGGCGCTCTCCGTGCTTGCGGTGCCGAAGTCCTGAGCCTGGCCGCAGTAGGCAAGGGCTGCCCGGACTTGCTCATCTGGCACCCCGCCACGCAGCGCATGCAGCTCGTGGAAGTGAAGGATGGCCGCAGACCGCCCAGCGAGCGCCGCCTTACGCCGGATCAGGAGGCTTTTCACAAGCGCTGGCCCGTGACCGTAGTTCTCGACATAGAGGGCGCTGTGGCTGCACTGGTTTCAGCACAAACCCTCGCAACCGCTCATTCACGCTGAAAGGCCCGCCATGCACACCCTGATCCTCATCATCGCCCTCGGCATCATCGTCTACATGGTGGAGCGCTTCATTCCGATGTCGCCTCCCTTCGCTGCGGTGTTTCGCATCATCTGCGTCATCGTCGCCATTGCGCTGCTGTTGCAGTTCCTGGGGGTGAACCTCGGATTGCCGAGGGTGCTGTGATGTGGCCCGAAGAATTAACCATGTGGCAACGCATCAAGGCCCGCGCCTCCGCAATCTGGGCGTGGCTGCGCGACCCGATGGCGAATCTGCGGTGACATGACAGACGACCGCGCAGCCATCAACAACGCCGAGCTAGACCGCATCCTCGCGGAGTGGCACGAATGGGCCAAACGCGAGACCGTGGCCGAGGGTTTTGCCGACAAGGCTTTGGTGCTCGGCGACTTTCCTGGCTATGGGCTGCAACATGAGAGCCAACTAGAGCAGAAGTACGCCGAGGCCGAGAGCAGCACCTGCCAGGCTGTAGACGCTCAGGTGGACGAGTTGGTTGAGCCTTACCGCGCGGCCATCTACGCCAATGCACGAAACCTCGCGTGCGGCTGTGTGGTGTGGTCGAGTCATTTCCTGTCGCGCAACCCGGTGGAGCGCGCGGCGACCGTGAAAACTGCACGCAGCCTGCTGATTCGCAGGCTTTCTGGCGCAGGAATCGGGAATTGGCTGCTGTCCGCTTGACAAGACTTCCGAACAGGTCCACATTACGGCTCGCGGAGCCGTCCCCGGCTCTCGCGCACAACCCGCCCGGTGAAAGCCTCGGCGGGTTTTTTGTTTCCGCCCGGCCGATCGCGCCTTCAATTGCCCATAGCTCAGTAGGGCGCTGAAACGTGCCGGGCACCTACACCCCCATTCATCGCGGAACCCGAACGCGAGCCGCAGGGGCAAGTGCGGCTGACTTCTCCGCCTGGCGCCACAGGTCATCGGGAACGGCGATACCAAGGCCCGCCTGATCGGGACGGAAGGCGCGCAACCCCAAGGAACACAAACATGGCAACGCTTCGCGAGACGCTGGACGACGAGATCGCCATCGCCCAGACGAGAGTCAACGAACTCCGCGCCCAGATCGACAGTCCCGACCCGACCGTGCAGAAGCTGCTCGGCGTGGACCTCGACGTGCTTCAGGTGTTCTTCAAGATCTTCCGGGACAGACTCGGTTTGTAACTACAGGAGCGACCGACCCGCAAGGGAGTCGCGCAAGCAAGTGATCCTCGATGCAAACGGCAAGCGCCTGTACTTCGACCCCGCAGACGAGTTGCAAACCCTGCTCGTCGCCGCCAAAGCGGCAGAGCTTAGGAGCGATCTGGAGGCGGCGATGCTTCCAGACATGGGGCGGGAGAGGGTAAGCGCGTTCCGCCGGGGTTTCGGGATTCCGGACACGAACCTGCACCGGGGCCTCGCCGCGCTGGTGGCGAACGGTCTGAAGTAGGCCGGGATGGAAACGCAGAAGCCCAAGCGCCGCAAAACGGGCGGCAGGGCGGCTGGAACGTCCAACAAGGCGACGATGCAAGCGCGTGAGGCCATCGCCTCATTCGTGGACGGAAACGCCCACAGGCTCGTTCTGTGGCTTGACGAGATCGCGGCGAACGAGAAGCTGGGGCCGAAAGCGGCTTTTGACTGCTTCATGAGCGTGGTCGAGTACCACGTTCCAAAGCTGGCCAGAACGGAAGTGACCGGCAAGGACGGCGGGGCGGTTGAGCAAAGCCTGACGGTGAGCTTCAAGTGAACCCGCAGCGCCGGGAGCCCGTGCCACTGATAGACGAGGCGGACGATGGGTTTGGCAACCTTTTGCCGGGCGGCAACGGCCACATGGCGCGGTGCTGGTGGTTCGGGCACGCTTACGAGAAGGCGAAGCAGTTCCAAGCCGAATTGATCCCGGGCACTGACACGTATCGCCAGGTCTGTCGGTGATCGAGTTCCCGAGCAAGCTGCGATTCCTCTTTCAGCCTGCTCGCTACAAGATCCTCCACGGCGGGCGGGGTGGGGCGAAGTCCTGGGGCATTGCAAGAGCTTTGCTCGTTCAAGGGGCGGCAAAACCTCTGCGCATCCTCTGCGCGCGGGAGACGCAGACCTCCATCGATCAGTCGGTGCATCAGCTACTGACTGACCAGATCGAGGCGCTAGGGCTGTCGAGCTTCTACGAGGTAAAGGAAAAGGAGATCGTCGGCCGCAACGGGACGGGCTTTTCCTTTGCCGGGTTGAGACAGCAGGGCATCGCGAACATCAAGAGCTTCGAGGGCACCGACATCGTTTGGTGCGAGGAAGCCGAGACGATCACCAAGCGGTCTTGGGACGTGCTCGAGCCGACGATCAGAAAGCCTGGCTCGGAGATATGGATCAGCTTCAACCCAGAGTTGGACACGGGCGAGACGTACCAGCGCTTCGTCGTGAACCCGCCGAGCGGTGCCGTGGTGGTGCAAATCAACTACTACGACAACCCGTGGTTCCCGCCCGAGTTGGAGCGGTTGCGGCTCGACACGAAAAAGCGCGACCCCGAGGGCTACGAAACCATCTGGGAAGGCAAGACGCGCTCCGCAGTGGAGGGCGCGATCTACGCCAAGCAGGTTGAGGCGATGGTCAGGGAAGGGCGCTACGGGAACGTGCCCCATGACCCGCTGCTGAAGGTGCACACCGTCTGGGACTTGGGCAATGCCAACAACATGCGCGTCCTTCTCGTGCAGCGGGCCGCGAGCGAGATTCGGATCATCGACCACATCCCCGGTGGAGGCATCCAGCTGGCGGACTACGTGGCCGAGCTGGAGGCGAAGAAGTTCCGCTACGGCACCGACTACATCCCGCACGACGGGAGAGCGAAGCAAAGCCACAGTGGCAAGAGCACCGAAGAAATGCTGAAGGCGATGGGGCGAACGGTCTACGTCATCCCCGTGGCCGAAGTGGAAGAAGGCATCCGCGCGGCGGCAATGTTGCTGCCTCGGGTGTGGGTGGACAAGGGCCGCTGCTCCGAATGGATGGACAGCATGAAGCGCTACAAGCGGCACATCAACAAGAGCACGGGCGCGGTGGGCTCTCCTGTCCACGACGACGCCAGCCACGACGCAGACACGACCCGGTATCTGGCAGCGATTGCCGACCGGATGAGCAACGACACGACCAGTCGAAAGATCGAATACAAAAGCCTAGGCTACCGATGAAATACACCCCAAGCGAACTGAGCGCCATGCTGTCGAAAGAGCTGCGCCAGGCCCTTGGTTCGCCCGGCTCCGAGATCGCGCAGATTCGCCTGCGCAACCTCCAGTACTACAAAGCCACCGCCGAAGGTGAGTTGGCCGCCCCCGAGATCGCCGACCGTTCCAGCCTCGTGGCGACGGACGTGGCCGACACGGTGGAGTGGATGCTGCCGGGCCTGCTCCGGCCGTTCGTGACCTCGCAAGACGCTTTGCAGGCCCGCGCCAGAAAGCCCGAATTCGCCGAGGGCGCCAAACAGGTCGAGGATTACCTGCGCTGGCTGTTCTGGAAGAAGAACCGGGGCTTTCACATCCTCGCGCAGTGGTTCAAGGACGCGCTGATCCAGAAGGTCGGCTTCGTCAAGATCAGCACGGTTGATGTCGAGGAAGACACGGAAGAGAACTACGAGGGCTTGAGCGAGCAGCAGATGGTCGCGCTTTCCAACGACAAGGAAGGCAAGATCATCGGCCAGGAGATGGTGCAGGGCCTGTTCGGGCCGGTCTACAACGCCACCTTCAAGCGCACGACGAAGACGCGCAAGGCCACGATCAAGCCTTGCCCGCCCGAAGAAATTCGCGTTCACCCCCGCGCCCGCTGGGGCGAGCCGGTGCAGTTCATCGCGCACGTCTTCTACAAGACCAAGCAAGACCTCGAAGCGGACGGCTACGACCTGTCCAACGCTTCCAGCGACATGGGCTGGAACATGGAAGAAATCGAGCGCGTCAGCACGCAGACGCCGTGGTTCTACGACCAGAGCGACGGCGAGATGGGTCAGTACCGCTTCTCGGAGTGCTACATCCGCCTTGACCAAGACGAAGACGGCGTGGCCGAATGGCTCAAGATCGGCCTCATCGGCGAAACCGTGGCGACCTTGAACGGCAAGGACGACATCGAGAAGGTGGACGACCACCCCTTCGAGTGGTTCTGCCCGAGCCCGATGCCGCACACGTTCTTCGGCCTGTGCCCGGCTGATCAGGCCATCGAGCCGCAGCGCTTCAGGACGAGCCTGCTGCGCTCCTGCGCCGATAACGTCTACCTCAGCGTCAACAAGCGCATGGGCATCGTGGAGGGCGACGTTGAAGTAGACGACGTGCTCAACAACCGCCCGGGCGGCATCATCCGCATGAAGAATGCGAACGCCCTCGTGCCCATTGAGCAGAACGGGCTCGATGCCGGCGCGTGGCAGATGATCGAGTGGGCGGAGCGGTGGAGGGAAGACCGCACGGGCTTCTCCAAGCAGACCCAGGGCATCGACCCCGACATCTTCAACGCCACCAAGGGCGGGACGGAGATCCTGACCGGCCGGGCCGACATGCGGGTCGAACTCATCGCCCGCCACGCCTCCGACGCCGTGGAGCGGATGTTCGTCAAGCTGCTCAAGGTCGTGAGCCTGTACCAGAACACCCCCAAACTTGCCGAGTTGCAGAAGGGCGCCTGGGCGACCATCGACCCGCGCGACTGGCACAAGCAGTACGAGATCGAGCTAGAGGTGGGCCTGGGAACCGGCGACAAGGACAAGCAGGTTGCCTTCCTCGGCGGCATGCTGCCGGTGTTCGAGAAGCTGGCGATGAACTCCGTCATTGACCCCGCTGGCGCATTGCAGGCGGCAAAGAACATGATGGAGTTTGCCGGTCTGCCCAACCCCGAGCAGTACCTGCCCCCGGCCCAGCCGAAGCAGCCGCAGCCGAGCCCCGACGAGATCAAGGCGCAGAGCGCCGAACGACTCGCGCAGATCAACGGTCAAATGCAAAAGGATGTGGCGGCATTTCAGACTCAGGCCGAGATGGCGCAGGCCGAGCGAGCGCAACATGGCGAGATCGCCAAGTTCCAGGCCGAAGCACAGATCAAGGACGCCGACCGCGTGGCCGACCGGGAGATGCAACTTGTCATCGCCCGCGAGAACAACGCAAGCGCGGAGCGAATCAAGGCGGCCGAGCTAGCGAGCGCCGAGAAGATCGAAGGCGCGCGCATCGCAGCGGCGCAACTGGCTGCACAGAACCCGCTGACGCAAGAACGGGCAAACTTCAATGCGTGACGACCTCAACCGCGCCGCCAAGGCGGCCGAGCTGCTTGCCGAACCCCTGCTTGTCGAAGCCCTTGACGCCATCGAAACGGAGATCACCACCAAATGGAAGTCAAACGCGAACCCGGACGCCCGAGAAAGCCTGTGGAACCTGATGCAAGCGCAGCGCCTGTTCAAGACGGCCCTGCAGAAGCACATCACCACGGGGAAGTTGGTTTCGTTGACTCCCAAGCCCAGCCTCCCGCAGCGTCTCGGTGGGGCGATCTCATCGCTCGGGTCGAGGAACTGAGCGAGTCGGGCTCCATCGTCTCGCAGATTCACACCCGAGACAACCGCAGCGGCTTTCACGAGTCCTCGGGGGGCCGGACGCACACCATCGTCGGCAATCAGGACGCGGACTTTCTCGTGACCTCGGACGGCAAGCGATACGACCTCTAAGAAGCGACCCGCAAGGGACTTCATCCGGCCGCCTGAGGGCGGCTTTTTCATGCCCGAAAGGCAACCATGACCACAGAAGGATCGACCCCCGCAGGGGAATCCGGCGTACTCGAAACGATGGCCGATGCGATGGCCGAGATGGACCGCCGCGCCGCCGCCCGGGGCGAGACGGAAGAAGCAGAAGCAGAAGAAACCGAAACGCCTGCGCCTGAGTCGGCAGACGCTTCGGAAGAAGAGGTAGCGACCGAAGAAACGGCCGAGCCTGAAAAACCCGCGAAAACGTCGATTGAGTTCGACGGCAAGACGCTGGAGATCCCCGAGGGGACGCCTCCGGCGCTTGTGGAAGCGGTTTCCAATATGGCCCGAGACCTGAAAGCGGACTACACGCAGAAGACTCAAGCCGCTGCCGAGGAACGGCGCACCGTCGAGGCTGCCAAACAGCAAACGGTCGCGCAAGCCCAGCAGTTGCAACGGACACAGCAAGCCCTCGCCTTCATGGCGCAGAGCCTGTTGGGTGCCGAGCCCGATCTCAGCCTAGCCCAGCAAGACCCGCAGACGTACCTCGTCCAAAAGGGCTTGTACGAGCAGCGCGCCCAACAGTTCCGAGCCCTCATGCAGCAGGGCCAGCAGTTGACGCAGCAGCAACAGGAGCAGACAGAGACGGCGACCCGGGAATTCCGCCAGCGCGAAGCCCAGGCACTCCTGAAAGCGATGCCCGACCTGTCGAAGCCGGAAAAGTTCTCCGAATTCCGCAGCCAGGCCGTTGAGACGGGAGCCCGCTACGGCATCGGCGCTGAGGAAGTGGCCCAAATCACCGACCACCGCCTCGTCCTGGCGCTTCGCGACCTCGCGGAGTTCCACAAGGGCAAGGCACAGGCCGGCGAACTCAAGACGAAGCTCCAAAACGTGCCGCCTCGGGTGCAGAAACCCGGCGCGGCGAGCTCTCAGACACCAGCGGCGAACAAGAACGCCGAGGCGCTGAAGGCATTCAAGAAATCCGGCCACACGTTGCGCGACCTGCGCTTGTGGGCCGACCGAACTTCATAAAAGGAGGGCACCATGCCCGCAAACGCATTCCTGACCAACGCGGCCATCGGCAACCGCGAAGACTTGGTCGACATGATCTGGAACACGGCTCCGTCCGACACGCCGTTCGTTTCGGCCATCGAGAAGGTCAAGGCTTCGGCGGTGACGCACGAATGGCAGCGCGACGTGATCGCCACGCCGGCCGCCAACTCGGTGGCTGAAGGCGCGGACGCCACCTACACGGCGATCACGCCGACGGGCCGGCTCACGAACCAGACGCAGATCAGCCGCAAGTCGTTCTCGATCTCGGACACGCAAGAGCGCGTGAACAAGGCCGGCCGCAAATCGGAAATCCGCTACCAGACCGTGCTGCAAGGCAAGGCGCTGCGCAAGGACATCGAGCTGGCGGTCATCGAGAACCCGACCTACACCGTGGGCGCGACGCGCGTGACGAAGGGCCTTCGCGGCTTCTGCGTCACGAACAACAGCCTCGGCGCTGGTGGCGTGGCTCCGGCGTTCCCAAACACGGCGCCCGTTGACGGCACGTTGCGGAACATCACGGAAGCGTTCGCGCGTGCCGTGGTGCTCGGCTGCTACCAGAACGGCGGCAACATCAGCATGCTGATGTGCGCTCCGGCCTCCAAGCAGACGATCAGCAACACCTTCACCGGCAACGGCACGAAGTTCATCAAGGGCGAGACCAACAAGGTCGAAGGCGCTTGGGACGTGTGGGGCACCGACTTCGGCGACCTCAAGATCGTGCCGAACCGCGTCATGCAGCGCACCCGCGAGATCTACTTCGTGGACAGCGATCTGGCCGCCCTCGCGGTTCTTCGCGACATGGAAGACCAAGAGCTGGCCCGCATCGGCAGCGCGCGGAACTTCATGATCGAGTCGGAATACGCCCTCGAATGCCGCGAAGAGCGCGGCCTGGGCTGCGGCCGCGACTTCAACTAATCGAAGTCGCTTCAACGGAAGCCGCCCGGGGCAACTCGGGCGGCTTTTTTCATGCACCCACAGATTCAGATCGACAAGCCAGCCGATGCTCCCAAAGCACCGCCCGCGCTCGTCCTGCAAGACGAACCCGTCGCCCTCTCGCGTGCCCAGGCCATCGCCCAGGGCCGAGTCCATCGAAGCTACTTCGAGGAAGACGGCGAATTCAAGATCGTTCACTACGAAGACGTGACCGCAGTCCTCGATGACTGCAAGGCGCGCCACAACGAAGCCATCCACGGCCACAAGGAAACGCGCCACCTTGCGCAGATTCCGGCCAGCGTGGTCGAGAAGTACTGCTTCACCCGAGGCGTTCCTTATCGCGAGTTCATCCGCGACAAGGCGCACATGAAGGTGATCCTCAACGACCCCGACCTTCGGGGCTTTCGCATTTACCCCGGAAGGGTCTGACATGACGATTTTACGGCGCGACGGCGCCTACACGATCTTGGGCACGGGCGTGACGGTCACGACCACCGGCACCTCTGCCTCGACGGCCATCCCCACCACCTCGGCCAACACGCTGCCTCGCTACGTGCGCGTGACGGCGACGGTGGAGTCCTACATCAAGCTCGGCACGGGTGCCGGCACGACGGCCACGGTCAACGACGTGATGGTCCAGCCGGCCGACGCCATTCTGTTGTCCCGCTCTGCCTGCACGCACTTCGCGGTCATTCAGGGCACGGCCGCTGGAAAGGTCAACGTGCAGGCGCTGGAAGACAACTGAGATGACGACTTACGCCGAGCTGAAGGCGAACATCGCGACGTGGATGAACCGCAGCGACCTCACGAGCGTCATTCCCACGTTCGTCTTCCTCGCGGAGCGGCGCATTCAGACGGGCTCGCCTGACCTCGGCATCGCCAACCCCCTGCGCATCCGCTCGCAGATGGTCACGGTGAACCCGTTCACGAACCCACTTCCATCGAACTTCGGCGAAGCCAAGCGGGTGTCGTGGGTGCTCTCGGGAACGGCGCCGAACCAGATCAAGTATCCGCTGGAGTTCATGCCGCTCGAAACCATCGGCATGTACGAGGGCGTGAGCGGCCGGCCGCATTATTACTCCATCAAGGGCGACAGCCTGGTCTACGGACCGACGTTCACGAACGACGTGGAGTTGATCTACTACGCGATCCCGACCGCCCTGACGAACGACAGCGATGTCGTGCAGTCCAACCTCGAGCCGGTCTACCTGTACGGGGCCATGCTCGAGGCCGCCCTGTTCATGAAAGACGACGCCCAGGCCCAACGGGTGGGCATCTTCTACAAGAACGCCGTGAACGGCCTGCTGCAACGCGACCAGGGCGACGCCAATTCCGGCTCCACCCTGCGCATGCGCTCCGACGCTCGCATCAAGCCGTGATTCCGCTGCTCGGCTTCACCCCTGACGTCGATCCCATGACGCCGGGGGCGATTGTCGATTGCTCTCAGGTCGTGCCCTACGAGTCGGGCATGAAGACCGCGCCGGCTCCTGTGTCCGTGGGCCTGGCTGCACTCGCCGCAGACGCGCGGGGTGCGGTGGTGACGCGGGATCTGTCCAACGCCAAACGCTTTTTTGTCGGGACGGCGGCCAAGCTCTACGACGCCGGGGCGACGACGTACACCGACGTTTCCCGTGGCGCAAGTTACAGCCTCGGAACAGACGACCGCTGGAGCTTCGTCCAGTTCGGCAACACCACGCTCGCGGTGAACCTGTCCTGCGTGTTGCAGAAGTCCACCGGGGCCGCCTTCTCCGACCTCACCGCCCCGAAAGCGCTGGTGGTCGAGCAGTCGCAGGGCTTCGTGATGCTGTTCAACACCATCGAGGGCACTTACGGCACCTCCCCGGACAGGTGGTGGTGCTCGGCGACCTTTGACGAAACGAACTGGGTGCCCGCCGTCTCGACGCAATGCACGACCGGCCGACTCGTCGGTGGGTCTGGCCCGATCACTGCCGGCAAGCGCTTCGGCGACGACATCATCGCCTACAAGAACCGCTCGATGTTCGTCGGCCGCTACCAAGGCCCTCCGGTGGTCTGGCAGTTCACGCAAGTCTCTTATGAGGTGGGCTGCGTCGGCCCCGAGGCCGTCACCGATACGCCCATCGGGCATGTGTTCGTCGGCGAGGACGACATCTACCTCTACGACGGCACCGTCCCCCGCTCGCTGACCGAGGGTGTGTGCAAGCAGTGGTTCGCGAACAACGTCTCGCCGGCCTATCGCTACCGCTGCAAGCTGCTGTGGGATCGGTCGAATGCGCTCGTATGGGTGTTCTTCCCGAGCGCCAACGCGACGGAGTGCGACTCTGCCCTCGTCTACAACATCGTCAAGAAGCAATGGGGCCTCGCGGCACAAGCCGTGCAGGCGGTGGTGAACTACACCACCCCGGCCTTCACCTATGACGGCGGATCGCCCCTCATCACGACCTACGACAGCGGCCCGGCGATCTCCTTTGATTCGCCCTTCTGGGTGTCCGGTTCTGCCGTCCCCGCATACATCGGGACGACCCGCCTTGTCTACTCGCTCACCGGCATCGCGCCGACTTCCTCGTTCACCACGGGTGATTTCGGCGACGACAAGGGCCAGACCGAATGCACGCAGTACCGCGTGCGCTTCATCCAGGCGCCCGACACCGCCTCGGTGATGGGGACGTACAAGTACGAGGAAGGCACGCAGGTCATGACCGCGGGGCCGACCCAGGCCAAGACGGACGGCAAGTTCGACATTCGCCAGACCGGGCGCTTTCACCGCTTCAAGTGCGACATGACAGGCGCAGCCAAGTTCACCGCCGTCCGCCCCAAGCTGATGCCGGCAGGCACACGATGAAGCTCTTTTCTGTCCCGGCCACGCACATCGACAAAGCGTGGAAGGACGGGGCGTTTCGTCTCGGCTTGGCGTGCCAGAGAACGAAGGAAGTCACCGCCGACCAGCTCAAGCTGATGCTGTCGCGCGGTGAGTTGCAACTGCTCGGCGCGATGGACGGCGACAAGCCCAAGGGCTGGGCGGCGGTGCGCATCGACCAGCTTCCCAACTACCGGGCTTTGCTGGTCTACGCCATCCACGCGCCGGGCGCGGTGCTGCTCGACCAGCTCAAGAGCTACGCCGAACACAACGGCTGCACGGCCATTCGCGGGGCCTGCGACGACGCGGTGTCTCGTTTGTGGACGAAGTACGGCGCACAAAAAAGGTATCAAATCATGGAGTTCGCACTATGAGCGGCGGATCGCAACAAACGCAAACCTCGATCAGCTCGGCCCCGCCGTGGGTGCAGGATGCCGGCGCCGACTACCTCGGCCGCGCTCGAGATGTCGCCAACGTCGGCTACACGCCGAGCCCGAACCAGACCGTCGGCCCGAACGCCGCGCAGAACACCGCCTGGCAGGCAGTGCAGAACCGCGCGCTCAACGGCTCGCCCGTTCAAAGCGCGGCGAACAGCACCCTCACCAACACGATCAACGGCGGCTTCCTCGGGGGCAATCCGTACCTCGACAGCATGGTGGACAAGGCGCAAGGGGACGTTGTTCGCAACTACAACAACGTCGTCCGCCCCGGCCAAGACGCGGCCATGATCCGCTCGGGTTCGTTCGGCAACTCCGGCTTGCAGCAACAAACGCAAGATTCCGATAAAACGCTGCAAGACAGCCTCGGCAACATCAGCACGCAGCTGCGGGGCCAGAACTACGCGCAGGAGCGGCAGAACCAGCAAAGCGCGCTCTCGATGGCGCCGACGTTCGCCAATCAGGACTACACCGACGCCAACCAACTGTTGCAGGCCGGCAACCAGCAGCAGCAGTTCTCGCAAAACGCCGCCAACCAGAACTACAACTGGTGGCAAGAGGCGCAGCAGTACCCGACTTCGCGCCTCAATGTCCTCGGCAACGCCATCGGCACCGTGCAGGGCAACTCCCGCACGCAGACCTCCACGACGCCGGGCACCTCCACCGCCGCCTCCATCGTCGGCGGCGGCCTCACGGCGGCGCAGATCGGCTCGCTGCTCGGCATGTTCGGAAAGTAAGCCATGCCTACGAATGTCGGGGTGAGCGGGCCGCAGACGGCCCAAGGCGCGATCGATCCCGCCACGGGCAAGCCGTACTACTTCGGCCTGCTCGGGGGCGACAGCCTGCACAACTGGAACTTCGGCAGAAACCTCGGCGGCGGCAGTGATGCGGGGGAGAACTTCGACCCCAACGATGGCTGGGGCAGCCCCGAATTTCTGCACAGCATCGGCTTTGATGATCCGGCCGGCGCGAGCGTGTGGATTGGCGGGCAGGACGGCGGGTCGAATCAAACCAACCCCGCGTTCCGGCAGTTTCTGCAGGACCGTGGCCTGCGTCTGGGCGTCAGCAACGACGGCCCAGAGTCCGACCGCTGGGCTCGTGGCCGTGCGTTCGATGCTCAGGGCAACCCGGTCGGCATCGAAGACCGCTGGCGCGGCGACGAGAACGACGACGCCTTTCTTGCCGCGATGTTGGCGGGCGGTGTTTTTGCGGGCGCCGGTGCGGCGGGCGCCTTCGGCGGAACGGGAGCGTTCGGCACAGGCGCGGCAGTGGATGGTGCCGGTGGCATGGCGTTGGCAGAGGGCGCTTACCCGACTGCCCTGTCGTCAGGAGCGGGCGGCGGCATTCCGGCTGGCTTGGCGGGCGCCAACGGCCAACTCCTTACCGCCGAGCAGATCGCCAGCCTTCAGGGCGCGACTCAGGGCATCGGCGGCATCGCTCCCGAAGTCGGCTCGAGCGTGACGTGGGGCGCCCCTACGGCCGGCTTTGAGGGGGCTGGCGCAGCGACAAACGCGGCCTTGGCCGATTCCGCTGTCGGCTCCTCTGGCTACGGGGCAAGCTCGGCCGGGCTGGGTGGTGGCGTTGGCGACCTTGCGGGCATCGCCGGGCCTACCGCTGGCAGCGGTTCGTGGCTTTCGACGCTCCAAGGCGGCGACGTGCTCGGAGCGCTACAACAAGGCGGCTCATCTGCGCTCGATTGGGTAATCAAGAACCCCGGCACCGCGTTGACGCTCGGCGGCGCTGCGGCCGGTGCGCTCGGTGGTCACGGCGGCTCCAGCGGCGGAAGCAGCTACACGCCCAAGGCCTTGGATCGGGGCAACTGGCAGGCCAGCCTCTCGCCGATGTTGATGCCCGTCCCTCAATCGTCCGGCCTGCTCTCTGCGGGCCAAGGCCAGCCGAACAGCGGGCTTTGGCAGTACATGAGCGGGCAGCAGCAACAGAGGCCCCCAAAGGCGCCTGGCCTGATGGACAGCAACTACCCGCCCAACTTCTGGAGCAAATGATGCCCGGCCTTCTTGACATGCTCCAGGGCAACTACTCCACCGACCCGGACCAAAACGCTGCCGTTCGTCAAGGGCTCTTGGCTACTGGCTTGGGCCTGCTCGCTTCACGCGGCAGCTTCGGGCAAGCGCTCGGCCAGGCGGGGATGCAGGGGCTCGGTGCTTACGAGGGCTACCAGGACGCGACCATCAGTCGCCGGCTGAAGAAAGCGCAACTGGACGACGTGGACGCGCAATTTAAGCTCCGACTCCAGCAAGCGGCCAAGCAGGAAGAGGCGCTCAAGATGGCCCGCCAGCTCATGGCGCCGCAAGCCGACACTTCCGCCTCTACGGCTCTATCGATGGGCGCGCAGGCGGGCAGCGTGGGGCCGACCGTGGACAACGCCGCGCGCATGAATGCCATGCCGCAAGGCTCGCCGCAGTCGTTCATGTCGCGACTGAACGAAGACCAGATCACGGGCCTCATTGCTTCCGGTGCGCTCCCGCCCCAAACGCTTGAAGTGTGGAAGCTGACCAAGTTTGGCGAGCAAATGCAGCCGGGCTACCGCCGCAACGTGGACGGCACGACGACGTACATGCCGAACCCCAAGGACGGCATTGACTTCCAGAACGGCAAGGTCACGCCGCTGCCCGGCGCGCTCAACACCTCGGCGGCGCAGACCGTGGCTACCGAACTCCCGAAGGCGATCATCAACTCGGGCATGAAGCGCGAAGACTTCACGAACCCGGACGGAACGATGCGGAGCATGACCGGCCTGCAATTTGGGCAGGAAGGCGGCGGGCTCGATGCGTTGCAAAAGCTGCTCGGGCCGCTCACGGGAGCCCAACCGGCGCCGCAGCCCATGCGGCCTCCGCAGCAGCCGACCCGCCCTGTGGGCGCCGTTCCGCCCGCTGCCCCCGGTGCGATGCCGACGCGCGCGCAGATGGTCGTGCCCCCCGCCGCGCAGGCCGCGCGTGACCGCGACATCCCGACGATCCTTCAGGGGGAACTTCTCTCCGCGCAAGGACGCGCGGCAGCGGCGCGTACCCCCGAAGAAAAGCAGCGCGCAGCGGGTGACGTGGCGGCGATCACGGCCGAATTGAACAAGGCCGGCGTGCGCTCGGGCGTGTCAAACCAGACCAAGATCGCCAACAACGCAGCCGAAGCCGTCAACACCGACTGGCTGAAGACGAGCTACGCGCCCGTCCTCTCGGCCGGGGATGCGGCCAAGGACATGCTTACGAGCGTGCAGACCGCGCGCATCGGACTTGCCGCTGCCGGGCCTACCGGCTGGGGCAAAGAGGCCCAGGTGGGCGCGGCTGGCGTGCTCTCTGCCCTCGGCGTGCCCCAAGCGGAAAAGGTCGCCACGGGCGCGGCCATCTTCCAGAACGCGGGCATCAAGCAGATCCACTCGGTGCTGAATGCAGCAACCGGCGTGCAGACCGAAGGCGACGCGCAACGCGCCTCCAAGACCTTCGCCACCCTCGGCACCACGCCAAAAGCGAACGAATTCATCCTCGACATGGCCCAGGCCGTCGCCGAGCGCAATGCCAAGAAAGCCGCGTTCTACCGCGAAGCCCTGCCGCTGGCAAAACAGACCGGCGATCTCCAAGAGGTTGACCGTCGCTGGATGAAGCTCGAGCCCTCGGTGTGGTCGATGCCTTCCCTGCAAAAGTGGGGCAAGTGATGGATTGGGCAGACCTCGAGAAGAAGTACGGCGGCGATGGCTCGGCCGCGCCCGCCGCAGGCTGGGACGACCTCGAAAAGAAGTACGGCACGACCCCCAAGGCCAAGCCCGAGCCGATGAAGAAGGAGCCCGTCTCCGACTTCAGCGGCAATCTCCGGTTTTTCGACTACGACACCGGCACGCGGCTACCCGGCGCCATCAATCGCGGTTTGGCTTCGGTGGGCTCGGGGATCGCTGACTCTTGGCTGGGTCTGCGGCAGATGCTTGCCTCCGACAGCAAGACCGCCTCCAGCCTTGTGACGGGCCAAACGGACGATTCCAAGCTGCGAATAGAGGCGGCAGACAAACGCAAGATCGACGCGGATCTGAACGATACGTGGGTCGGCAAGGGGTTGAATCTCGCAGGGAAGGCCGCCCCGGCCTTTGCCGTCCCCGTTGGCGGCGTTGCGGGCGGCATCTTGTCGGGCGCGGCGATGGGCGCGCTGGAGCCGGTCGCTGGCAACGAGAGCCGAGGCGCCAATGTCGCGCTCGGCGGCGTCTTGGGTGGCGCGATCCCCGGTGTCGTCGCCGGTGCGCGGGGCCTGCTTGCTCCTGCCGCAGGCGCTGCCACCGATATGGCGAAGCTCGCTGCGCAGAAGTACGGTATTCCGATCACCGCCGCTGATCTGTCGAGCAACAAGTTCGTGCAGGGCTTGCGCTCGGTGGTCAATGACCTTCCTTTCATCGGTGGCATCGGCGCTAGCGCCAACCAAGCCAAGCAAGAGGCTTTCAACAAGGCCGTGGGGGGCACATTCGGCGCGGCCGAAACCTCGCTCACGCCTGCCGTGGTGAGCAAGGCCAAGGGCGCGATCACGGGAGAACTAAACCGGGTCTGGGACAACAACACGCTCAAGCTCGACCTGGGCCTGATGACCGATTTGTCGGCCGCTGAAGCCAAAGCAACGGCCAAGCTCCTGCCCGATCAGGCAGCGATGGTGCATCGTCATGTGCAAGAGCTTTACAAGGCCGCGCAGAATGGCGAGATCCCGGGTGGCTTCGCCAACAACTGGCAGTCCGAGCTGCGCCAGGCCGTGGACGGCGAAACCGGGCTGGCAAAGACGGTGCTGAACGATGTGCGGCAGGCAGCGCTCAAAGCCTTCAACCGTGGCGTGGCTCCCGCCGATGCCGACGCCTTGACGCTCGCGCGCAAGCAGTACGGCAATTTCAAGACCGTCGAACCGCTGTTGACCAAAGGCGAGCTTGGCGTAGCCGGACGGTCGGGCGGGGATGTTCCTGCCGGGCTGCTCTCAAATCAGGTTTTCTCGCAGATGGGCAATCGCGCAGTTGGGACCGACCTAGGCGAACTCTCGGGCATCGGAAGTCGATTCCTCGCCGATCGCACATCGCAGACTGGCGGCTCCCCGCGCGCATTCGTTCAGAACCTTGCCGCAGGCTCCGCCTTGACGGGCGGGGCAGGCATGGGCGGCTTGCTTGCGGGCGGCGCAGCGACGGGCGCGGTGGGTGCTGCCGCAGGTCTAGGCACGACCGCCATCATCGCCAAGGCCCTGAACTCGCCGGCCCTCGCGCGGCAGTTGCTTGAGCAGGGCGCCAAGCGCGGCCTGCTGTCGGATTCGGCCTTCACGCCGGCTGTGCTCGAGGCGTTGAAGCGGAGCGCGTACGCGGCGCCTGCGGTTGCTGGGCCGGGGCTACTCGGGCTCAGGTCCGACTAGCGCCCCACGCAATCCAAGCGAGAAGAAGCCCAAATGCCAGCCAGCCAGCCACGAACTGCTGCCACCCGTCGCGCTTCGTGAACAGAAAAGTTCTGACCTTCCCGGCCGGGAGCATCTTCCAAGCTAGCTTCATCAGCCAGTAGACGACGCCCGCCAACAGCAAGAGATACAGGAAAGGCCGCAAGACGATTGCGGCAGCCAAGTCCCAACTCATAGACATCCCCTAGCCCGCCTTAAGCGGGCTTTTTGCATTCTAAGGACATTCCATGCCGGTTCCGTCACTCATCACCGACCTGAACATCGTCGCGGGCAGTAATTCGCCCGCTGGTTCGGAAAGCGTGTTCCCGAACCTCGATGACTACATGCGCGCGCTGTCGTCGTTCATCGCCCAGAACTACGCCAACAAGGCGGCGCTTGCGTCTCCTGCGTTCACGGGGACGGTGACGGCGGTCAACCTCACGACCACCGGCAATACCATCCTCGGCGATGCCTCCACCGACACGCTGAACGTCGGCAACGGCGGCATCGTCAAAGACTCAAGCGGCAGGACTGGCATCGGCACGGGCGCAGCGGCGCTCGGCAACAAGCTGGAAGTGGGTCTGTTGACGGATGCGGTCAACGCCATCCAGATCAACGCCAGCGGCACGGGCGTAGCGAAACTGCTCGCCAACTCCAACAGCGTTTCTTACGCGACGCTTGCCGCCAATAACTCAGGCGCCACGGTGGATGGTGTGCCGACAGCGACAGTCGGATTAGGCACCTTCGGGAACGTCCCGGTCGTCATCACGCGCAACGCCGCCGAGGTATGCCGCTTTGATGCAACCGGCTTGGGCGTAGGTCGATCTGCAACTTCGGCCTTCGACTTCTCGGCCGGCGCGGGTCAAGCCACGCTGAATTCCAGCACCGCGACAAACGACACGTACTGGAAGCTGCAACTCGGCGCGGCCACCAAAGCTTATGCGGGGCTTGCCGGTACGGCGGCGGGGTTGGTGGCTGGTTCGGTGGCCGGCGAATACGTGATCCGCACCGAGACGTTCCCGTTCTCGG
>Ga0163203_1000142_pt1 | contig 18442 bp, 14 predicted proteins | sample PL_2010_330m_FD_113534 | JGI IMG/M metagenome (GOLD analysis project Ga0163203, IMG submission 113534) | Freshwater microbial communities from Powell Lake, British Columbia, Canada to study Microbial Dark Matter (Phase II) - PL_2010_330m | ecosystem: Environmental > Aquatic > Freshwater > Lake ... | reverse complement strand
GCATATATCACAAAAAGAGGTCAATGGTATAAACACTTATGAAATAAAAGGTGATATAGATATAAATTCGTCACCGGATATAAGAGAAGCCTTTGAAAAGGGTGTAAAGAATAAAATGATGAAGATTATCGTGAATTTAAACAGTGTTTCATATGTGGATAGCTCAGGCCTGGCAACGCTTGTAGAGATGCTTAAAAAGACTCGAGGTTATGGCGGAAAGCTTCGCATCTCAAATCTTGCGCCTAAGGTTAAAAGTCTTTTTGAGATTACAAAGCTTGAGAAGCTTTTTGAGATTTTCGAAACAGAAGAAGAGGCAATAGCCGGATTCTAAAAACAGGAAAAGGAAAATGCTGAAAATAATAGGGGCAATAGGCAAATCTGTTCTATCCGTCTTATCACAGGTAGGCGGTATATTTATACTGCTTGGCCAGGCTCTATTCTGGACATTTGCGGGCCCGTTTATCGGGAAGGCACCTTCTCGAAAAAATATATTTGAGCAGCTGGTATTTAGCGGCGTAAACAGCCTGCTTATAGTTTTCTTCGTCGCGTTTTTTACAGGTATTGTACTCGCAATGCAAAGCGCGTATCAGCTTGCGCAGCTTGGCGCTGAAATGTATGTGGCAAGCCTTGTCGCTGTCGCGATGGCAAGAGAGATGGGGCCCGTACTTACAGCGCTTGTTGTTGCTGGAAGGGTTGGCGCCGCGATAACAGCTGAGCTTGGCAGCATGAAGGTAACAGAGCAGATAGAGGCGCTACAGACTCAGGCCTTAAACCCTGTAAGGTTTCTTGTTGTTCCGCGTTTTTTAGCACTTATTATAATGCTGCCCTGCCTTACGATATTCAGCGATCTCGTAGGCATGATAGGCGGTTATCTTGTCGGGGTATTTAATGTAGGCATAAACTCCGGGCTGTATATAAACGTGACATTTAAGTTTTTAGAGCTTAAAGATATATATACAGGCCTGGTAAAGTCCGTATCCTTTGCAATGATTATATCGCTTATCGGCTGCTATACGGGGCTTAATACGCAAGGAGGCGCCGAGGGTGTCGGCCGGGCTACCACGGTAAGTGTTGTCACAAGTTTTATACTTATTATATTGGCGGATTGCGTGCTTACGGGCATATTTTTCTTTAGTAATATTTAAGGAATTATTATTTCGTTTATGTCTTTACTTCCGCAGCGATGGTATTTTTGCGCATTATGAAGTCATGGCAAAAAAAGCCAAATCGCTGCTTCAGTAAAGGCACAAACTCAATTATTACAATATCGTATGTAGTCTATGGGTTTATATGTTTAGGAGTGACATATGGAAAATAAAGAAGTTTCAATAGAGATAAAAGACCTGGTGAAAAGTTTTGGCAACAGGACGGTTCTAAACGGTATTAATTTAAAGGTATACAAGGGGGAGACCCTTGTTATCATGGGTGGAAGCGGATGCGGGAAATCTACCCTGCTGAGGCACATGATAGGTACTCACAGGCCTGACAGCGGTTCTGTGATTATAAAAGGTAAGGAGATAACAAAACTAAGCGAGTCTGAATTTGATATGATAAGAAAAATATACGGTATGGTATTTCAGAATGCCGCGCTTTATGATTCCATGACAGTCAAGGAAAATATAGCCCTGGCTTTGCGCGAGCACACAAAGCTTGCCTCTGATATAATTGATATAATGGTAAAAATGAAGCTTGAGCTGGTAGGCCTGCGCGGTTTTGAGAATTTTATGCCAAGCGAGCTTTCAGGCGGCATGAGAAGAAGGGTAGGCCTTGCCAGGGCAATCTCGATGGACCCTGAGATGGTATTTTATGATGAACCTACCGCCGGCCTTGATCCTATAGTGGCGGGCGTTATCGATAAGCTTATACTTGATTTAAGCAAAAAGCTTCATATAACATCAATTGTCGTAACCCACGACATGAAGAGTGTTTTTTCAATAGCTGACAGGGTTGTTATGCTCTACGAAGGAAAGATTATAGCAGAGGGCGCTATGGAGGATATTAAAAATTCAGATGACCCGCGCGTAAAACAGTTTATTACAGGAAGCCCTGACGGGCCTATCCAGTTTTTCAAATCAGGCGAAGGTTATTTAGAGGAACTTACAAAATAAGGAGACAGACATGGCAAAGGTATTTACAAATGAGGTCAAGACGGGATTTGTAGTGATACTATGCATCGTTATTTTAGCAGGACTTACCATAATGGCAGGTAATTTCACGTTATTTCAACAGGCATACAATATAAATGTTTTATTTTCAAATTCCTCAGGCATTGAAAAAGACGCTTCTGTGCGTTTAAGCGGGGTCGAGGTCGGAAAGGTTGAAAGCGCGCAGCTTATGTACAGGAAGGAAGGCGATACCGTTGTCCTTGTGAAGCTTGAGCTAAGTGAAAATGCCAGGATAAGAGAAGGCGCAAAGGCGTCGGTCACCACCCTGGGTCTTATGGGTGAGAAGTATATAGAACTTACACCGGGCAATACAGGGGCCCCGGTTATTAAACACGGCGCGACAATACAGGGCAAAGACCCTATTAATATAGACGCTATTATAGAGGAGGCGACATCTACAATGGAGGTTGCCAAAGAAACCATGACAAATATAAGCAGCCTTGTTAAAAATTTAGATAACACAGTGGCGGATAACAGGCCCAATATAGACGAGATAATGAATAATCTAAGAAGGACCACTGAAAACCTTGAAGAATTCACGGATGATATAAAACGCAATCCATGGAAACTGCTCGTTAAAGGCAAGGATAAAAAAGATAAAAAGGACAAAAAGGATAAATAGGAGTTAATTATGAGGTATATATTGTTTTTAATGATTTTTGCAGTGATAATATCTTGTTTCTGTATCGCGTCTTATGCTGAAGAAGGGAGCCATATTCTGTATGTTAAGGGTGTTGTGAATGTACAGCAGTCAGGTGAAGATTTTTGGATACTTGCTAAAAAGGGCATGCCTTTGGGCGATAACGATAAGATAAAGACATTAATTGCCTCTGAGGCCGGTATTGCCCTTGATCCAACCAAAAAGAACATAGTGGTACTTTCCCAGAACTCAGAAATGAGCGTATCTTATATAAAGAAAAAGCAGGTCCTGCTTTCAAAAGGCAAGGTCTTTGCCTTAATAGAAGGTATCGAGTCAGTATCTTCTTTTCAGGTCCGCACACCAACAGCTGTTGCCGGTGTTGCCGGAAGCGGTATGTCTGTTGAGACAGACGGTAAAAACACTACTGTGGGTTGTTTCGAAGATAGGGCATATGTACAGGGCATAGATGTTGATGGAAAGCTTATGGCAGAGATAGTGATAATTGATAATGGTTTTAAGCGCGTTATAGGCAGATTTGAGATGCCAGGCGATTTATTGGTCCTTACAACCCTTGACAGGGAAGGCTGGCAGCAATTCAGAGAAAACCTGCGCGAACATCTTGACTGGTTAAGGGATAAGCGCGCAGAGGGTTCACGTGGTGCCGCGATAGCTCTTGACGCTATAAACAGAATTCAGGAACGATCTGATGATGTTAGGTTTGATAATAAGGAAAATATTTTTGAACGCGACGAGTATCAGAGAAGGGATGATGCGGAAAGGCAGGAGAATTCAGGCAGTGGAGGCGGAAGCGTAGTCTCTGTTGAAAGCACCTAATGGTAATTAGCATGAGAAATATATTTAAGATATTTACTTTATGTTTTTTTATAGTGTACTTTTTTATTTTACCTGCTCTTGCTGATGAAGAAGATGCCAGGGATAAGCACAAAGACCCGCAGCAGCCGTCTGCCAAAAAGGCCTCGGGTGCTATCTCTGAGGTTAAGGACAAGCTGTGTTATAGTGCCTACCTTGGTATATTGGAAGGTTATGATAATAATGTATACCTGAATTCAGCAAGAAAGGGCGATACCTTTGACCAGGCAATGGCAGATATTGTTTTCCGCTACCGTCTTAATGACAAGCTGGACATTAAAGCGCGTTATGATTTTACCAGCATAACCTATCACAAATTTACCGATGTAAGTATGTTAGACAATCAAATACTGGCTGCTTTCGAGTATTACCCGCAGAACAGGCTTAAGCTCGAGGCAGGATATCTTGTTGATTTTGTAGATTATTTTAAAGGAAAAGACTCTGATTTTATGATGGACGGCCCTTTTGCCGGGGCAAGGTATTATGTAAACAAGAAAACATACATAGGCGGAATGTACCAGTATAATGTCTATGATTACAGGTCAAGAAAAACGCGCAACAGTTCTGATCAAGAGACCAATATCACAAGAAAAGATAAAAGAAATACCGTAATAGCCGAATTCGTTACTTATATGGGCAAGTTTTTTGTTAAGGTGAAAAACGCCTATTTCTGGAACGATTCAAACGACCAGTACCTTGATTTTTATGATTATAATTCGGAAAGGATCAACCTCTATACGGCGTACCCTGTTACAAAAAAGCTCGTAGTGCTTTTAAACGGCGGATACCAGAGGAAGGATTTCAAGTCGCGTACAACAGTAAAGGACCCCAGTAAAAAAGAACATGACAATATAATGATGCTGGGAGGAGGCCTTTCTTATAAACTTCTGCCTTCATGCACAATCAGCTTAAATTATTCATACCGCCAAAACTATTCCAATGACCCTATACAGGATTATTCAGGAAGCATAGGGACCCTTGGGGTTAATATTTTCTTCTGATGCCTAATATAAAATTCCCCCAAAAAGCATTAAGGTATTTTATAGCAATAGCCATACCGGTTGTGGTGATACTTGCCTCCTATCTTCGCCTGTTTGAAACCTTTGAACTTTCTACATTAGATCTTCGTTTCCGTACGCGCCCTGCGCAGAGATCAGTTGATGACATTGTTATAATAGAAATAGCCCAGGATACCCTTGAAAAAATAGGCCAATGGCCCATAGACAGGAAATTTCACGCAGCACTGGTGGATACGCTTACTGCCTGCGGCGCAAAGGCGATAATATTTGATATATTATTCAGTACAAAGAGCAGCCACGCCTCAGATGTAAAACTCGTTGAGAGTGTTGCAGCGGCAAAAAATGTCTATCTACCTGTTGCGTTAAGGCTTTCCGAAGACAAGCCAAAGGGATTGTTCCCGGATGCCATTGGAATAGAGTCAGAGCCCATGCCCGAGCTAATAAAGACAGCCCGCGGCATAGGCCACATAAATGCCACAACAGATATAGACGGGAAAAGAAGAAAGTCACCTCTTTTTATAAATTACAAGAATAAGGTAATACCCCAGATATCCCTGCTTGCGGTGTGCGATATTCTGGGCATAAAGATAGCCGATATAAAGGTTGATAAAGGCAGATATCTTAAGCTGAGCCCTGATATAAAAATACCCATAGATTCTTATGGGCAGATGATGATAAATTATGCAGGTTATTGGGGTCAGGCATTCCGGCATTATTCGTTCATAGATATACTTACCTCCTACAGAGACCTTCATATCGGCAAAACCGGGGCCATGGACCTGGGAGAGCTTCGTGGTAAGATATGTGTTGTTGGCCTTACTGCGGTTGCCACGCATGATTTAAACCCCATACCACTTCAACAGCGATACCCCATGGTGGGGCTTCACGCAAATCTTATAAATACAATGCTGTTAAAGAACTTTATAGTAAGGGTTGACCCCGCTGTAAACATTTTTATATTGATCGTCTTGTCAGGCCTTATTGTTGTGGCTGTATTTAAATTTAAGCCTGCGTTTGAGATAATCTCAGCTGTTTTTATATTTTTTGGGTTCATAGCAGTAGCGTTTGGGTTATTCTCCTTTTTTAATGTCTGGATAGACCTGTTTTACCCGCTGCTTCTTATAGTGGGAGTTTATGTATTCTGTACATTTCATCAGTATATCGCGGAGCAAAATAAAAGAATGCTCATGCAAAGGGACCTGGATATTGCCAAAAGAATACAACAGAGTTTTTTAAGGCAATCTCCCCTTGAAAAGGACGGTTTTGACATATGGTTTAAGATGGAACCAGCAAAGTCTATAGGAGGAGACCTCTATGATTTTGTGCGAAACGACGACCAGAGCCTTGGGATAATGATCGGAGATGTCTCAGGAAAAGGTGTTCCGGCTGCTCTTTTTATGGCAATGACAGTAAGTAATTTCAGGTTTCATTCAAAAACTGAAACCGATCCTGTTAAGGTCGTCACAGAGCTTAATAACCAGATAGCGACAGAGTCGACATCAGGGCTTTTTGTAACGCTTACCTATCTTAATGTTGATGGCGCGAACATGAAACTTTCTATTGTTGATGCGGGGCATCTTCCGGTTGTTTTTACGGGAAAGGATAGGGATACGATTCTGATTACAGCCAAAACCGGGATGGCATTAGGTATCATGGATAATATTGGATTTGCAAAAGAGCAGATAGTGATGTCTTCAGGGGATGTATTTGTACTTTATACAGACGGCGTCACAGAGGCGCGTAATTTAAAAAAAGAGGAATATGGAGAAAACAGGCTGAAGGATTGCGTGTCAAAATATAAGCATTTAACGGCAAAAGAAATAACAGAAAATATTTATAATGAAATCCTGCTTTTCCGCAGGAAAGCCCCCCAGCATGACGATATCACCATCATGGTTCTTAAGGTAAAATAGCACAAAGAGCACAGACGTTTTGAAAACCAATCGGGTAACTGTTACGAAATTGAGCACGACAGTGTACCCGACCATTTAGAGGTATTTGAAATACTTCCTGCTGCGCGGGACTATCAAAAATTCTCGAATGCTTTTTCCTTGCTGCTGAAGATATTAAAAAGGTCTGTAAGGCCAGCAAGATCGAAGACCTCTTTTGCCTTTCCTTCAAGCCCTACTATACGAAGGTCGCCCGTGTGTTTTCCAAGCTTTGTCTTTACATTTATCAATGCGCTTAATCCGGAGCTGTCTAAGTAATCGACATTTGTAAGATCGACGATGACCTTGAAATTGCCATTATTGATATGCGAGTCTATTATTTTTGTTACCTCTTCTGCTGTATAACTGTCTATCTGGCCTGAAAGACCAAGAACAGCTATGTCATTGGTCCCTGTAAGCTCTATCTCAAGCGCCCCTATAAGGCCTAATACCTTCTTTTTCATAATCTACCCCCTGTCAATAATTAGTGGGTACACTTTCCCGGTTGGATTCAGGACAGTTTCCCGATTAAAAACAAAAACGTCTCTAATATGTTCGATTCCCAAAATAACCTGGTGCCGAGAGTGGGAATCGAACCCACATGACCTTGCGGTCACCGGTTTTTGAGACCGGCGCGTATGCCAGTTCCGCCATCTCGGCTTATTGTTGATATTTTATTATAACTCTTTTATTTATAATAAGTTATATAAAAATCGCCCTATACTTGCATAATATACGTCTATATATCTTGACTTTTTAACCATTATATATTAATATATACGATAATATCATGAAATTACTTGGCTGCTTAGCTATTACTAAATTCTCAAATTACAAGTAGCATGCCCCTCGGATATGCTATTCGTCATGTCCGCGGGACAGATTTTCCCCAGTAAAATTTGGTGGAGCTGAGGGGGATCGAACCCCTGACCTCTTGCATGCCATGCAAGCGCTCTCCCAGCTGAGCTACAGCCCCACATGGAAAAAAATTATAGCACCATTAACTGTAATTGTCAACGCACAATATAATGAAAGAAAAACTATACCCATTTGATGCAATAGAAAAAAAGTGGCAGGACTATTGGGAAAAGATGGGTCTTTTCCGCATGGATCCTGGCAGCAAAAAAGAAAAATACTATTGTCTTGTTATGTTTCCTTATCCTTCGGGTAAATTACATGTAGGCCATGGCAGGAATTATATAATAGGCGATGCCCTGGCGCGTTATAAAATTATGAAAGGTTATAATGTACTTTCACCCATAGGCTGGGATGCTTTCGGGCTACCTGCGGAAAATGCCGCTATAAAAGGGGGGTTGCATCCTAAAGAGTCAACGCTTAATAATATAACTGCCATGAAAAAACAACTTGTCCAGTGGGGAGCGGGCTATGACTGGTCAAGAGAGGTTACATCCTGCCTGCCCGATTACTATAAGTGGACACAATGGATATTTTTGAAATTATTTGAAAAAGGCCTTGCCTATAAGAAAAAAGCGGCTGTAAACTGGTGTCCTTCATGTAACACTGTTCTAGCCAATGAACAGGTTGTAAATAATCTCTGTGAGCGCTGCGATAGCAAGGTTATTGAAAAAGACCTTGAGCAGTGGTTTTTCAGGATAACGGACTATGCCCAGAGGCTTCTTGATGATATATCGAGTTTAGAATACTGGCCTGAACGGGTAAAAACCATGCAGGTTAACTGGATAGGAAAGAGCGTCGGCGTAAATATAGATTTTCCGGTGGATGGTGAGGATATTAAGATCACCTGTTATACAACAAGAGTTGATACTATATTCGGCGCTACTTATATGGTTCTTGCCCCGGAGTATCCTGATATCCCAAGGCTGATTGAGCAAGCGCCCAACAGGGCTAATATATATGAGTTTATTGTCTGGGCCAGGGCCCAGTCTAGATCAACACGCGCTGCAGAGGAAAATGAAAAAAAGGGTGTTTTTACAGGTTGTTATGTTATAAATCCCGTGAATAATGAGAAGATACCATTGTGGATAGCAAACTATATACTTATGGAATACGGAACAGGTGCTGTCATGGCCGTGCCCGCACACGACCAGAGGGATTTTGAATTTGCCAAAAAATATAATTTAGGCATAAGGGTTGTAATAGAGAACCCCCACAGCCCGATAATAGTATCAAGCATGGAAAAAGCGTATATCGAAAACGGGATAATGATAAACTCCGAAAAGTTTAACGGCATGAGCAACATAGATGCTATGGAGGAAATTGCTGACTGGATGGAAAAGAAGTCAACAGGCCAGAAGACTGTCCATTTCAGGCTAAGAGACTGGTTGATATCAAGACAGCGCTACTGGGGCGCGCCTATTCCTGTTATATATTGCGATAAGTGCGGTACTGTGGCAGTACCTGAAAAAGATCTGCCTGTCCTTCTCCCTGAAAAGATAGAGTTTAAGCCTTATGGTCAATCACCTCTTGCGGATTCAAAGAAATTCGTAGAGACCAAATGCCCAAAGTGTAAAGGAAGCGCAAAGCGCGAAACAGATACAATGGATACATTTGTAGACTCTAGCTGGTATTATCTTCGCTATCTTTCACCAAAGGATGCAGGGAAGGCTTTTGATAAAGACCTTGTGAACAAGTGGCTTCCGGTGGATCAGTATATCGGCGGGGTTGAACATGCTATATTGCATCTTTTATATTCACGATTTATTACGAAGGTATTATCCGATTTAGGCTATATAGCTTTCAAGGAACCATTCAAGGCTCTTTTTACCCAGGGCATGATAATAAAAGATGGCGCCAAAATGTCTAAATCAAAGGGAAATGTGGTTTCACCCGACGATCTTATTGACCGATATGGCGCTGATACAATAAGGCTATATACCTTATTTATAGGGCCTCCTGAGAAAGACGCGGAATGGAATGACAGGGCGGTAGAGGGTGCTTATAGATTTCTGGGCCGTCTCTGGAGGCTGGTTCTTAAGGTAAAAGAACTTGAAAATGTTAAGAAGAATTTAAAGCCGCAGGACAGGGATCTTGAACGCAAGATACATCAGACTATAAAAAAGGTTACCAGAGATATAGAAGGAGATTTTAAATTTAATACAGCCATAAGCGCTGTTATGGAACTTGTAAATGAGGCACACTCTGCTGTGGAAAATGATAATATATATTATGCGAAAGACGCCGCAATAAACGCCGTACTTCTTTTAGCCCCTTTCGTTCCTCATATAGCTGAAGAACTGTGGGAGACGCTAGGCTGCCAACCCAGCGTATTCAACCAGCAATGGCCATGCTTTGATGAGCTAAAAGCCAAAGAAGAAATGCTGGTTTTGCCTGTTATGATAAACGGGAAATTACGTTCCAGAATAGAGGTGGAAGATTCCGCTTCCCATGATCATATAAAAGCGGTTGTTTTGGCAGATGATAAGGTCAAAGGTTATATAAAAGGTACTTGTATAAAAAATTTTATTGTGGTTGGCAAAAAGCTGGTAAATATAGTTGTATAAAAATACTAAACAGATCAATAAAGGAGACCGGTGATGGTAAAGAAGCGGGCAAAAAAAAGCGCAAGTTCTAAAAGAGTAAAAAAGAAACTAAAAAAATTGTTCAAGAAAACATCCAAAAAAAATCCAAAACGAGTATTTAAGAAAACGCTCAAAAAAATATCCAAAAAAATTTCCGGCAAAGCGCCCAGGAAGAAAATTCCCGCGAAGAAAAGCGTAAAAAAAGAAGAGCCAATGGCAAAACTCCTGCTTCCCCTTGGCAGGATAAAAGAGATATTTCGCACCAGGTATGGATTCTTTTTATATGACGGTTCAGAGTTTGTTATAAACACGCCGGAAACCCCTGCCCCATGGTCTAATGTGCTCTCTAATGGGGATTATGGAATGATAATATCGCAATCAGGATGTGGCATGAGCTTTCAGGCAGGCCTTGCTAACAGAATTACAAGATGGAATCAGGATAATATAAGCGAGAACTTCGGTAAATTTGTCTATATAAGGGACAACCAGACGCAGGATTTCTGGTCCGCTACATGGAAGCCGGTATGCAAGAATCCGGAATTCTATGAGGTAAGACATGGCATAGGTTATACAAATATCAGCTCAAAATATAGTGGTATTATAACAAGCATGATTTATTATGTCAGCGCCGATGAACCCGTTGAAGTATGGCAGATGCGGATTAAAAATACAACCGATACAACAAGATTCCTTAGTGTATTCAGCTATCTGGAATGGGATTTCGGGAAGCCTTCAGGCAACAGGGAATATGACAAGTTGTTTGTGGACACATCATACGATAAGAACCTCTCGGCAATATTTGCAAAAACACCGGAAGACGAATACGCGTTCCATTCGGTAAGCAGCAGGGTACAGACATTTACCTGCGGCAGAGATTTTTTTCTTGGTTCTTATCGGGATGTTTCAAGGCCCAGGTGCGTTGAGAAAGGGATGTGTTTTGAAGAGCAGGGCAGGTATAATGATCCTGCGGCGGCGCTTCAGCTTGAAATAGAGCTTGCTCCAAACGGGGAAAAAGAGCTGATATTCACTGTGGGGAAATGTCCTCAAAAACAAGACGCGGAAAAGATTATAAAAAAGTATAAAAACACAAAAACCGTCGAAGAAGAATTTTCAAGGACAGGTCATAGGTGGACTGTTAGGTTTTCAAACCTCCACATAACAACCCCTGATGAAGGCGCTAATATACTGACAAACAAGTGGTTTAGATACCAGGCAATATCAGCGGGATTATCGGCATTTGGGTCAGCCTATAGACCAAAGGGCAGGGCTGTATTTAAGGATAATATCTTAAACGGCCTCATCTTGCTTTCAGTCAATCCAAAATATTTTCGCCAACTCCTGCTGGACTATGCTGAAATGCAATTTGAAGACGGATCTGTAATTGGCGATTGGGATCCTAAAAGCCGTAAAGGGGCAAGATCGGAGTCTGTTGAAGCGCCGCTTTGGTTTGTCTATGCTGTGTGTGAATATCTCAAAGAGACAAATGAGCTGTCCTTTCTCGATGAAGATGTAAGGTTTCAGGATGGTTCAAAAAAGAGCGTATTTGTTCACTGCAAAAACGCTCTTAACAGGACGCTGGACTCATCAGGTAAAAGGGGATTTTTCCCTGTATACCCCGGAGACCATATGGATACGATAGACTCCTTTTCCGATACAAACAGGTGTGAGTCAGTATGGCTTGCTCAATTTTTAATCTATCTGTTGCCGGAGTTTATCGATATATGTCGCTTAAAGAAGGAGAAGCAGCCAAGCATTGATTATGAAAACAGGCTTAAGAAGCTAATTGAAAAGGTGAAGAAGCCCGCCTTTGACAAAGACAGATTCATAGGTGCTGTATCCTCCAACGGTGATGGAATGGGTGCTTCCAAGGGTAGGAATGCGCGCCTTTTTTTAGACACTCAGACATGGGCTGTTATATCAGGGCTGTGTGAGTCAGATGAAGCCGCCTCTCTTATGAGCACGGTAAATTCAGAGCTCTATAAGGACCATGGGCCCATTATGCTTTCACCGAGTTTCAAGGAATTTGACAAGGATGCGGGAACTATTAGTAAGCTTCCTCATGGTGTAATGGAAAACGGAGGCATAAGCATAGAATCAGCATGCTGGGCGATCTGGGCTGAAACCAAGCTGCGTCGAGGACATAATGCGTGGAGTATATATAATAAAATCGATCCTGTTGATAGATCCCATAAGTCCGATATATATAAGCTTGAGCCATTCGTGTCCTGTGAGTATATTGATGGCCCGAGTGCCCGTACAGATGGCAGGGCCCTCAACTCCTGGTATAATAGAGGAGGATACTGGATGTTTAAGATGATGGTTGAGCAGATATTGGGCATAAAACCTGTATATGAAGGCCTTATGATATCTCCGTGCATACCAAATAGGTGGAAGCTTTTTAAGGTAAGAAGGACATTTCGTAACGCCTATTATACAATAGAGGTGCTGAATCCCCGATATGTATCTCATGGCATAGCTGAGGTTATAGTTAATGGAAAAAAGCAGAAGTCAAACATTATTCCTGCCTTTGGTGATGAGAAAAGACATCACGTAAGAATTATCATGGGTAAGCCTCTTATCAGCGCATAGCTTATAACCTAGAACCTAGAACTACAGTGTATAGTCAATATCAGCCACGTATTTATCGAAATAATACTGTTTCTGATGACCTTGTTAGTTTCAGGGTTGCGTTTGAGGAGACAGATGTTTTTATATGCACAGATTCTAATTTGTCGCGAGAGGCCGGTGATATTATAAGAAGGCTTCGGTCTGATATAAAGAAATACATCCGCGATAATCCTAAGTTCTACAAATCATTAAAGCCGGTTTCAGAGGATAGCAAAGCACCCGATATCGTAAGAACTATGATAGGCGTTTCAAAGATGTGCAGTGTTGGCCCAATGGCGGCAGTCGCGGGCGCTATGGCAGAGGCGATTGGAAGGCAGCTTCTCCAACATAGCTCTCAGGTTATAGTGGAAAATGGCGGGGATATTTTCATATCTTCAAAAATAAAACGTACAATAGGTATATACGCGGGTGAGGCATCTGCCTTTCGGGATAAATTAGCAATCCAGGTTGCCCCCGAAGATACACCTTGCGGGGTATGCACATCAAGTGCTACTGTAGGCCATAGCCTAAGTTTTGGAAAAGCAGATGCTGTTGTTGTGCTATCGCCGTCAGCATCTATTGCAGATGCATGCGCTACGGCCCTTTGTAATAAGGTAAAAACAGAATCAGATATAGATAGAGTTATAGAACATGGCAAGTCTATAAAAGACATTACAGGCATACTTATTATTATAAAAAATAAGCTTGGCGTGTGGGGCAACATGAAACTTATTGATATTTAGGGTTATTCTGGTATAATATATAATAATTAGTACATAATGAATTTAAAGAAAGAGAATAACATGAAGAAGAAAAGAATAGTATTGCATTTCCCCCATCAACTTATAGATAAGCCTATAGCCTATCATCTCGTCAAGGATTACAATCTGGTGTTTAACATATTACAGGCAAAGATTATGCCTAATGAAAAAGGCCTTATGGTGCTTGAATTAAGCGGCAAGGATAAGGATTATGCTCAGGGCATAAAGTTTCTTCAGGTGCAGGGTATTAAAATAGAGACTCTAAGCAAGGATGTGCGAAGAAACGACAAAAGCTGTACTCACTGCGGGGCCTGCGTCACAATATGTCCTACAGGGGCGCTTTATGTTGAGAGAAACACAATGGAGGTAATCTTTGATATCGAAAAGTGTATTGCCTGCGAATTATGTGTTCCCGCGTGCCCGCCTCGTGCCATGCAAGTGGCGCTTTAAAGAAATCTCCTATGGATAAAAATCTTAAGAAAAAACAATCTAAAAAACCGTCCTATAAGAAACAGATAGAGACCCTTTCCAGGATAAGCGAGGCAGTAGCATCAAGCCTGTACCTTGAGGATATACTTAAACTCATAGTTACAGTGACCGCAGAGGTAATGAATTCCAAGATATGTTCACTTTTACTTCTTGATGATGAGAAAAGCTCCCTTTCTGTAAAAGCAACCCAGTCTATAAGCGAGGCATATAATAAAAAATCCGGTTTGGTTTTAGGAGAAGGCATCGCGGGTAAGGTAGCCCTTACGGGAAAACCTATTATTTCAAAGGATGTGACAAAAGACCCCAGGTACAGCAATTTGGAGATCGCTAAAAAAGAAGGTCTTTATTCGCTTCTGTGTGTGCCGCTTCGGGTAAAAGACAAGATAATTGGGGTTTTAAACCTTTATACTTCAGAGGCCCATGATTTTACAAAATCCGAGATAAGGATACTTACTACGGTAGCCAATCAAGCAGCAATAGTGATAGAGAATTCACAGCTTTTGGTTAAGACAAAAATTGTGCAGGAAGAGCTGGCTTCCCGCAAGACAATAGAACGGGCAAAAGGTATATTAATGAAAACTCAAGGATCCTCGGAAGATGAGGCATTTCGCAAAATACAAAAACTGGCAATGAATACACGCCGCTCAATGAAAGATATAGCAGAAGCGATTATATTAGCGCAGAGCGTCGGGTAACATTCTATAAAGTAAAGACTTAAAGACAGATGTTTTGATTTCCCTGTCTGCCAGTAGGCAGGGAAATGACAAATGGTTCCGAATTTATTCGGCAAAGTGTACCTTCAAGGATAACGATATGAAAGCTTGCAGCAATTCTCTCAGGAACGCAAAAATTCACCCAGCGAGTGAATTTTTGCTCCACGCTGCTGCTCGCTCTCGCGTAGTAGCTTTCTAGGGCGAACCATGCCCGCTCGCACCAGCAAGGTCCTGCTCAAATTACTGCAATCTTTCATATGGCATCGTATGGAATGTATCAGTGCAAGCAGTTGCTTTTATATCCAAGTTGTTGCTGCTTGGCCTTATTATTAAAGTTAATCGTTTATGCCTTTGTCTTAAGCAGCGATTTGGTTTTTTTTGCCCTGATTTTAAGTAATCCGCAAAAATACCATCGCTGCAAAGACAAAGGCATAAACGATATTATGGTATTTATTGCAAAAAACGTGACATGTATTTATTTGGTAACCAATGAAAAAATATGATGTAATTATAATTGGAGCAGGGCATGCCGGGACAGAGGCTGCCTTGGTGTCTGCGCGTATGGGATGTAAGAGCCTGCTTCTTACCATGAGCAAAGGAAAAATAGCCTATATGCCGTGTAATCCTTCAATAGGCGGTGTTGGTAAAGGCCAGCTTGTTAAAGAAATAGATGCCATGGGCGGTGAAATGGCAAAGGCAGCTGATGCTGCAGGCATACACTTTAAGATATTGAATAGAAGCCATGGCCCTGCTGTATGGTCTTCCCGCGCGCAAGTTGACAGGCATAGATATTCGGAATATATGAGCGTAAGGGTGTGCTCACAGGAAAACCTTGATATATTAGAAGACGAGGCGTGCAGAATTTCATTTGAAAGCGATAAAAAATGTTCTGTGCAGACCAACCGATCAGGGGCTATCGTATCAGAGGTTATTATTTTAGCGCCAGGCACATTTTTAAATGGTATCATACACCTAGGGCTTGAGCATAGGCCGGGTGGATGTTATGATGAGCCTGCGTCAATAGAGTTAAGTGCCTCGATTAAAAATCTTGGTCTTGAGGTATCAACCCTTAAGACAGGCACAACGCCCCGCATAAGAAGAGATACTATAAATTTCTCCGGGCTCATACCCCAACATGGTGACGAAGAGCCCATTCCTTTTTCTTTTTCAACCAAAAATACGCCTGTAAACAGAGTTGTGTGTTATATCACCGATACCAATGAACACACGCACGGTATAATAAGAGAAAACCTGGGCCGTTCACCGCTTTATACGGGTATTATCAAATCAACAGGTGTAAGGTATTGCCCATCGATTGAAGATAAGATTGTAAAATTTCCGCAGAGATCCTCTCATCACATATTTCTGGAGCCTGAAGGGCTTGACACAGACTGGTATTATCCGAATGGTTTATCCACAAGCCTGCCTTTGGATGTCCAGAATGGTATGCTGCATTCTATAAAAGGATTAGAGAATGCCGAGATTATAGTGCCTGGATATGGCATAGAATATGAATTTATTCAACCTACGCAGCTTTTACCTTCTCTTTCTCTGAAAAAAATACCCAATCTTTTTTTAGCAGGCCAGATAAATGGCACAACAGGATATGAAGAAGCGGCAGCACAGGGGTTTATGGCTGGGATAAACGCTGCTTTAAAAGTACAACAAAAAAACCCCCTTATTTTGACAAGGGGAGAAAGCTATATAGGGGTATTAATAGATGATCTTGTGACAAAAGGCACCGATGAGCCATATCGGATGTTTACATCAAGGGCAGAATACAGGCTTATACTTCGCGAAGATAATGCTGACCTGCGCCTCAGGCGATATGGTTATGATTTAGGATTGGTCTCTAAACCCGATCTCGATAGATCAGAAAAAAAAGGCAAGGCAATAAGCGATGTGATAGGCTATCTGGATAATGAAAGGGTTTCGCCTGGGAGAGAATTAAACGTTTTTTTAAACAATATCGGCGCATCGGGCCTTAAAAAAAAAGTATCGATTTCAGAGCTTTTGCGCAGGCCCCAGTTAAGATACGAACATATAAAAGATTTAAAGCTTGCGCCGGAAGGATTGCCTTCAGAATACGAGCGGATAGTCGAAACTATGGTAAAGTATGAAGGTTTTATAAAAAGACAGGAAATGAGTATCAGGAAAATGCAGGATATAGAAAAGATAAAATTACCGGATGATATGGATTTCGCGAAAATACCCGGCTTATCTTCTGAGATAGTGCAGAAGCTGCAACAAATCAGGCCTGTTTCATTAGGCCAGGCCTCACGCATATCAGGCATTACGCCCTCTGCCATAATGATACTCATGGTCTATCTGAAAAAGTATAAACACTAAAAACAAGGATGCTATCAAGGGCAATAATATGAAAGCTTGCAGTAATTTTTTAATAACCGTGATTGCCGTTCATACCTTTACTGGAGTAGCGATTTGGCTTTTTTTGCCTTAATTTTAGGTCTATGCAAAAATACCATCGCTGCGGAAGCAAAGGCATGAACGGCCATGCTGATTTTTAAACGACATTTCCTTGACATAACCAATGTAATGTCTATATAATATACTAAATGTTAATACAAATACTATTGTTTATTGTAGGCATAGCTGTATTATACGCAGGCGGTATGATGTTTATACGCGGGTCTTCGGATACAGCGCGTATATTCAGCATAAGGCCCATTATGATAGGTGTTGTTGTGGTTGCTTTTGCAACATCTGCCCCTGAATTTTTTGTAAGCGTTTTAGCTACTGTAAAGAAAAGCCAGTCGCTTGCTGTCGGAAATATCATAGGAAGCTGTATCTGCAATATCGGCATGGTATTAGGGATTTCAGCTATTATAAAACCTGTTAAGGTTGAAAGCCTGATGTTGCGGCGCGAGATACCTATTTTACTGATAGTGACTTTTTTACTTTTCGTTTTAAGCTTGGATTTCTTTATAAGCCGTGCGGAATCATGTTTTTTATTAATCTGCTGTGCCGCGTTTATTATATACTGCGTAAAGAGCGCAAAAAAAAATCACGATGATATGGGGCAATCAGCAGATGATAAAAAGTCAAAGGCCTTGGCCTTTATATTTCTTATATTAGGGTTGACAGGACTTTTAGGCGGGGCATATATAGTGGTAAATTCCGCTGTTGTATTGGCAAGATGCCTTGGGATAAACGAGCTGATCATAGGCCTTACTATCGTAGCTATCGGGACATCGCTTCCTGAGCTTTTTGCCAGTGTTTCCGCTGCAAAAACAGGCAGAAGGCGATATAAGTGTCGGAAACGTTGTAGGCAGCAATATATTTAATACCCTCGCTATAGTAGGTGTTATAGGGATTATAAGCCCCATAACAATAGATCCTGGTATATTTCTATTAAGTTTTCCTGTTTTACTCTTATATACTATAGTGCTTGTCCCGATAATAAAAACAAGTTATACTATAAACAGAAAAGAGGGCATGGTCTTGCTTTCAGGTTATTTCTTGTACCTTTGGGGCGTATTAAAAATATGAATAAATGCATAAAGAAAAACTGCAAAGAGCATTCGCTTAGCCTTTCAGATTATTGCTGGAAACACATAGATGATAAAAAGGTTTATCAGGATCGGCTAAGTGATCATATAAAAACATCCAATTCCATAAAAGGTTTTTATCTAAGGCATCTTCAGTTTATAGGTGCGCAGTGGCAGGGCATAGATGCCCAGGAAGCGGACTTAGCAGGTACTGACCTTCAAGATGCGGATCTGACAGCTG
>Ga0163203_1000140_pt1 | contig 18598 bp, 18 predicted proteins | sample PL_2010_330m_FD_113534 | JGI IMG/M metagenome (GOLD analysis project Ga0163203, IMG submission 113534) | Freshwater microbial communities from Powell Lake, British Columbia, Canada to study Microbial Dark Matter (Phase II) - PL_2010_330m | ecosystem: Environmental > Aquatic > Freshwater > Lake ... | reverse complement strand
GAAGAAAGATTAAAACAGGCGAAGAAATTTTTAAAAAACATATTTGATTAAAAAATATGCAGAAATTTTTAAATATTAATCCAGAAAAAACATCACAAAAAATTATTAATTTTTTAAAAAAAGAGTTTAGCGAAAGACAAAAAAGGACGGCTATTCTCGCTATTTCTGGAGGAATTGATTCTGCTGTTTGCGCGTTTCTCTGCGCCAAGGCAAAGCTTAATCTTTATCTTGTCAATCTTCCTTATGGCGGCCAAAGCGTTAAAGATGGAATGTCAGTCGCCAAAGAATTAAAGCTTTCCGAAAAACAAACCCTAACAATTAATATAGGAAGGGTGGTAGATGAACAAATCAAGGAAATAGAAAAGAGCGTTAAGCTAGATCAAGTTGATAAGGGAAACATTATGGCGCGCCAGCGCATGATTGTTCAATACGCATTAGCAAAAAAATTAAATGGTCTTGTTGTCGGCACAGAAAACTTAAGCGAATACTATTTGGCGTATTTTACTCTTTATGGAGATCAGGCCTGCGACATTAGGCCCATCGCCAGCTTGTTAAAAACACAGGTCTATCAATTGGGCAAGTATCTGGGCGTGCCAGAAAAAATTACTAAAAAAGCTCCGTCGGCCGAACTTTGGAAAGAACAAACGGACGAAAAAGAATTGGGCTTTAGTTACGAAGAAGCCGATCCAATTATTTATCTTTATAAAGTAAAGAATCTAAACAAAGAAAAAATATTAAAAAAATATCCATTTAATAATTCGCTTATAAATAAAGTTATTGAAAGAATTGACTCAACAGAATACAAACGAGAAAATCCTCCAAAATGTATTTTTTGTTAACAATTATGAAAACAAAACTAAAATTATCTGTCATCGGTCTTGGAAAATTAGGCATTTGCGCAGCCGTTTGCCCCGCGTATAAGGGATATAAGGTGATTGGTCTTGATATTGATAAAAAAACAGTCGCGCTCGTTAATAAAGGAAAAGCGCCCGTGATTGAACCGGGACTTCAGGTCCTATTAAACAAGGCAAAAAAGAATTTACGCGCCACTCAAGATTCAGAAAAAATAATTAAAGAATCTAATGTCACTTTTTTAATTGTCCCAACGCCCTCAAAACCGGATGGGCATTTTTCAGACAAGCTCCTTTTGAGCGCTTTAATCCCCTTGTCAAAGTCCTTAAGGCATAAAAATAGTTATCATCTTTTTGTGATTACATCAACTGTTTCACCGGGAACAATTGAATCAAGTTTGATTCCCTTGATTGAAAAATATTCCGGCAAAATTTTGAATAAAGATTTTGGCATTTGTTATAATCCGGAATTTATCGCACTTGGAAGTGTTATTCATGACACCCTAAATCCTGATATGGTTTTAATCGGAGAGTCAAATAAAAAAGCGGGAGATATTTTAGAAAAATTTTATAAAAATCTTTGCGACAATAAACCGTACATCGCAAGAATGTCTATTATATCCGCTGAAATTGCAAAGATTAGCTTGAATGCTTATATCACTATGAAAATTAGTTTTGCCAATACTCTGGGAAATCTTTGTGAAAGAATCTCTGGCGCAGAAGTTGATAAAATCAGCAAAGCTTTAGGCGCCGATAAAAGAATTGCGCCGTCTTATCTCAGGGCAGGGTTAGCATACGGCGGTCCCTGTTTTCCGCGCGATGGTCGTGCTTTTACGGCTTTTGCCAAAAAATATTTTTATGATGCCAAACTCGTTAAAGCAACCGACGCAATTAATAAGTTGCAAATAGAATTGATTACTAAAAAAGTTCAAAATATTTTTAAAAATTCACACAGCAACACTGTTTCAATTTTAGGACTTTCTTTTAAACCGGATACTCCTGTTATTGAAGAATCGGCCGCTATTTTTCTTATTAAGGAACTGCTTAAAAGTAAAGCCGAAATTACTGTTTATGATCCGTTGGCAATAGAAAACACAAAACGAGTTTTTAAAAATAAAATTAAGTATGCTGATTCTCTCAAAAAATGCGTTGGGTCGTCTTTCATTGTTATAATAACAACTCCAGATAAGAAATTTTATAAAATTAATAAAAACAATTTTACAAAAAAAACAATCGTTATTGATTGTTGGAGAATTTTAGAGAATAAATATTTAGGAGAAAATGTGACCTATGAAGCAATCGGAAAAAGCAAATAAAATAAACAGGGTAAAACAATATTGGAATGACCGCCCTTGCAATGTTCGTCATTCGCAAAGCAAATTTGGCACAAAAAAATATTTTGAAGAAGTTGAAAAAAGAAAATATTTTGTTGAACCCCATATCCCTGCGTTTGCTCAATTTAAAAAATGGAAAGGAAAAAAGGTTTTAGAGCTCGGTTGTGGTATCGGGACCGACTCAATTAATTTTGCAAAAGCAGGAGCTGAATTAACCGTTGTTGAGCTGTCTAAAAAAAGCCTTGAAATTACTCGCAGAAGATTTAAAACTTACAACCTCAAGGCGAAATTCTTTGAAGGAAATATTGAAGAGCTAAGTGAGTTTTTGCCAAAAGAAAAATATGATTTGATTTATTCATTTGGTGTTATTCACCACACGCCAAATCCAGAAAAAGTTTTTGAAGAAATTAAAAAATATTGTAAGCCAGAAACAGAATTAAGAATTATGCTTTACTCAAAGTGGTGTTGGAAAGTGTTTTGGATTATTATGGGCTATGGCAAGGGAAAATTTTGGAAGATAAAAAAACTCGTCCCCCAATATTCGGAAGCCCAAAGCGGATCGCCGGTAACATATATTTATTCTAAAAAAGAAATTCGTCGCCTAATGAAAGATTATAAAATTATCAAAATATATAAAGACCATATTTTCCCTTATGTTATTTCTGAATATAAAAAATACCGTTATAAAAAAATCTGGTATTTCAGATACTTGCCACATTTTTTCTTTAGATGGCTTGAAAAAAAATTGGGCTGGCACACTTTAATTGTGGCAAAGCCAAAAAGATAATGAAAATCTTCTTTATACAACCAACGGGCGACAAAATGGGCCACTATGGCATCTACACTACTCATGTCTGCCAAGAAATAGCTAAACTTGGCGCGAATTTGACCCTTTTTACCAATAAAATTTACCCGGAAAAATACATTGAAGAAAAACCTCTTTTTAATATTGTTGAATTTAAAAAAGGAAAGTATGCTTTTGAAAAATTTGATCGCCTTAAAAAGAAATTGCCCTTTTTATATTTATACGGTTATTTGAGAAATTCTTTTGCGGCCATTCGTGAAGCAATTAAGTATTTGAAAAAAAATGATTTTGATATTGTTTTTGTGATGGATACAGAATACGGAATTCTCTCTTTGCTCCTTAAATTATTTGGCAGAAAAATACCGCCATTAATTTTAATGGTTCAAGCGGCTAATTTTTCCTTTAAAAAGTTTGCGGGAAATTTTCTTTTTAAAACTTATAAGGTTCTTCAAAAACAAATTTTAAAAAGTGCTGTTGAAAAAAGAGTTAAAGCATTTTTAGTTTTAGGAGAGTTTCATAAAGAAGAATTAACAAAACAACTAAAATTAAAAAAGAATTTTCCTGTTAGAGTTATTTATGACGGCGCTGATCCGCCAAAAGAATTTCTGGACAAGATTAGCGCTCGAAAAAAACTGAATATAAAATGCGATGGACCGCTTTTTCTCTTTTTCGGGATGCTTAGAAAAGATAAGGGCATTGAATATCTTTTAAAAGCTGTTTCTCTGTTGAAAAACGAAAATTTTAAACTGGTTATTGCCGGCTCTTTGTTTGAATACAGTGAGGATGAAATCAAAAAACTAATCAAAAAATTAAATATAGAAGAAAAAATTATTCTTCGGCTTGGGTATGTGGAAGATAAAAATGTTCCTCTCTATTTTTTCTCAAGTGATGCCGCAGTTTTTCCTTATAGAAAAATCTATACCGGTGGAAGCGGACCCTTGTTAAAAGAAGCGGCGATTTATAAAACACCGGTTATAGCAAGCGATGTGTCCGAAATGGGCAGATTGGTTAAAAAACATAAAATGGGTTTAGTAACGGAGCCGGAAAATCCAGAAGATTTGGCAAATAATATGAAAAAGTTTTTATCTATGAATAACCAAGAGAAAAAAGAGCTCGCAGACAATGCGGCAAAAGCGGCAAACACTTGGGAAAAAATAGGAAAAGAATATTTAGCTTTCTTTAAAGAAATTATCAATGAAAAGAATTAGAAATTTTCTCTTTAAAAATACTAGTCAAAAACAAACAATTTTCAAGAATACCTTTTGGCTTTCTTTTTCTGAAGTTATCGTCAGATTGTTAAAATTAAGTTTAATTATTTATGTCGCGCGTATTCTGGGAGCAACTGAATACGGAAAATTTACTTTTGCCTTTGCTTTTATTTCTTTATTCGCGATTTTTTCTGATTTAGGCATCTCCCCAATTGTCGCGCGAGACATTGCAAAAGATAAAGAAAAAGAAAAAGAGTTTTCTTCTGTTCTCTCTCTTAAGATTCTTTTGGCAATAGGAGGAATGGTTGCTGTTTTCGTCGGTTCATTTTTTATTACTTCTGATCCTTTAATTCGCAAGCTGATTTGGGTTTTGGGAATTTATGCTTCAAGTGCTAGTTTTAGCAGTATCATTTATGCGTTCTTGCAGGCAAGACAAAGAATGGAATATCAGGCATGGATTGTTGTTTTTCAAACATTCTTAGTCACAGGCGCTGGATTTTTTGTTCTTTTCAATTTCCCTTCTGTCCGAAATTTGGGTTTGGCTTACTTATTCGCCAGTTTAGCTTCTTTAATTCTTCTTCTTTTCATTTTCAACTTTAAATTCTTTCGCTTAAAACTGTCTTTTAATAAAACTGTTTGGAAAAATCTTATAAAAGTATCTTGGCCTTTGGCTCTCGCGGGCATGTTTGCTACTGTTTATAATTCCATTGACTCTGTTATGATGGGCTACTGGGGACAAATTACAGAAACTGGCTGGTATAATGCTTCTTATAAAATCATCGGTATAACACTTATTCCCATGGGACTTATCGGTCAAGTTTTTTATCCGGCCTTAAGCAGGTTTTCTAAAAAATCAAAAGAAAGCTTTCAAAATATCTGGAATAAGCAAATGGAAATGATGATTATTTTAGCTGTTCCAATAATGGTGGGAGGTATTGCTCTTGCTCCTAAAATTATTAAACTTATTTATAGTGAAAGCTTTCTCCCCGCCACTCTCTCTCTTAAAATTTTACTTATTATGACAGCCATTCTATTTTTGTCTAACCCAATTCAACAGGCCATAGTTGTGTTTAATCAACAAAAAAAACTTTTTTGGATTACGATGACGGGGGCAATAATAAATATATTCTTAAATTTTCTCTTAATTCCAAAGTATAGTCTCAACGGTGCCGCCATCGCTACGCTCATAACCTATGCAATAGTTTTCTTTTTATTGATTAAGCTTGTCGTAAAATTCAGCCCGATTCATCCTATAAATTTAAAGTTTTTTTCGGCATTAACTGTGGCTATCATTGCCAGCATTCCAATGTATTTTGTCATAACCTATTCTAAGATTTATAATTTAAATGTTATCTTTTCTGTTATAATCGGAACTATGATTTATTTTTTATTTATACTTAGCGCGAAAAAAATTCTAAAAAAGAATAGGATGTTTTAGCTTTAAAAAATGAATGATTGTGAAAATATTTCCATAATTATCCTCGTCGCAAGAACAAACACAAGATTTAATCGCAACAATAATAATTTGTTTAAACAATTTCTTAAAATCGATTTTTAAAATTAATCAAAAAAATGGATATTAAAAAAATAAGCAGAGTTAGTAAAAACTCTCTAAAAAGTGCTAAAAATTTAGCTATCAGAAATTCTGGCAAACCTATGAAACCACGCTGGCTCGTTTTTATGCCGACAGGCAACTGCAATTCGCACTGCCAGCATTGCAATATCTGGCAAAATCCTCCCAAGTCTAAACCGTTAAGCTTGAAGGAAATTACTCAAGCTCTTCAAGATCCGTTATTCAAAAATATTTGTGAAATTATTAATACTGGTGGAGAAGTGAGCTTAAGGAACGATCTCGCTGAAATTATTTATATAGAACACAAGATTTTACCCAAGGCAAAACTCCAGATGAGCACTAATGCCCTTCTTCCTCAGAAAATTCTTGATGTTTCAAAACGGCTTTTAAAAAATAATATCCCTATTTCTATCGGCGTGTCTTTGGATGGCATAGGAGAAAAGCATGATAAAATTAGGGGCGTTCCAGGAAATTTTAAAAAAGCTGATTTTCTTCTAAAGGAATTGGTAAGCTTAAGAAAAAAATATAGTAAAAACCTTGAATTTGCTATTGGCTTCACTCTTTCGGATTTAACGCTTGAATCTCTTAATGAAGTTAATGACTATGGCAAAAAATTAGACATTGATGTTTTGGTTCAATACTACAACCAATCGCCTTTTTATGGTAATAACAATAGTCAGTTAAACATAAATAAAAAATTATATAATGCGGTAGCTTCTTTTGAGCCGTCTTTCTTAAAAGAAATGTGGCTTTCTTCGTTGAAGGGAAAATTTTTCAAGTTTCCTTGTTTTGCATTGAATACTTTTTTTGTCTTGACATGGGCTGGCGATATTGTTCCTTGCCTTAATTATTTTGATATTTCAGCCGGCAATATCAGAGAAAAAACCCTTCGGAAATTTGGAAAAGCAAAGAAGCTCAGCAGATAAGAAAAATGGCAAAACGCTGTAAGGGGTGTCTCAATCAATGGGCTTACGGTTGGAGCTTAGAATCATGTACTTTCCCTGTTTTCTCTTTCTATCTTAAAAATCCAAAAAAACTGATAGAAAGATTTAAGCAGAGAGGAATAGAATAATGAAAATTATTTTTATTACTTCTGGCCTTGGCCTTTCTGGTGGCAATAAAGCAATTTTTGAACTTGCCAATTGCTTGACAGATCGCGGCCATCAAGTTTTTGTTGTTTGTTCTTTAACTCCGTTTATATTTCAAGACAAATGGTTTAATCCGTTCAATGTCTTAACTAAGCTTTTGAGAATATTCAAAAAATCAAAGGGTTGCGGAGTTTTTGTTAAATGGTTTGACTTGAAAGCGACGGTATTGTCGGTTCCTTCTCTTCGAGAAAAATATATTCCAGATGCAGATATTATTTTGTCTACTTGGTGGGAGACAGCTTATTTTGTAAAAAAATATAGCAAGCAAAAAGGTGAAAAATTTTACTTTGTTCAAGATTATGAAGATTGGGTTAGTAAGACAGGGCGTGTACGCAAAAGCTATCAGCTTGGTCTTAAGCATATAGTTAATTCAAGCTGGCTCAAAAAAACGCTCAAAAAAATGGCAGGCACAAACGTAGAATCAATTATTTTACACGCGCCAGACCATAAACAATTTTATCCTCAAAAAATTAAAAGAAAGAAAGGTATAATACGGATTTTAATGCCCTATAGAGATGAAGCGCGAAAAGGCACACAAGAAGGGTTAAAAATTATAGAGCTCGTGCAAAAAAAATACCCGAACATCCAACTTGTATTATTTGGAAAAAGAAAACCAGAACATATTTCTCGCCTATTGGATAAAGCCGAATTTCATCTTTGTCCAGTAAAAGATGAATTGAGAAAATTATATAATTCATGCGATATATTTCTTTATCCTTCGCTTAAAGAGGGCTTTGGAATGCCGCCAATGGAAGCAATGGCTTGTTGTATTCCGGTTGTAACTACAAATGCTGGCGCGATTTCTGAATATACTTTGCCAGGAAAAACCGCTTTAGTTTCAGAGCCCGGAGATATTAAAAAAATGGCAAAAGATATTATTGGTCTTATAGAAAATCCTAAGAAAAGAAAACAAATCGCCTGTGCTGGGCAGAAATATATTCAAAATTTTCGCTGGGAAAAAGCAACTAAAGAATTAGAAGCTGTTTTTAAAAAATATTTATGAAGATTTTGTACCACATAAAACAACCCAGAGGCATGGGAGCCCATCGATTTATATATGATGGATATAAAAATGCTTGGCAAGATTTGGGACATGAATTCTTGCCCCTTACAGATAAAGATAATTTAAAACAAAAACTCATTGGCACAAAGCCAGATCTATTTTTCGCATCACTTGACTACCTCCATTTCCCCCAAGATATTAAGACAATTAAGAAAGCTCGTTCTTTGGGAATAAAGGTCTTTATGGGAGTCGGTCACTTATTTGACAGAGACCCAAATATTTTAAAAATTATGCAAGATCCTGAATTTGCCGATTTATATTACGGAGAAAAAGAGCCAGAATGTATGGCACATTTTAAAAAATTAATTGGCAAAGATTACCATACCATTGCTCACGCAGCTGATAAATTGCATCATTTTCCTGTCGCCCCATCAAAAAAATATGCTTATGATATTGCCTTTCTCGGCGCAAAATTACCCATGAAAAAATGGTTTTTTGATGAAATACTAATTCCTTTAACCAAAAAGTACAAAGTTGGAATATTCGGACCATATTGGACAATTAAAGATAATTTTCTGAGAGCCATACAAGCGGGAACAAGAAAAATAAAATTAGCTCGCACTTCTGATTTTATAAACAAACTGAGAATCACTCTGCCAATTGAAGATGAGTCGCTACTGTATTCATCAGCAAAAATTTCCCTTAACTTCCACGAGAGAGAATCTGACGGAAGCCAACCAAACTATATTTTAAACCAAAGAACTTTTAAAATTCCCGCTTGTGGCGGATTTGAGATTTGTGATGATGTGCCAGCGCTCAGAAAATATTTTAAAGAAGATGAAATGGTCATAGCTAAGCTCAGCGCAAAAGAATGGTTTGAGAAAATTGATTATTATTTGACCCACGATAAAGAAAGAGAAAAAATAAAAAAAGCCGGAACTAAAAGAGCGCTTAAAGATCACACATATCACAACAGAGTTGAACAAATTATTAAAATGTATAAAACAATATGATTAAATTTACGAAACACGCGATTGAAAGAATTAAGCAAGACGGGATTAAGCAATCTTATTTTAGACTCGGCAGAAGATCTGCTCAAAGCTATCTGAGACTAAAAAAGAACATCATAGTTAAATCAATTAAAATTTTCCGATCTAAGAGGGGGGGGTATGTTGTCAAAAAAGTATTAAATAATAAATTCATTTTAAACTTAAAAGACAAGGGAATAACTTGCGACCTTCTTTTATCCGGTATTCGCGAACCCTTCTCAACTAAAACAGTTATGAAAGAAATTAAAAAGGGGGATATAGTTATCGATATTGGAGCGAATATAGGATATTACGCTCTTATGGAAGCTAATCTTGTTGGTAGTAAGGGAAAAATATATGCCATTGAGCCTGTTCCTCAAAATTTCAAACTTCTAGAACACAATATTGCTCTGAATAACTACACAAATATAGAAACTTTCAATTTAGCTATTGGCGCAAAGAATATGATAAACCCCATATATTTAACTCCTCATTGCAACTGCTGTTCAATGATAAAAGATGAATCAAAAATTACTGAAAAAATAATGGTAAAAACCGTAATCTTAGACAAGTTTTTGAAAGATAAACCCACACCAAATTTTATTCGTATGGATACAGAAGGTTATGAATTTGAAATCATTCAGGGTATGAAAAAAACATTAGCCGTTAAAAAACCACTTAGAATTTTTATAGAAATACATCCTACAATCATTAAAAACAAGGTCGTAGAATTATTAGATATTTTGGAGCAACATGGGTTTGAGGTAAAAAGAGCCGCTTGGGAAATGGATCCACTCTTAATTAGGGAAGTTGGATTGGTCAAAATAATTTATAATTATTTTTCATCAAAAATTAATTCTCCTAATTTACATCCCGGTTATTTTAATACAAACATAAAAGAGCTTAAAAAAATTCTAATAAAATCTGAGTCTGCTTGTCATGTATTCTTTGAAAAAAAATAGTCTATGAGCTTACAAAACAAAAAAACAAAACTAAGGCAGATTTTAAGAAAGCTTATTAGTAAAGTTTTAGAAGAACGCCTTAATCGTACTTTCGTAAGGTTGGATAAAAACATACTCCGACTATCCAAGAAACTTATTAATTATAAAATCATCGCCCTTAATTATCATGAAATACAAATACTATTTCAGTTGATTGGCTTAATCAATAATATAAAGGGAGATATAGCAGAATTAGGAGTCTATAGGGGGGGAAGTGCAAAAGTTATATGCGAAGCAAGAACGAAAAATAAAACACTACACTTATTCGATACTTTTGACGGTATGCCTACCCCGAGCGAGATAGATAATGATATTTTTTACAAAGGATCTTTTACTACAAATCTTACAACAGTAAAAAAATTATTAAAGCGACACAAACAAATTAAGTATCACATCGGTGTTTTCCCGGAAACAGCCAAAGAAGTAGGTAAAATAAAATTTTCTTTCGTTCATTTAGATGCTGATATTTATGAAAGCACGAAATCTGGACTTGAGTTTTTCTGGCCGAAAATAAATAAAGGTGGCATTGTTTTAATTCATGACTATCCTTGCGCCCTTGGTGTTAAAAAAGCTGTTGAAGAATTTTTTCAAGATAAACCTGAGTATATTATCAGAATCTCTCATCATCAAGCATTAATTGTTAAATTTTTATAACACAGGAAAAAATAAATTCAGGTTTATTTATTATGTATTTTTTGAAAAAAATATTAATATTCTATGAATTTGAAAAATAAAAAAATATTAGTTACTGGTGGCGCTGGCTTTATTGGCTCTCATACAGTTGACGCTTTAATAAAAAAAGGTGCGAGAGTTGTTGTCGTTGATAATTTGTCAACCGGCAGAAAAGAAAACCTAAATCCTGCCGCAAAATTTTATAAGCTAAATATCAATAGTTCAAAAATAGAAGAAATTATTAAAAAAGAAAAACCGGAAATCATTTATCATTTTGCCTTTTATGTTAAGGTTCCAAAATCAGTTCAAGACCCCATGCTTGATATGGATTGCCTTATCGGTTCGATAAGAATTTTAAAAGCAGCGAGAGAGTTAAAGAATTTTAAAAAATTTATTTTCGCTTCATCCGGATTCCTTTACAAAGACAGCAAAAATCTTTCCATACAAGAAGGCGCTCCAATAGATCCAATATCTCCTTATATTATTGCCAAGCGGGCTGTTGAAGATTATGTCGGTTTCTTTAAAAACGCCTTTGGCGTACCTTATGTAGTTATGCGCTATACGACTACTTACGGCCCTCGCCAGACAACCGGCGCTATGGCAGATTATATTAAAAAGTTATCACAGGGAAAACAGGCTGAAATTTGGGGGGACGGAACAAAGATTAGAGATTATCTTTATGTCAAGGACGCAGTCCGCGCAAATCTCAAGGCGCTTAATATAAAAAACGATTATCCTAATCCTGTTTTTAATGTCAGTACAGGTATTGAAACTACATTAAACGACCTTTATCATAAGATTGCGCGCCTTTTAGGAAAAAAAGCTAAACCGATTTATTATCCTGATAGACCGAGCGAACGAATGCGCTGCGCTCCCGACGCATCAAAAATTAAAGAAGAATTAGGATGGAAACCGACAGTTTCGTTAGATGAAGGACTTATTAAGCTGCTCAAGTTTTGGCATTTGCTCTAAAGAAAAATCAATTTTTTAACATAAATAAACATATATATGAAAAAAGCTTTAATTACCGGCATTACAGGACAAGACGGCTCGTATCTCGCCGAATTCCTTTTAGACAAAGGGTATACAGTTTATGGAATCAAGCGCCGTTCTTCTTCTTTTAATACGGCGCGGATTGACCACATCTATCAAGACCCCCATGAAAGAAAAAAAAGACTGATCCTTTATTATGGAGACATCACAGATATGGCAAATATTATTAATATTGTTCAGCAAGTTAAGCCAGATGAGATTTACAATCTTTCTGCCCAAAGCCACGTTAAAGTTTCCTATGAAACGCCGCTTTATACAACCGACACTGATGCTCTTGGAACATTAAGAATTTTAGAAGCTATTCACATATTGGGGCTTGAAGATAAAACCAAATTTTATCAAGCATCTACCAGTGAAATGTTTTCGGGCGATCCGAAAGAAATTCCTCAAAATGAAAAAACGCCTTTTCATCCTCGCAGCCCTTACGGAGTTGCTAAGTTATACGCCCATTGGATAACAGTTAATTATAGGGAAGCATACAATATCTTTGCCTGTTCTGGGATATGTTTCAATCACGAAAGTTCCCGCAGAGGAGAGACATTTGTTACTCGAAAAATTACCAGGGCGGCTTCAAGAATTAGTCTCGGTCTCCAAGATAAGCTCTATTTGGGCAACTTAAACAGTAAAAGAGACTGGGGGCCATGCCAAAGATTATGTCAAGGCAATGTGGCTCATTCTTCAGCAAAAAAAACCAGACGATTATGTTATCGCCACTGGTAAACAACATTCAGTAAGATATTTTTGCGAAACTGCTTTTCGAGAGCTTGGCATTGAGCTCAAATGGCAAGGCAAGGGAGTAGACGAAAAAGGAATAGATAAAAAAACAAAAAAAGTTTTAATAGAAATTGACCAAAGACAATTCCGTCCCGCCGAAGTAGATTCATTAATGGGAAATAGCGCTAAGGCAAGGCAAAGGTTAGGATGGCAGCCCGAAATAAATTTCAAGGAATTGGTAAAAGAAATGGTTGGCGCTGATTTGGAAGAAGCAAAAAAAGATGTTCATTTAACAAATGGAGGATTTAAGATTAAAAGTAATTTTGAACAATATGATTAATTTGGCTAAAAAGAAAATTTTAATCACCGGCGCTCATGGCTTTCTGGGAAAAGAGTTAGCTAAATTACTGCTGGCTAAAAAAGTCCCAAAAAAAAATCTATTTTTGCCAACAGCAAAAGATTTAGATTTAAGAAAATGGGGAAACTGCCAAAAGGCGGTCAGGAACCAAGAAATTGTTATTCACCTTGCCGCAAAAGTTGGCGGCATTGGATTTAATCAAGAAAATCCAGGAGAGCTATTCTACGATAATGCCATAATGGGCATCCAGTTAATGGAAGCGGCTCGAAAAGCAGGTATTGAAAAATTTGTCGCCATAGGCACGATTTGCTGCTACCCCAAATTTACTCCTGTGCCTTTTAAAGAAGAAAAAATCTGGGATGGCTATCCTGAAGAAACAAATGCTCCCTACGGTTTGGCAAAAAAAATGCTTTTAGTCCAATCTCAGGCCTATAGATCGCAATACGGATTTAATTCAATTTTTTTGATGCCTGTTAATATGTATGGTCCAGGTGATAATTTTGATCCCAAAAGCTCTCATGTTATCCCCGCGATTATTAAAAAATGTTTAGACGCCAAAAAGGATAATGAAAAAGAGGTGGTTCTCTGGGGAAGCGGAAAAGCGACAAGAGAATTTTTGTATATTGAAGATGCCGCAAAAGGAATTGTCCTTGCCACAAAAAAATATAACAAAACTGATCCAATCAATTTAGGTTCTGGAAAAGAAATTTCAATTAAAAATCTTGCCCTTTTAATAAAAGAATTGACGGGCTTCAGTGGCAAAATAGTATGGAATAAGGCTAAGCCAGATGGCCAACCACGCCGGTGCCTTGATGTTAAAAAAGCAAAAGAAGAGTTTGGATTTGAAGCAAATACTGATTTTAAAAAGGGTCTTAAAAAAACTATTCAGTGGTATATAAATGACTAGTATGACTAAAATTTGTGCAGTAATCATCAGTTATAATCCCGACAAGCTTATTGAAAAATGCGCATTTTCTGTTGTTAGTCAGGTAGATAAATTATTGATTATAGATAATGGATCTAAAAAAGAAAAAATTGAGATTTTGAAACGACCAAAAAAAAAGTTCGAGAAAATAAAACTAATATTAAATAAAGAAAATTTGGGTATAGCCACCGCCCTTAATCAGGGAGCAAGATATGCTATAAAAAACAAATACAACTGGCTCTTAACCCTTGATCAGGACAGCATCCTTGAAAAAGATATGATTAAAAAAATGTTAAATACCTATGGTCAACTAAGTCAGAAAGATAAAGAGAAAATTGGCATTTTGGCGCCAAATTATAAAACTGCCAAGGGCTTAACTTATAAAGAAAAACCTGCCATACAAGTTGTACCAGTCGCTATTACTTCTGGTCAATTAGTCAAAATAAGTCTTTTTAAAAAGATTGGAAATTATAAAGATGATTTGTTCATAGAGTGTGTTGATAATGAATTTTGTCTAAGGGCTAAAAAAGAAGGTTACGAAACAATCATTATTTCTAGGGCAGTCCTCTCTCAAAAAATTGGCGACAATCCAAAAACAAAAAAATTGTTTGGCAAAAGGTTTATTGTTAGCGGTCATTCGCCCATTAGATTTTATTATATTTTTAGAAATAGTATTTACTTATATAAAAAATTTTTTTTTAATTCTCCTAAATGGGTTTTTGGTAATATTTTTTCTAATACAAAATTAGTATTTAAAATAATCTTTTTTGAAGATAAAACTTTAAAAAAGATTTCCATGGCCTTAAAAGGGGTTGTTCATGGATTAGCAAATCATTATGGAAAATATTAAGAAACATAGGAACAGTGATCCAGATTTTATTTTATTTTATCGTCCTTCGTAAAAATGTTTAATTATAATCTTTATAATGAAATCAAATAATTTATTAGAGGCATGCATAATTTTAATTCAAAACCCAAAATTATTTTTAAGGTATGTAAATTACAAAATTAAACGAAAAAGTAAAAAATGGAAAAATGCCCCAACAAAAAAATTTAGAAAAATTATTGGCGGTATAAAAATCAATTACGATTTTAAAAATGTAGATTATGGAGAAATGTACCTTAAACAAATATACTTTGATGAATACGAAATGCCTGTTGTAGAAATGATTAAACGATATTTAAAGCCAGGCGATACATTCATTGATGTGGGTGCTAATATAGGATATATCACTGCAGTAGCCGCCAATGAAGTTGGGGAAAACGGCGAAGTACATACTTTTGAACCTGTACCAATTTACTTTCACTATCTAGAAAAAATAGCTATTTTTAATAAAAAATATAAGATTTTTACCAACAAGGTCGCATTAGGGAACAAAAAACAAATAGCAAAAATGCAGATAACCCTTCCACCGCACACGGGTGGCAGCAGTTTGATTTTAAATAATTCAAGTGCCAAAATTACAAAAAAAATTATTAAAGTTCCAGTTGTAAGACTTGATGATTACATTAAAAATAATAGTTTAAGCAAAATTTCTTTGATAAAAGTTGATGTAGAAGGATTTGAATTTCAAGTATTGCAAGGTCTTGAAAGTTACCTAAGGTCAAAAAAACAAAAAACCTGTTATTATTATGGAATTTACACAGAATGTTTATGGTTCTTCTATTGTTTTAAGAAATTTCGAAAACTTTATAACAAAATACGGCTACACCGCACGCTCTATTTACAATTACAAAAAACATATAAATATTCGACGAATTAAAAGAACTGGGGATATATTACTTGTACCAAACAATAAACTCATAATTTAATAAATCATTATGGAAAATAAGATGGCAAAAAATCCTTTGGTTTCTATTATTATCCCTGCGTATAATGCAGAAAATTATATCCGAAGAGCGATTGAAAGCGCACTTAATCAAACCTATAAAAATATAGAAATTTTTGTTATTGATGATGGGTCAACCGACAATACGGCCAAGATTATTAAGTCTTACAAAGACCCACGACTCATTTATTTGTATCAGAAAAATCAGGGACAAGGAAGAGCGCGTAATTACGCTATCGGCAAAAGCAAAGGAGAGTACATTACATTTTTAGACGCTGATGATATTTATCTTCCGGAAAAAGTTGAAAAAGAAGTTCGGTTTTTATTAGACAATCCTCGGTATCAAATTGCTTATTGCAATATGTTGCATTTTTATGCTGATAAGCCCGATCAGTTTTTTAGAAAAAAACATCCATACTATTCGGGAGATCTTTTGGATGATTTGTTAAATTCGGTTTTTTTAAACTTGAGCACAATAATGATCTCTCAAGAACTTTGGAAAAAAGTAGTTGGCGCATTGAACGAGAAAAAATATTATTCAGAAGATTGGGAAATGTTCCTAAAAATAGCAATTAATGGCTTTCTCTTCGGATATATAGATGAGGATTTAGTTAAAGTTGAGATTAGAAAAGACGGCAATACTAGATTAGAAAATCAATGGATGGTAAAAGAAAACGCTATAAAAATTTTAGAAAAGATCTACCCAAAAATTCCCAAAGAAAGAATTAGAAAAAATCAAATGGAAAAAATCTTTAGAAAAATGGAGTTTAAACTTGCTATTGCTTATTTGTTGGTCGGAAAGAAAAAAGAATTTTATAAAACTTTTGTTAATTTATTGGCTCAGCCATTAAAAATTCTCCTTTATATTCCGGCAATAGTTTTAATTGCAATTCCTTCTTTTATTTTAAAGCCCCTTCTTAAAAAAATATGGTTAATAAATCAGTTGCGTAATTCCTATTCAGAGAAAAATGAAAAATAACAAAAAACAAAATTCATTGCCATTGATTTCTGTGATAATGCCCGTTAGAAATGAAGAGAATTTTATCAAAAGTTGCGTAGAAAAAATCTTGTCTCAATCATACCCGCTAAATAAAATAGAGGTATTAGTTATAGATGGAATGAGCGAGGATAAAACTCGTACAAAAATTGAAGAACTTATCAAGACAAATTCCGGAACTAATATTAAAATTTTTGATAATCACAAAAAGGCAAGATCTTCTGCCTTAAATATTGGTATTAGAAATGCCAAGGGAGAAATTGTTATAAGAATAGACGCAAGGACAATTATCTCCAAAGATTATATTCGCAAATGTGTTATAACTCTACTTAAAACTGGAGCCGATAATGTTGGGGGCATCCAGAGACCCATGCCAACCAAGGGAACGCAACAAGCCATAGGACTGGTCATGTCACATCCTTTTGGCGTAGGCAATGCCCAATTTCGTTTGGGCAAAAAAAGCAGTTTTGTGGATAGTGTTTATCTTGGCTGTTTCAAAAAAGATATTTTTAAAAAAATAGGGTTTTTTGATGAAAGTTCGGGCATTATTAGCGAGGATTCTGACATTAACTACCGCATTAAAAAAGCAGGCGGCAAGGTTTATTTAAACAAAGATGTTATTGCTTACTATTATCCTAGAGATAATTTTAAGGATTTATGGAAACTTTATTTCCGTTATGGCGGATCCAGAGCAGGTAATTTTTACAAACATAAAGTTTTAAAAGCACGCCAATTTATTCCGCTTATATTTTTAATAAGTCTTGCGCTAACAGGCATTCTCTCTTTTTTCAGTTCATACTTTTTTATACTTTTCTGCATAATATTGATAAGTTATTTTGTAGCTGATTTCGTTTCATCATTATCTATTACTAGACGAATTAAAAACATTAAATTACTTCCAAGTCTATTCATCTCTTTTCCCTGTATGCATTTTTCCTGGTCGCTGGGATTTATTACAAGATTATCTTTGGGACCATGTTATAAAAAAGATTGGAAATACTAAACTCAAATTTTTATAATTTTAGTCAAATAATTAATTACTAATATGAAAATTCTTATTACAGGGGTTGCTGGTTTTATCGGAAGCAACCTTGCTGATCGCTTAATCAAAGAAGGTCATCAGGTTGTTGGTATAGATAATCTTTCTTATGGTGTTAAGGAACAAGTGCCCAAAAAAGTTAAATTTCATAAATTAGATATCAGGTCAAAAAAAATTTATCCTTTGTTTAAAAACATAGATTTTGTTTTTCACTTAGCTGCTAAAAATTGCATTGCGGATTGTCAGGAAAATCCCGTCGAGACCTCAAGCATCAATGTCGCTGGCACTGTCAATGTTTTTGAAGCCTCAAGATGTTCTAAGGTTAAAAAAATAATTTACGCAGAATCAGCAGCAATTTACGAAGGAAGTAAAACACTGCCTACGCCAGAATATGATGAAAAACCAGAAAGTTTTTACGCGATTAGCAAATTGTCTTCCGCTCTGTTCGCCAAAGCTTATAATCATTTTTACGGACTCAATTTTACCGCTCTTCGTTATTTCTGTGTTTACGGTCCCCGCCAAGATTACAGAAGAACCATTCCTCCAGTAATGAGCGCTTTTATCATTAAGCTCCTTAAGAATGAAAAGTCTATAATTTATGGATCAGGAAAGAAACGAAGAGATTTTATTCATATAGACGATATTAATGACTTTCATCTTCTCTGTATTAAAGACGCAAAAACTGATAACAAAGTTTTTAATTTAGGTAATGGGAAAAGCTATTCAGTTTTAGAAATTTATGATATGGTCAGTAAGATATTAAAAAAGAATATCTCTCCAGTTTTTAAAAAGAATTTGCCGGGAGAAGCCCAGGAAACTTTGGCTGATATCCGCTTAGCTCAAAAAATTGGCTGGAAACCAAAAATAAATATTGAAACAGGCATCAAGGATATGATTGAATATATTAAAGAAGAAATCAAAAAAAATAACATTAAATAAAATATGAAAGCTATTTTACTCGCCGCAGGTAAAAGCGCTAGGTTGGGAAAAATTACCAAAAATATTCCCAAACCAATGCTTAAGATTAAAAATGAAATTGTTTTAGCGCACAATATTGAAT
>Ga0163203_1000138_pt1 | contig 18753 bp, 8 predicted proteins | sample PL_2010_330m_FD_113534 | JGI IMG/M metagenome (GOLD analysis project Ga0163203, IMG submission 113534) | Freshwater microbial communities from Powell Lake, British Columbia, Canada to study Microbial Dark Matter (Phase II) - PL_2010_330m | ecosystem: Environmental > Aquatic > Freshwater > Lake ... | reverse complement strand
GACATAGCATACTGGGGGTATGGGGAGAGATAAACCCGGATACCTTGGCAGGTTCTCGAGGGTTGCTGGGTTGTGCAGCCGTGTCACCTGTGGTTAAGAATCTGACCATCGGGGGATACCTCGGCGGGGAGTGGCGGTCAGCACACAATACGCAGCGGGATGGTGTCAGTGTTGTCTCTGGCGTCAGTACTATCAGTTGTGGTGGTTTGTTCGGTAGTGTCAGCCTCGCAGTCAGCAGGCCCTACTATACGGGTAGGGCTGACTACTGGCCACTGGTGGCAGACTTAGCGGAAAGGCACACATTGATAACACAGGCTACGGACAGTGCACTTGGTACGCTTGTGTCTAATTGTACGGTGTTCGCTGACATTGATGTCGAGGTTACGGGAACACTGCGCTGGGCAGGTACGACAAATGCGTTCGTCCCGTTTGTTAATGTGGGAGGCGCCTTCGGGAGCGGGATTACAGCAACAAGCGATAATAGCGGAGGAGATGCCATAGGGGTAGCCGTATTGCCTCCTTTTCTGGGGGCTAACAGACCCGTGCGGATACTAGGCAGTGCTTTTGTCGGGCGCCGTGAGGTCAGCACTGAGAACCAAGGTAGCTGGTTGCGGTGTAATCGCATCGTTGGCAGGTTGGTGGGTTGGCTTTCAGGAGGGAGGTCTGTATATAGCTCCGGGCTCGCGTACCTTTCTGGCGATGGGGTTTACATGGCTAGGAACGCGTACCTGAACAACGTCACCATTGACGGCGGCGCACCGGGGTTGTACCCATACTTAACACGTGCACAGGTTGTTCTTATCGGTGGGTTGGATATGGTGGGTAACGATGTGGGAGCGTTCGGGTCCGTAGGAACTCAGTACAATACATATCGGGAACTACTCGGGCTGTCAACTAATAGTCTTTACACCACATGGCCTCGAGTATCAGAGATTGGTTACTATGGTAACATATCAGTGCATAAGTGGTACGCTAATCCAAATGTAAATGACCCTGAACACGTAGCGGTTACTGTCGGACTGGCTGACAAGTATGGGCGGATCTATTCGGGTGCCGGGTATAATGATTTATCAACGGCGATACTGAGTACGTTCACCACGGGGGACTACGCATATCGTGCGATTGCTGCATATGACTCAGTCCAGGTGGGTTCCCCGGATCCAGAAGGGCTGTGGACGGTGTGTAGTCTTGATGGCTCAGGTGACGGGCAGGCGTACACCGGGGTATATCGGGATGAGTCGGCGTTGGTGGTCGCCGCGGCTGGCTTGCGAGATGAGACATACGCGGCGGGAAGCTACCGTGCTCGTGATGCTTGGCCTGCGGGCAGGTTTACTGAGCAAGGGATCGATATCTCCGGTGAAGATGCTATGACTGGTCGGTATGTCACAGAACCGGTTAACAAGACAGGTGGCGGGGGTGTTACCCATGACGCTGCATACCCGTACTCGGAGTTTCCAGATGACCTGTGGACCAGATCAGGAGAGCTTGACGGGTGGTACCCTGCCCCGATCGGGGTGGCAGGGCTCTCTTTCGATGAGAGTAGCTCGGTGGTTACTTGTAATTATGTGGTCGTGACAAATGATATTGGCGGGGGTATCGAGGTCATTACTGGCGAGTTTGACGTGGTCACTGCTGAACTTCGGGATGGGTCACTTATGTTCACCAACAGCTACGCTGTGGACGCAGAATACATAAATGCACTCACGTGTCGGTTGGCGGTGGTGTCTCAGGTGTACTATAGGCAGAGTTGTTCATCTAACATAACTGTGTCTCATGTTGATGTCGGCATTACTAACCAGGTGTCCTCCTACACGGGGATGGTAACTGTTGCAGGGACGTTTATAGGGACCGGGAATATGACCCTGTCTGGTAATGTATATCGAACCGAGGGGGAATATATCGAGCCGTGGCCTGGGTCGTACCCTTCGGGGCAGGAGCCAAATGAGTATGGCATGTTCCGGATAGTAGAATCCAATCTTACTCCAGTGACCGTTTCCGCTTTTCTGACTACGACACCCAGCAACTATATTTACTTTGCCGACGCCGTCAACTCTGTCAATGTAGAGTGGTGGCCAGATGATGTCAGTGTTTCCGGGTTATCCGGTTGGCTGGTGCACACGGGTGCTGTGACAGAACTGGACCCTAAGTATCTTTACTGTGAACTGGACACTGGTGACTCTCTCGGATTGGCGGCCCCGACAAATACTTCTGGGTACTTGATAATACGCCCAGGGCATCCAACTAATAACCTTGTATACGCGTCGACTGATACTATGTATTACCCCAGTGCCAGTGCCCTGCTCACGAATACTAATTTTGTCGCTATTGCGCAGGTGACTTTTATCCCCTCACCGACTGCGTCTGTTCTCATGACCCCACTCTCGGCTTCTTTCTGGACCACTAACTACCACGGGACCGCTACAAATGCTGGGGTGGTTACTACGTCGGCTGCTTATATTGACGGGACCAACGCGCCATACGCTGCCGGGCTGAGGGTCGATTTGTATAACGCTGACGGGGCCACGTTGGTTGACAACGCTTTCTTTGGGACTGTGCAACCCTATTGTAATTACAGTAAGCCGGAGTATCTGATTCCAGGAGGGCCACATTATCCGGTGTGCATCAGGGTCTCTGACACCGAGGGATATATGCTGTATGATATAAATGTCAGGCAGCTGGTTACGTTCCATGTGTCCGGGTCTCTGGGTTCCTCTGTAACAATGACGCTTATACAGGGGGTATGGCCATGATGAAATATCTTATAGCCGCGCTGCTTCCTCTGATCGCTATGGGGCAGGAGTCAGCGGGCACTATTATGAGTGAGCGACAGGTAGCCGGGTTGACCGCGGGGCTGGATACTATAAATGACACCATGGGTTCCCTCACAGGGAACTACGCGTCTGTTGAGTATACGGGAACTTACTGTACTAATTTTATTCATAACTATATATACGGGTTTCTACCCGCGGTGCTACATACGTACACGTACCCGTTCCATACTAACGAGTTGACCTTTGCCGAGGGGACGACACTGACCTTCGATAAAGTGGTCACCCCCCACATTATCATCAATGACGACTTGATGGCGGTGTCTATTAAGACTACCGGGACGAACCATGTATCGACAGGGTTCTACAACGGAACGTACAACATAGACAATCTGAACGTGGACACGATGACCTGGTCAGGAGATGTAAACGCCGGGACGGTTACCGCTAGCTCCGTTGTGCTGTCTGGACACACTCTGCAGTCCACGGGAGTTACTGTCAACGTGCTAGGTAGCAGTGGGGGAGTCACCTACACTACGAATGATGTGGTTATTACCGGGGATGTGTATATCCAGGCGGGGGGTGCATCCGCGAATGTGTATCGTAATCCACTATTGCAATACGACTCCGGGACCGGGGAATACTGGTATAACCCGATGTATGCCATGCCCTCCGGGGACGGGTCGGTGCTGGTTACTGCGGCGTACCCTGTTGAGTACAGGGCGTACCCGCTGTCTCCTGCATCCGGAGTACATTCGCTGCTCAGCGGCTGGTATGTCGGGTCCTTTCTCAGTGGTACAGGGCCGCGTACAATGGTACCATACCCCGACACGGGTGGCATGGTTGGCACAGTTGTTATGTCAAACGCAGGGCCGTACTTATTAAGCGCATACCTGCTCCCTGCTGTTGACGCAAGCACCCCCTTCAGGATAGCTATACAGCCTGACCCCTGGGTGGCTAACTCGATGCCGGGCTGGCCTGGGCTCACCGATGTGCCCCCCTGGGACCCTCCCTACCTACTTCCACCAGCAGGGTCAAGCACAACTACGCAACCGGGGCAACCACGGGAAGAGAAGGACGCTAAGTTCTATGGGCGCCCGTATAATTCTCAGGGGGCCGACGATAATGGCTCCGAGGTGCTGAGTGAGCCGGGCACTATTCCCACATGGGGGACATATCTTGATACATATGGGTACGATGGGGCATACACCCAGGTTAAAGGGGAGGCTGACGCTTGGTATGGGCAGGGTGCTCAAGGGTCAGGTCCGTTTAAAGGGCCATCGTATGATTATGAATACACTGGGCTCCGTGTACGAGGGCCTATAGATATACTTATAGGCGTTGCACCGTCGGTTTACTCCAGTGGATCTTACTCAGCGGTTACGAGAACCTATGAGCGGCAGATGTTTACGTGCTACCGTGTTTCTGCTTCAGGAAGCTATCTTGGGCTCGAGAAACATTATCAACAGTTTACTGTAACCGAAAGTAAACAGGTCGACTATAGCCACCCATTTACATTTAGCTACGTTTTACAGCCAGGGTGGGTTGGGTCCCACTACAAAACACAAACTATCTTAACATCCCCACAGTCGGTGGCCTGCGCTGAGTCTGAGCTGCCTTCGGGGGCGCGTGCCATCGGTGACATCCCCGAGTTGTTCTGTTTCATAGGTGACACGGGGTACGGATTTAATAACTATGGATCCACTTACCGTATGGGGTACAGTACTAACACGGTGGCTGAGGAGTATGCTACGGTTTATCTTGTCACTAACGGGACCTCTATCTACGCTCCCGGGGTACCTGATTACCTTGCACAGCAGTTTATATATGAGCCTGTTGGGGGAACCAACAGGGTCTCCCGGGAAATGGAGGCGCTTTACTCCGCTGGTGGGTGGGTGCTTTGGCAGGAACGGTCCGCCCTGTATGTCCAGCGGTATGGGTCACCTGTCCTTAAGTTTCTCAGACACTACGATGGTAGTGATATCCCCGCTATGGATGTGTCCAATACAAATTTTCCGTTTGTAGTCGACTCCAGGGGCAGCCCCGGGGAGTCGGGGTTCGGTAACCCGGACGTTGCTATGCTTATGATAACCAGTCAGGCTGAGGAGGTGGGCTCTGTAACGGTCACTCGGGATGAGAGCACTGACGCGGTTTCGTATACTGTGTATGTTAAAAAGCGGAGGCCACAATGGTAAAATATCTTCTGATACTGGCAGCCATGACATCTGCGGCGGTAACTCCGGTGCAGATACTTATGGAGGAGCCGGGGCGTACTAACCGCAGCGCACAGGCATGGCTTGACGATAACGTCCCAATAACGTCGGACGTTGCGCTGAAGAGTAGGATCCCGGCGGTGGCATACAGGCTTGCGTACAGTAACGGACTTTCTGTAATCCCGGGCATCCTTGGGGCTAGCACGGAGAGGTTCTCGACTAACTGGAGTTATCGTTTTAGGAATGGAGGCGGCGTCGGCGCTGATGTTGTCGAGGTCCGTAACGACCTGACATCCTATGCTGACCCGCTGATCATAGATAATATAAACACAAGGTTTCTGGTTGTTACTAACCGGGGTACCTATGGTAATTTCACCAGTGAATCAATTTCATTAACAGCCCCGCGGACGAACCTGTCCAGTGTCACTACAGTTGGTGGGGGTACCACGGTATTCTCTCTCCGTTCTCCTGTGGTATCTTCTCCGCTTAGTGACCTGACAATCTCCGCGCCGGCTGTTCTTTTTCTCAATGAGCCGGTGATACCAGCGGCGTCCGGGGTGGTATCCAATACAAACTATCCCCCGATGTCGGTGTTTAACTCTGCGGGGATGTTCAACGTAGGTACCTATGTTGATAATCTTATGTGGCTGGCGAGGACCAACACCGGGTGGTTTACAGCTAATGTCCTGCAGTCAATCGGGATGGATAACGTGTACCCTAACGTTGTGTTCTCTGTCAACGGAGGTAACGAACCAGCAGACTGGGCTCATATTCCAGTGCTCACTACGCTGCGTAATACAGAGGATGTTTACTATGATACAGACTGGTGGGAGTATTCACAGGATGACATGATTGCTGCATATGGGGACATGACTAATGCGGTGTATGCCATCTTCAGTTCCACGGGAGGGGTCACCGACGTGATAGGTTTCACTAACGAGTTGGCTTTGATAGAAGCGAGCCCGTCCCCGGTAGTCTCAACCAGCCTCTACGCATGGGGCCTCACTAATAAATATGGTGACATCCGGTCCGCGGTGTCCGTTTATTTGGCTGCCGCCGCTATTCAGTTTAATGTATCCCGTGGGGATGGGGTTGTCTGTGTAGCTGATGACGTGTCCTCCGGGTATGTTGATTTTCATAGGTACCATCATATGGCTGTTAACACGACAGCTCTCATGCGGGTGTCAGTGTCTATGCATTTTACTAACAGTGCAGCGCTCAGCGCAGAGACAGCCAGGTACTGGCTTGTCGCTGGGAATGATAAAATACTTACAAAGAGGGTATCCTCTGCTGGGGAGCGCGGCCCTGCGTTCACGTTGACTGGCCCTGCTACTTCTGTCAGCGGGTATCTTTTTCTGGACTTGTCTGAGATGGTACAGGTACACAGTAACGCCTTGCGCTCTGCATGGTATTATGTTAAATTTGAAGAGCTTAAAGGATTTGACACATGGCAGGATTAAAACCCCATATAATTGCAGCACAACCCGGTGGCATGAACGCGTCTATGCACCCAGGCTCCCTTCCTGACGGCCAGTATGCCCGGGGGGTTAACATTGTTGTTCGTAACGGGTACCCGCGCACACGTCCTGGGTTTCACATGTTCAGTTCCGTTGTTACTGAGGTGCTTCCTGCTGGGGCGGACAATTTTCAAGGGGCTGGTGTATGGCGCATAGGTGATGGCATTGAGATTGTTTCGGTATTTAGCGGGGTTGTCTATGTGGTCAACCGCAAGTCCGGTACGCTTACGTATACCTCCGGGCCGATGATGAACGCGGATAACCAGGTGTTTATCGAGCAGGCCGGAGACTTTTTGCTAATACACGAGGAAACCTCGCTGCTGGTGCTTGAATGGGCTGACGGGGCCCCTGCTGTTAAGATGACATCCCTCACGGCTACATCTCTGCTGTCTGATGCGTGGTCTACTGAGATGCAGGCGGTGTCTCTGCACACTGCGATTCTGAATTACATTACAGCTACTGACCCGGAACCTACCTATGATGAGGCCCGCACCGCTGTTCTCGCGACCCTTTCAACCCCGGCGTACCCTATGGGAACGGTGTGTTGTTACGCACACGGCCGGACTCATCTGGTGTGCTCCACTCCTGGGAAACGGTACTTCCGATCCTCTGATATTTTGATTTCTTCCGACCCTGAATCAGTGTTGCATTGGTGGGAGGACAGCTATCTTAACAGCGGTGGCGGGATGGGGCTCCCGGATGAAATGGGCTATATCCGGGGCATGGCCACTATGATGAACTCTGATGACACTGCCTCCGGTATAGGACCGATGGTTGTGTTTGCTCAGGACGGGGTTGCCGCGTTCAGTGTCAACCTTCCCCGTGAGGGTACATATGATCTCTCTATATCCAGCGCCGACGCTAATCTCACAACCAGTACCAAGCTGCTTACTCCTGGATGGAAAGACCGGCAGATATCCCAGGTGCTGTATTATGGTAACGGCACGGAGTCACCATGGTCTCTGTGCCGGGTTAACGGGGATCTCATGTACCGGTCCGCTGATGGACTGCGGTCTGTCCGTGCCACGGTCGCTACTTCCACTGGAGCTGTGGTTGCCAACCCTAATATGTCTGCTGAGGTAGACCCCTTTGTAAAATTTGACTCCGGTGCGGCTGAACTTGACAGAGTGTCCGCTGCATCCGCAGGAGGCCGGGTTCTGTGCACAGCTTCCCGGACGGGGACTGGGTACCGCGGGATCATTTCGCTTGACCTGGCAGTACTTTCACTGCTGGACCGAACAGTTGATACCACCAGTGACACCAAGTACATTGCATATGACGGTCTGTGGACCGGGTTGACAGTTGGTAAGCTCCTACGGTCGGGTGATGAGATTGTAATTGTAGCAACTGACGGTCGTATTTACTGTGTGTCTGACAACCAGTGGGATGTGGTGGACGGTACACGGCGTGAGATCGAGTGCCAGTATGTCACCAAGTCGCTCGATATGAAAATGCCAGGGGTTAAGAAACAACTGTCCTATGTTGACGTGTGGCTGCGGGATATGCTTGGTGGTGTGTCTTTGACTGTATACTTCCGCCCTGACAACTTCCCGTGGTGGACTCGGATGGGGGGCACAGTTGATATAGAATGTCCGGATAGCCTACCACCACAGGAAAGGCGCCGGCTGCGGTTCATATCGAACCTTACTGATAAATGTTCCTACGACGGGACCAACCTTAACGAGGGAGAGTCTTTCCAGTTTTTACTTATATGGAACGGACAGGCGACGGTTCATAGGTTGACCGCGGCAGCGCTTCCTGTAACTGAGTCACCTCCGCTATCGACAGGGTGCTGTGACTTTGCTAATATGGAACGTGATGAAACCCAAATAGAACAGGATGACTTTTCGTATCCAGGGAGTTAACTATGTATTACACATTGGCACAGGCAGAGGCAAAGCTGGCAAGATTCGCGGATGGCGGATCCTGTGACGTTAAGGCAGCTATTAATGACGCCATAGAACAGCTGTCCAATATGGATTTATGGCGGACAATGAAACGCATAGTGCGGATTTCCGTACAGGACGCGGTCCTGCCTATGCCGCAGTGTGTTAAGACGATCCTGCGGATAGATGTAGACGGGAACCCATCTCATATTTTCGGAACGGATTATCAGTTCCTGCAGTCTGGCATAGGTGATATGGACTGGGGTACCTCTAACTATGGGCTCGGTCTGTCAGACTATGGTGCGGGGCACTGTACCCAATTTGATGTGCACCCGGATTTCCCGGGCAGGCTTGTAGCTGTCAGTTCTGACAACAGAGACCAGGGTAAGGTGGTCACGGTCAAGGCTATCGTGGCTGACGGCACTGAGACAACGCTTGCAACTACAGTTAAACGGTGGCTTGGAAACGCCGGGACTTTCGGGTTTGACCCCCGCAAGGTGGAAGGCACCAGTGTACATCAGGTAACCAGCGTGGTGCTGCCGACTGGTTTATCCGGGTATGTATCGTTGTATTGCTGTAGCGACACAGAGGTTCGGTTCCTGGCTAAATACCACCCCAGTATTATTGTCCCGGATTTTCGTCGGTACCGGGTCAACTGGCAGCTGGATGACGCTGTTCCTTCTTCAGTGCTCGCTGAGGTGCGACTGCAGCCGCTTCCATTAGTAGCGCCCACTGACGTTATACCGCTCAGTTCTGTGCACGCGGTACAGTACATGATGCAGGCGATTAAAGAGTACAACGCCGGCAATGTCCAGGGGGGGCAGAACTACGAGGCACTCGCTTCGCGGCGACTGTCTGAAGAGGAGAACGCGCAGACAAGATCGCAGGGGCTCGTAGTGCAGAACGCGCTTCTGGAAGCGACTGCGGGGGGTGCCACCGGGCGCAGACTCTGGAATTTATAATAGGAGATAAACAATGTTATCATCATCATTAACAATACCGACTCCCTCAACTGTGGTCGCCCCGTTGCTTAGCGTCGGGACGCCTGATTACAGTTCCATAGAAGTCCCGGAGATTGCCACAACGGATATGGACACGCTGATGGGTCAGCTCGCTGAGAATGCTGGGGCACTGTCTACCGGAATGATGCAGGGTGCCCTGGACCTGGCTAACAATCAGGCGGACGCTAATGTATCACGGGTCAACACAGCGTTTGCCAACGCTGTGAAGCAGACAGAAGAGAGCTATGTGTCCCTCAGTAACATGGCGCTGGCGCAGACAATGTCCATGATGGACACAATAAACCCCGGGTGGAGTGACGCATTGAAAGCTTCTTCTGATGTTACTGCAGCCTCATCCAACGCTATTTCAATGTACATGGCTGCTAATCTGCCAACCATGATGAAACAGGGGGCCGACTTGGCGGAGGCTCAGGGTAAACTGGCGGGCGACCTACTCGCCGGCAAAATCCCGGACGATGTCACTAACCTGATAAAGACGAAAGCGGCTGAGACCGCACAGCAGTTCGGCATATTCGGTTCGGACGCCGGTGGAGCCGGGCGTGCTATGGAGGCGCGGGACCTCGGGCTCACCAGCCTGCAGCTACAGGGGGCTGGGGCTAGTATGGCGGAGAAGAACGCGGATCTCTGGTCAGCCCCAGCGCTAAGCGCGGCCGCTATGGCATCCGCTGCACAGGCTCCTATTTCTACGCTGCTTGATCAACAGAAATCGTTGCTGCCTAACGTTGATCTCAACGCGTTGTTCAATGACGCGTATGACTCACTGGTCAAGGAGTCAACAGTGTCACCCGACACTGTATTCCAGGGTGCACTTGATTCCTACAACAACGCGCTTGGCCTAGGGTTGGACGTGTACAAGACCAACACTGAAGCACAGGGTCAGTACGACAGCATGATGATGCAATTTGAGACAGACAAGATGAACGCTGAGGTAGCTGCCTATAATGCTGAACTGGCGGCTAATGTTTCGTTACAGGGAGCAGCTATGAACGCTAACGCTATACAGAATGCCGCGACTACTTCGGCAAATGCCACCTTGAAGGGCGCCTGGATGCAGGCAAACGCCGCAGCGACAGCTAACGACGGATCTCCCAAGACTACTAATAAAAGTACGACATGGAAAAATGTATTGGTTGATCCAGGTGGTGCTCTGGGTAGCGGAGCAGCATTTAAGTGGGTGCGCACCTAAGGTTTAGGAGGTATTATTATGGGAAATTATTATCAATATCAACCACAGATAGCAAGCACTATGTTGGCCTCCGGGAGAATGGTGGTTGACGCCGCCAGTTCGGTCGGTGAGGGTATGGTGCACGCGGCGGAAGTCGGCGGAAAGATGCGGATGCAGGCGGCGACAACTATTGCTGAGATGATGGCGTCTATGACCACGCTGCGTGTAAATGCAGCGTTGGCTCGTGAAAAAATGCGCTACTCTGGCGGTGGTGGTGGTGGTAGGAGGGCAGCCTCAAGCAGTAGACCGGACCCCCATAAAAGCCACGCTAAACCGCTGAGCTACATTGAACAGATTGATGCGGACGAGAAAGATAAACACGACGCATGGGTCAAGCGGCTGAACGCTGATCGTGCCTATAGAGATGCAAAAGCGGCGGGGAAGGTAGCTGCAAAGAAGCCATCCGGTGGGAACACAGGTGGTGGGAACACAGGTGGTGGGAACACAGGTGGTGATACAACTCAGTTCAACGCAGGAGGTTCCCCCGCCGGCTCTGGTATGATAGAGACTGTGACAACAAATGCGGATGGTACCAAGACAACCAATGTGACTGTCAGTGGTGGCTCCAGCAAGGTAGGAGCCCCCACCAGTGCACAGGTTCATGGTCTGGCCGAGGTGAATGCATACTTTGACAACACCCCCAGGGTAACTGCTATGATAAAAGCGGGGGAGGGTTATATTAAGTCCTCGCAGGCTAGCCCTCACCACATGGCATTCCCTTCTCCAGCGGATAAAAGACAGCGGGAGATCGACCGGAAAGAGTTTAACCGAGTGCTTAAGAAGGAGGGGTTGGATTACGCATTGGCGTCAATCCGATCCCGGATAAATAATAAGGGTGCAGCTGATGGGCTTGAACGCCGTCGTGAACAGGAACTGGAATTTGTCAAGAACGAAATCAGTGCTAAAGCTGGTGAGCCGGGGACACAGTATAACCTGAATATCGGTGAGGATTCACAGGGCAACGCGATTACAACAACGGTTACCCTTAAAGAGGGGCTAACTCCCCAGAATGTACAGGGGGTCATTCGTGCTGCTATGCCCAAGTTTGATGCTGTACATGCGCTGAAGAGTGCTGCTGTCACCTATAAAGAGATTCCCTCGGTTGTACGTATGATTGACACTAACATCGGCATTTCAACCCAGAACAAAGATGCTGAGAAAAAAGCCGCCGCGGCTAAGTCCCTCTTATCTATGACCCGTGCACCGGATCAGGGAGGTACCATTGAACCGGCGACTGAGCCGGTGACTGATCCATATGAGGCACTTGATGCATATAAAGAGCCGGTGGTTGAGCCGGTGGTTGAGCCGGTGGTTGAGCCGGTGGTTGAGCCGGTGGTTGAGCCGGTGGTTGCTGTAGACGAGGAGACGGATGATGAATAGAGATAAAGACAAAGAAGATCAGGAAGTCCAGCAACAGGGAACTGTGGGACCTATGCAGGCCGTGGAGGGTACTGTTGTTGATTTGCTGGCCAATGAAATCCCGAATGCCCTTGAACGCGCTGAGGCGCTTCGTCAATCTGGTAACATGGACGGATATAATGAGGTCGTAACAGCGGCGACCCGGAGAATAGATACAAACCGGGGGGCACTTAGAAACGTAGCCAGTCTGGAGACTATGGAGGGGGTACCGGAGTCGATGCGGTTGATAGCTCGCCGGTCTAAGGATGCTGGCAGTTCACCTACCGCAGGGAACCTCCCACCTGCCACAGAACAGGATATGACAGGACCGGCAGCTGTCGGGGCGTATGCGGTGCTTAATAACTGCAGCGTGCCGACAGCGCGGACCATGGCCGCCTATAAGATCGGGGCGTCATCCATGTTTCAGAGTGAATTTGCTGAAGTGGGGGAACAGCTCGCCGGTGTTAGCGGTGGGGCGTACCTTGATTTCCGGCGTACTAAAGGGGAGGCATATATACAGCACGGGCGTAACTGGGAGCGTGTGTTTCAGGATCAGTATGGCCGTAATGGTGCTCCTATCGGTATGGGGCGTGAACTTGCAAAAACAGCGTCAAACGGGTTTATGCTCGGGGATACCCCGTCCTCTCAGAACGCAGCTACTATAGGGCTGTATGACCTCGCCACATCTATGTCAGATGACCCGTATAAGCAGCAGGCATATATGGCCGCAGCTAACCAGGCGGTCAAGACGGTGCTCGAGGCCTCTATGGCTAAGGATGGCGAAGGGAATAGACTCCCGGGTACCGGTTTCGCCCGGTTCACAGGTGACGGTGTCGTGCCCCAGCTGCTTGAGTTCACAAAAAATTCTATAAATAAAAACATAACTGCGGACGGGCTCACAGATACATTGTACACGGTAATGTCTAAGTATGCGCAGATACGAAGCGGCGCGGTTACCTCTGGGCTGGCGTTCGATCCGGAACATCTGCCTATGTTCGCTGAATTGGCGGTTGATGAAGCCTTATCAGAGCAGCGTACCGGGCGGGTAAAACTCAGTAATAAAGCAGCTGCTTACAAGCAAGCCAGGCAGGCGTTCAACGTTGTGCAGGCTGATATGCTGACACGTAAAGATGATGACCCACAGTCCAGGGACACAATAGCGTCGATACTTCCGACAATGCGTACGGGGTTGCTGAACGCTGTGTTGGATAATGAAAATGTGTTTAAGTCGCTTAACGTATCCCCGCAAAAAACTCTTGAAGCATACATGAATTTCAGCGAGGGTAAACTCTTAGCAAACGCGGGTCCTGACGTCAACTTAAACACTTCGTTAGATAAGATAATGACCCTGGCTCGTAACGAGGCTATGGCGCTTGAAGCGGATCGTATGAACGCTACTATGGGCACTCCTGTAGAAGATGCTAGGGTTCGAGTGGCGATGACCATGGCAGGGGTGTCTCCTGATAGCATAAGTGGGTTTGCTAATCTTCAGGAGGTTGTCAAGAAGGTTGCCCCTATTTCTGATGTTGACACCAGCGTGGCTGATTTTAAAGCACCCGCTGGGTTTACTCCGGGGAGCGCGCTCGCTATTATAAGGGAGCTACAGGGAGATAAAAAAAGGAGCCCCCTCGGTGACGTTACTCCGGGGGGTGGTGGAGCAGCGACATATAACGCGCTTGACAATATGGCTAAGCGTATCGAGAAGTACAGTGAGCCTATTACTGAGCAGCAGTACCAAGTTCGCGAAACTGCCCGGTCGCTCAGAGGACAGCTTGAGAGTAGCCCTGAGATGACAATGCTGATAAGGCAGTGGAACTCTTTTGGTCCGAACGGGCCTCCTGAGGGGGCGCGTAGAAACGACCTGATGGAGCAGCGTGATATTATTATGGAGGAGGCTATAGCTGCGATGCCTGGTTTGGAAAAGGGTACAGTACCTGAGGATTCCTATGATGTGTCCTATCCACAGAAGGATATCATGGGGGCACCTGTAATGGCGCAGGTGAGTAAGGCCGGGGGGTTACTTCGCATGGCGAGAGGCGCCCTTAATGACACGGGTAGTACGGGAGGGCCTTTCTCTTTTAATAAGCTGGACACAATACACGAGAACCTGGCACCCGGAGTAGTAGATAAAATGATAGGCGGCGTCGCGGGGTTCTTTGGTGGGGCTAAAGCGAAACGGGAGGCAATGGGGCGCAAAGTGTACGCACCACCGGAACTTATGACTCAGACTTATAAGGACCTCAGTAAAATAATTGACAGAGTAAACGTCGGGAACGAACGGACACAGGGTAGGCTACAGGATTTGCAGCAGGCGACCGGGGTAACCCCTGAGGAAATGACGCGGTTATCTAGCAGGTTAACTAAAGCGACTGCCGGGATGAATGTCTTCCAAACGCGAAGGAAGTATGTTAATCTGGTCTCGTCAATGGAGAAGAAAGCGTTTGAGTCAGGGGACACAAGAACGTATTCAGCAATGGGACAACTGCGGAGTAAGTTGAATAAGTCTACTACGATGGAAGCGCTCCAATGGGGTATTCAGGAATATCAAGATCAGGTGGCCGCACACGAGGTTCTCTGGAAGGCTAGGGAAGCTGGGGCGGTAGCTGCGGCTAAAGCACCATATACTAAGAAAACTACGGCGGCGGTGGCACCCGCCCCTGAGGAAACAACTGAATAAGCTTACCGGAGGCAACTGATGTCTGGCATGTTTAATGATGTAATGGGAGAGGCCCTTACTGAGGGGGCTATGCCCGAGGAGAGACCCCCCGGGTACTTTGATGATATCATGGGGGAGGCCCTAACTGAGGATGTCGGTGATGACGCGGTCGCTTTGCCGAGTACCTATGACCCGGCTACCCTTTGAGACTATCACGGGATATGATTTCAAGAGAGCAAGAGTAAAACAAACGGAGAGAACTGATGGCTGGTTTATTTGATGATATCATGGGAGAGGCCCTGAACGAAGGCGCTCCTGTCAATACTGGCGCTGCTGAGGAGACAGTGGCCCCCGCATATAATTACGGTGATGATGACCCTCTCGCGGAGTCCATGCTCAGCGCTGTCATGGGTGAAGGTGGCGAGATCCCGGACGCGTCGGTATATGACCCCGCTAACATGGCCGCGTCCGAGGACCAGATGAAGCTTGTGTTCGATGACTCTTTTGACGCCGAAGGCAACCTGCGGTACCTGAACGTATTCGGGCGTAAGTGGGATAGATCTGAACTGGAGCGTACCGAGTACGGTCAGGCGCTGATGGAGATCGCGAATAAAGACCGTGAGGGACGTCCCGGTTTTATGGAGGGAGTCCAGCGAGGCGGGCTTATAAAGCTGGTCCCGTACCTTAATGACATAGCCGCTGTCGGCATGACTGTCAAAGAGACAGTCGAGGTCAGTAATATTTTCAAGAAGCTGGACGAGGGCAAGGGCGCCTCTAATGAAGAGATGCTTAAGGCCAGGCTGTTTCTGGCACGAGGTGACCGTGAGTCCCGGCAGACAGGATGGGGTATGTTCGGTGGCATTATAAGCGCCATGCCGGCGTTTGCTGGTGAGATCGCCTCTTCTGCTTTCTTAGGTACCGCCGCTAAGAAAGTGGCGGTCAAGGGCACGAAGACCGGGATGATCCAGGGCATGAACGCGTTCATACGGAAATCAGCCCGTAAAGCCACCGGGGACGCACTTAAGGATAAGGTTACTCGTGAAGGGGTCAAGAAGGGCTTCAAAACGCTGGCTGCCCATTCTGTTGACGACATCGCTGATCTGGCGTTTAAGAAGGGTGGCATTGATGCTCTGGAGGATACGTCCGCCAGAGCAGGTGTCCGGATGATCCAGAAGATGGAACAGGACGCATTGCCTGGTGCGTTCAGAGAAGCGGCGGTAGCCAAGGTCGGCCGTAAAAAAGCGCTGCAGGGTGTCGACCCGTTTAAAGTCCTGACAGGTGATGAGCAGAAGCTGGTACAGAAACAGGTTCAGCGTTACGCGGCTCAGGAAGCACAACATCAGATGGCGCTGGCAGACAAAGGGGTCGCCGCACACGCAACCGCATGGGCCCATGATAATTTAGTCAGAACACTGATGGACTCACTTGACCCTGTGCATCAGCTTGATGAAACAGCTGCGGAATCTTTACGCAGAGCCGCAGGCATAATGTACCGTGGTTCCGTATTCGGCGGGGGTTACCTTGCGGCTGATGAAGCAGTACACGCTTCATTGGCTCCTGTGTTCGGGGTTGACCACATTGTCACCCCGTCAGAATTGTCTCTCACCGCATCTGGTGCTGTCCAGGGTAACCACAAGCTGGTTGACCAGGCCCGGTGGCTGTCAATGGGCATGCGCTGGTCAGAGTACTCCTCTGAGATGTTCGGCCCGGCTCTCAAAGCCGTGGGCGGGGCGGCGCTGTCAACAGTTGCCGGCAAAAAGGTTGTCGGTGCTGCTGAGAAGATAACCAACTGGACCACTAAAAACACCGAGCGTATCGCCGGTGCTGCTGCAATGAGAGCTGAGATAGGGGCTAAGCTTTCAGGGGTTACTATCGCCGATGCACAGAATATGACTGTCAGGCAGCTGGCTGAGGCTACTGTCAAAGCCCGTATGGGCACCACGTTCACATCAGCGGCGGGAGCCGCTGAGGCCAAGGCCATCGTTGAGGCCACGAAAGAAATTCAGAAAGAGCTTAACATCCCCGTTATCGCTCAGTTGATGGGTCGTTTTATGACAAAGACAGGCCTCGGCCCCGCTGAGTTCAGTCATTACCTGGAGCAGGTCGGCTATGACGGCGTTGTCGAGGAGATGGGTGAAGAGGTGTACAACTCCTTCGTACAGGGGATGCTGGGGCTGAACGACAGCCCCGATAAGTCCTTCAACAAGCGTATGGATGACGCTCTGCGCGGAATGAGATCCCACCTCCCCGGGTCTGAAACATTCTGGGCTGAGGTGGCCGCGTTCGCCCTGCCGGCAGTCGCCCGGCACGGGCTTATGAATGCCCAGACCCAGCTTATGCAGGGGCCGAAAGGTGTCGGCGTGAAATTTGCTAAACTCGCAGACGGGCTGACCGGGCTCAGCAACGGTTCCGTCATAGTGGATAAGTCTGACGAACGAACCGGCGGCATTGCGATTAACGACGTGGCCCCGCTCAGGTCACCGGCAGTTGTCACCCCGTATGACGAGATCAACCGGAAACTGCGCGGGGAAGAGAAGGATGACGGCACACGCCCGAATGTCCGTGCCGCGGATGTTATATATAACGCCGATACTTTCAAGGATACACTTGTCGAGCTCATGCCTATGATAGGGCAGGCACAGGCGGGGGTTGTATCTCCGGCCCGACGTGGTATTGCATTGGCACTGCAGACTGTTATCGGCGCGATTAACGGTAACCCGTTCTCAGCGTTTACGGATCCTATCGGTGGGTTAGTCAGCAGGTATGATAACAAGTACGGCAACCTCACGCAGATAGCCGGACTTGCCTACAGGGAGATACTCAAAGAGGAACTTAACAAGCGTCACATTGACGTTGACAAAGCATCTCCGGCAACGCAGGCAGAGATAACCGCAGACCCTGAGTTCCAGGCGAAGCTCCGTGAAGGAGCCGGTCGGTTGACAATGGATTTTCTTTCTCAGAACGGGGTTCTGTTTGAAGACAGTGACACAGTGGAAAAACAGATCGATGCTCTCGTGGAAGCGGATCCGAGTAAAACCCGTGATCAGGCCCGTCAGGAATATATACAGGATTACCATGACGTCGCCGCCGGTAAAATAACCCTTAACCTGAGCGACAGTGATATTGATACACTGGCCGGGATTGACCCGGCGTCTGCGGATGCTCCTGCCAGGAGAGAAGCGTATCGGAAACAACGTGAGAAGTATGCATCCGATACCGGGCTTGTATCTACACGGCGTACTCTTGGTTATTATGAACATACTCTCGGCGGTGGTGCCCATGAGCAGGACAGCTTATCCCGGCAGCTCGCTTATGAGAGTATCGCACGTCATCAGAACACTGTGATTGAGCTAGGTATAAGCGGCGACACAGATATAGATTTCCAGAACCTGCCCGGGAGAGTTATGTCTCCGGATGTTATTGATGCAGCACGCAGGGTAGCAGCGCACCCGGATGCCAAGGGGCTGGATGACGATTTGGCGACAGTATTTCATGCGCTGGGGTATAACTATGCCGCTATGGTCAACGAAGCCACCCGTATTTCAATTCGCCATGCAGCCCGTGCGTTGGTCGGATCTATCGATGAACAGATGCAGAGTATCCCTGTCAGTAACGGCAGCAGCACTATGACTCTGGTCCGTAGCGGTGAAGGAAAGTACAGGTTCACTACAGACGCCCTGGATGAAAAGAACAACATCGGTAAAACAGATAACGTTGACAAGGCGCTGTTCAACGCGGAATTTGAGGATGATGCGAACGGTCCTACGGGTATCGATAAGGCGATGGAGCACCTGAAGAAGGTCGGCGGAGCCGGATGGACGGTTACACGGAAGCCCATCAAGTTTGTGACCGACGTTCACCTGACTGCAACCGACCCGCTTGACGCGTACGCACATAACCCGGAGTTGACCCGTAACATATTTGACCCTACGAAACTGGTCGGAAAGAATGGACGGCAGCAGATGGATCGGATGGAACAGGCGTTCGGTCAGAAAATTATGGGGAAACTGAGATATGGTCGCAACCAGAGCGCATTAAGAGAATTGTTTAAGATCTACCGCCGTGGTG
>Ga0163203_1000137_pt1 | contig 18778 bp, 17 predicted proteins | sample PL_2010_330m_FD_113534 | JGI IMG/M metagenome (GOLD analysis project Ga0163203, IMG submission 113534) | Freshwater microbial communities from Powell Lake, British Columbia, Canada to study Microbial Dark Matter (Phase II) - PL_2010_330m | ecosystem: Environmental > Aquatic > Freshwater > Lake ... | reverse complement strand
ACATTATTGTAGCCGGAATGGCACTGGGCAACGAGCTGCATTATCTGATTCACAAATGTTATCGAAACTACAAAATTCTTATATTCGGGTTCGACCTTTACATCGAATGAGACCGTCATAGAATCGCCATGTGGAAGTGTTTCAGTTTCCATTTTTTGTGAATTATAAATCTTTATGCTCTCTACTACTGCTTCGCCACTTCCCATCGGATATTGAGCGACAGGCCTCTCCTCTCCATAAGAAGCAAGATAGTGTTGAACTGCCTCTTCCGGCGGCCCCTGAAAGAGAAACTTTCCATCCTTAAGGACTATGCATTCGGAAGATATGCGGGCGATCGCGGCCATGTCGTGCGATACCATAACAACTGAACAATTTTTCATTAATTCCGCAATCTTGTTGTAGCATTTTGCCCGAAAAGATATATCCCCCACCGCTAAAACCTCATCCACTAAAAGGATATCCGGCTCGCAATGCGCTGCCACCGCAAATCCCAATCTCACAAGCATGCCGCTTGAATAAAATTTTACCGGTGTATCCAGAAAATCGCCAATATCGGCAAACGCGACTATGAAATCGAATTTTGCCTGTACTTCCCGTTTTGTCATTCCCAGTACTGCAGCATTGAGATAGATGTTCTCTCTGCCCGTAAGCAATGGATGAAACCCTGCACCTACATCTATAAGTGCACCTACTCGACCGTTAACAGTTATCTTTCCGTTGTCCGGCCAGAAAATACCATTAATCATCTTGAGCATCGTTGTTTTACCCGCGCCATTGGGGCCAATAATTCCCAGTACTTCTCCTCTTTTTAGCTCAAATGAAATATCGTCAGCCCCCCAGAATTCAGCTTTTCTCAACCTGCCAGAATGGGAGCTCATGCCAAGCATGTTCCTCACAATGTCCTTCACGCCATAAAACATGGACCGTTTTAATGATTTGCAATATTTTTTCGAGACATGCTCGACTTTTACGGCGATTTTGTCGTTCATCTTATATTCTCTCCGCCACTCTCGTTTCTGTCAGGTGGAACCCGACCAGGCAGACTATAAAAACAACGAAAGATATGATACTTGCGACTAAAAAACCCTTCCATTCAGGGATCGCACCTGTCAGTATCAGATCCCTCGGCGCTGAAATCAAGTAATATAAAGGATTGTATCTCGTAATAGGTGCAAGGATGCCAATTTTGGGTTTTGCATACAAAACCGGTGTTAAAAACATTAAAAACGTCACTAGTATGGAAAGTATGTTGCCAATATCTCTGAAAATTCCGTTTAATAACGATAAAATAAAACCCAGACCAAGGGTAATTAAAATCAGTGGTATCAACAGTATTGGAAAAAATAAAATCTTTATGTTGGGCAAGTAACTGTAACAGATAAATAGGATACAAACCAATATGAATTGAATCAAAAAGGATATAATAGACTGAGCGGCAGATGCAATTACTAAAGACTTCTTGGAAAAATTGATCTTCACTATCATCGGACCTGCCAGGACCAATGAGTTTGAACTTGCGATCAGTCCCGTTGAAAAAATCTGCCAGAAAGCTATCCCAAGTACCGCGTAAATGGGATAAGGAACTCCAATATCCCCGACAGAAAAAATACCGGATCTGTTCAATATTATGAACGTACCCACGCTGATGAGCGGTAAAAGAATAGCCCAAAATATCCCGATGAAAGACTGTTTATACATGGCCAGAAAATTCCTTTTAAAGAGCTGTTGGGTAAGCCATCTGTTTCTATTAAGCTCACTTAATATATCTCTGAATATGGATAAATATCCTTTTTTCAAAGAGTTATCAGGTTCATACGTTGTTATGGTTAAGTTCATAGAACACCCCGATCACTGTTTATCTTTTACTGGATCGAACAAGTCTTTCCGCCAATAACAGATCACTTTTTCCCGTAAGCTTTATATTGAATCTTGAACCCTCCACAACTTTCACCGGTCTTCCCATGGCCAGGACCAAACTGCCATCGTCCGTGGCATTTTTAATGCCCTTTCTTAGGGCCATCTCATGGGCCCTGTAAATAAGGTTGTACTTGAACCCCTGCGGAGTCTGGACCCTTTTCAAGCTTTTTCTATCAGGAATATCTTTAACAAAACCGCCCCTTCTTGTCTTGACGATTGTATCTGTAACTTCAACTGCGGTTATTGCCGCCCCGCTCCTTTTTGCCGCATCCAATGCCCTTTTAATGATATTACCGTCCACAAACGGCCGGACAGCGTCATGTATCAGAACAAACTTTGTTCCAGGCGGACAATTATTCAGGCCTATAAAAGAAGACTCCTGCCGCGTCTTCCCCCCGGAAACTACTTTACATGCTTTTTCTATCTTGTTTTTTTTTATCAATCTATTTAATCTTCTCACACAATCCTTGTAGCATATTACAACAATATCAGAAATAATTATATTATTTTCAAAATTATTAAGGGTATGAATAATTATTGGTTTACCAGCTAAATTGAGGAATTGTTTGGGGAATGCAGTTTTCATCCGCGTACCGGAACCGCCCGCGAGCACTATAGCTACTGCTTTTTCTTTCATAACGTCCTTTCAGATAAACACCTGGAATAAAGTATACCTTTAATTTGTAAATCTTCAAATAAACCGGCCCTTTTCCACCAGCTTCTTTGAGTCCACGTAAATATCAGGCCTGGTTATTACTCCGTCCAGGTGCAAAGGAACGTCATTATCCCCGCCATAGGAACAATTGTTCCCAAGGGCTATATGGACGGTCCCAAGGACCTTTTCATCTTCAAGGACGATTCCGATTATTCTGGCCTTTGGATTCAGGCCTATGCCAAGTTCCGCGACCTTATATGCCCTGGGTCCAACACGGTCAAGCCGCTGTATTAGCTCTTCGGACCGTTCACCCGTGATCTCATAGACCATGCCGTCTTTGGCCCTGAACGTAAGTGGGGAGCTTAAAAGGCCCAGGTCAGGAAATGACGCGTCAACGACAAAGGTTCCGTCACAAGTCTCCGGCGAAAAATGTACCTCGCCTTCCGGGAGATTACCAACAACAGCCGGCTGATCGATAAACCCACCGGTTTTGCCCAGTATCTTGCTGGAACCGATCGTCATTGTCACATCCGACCCTAACTCGGTGGTGATACGGACGGTCTTTGCCTGGCTTAATATCCCGTATATACGGTTAGATTCCTGTTTAAGCGCTTCGTAATCTATATCCAGGCATCTGTTGGCTATATCCTCCGTGATCGTGGGCATTGAGGCTATACGTGCTCCTTTTTCGCATGCTTTTATCCGGGCAGAAGTATGGGTAAGTGATTTATGCGTGATCAGGAGCTGAACATCATATTCCAGCATTGCGGACGCGACGTCCTGAGGGGGTTCAGCGCCGTGCTCCTGTGTGGGCTCTATTACGATGATTCTGGATTTGGGAGTGATAAGCCGGGCATGTTCGTAAAATGGACGGCCTATATGTTCTTTCACCGTATCAGTCACGATAAGGCAGGATTCATGGGCTTTTAATTTTAAAGCTTTTTCAAAAACAGCTTTTATGGCGTCTTGTGAGACCATATTTCCCGTTTATCCGTGGTTTGATAAATCAAACCCCTACTTTCACCGTTTCTTTTACCTGAGAAGCCATATGCCGGAAACCACCAGAAGGACGCCCATTAGCTTGGCAGGTGTGACTGCTTCTCTGAATATCAATACACCCAGAAAAAAAGCGATCAAGGGGTAGGTGCCGGAAATGGGCACAACACGGGAGACCGGGCCTATCTTTAAAGCGTGATAGAACGTTACCTGTGCCACAACACTGGCCAGAAATCCGGCAACGATCAGTAAGGCTACTGACCGCAGATCCACCGCCTTCATCTGCTCGGGTTTTACCACAAAAAGACCAAGCAAAATGATTCCAAGTAATACCCCGAAAGACCGGTAGAAGAGCGCTGTAAATGGCTCGATCTTTGCCAGGCCGAGCTTTTCCAGGATGGGCACTATTCCCCAGATACACGCTGTCAAGACAGCCCACCAGAACGCGTCCATGTCCGTCTCCCCGTTTTAAAACTTGACTACCGGCACTTCCTGCGCTGATTCGTCGGCTTCAAAATATTCCCTGGGCCGGGTCAGACCGCGCATGGAGGCGAACATTCCGCCGAAAATAGTGCGCCGGTACGCGTTAAAGGCTTTTACATCCCGGTTATAACGCATCCTTTCAACGGCTATCCTGTTTTCCGTGCCTTCGAGCTGAGCCTGAAGAGTCAAGAAATTCTGGTTAGCCTTGAGATCGGGATAATTTTCCGCTACGAGTAGAAGGCGCGAAATGGCGCTGCTCATCTGGTTGGCCACTTCCATTTTCTCCGCCTGAGTAGCTGCCTTACCCCACTGGCTCCTCAGTTCCGTGACCGTGGTAAAGACTTCTTTCTCATGGGCGGCGTAACCTTTTACCGTGCTGACCAGGTTGGGGATCAGGTCGTTCCGCCGCTGAAGCTGGTTTTCCACCTGCGCCCAGGCGGAATTCACCGCTTCGTCCAATCGGACAACATGGTTCAATCCTCCGATGAGCCACCCTCCTATCAGGAGAACGGTCACTACTATAACACCCAGAACTATCCATAACGTCTTCATATATTCCTCCTCTTATAACAAACTCTACCAGGAGCCCGAAGCGCCACCGCCTCCGGACATGCCTCCTCCAAAGCCGCCGAAACCGCCGCCGAAAGAGCCGCGGCCCCCGCCTGACCAGTAGCCACCGCCACGGCCGCTCATAAAAAAGAAAAGCGTCCCGAAACGGAGACCGAAGATCAAAATAAAGAAGATAAAGGTTAATAAACCGCCCAGGGGGGAACGTCTTCGCATGCCCTTTGCGGGTAAAGGAAGATCGGCTGCCTCCTTTTTAAAATCCAGAGCGACCCCGTATTTGTCAACGATCATCTTGGCGATCATTACAACTCCCGCAGCAACACCTTTATTATAATCGCCTTCTTTAAACTGCGGGATCATCAGATCTTCTATGATGAGCTTGCTGTGGGCATCGGTAATATTTCCCTCAAGCCCGTAACCGACCTCGATCCTGACCTTGCGATCCATGCTTGCCACAAGGATCAGGACCCCGTTGTCCTCTCCCTTTTTCCCAATCCCCCATTTCTGGAACAATTCAACCGCGTATTGCCCGATACTCAGCGGAGACGTTGTTTTAACGATTACAACAACGACTTCCGCTGTAGTCTTCTTCTCCAGCACGGTTAACAGCTTTTCCATCTGTGTTTTCGTGCTTTCGGAAAGCACCCCCGCATAATCATTCACAAAACCTGTCGGGGAGGGAAAGCGTTCGAATAACGCCGAAGAATCAGCGGCGAAAATACAACAGATCAATAAAATAAATAAAATCGTTAAGGTCTTTTTCATCTCAAATTTGCATATCGTCAACGATCCGTGATAAACCCTCCAGCTGGGACAGGAACGCGTCTATGAATGATTCCGCGGACCGTCCCGCTATATGCCCGTCAATTTTAGTATCATGCAGGACTCGCGCGAATGGCCCTACATCGATCTTGAATTCTTCACTAAGCCTGCGCAGGATCTCTGCCTTATCAAGCGGTGGCTGCACATTCAGCCGCATTCTGAGCATATTTTGAAAAACGGGGAACAGCGCGCGTAGCGACATCTTGATAAGCCTTTCAAGCGCTTTCCGGTTCAATGCCTGTTCAAGATATGCCTGGCGAATCGTGAGAAGCTTGCCTTTCAGCTGATACTCACACTCTCTTCTTAGATCTTCTTTCTCCACGGTAATACCGGCAAGGATGTCGTCTCCAAAAAGGATCAGCCGCGTATCCTTCATATTCATGAACTCCATGGGAAATGTATCCAGGGACATCTTTATGTATCGGGGCGTCAGGAAAAGCGGTGCGGTGATCTTTTTTCGCATCCCTGATCTCACCGTTTCAAGGGCTGACTTGAGCGTCCGCGAGGACGTGTCATTCAGGACTATCGCGACATTCACATCCGATGTTTTTGGGTTATAGTCCGGCCCGGTAACACTTCCGTACGCGAAGATCGAAATGATGCTGTCCCTGTAAATGTCGTGTAATTTTTCAAGATACGGCTTTAAAAGCTTTTGTACCTTTGGTGGAAGTTTCCCCATATTTTTATCGTCCATAACAGACCTCCGTTTAAAAAATCTCTCTACTCTATCTGTCCTCCGGGGCGCTGACCCCCGTCTTATCCCGGCTAAACCCATGATACCATCTAAATGCCAAAAAATAAAACAATTTCGGCTTCCGGCTGAATAGCTGGTCTATCATGAGATGCCCGGTCATACCTGCCGCTAACGGGATAAACCAGGAAACTCGAAAAGAAATGATCCATAATAATATTAATATCTCCCATGAGTGGAAAACAACATAGATCTTCCCTGAATCAAGATACGAATGGAAGAGAAAATCAACTAATCTGAAATGCCTGCCATAATGAAGAAAATGATCGATGAAATGGTCGATATCGATTAATATCCCCCCGGTAATGCAAAGGATAACCCAGCTTATCCGGCCGGTAAAAAAATAGAAAAAACACGCTAGCGACAATGTCACGGTAAAATGTAAAGTTAAATCGACAAATAATGACTTGCCAGTGGAATATTTCCCCTGTTCTCTGTTCTTATTGTTCTCCATACTTATATTGCTCCTGTTATTTAATGGCTTTCTATTTTAACATCTTGGCCTGTTAAGCGCAAGCGGACTCGGAAAATAGGGAAAATAGGGACAGCGACCATTTTTTGTAAAATGGTCGCTGTCCCTATTTTTCTCCAGTAAAACTTAAAAAATCAGGCCCTGATATTGACCTTGCGGATTTTCAGGATATACTATGAATAACGACATGCTACTGAAACTTCTTTGAATTTTTTAAGTCACCGAAATATGAATTTCAAAAATACAAGATCGATACTGTTTCTTGCCGTAATACTGATCCCCGTGATCCTTGCCAGCTTTACGCTGAGCTTAAAAATAGCCTCCGGTGATGCCCCCCTCATGTTCGGAGGGGACATCGATAACGCCCCCTATTCATTCGAATCCGCGGACATCCCACAGGGCTACTCGATAGATCTGATGAAAATCCTGACAGCGACTATAGAAAAAAATATCTCCATAAGATTGATGTCGTGGGAAAAATGCCTTGAAGAGCTCAAGGCCGGGAGGATAAACGGTTTGATCGGAACCCCGGCTCTGGAAAAATGGAAAGACTTCATGGATTATTCTGAACCGCTACAAGAGATCCAATACGCGATCTTTGTGAAGACAAACAACCCGCACATTAATTCCATTAAATCTCTCGAGGGCGCGGTCGTGGGGGTCTGTGAGAAATCCTATATTATAGATGAACTTGAAAAAAATAAACGCCTGACCATGGTAAAGACCCGGACCATACTGGATGCCTTCCACAAGCTGGAGAATAAAGAGATAATGGCGGTTATAGCTGAAAAAAACTCCGGTTTATACTATATGCGCCTGGCAAAGATCCGTGACTTGCGGGTCGTCTCTCCTATTGTCGATCTGATCTATCCATATTCTATCGCCGTCCGAAAAGGCGACCGGGGACTTTTGAACGATATAAACCGTGGTATCGCGGACCTGAAGGCGGGGGGCTCTTTACGCAGACTGAACAGAAGATGGTTCGGCACATACCTGGTAAAGCCCATTCCCTGGAAACCAGTAATAATAATGTCGACCAAGATCACCGGTGTCATGCTGGTACTGCTTATCATATTATGGATAATCTCTTTGAACGCCACTGTGAAACTGAAAACGCAGCAGATAGAACTCATGAGCAGCAAGATCATAGAAAAAGAAAAACTGGCCGTTTTAGGAAAAATAGCCGGTCAGATCGCGCATGAGCTGCGCACGCCGCTGGGGATCATAAAAAATCTTGTATATCTCCTTCACAAAGAAGAACTCAACGACAGGGAATCGTTCGAAAAAAGACTTAACATGCTCGAGGAAAAGATAAAACTCACGAGTAATATCCTTGAAAGCATCCTTAGTTATTCCCGAGTTAAGATCGATGTGCCTTCCCAGATATCAGCGGAGGAATGCCTGAATGAAGTGCTTAAAGACCTGGATATCCGGCAAGGCATCAAAACCGACATTATTGCGGATACGGAAACTCCTCCCATGGTCTTTATGGATTTCCATCAGCTTTACAGCGTACTGCGGAACCTGCTCCTGAACGCCATACAGTCCATGGATGATACCGGAACACTTACCGTGAAGACTTTTTTTTCGGATAATAACAATAAGGTGAATATACGCATCTGTGATACCGGCCGTGGAATCGATGAAAACGCCAAGAATAAGGTCTTCAATCTTTTTTATAGCGGTAAGATCACCGGCACGGGCCTCGGCCTGCCAATTTCTAAATCTATAGTCGAGACCAACAATGGAGAGTTGCGACTGGAAAGCACCAGCGATAAAGGAAGCTGTTTTATTGTAACGCTTCCTTCCTCAAAGCCCTAGTACCATGAAAAAACTGGTATTGCTTCGACACGGAGAAAGTGTCTGGAACGAAGAGAACAGGTTCACGGGCTGGACAGACGTCGATCTGGCCGAGGAAGGTATTAAAGAAGCCCGTAAAGCTGGCCAAGCCCTGAAAAAAGAGGGATTCATTTTCGACGCGGCATTCACTTCCGTTTTGAAGAGAGCCATCAGGACGCTGTGGATAGTCCTTGACGACATGGACCTGATGTGGATACCGGTATACCGCTCATGGCGCCTCAATGAAAAACATTACGGCGCTTTACAGGGTCTGAACAAAAAAGAGACCGCCCTCAAATACGGGGAAGAGCGGGTCCTGAAATGGAGAAGGGCCTATGATGTCCAGCCGCCGCCGCTGGAGAAGACGGACGAAAGGTATCCCGGGAACGACCCTAAATATAAAGATCTTGACACTTCAGACATACCGACAACGGAATGTTTAAAAGACACGGTGGAAAGATTCCTGCCATACTGGAAAGAGACCATAAGTAAAAAGGTCCAAGATGATAAAAGAGTGCTTATTGCCGCTCACGGCAACAGTTTAAGGGCGCTTGTGAAATATCTCGACGATATGTCCGATGGGGCCATAGTCTCATTGAACATACCCACCGGCATCCCGCTCATCTACGAGCTTGACGATGGCCTGAAACCGGTAAAGCACTATTATCTCGGGGACCCTGAAGCGATCAAGAAAGCCATGGACCGGGTCGCTTCGCAGGGTAAGATAAAAAAGTAAAGAAGGGTTCCCTCACTCCTGAGTATCAGCGCGCCTTTTTTAAAGCCTCATCAACGGCCTTTTTGAGATTATCGCTGCTTATTGTAGCTCCGGTCACTGCGTCAACTTCGGTCGACTGCTCGCGGACGATCTCATCGATAAGCGGTTCCACCATGTCAGCATATTCTTTGCCGCCGCCCCCGTGTTCCAGCATCTTGATCTCAGAGATCCTGCCATTCTCTATCGTTACCTCAACTTCCACAAAAGAATATTTTCCTTTATACTCCCCGTCTTTAAGCCGGTTTCCCTCCGCGCGCACCGGAGCAAAGGAAAATATCACAACTGCCGTTAACAAGCCGATAATAAGGTATCTGAACATGTTCCTCCTCTTTTTAGATCATCATGGCAGCGCTTTCACCAGCCAGATGGCCGGTGGAAAACGCCGCCTGCAAATTGAACCCGCCTGTATCCGCGTCTATGTCTATCATCTCTCCGGCAAAATAAAGCCCTTTGATGATACGCGACTCCATTGTCCGTGGATTTATATCCTTTAAAGAAACACCTCCCCGGGTGACCATTGCCGCCTCCATGGGGCCCGGGCCCTTGATATCCAGGCGCAATCTCTTTAACAATAACGCCAGGGTCCTCCGGTCCTCTCTGGTGATCTGCCCGGCTTTTTTATCGTGGTCCATTTTACCGATATCCAGGAAAACCTCGACCATCCTCACTGGTAACAGATTTTTAAGCACGTTCCTGATGCTCTTTCCAGGACTTGATCTGAACTCCCTTAAAAGCCGCGCCTCGAGTTTTTCTTCGGACAAAGCGGGCTTAATATCTATTTCCACGTATACATCCTTTTTATTATCCAGCCACTCCACTATACGGCCGCTGAGGGATAAGACCAGCGGGCCTGAGATGCCGAATCTTGTGAATAATACTTCGCCGATCTCAGAAGTTATCCGCTTTTGCCCGTCCCTGAACTTGAGACGGATGTTCTTTAAGGTCAGCCCTTCTAAGTGTTCGGGATGTTTCTGTTTTGTCTCTAAAGGCACAAGCCCCGGACGGAGCCGGACTATCCGGTGTCCTAAACTCCTGGCGATATCCAGCCCCTCCCCTGTTGAACCGGTAAAACCGTAGGAGACACCTCCCGTGGCCAGAATAAGCCTGTCGGCCGGGATCTCTGTCCCGTCCGCGAGCGCCAGCCTCTCTACTTTTTTATCCCGCAGAAGGATATCTTTCAGCCGCGATCCGTAAATTATTCTTACCCTGGTGCGCCGCAGCTCTTTTCTCAGTACTTCAAGGATGCTGTTCGCCTTATCTGTTACCGGAAAGACCCGGAGCTGCCTTTCTGTCCTGAGTTTCAATCCCCTTTTTCTGAAAAAGTCCATGAGATCAGTATTGGAAAAATTCTTGAACGCGTCCCTCAGGAACTGGCCGTTCTTTGAGAACCTCTTAAGGAACGGGTCCGGGCCGCAGGCGTTGGTAAGATTACAGCGTCCCTTACCGCTTAACAGGAGCTTCCTGCCCATGGCCGGGTTCTTCTCTATCAGAGTTACGTCCCGCTTAAGCTGGCCGGCCCTGACAGCTGCCATCATCCCGGCGGGCCCCCCGCCGACCACGACTATTCTCTTAGTATCCATACCACCTCTATTTTAATACAAAATAGGGACAGCGACCATTTTTTTTGTAAAAAGCGCTAAAAAATGGTCGCTGTCCCTATTTTGTACACAGACAGGCCCCGTCCACTTTATCCTGAGCGAACCCCACTTACGAACAGTCCGGATTTGACAAACACAGATACCATAGGTAACATTATTTTATAATCTGGCAATTACAAAAATATTATTATTTAAAAAAGGAGGGATATGAAGAAAACATTTTTTCAAGCTGTAATTATTATCGCAAGCGCTGTTATTGTAGTATCATTCTTTGCGCCCTGGGCGAAGATAAGCGCATCGGTTACGGGAGTAACAAAAGAGCTGACAGGTTATGCCGAGAAAGAGCTCGGGGACGCGCCCATAGCCGGGAAAGTGATAAAAAAACTGGATAAAATAACCAGGGCTATATCCAGCATGGGTAACGTAGACATAAAAACTACCGTGCGTGGCGTTGATATTCCGACAATGGTCAATGCCAAAAGCTCCAAAGTCGCGCTCTCTCTCGCGCAGATTCTGTTTAAAAGCGCGGAAGACCTTGATAAAAAAAGCTATCTGGTCTATCTATCGCCGCTTCTCGCGATCCTCTGCGCGGTGTTCGCGGTATTCGGAGCGAAAAACAGGATATTTGTCGTCCTTATGTTGATCATAAGCGGGATCCTGTCCATCGGCGGACTGTATAGTTTATCCACAATGACCACCACGGTAAGCCCGGGCGTAAAAATAATCATACAAAAAGGGCTCTGGTTCACGGTTTACGCGTATTTGGCCATATTTCTGGCAGGAATAGCCTGGCTCGCCACCGAAAGAAAGATATAAAATAGGGACAGCGACCATTTTTTTGTGAAAAAACGCTGAAAAACGGTCGCTGTCCCTATTTATGGCGCTTGTCTACCAGTCTGAGGAGCTTTCGTTTATCGGAGCGGAGGCTGTGGGGAGCATGATAGGCGAATTCTATTTCAAAAATGCCAAGACTGTAATTCTTCCACAGGTCCGGATAACGGGACTGCATGTTGAAAAAAACCTTTTTCTGGATCTCCTCCTTTGAACACCCTTCTTGCGGTTCCAGATTGACCACCATTATCTCTTTTATATCGCGGAGCTTGAAAATTATCTGCCAGTCGCTTAATATCCCTTCGACGTCTTTCAATATCTCCTCGAACATGAGCGGGTAAAGGTTGCCTCCCGAGGCCACGACCAGCTCATCGGCCCTGCCGCGTATCTTTGCCAGTTTCCGGTAAGGCAGGCCGCAAGTACATTTTTCTTCAATGATCTTGCTGATATCCCTGTTCCTGTACCTTATGAGCGGCATGGTCATGCGGCCAAGCGTCGTGAATATCACTTCACCGTATCCGTCTTCGCCGGCGTCAGTTACTTCCACCAGGAAGTTTGTTTCGTCTATATGATACCCGTTGCACACCGAAAACGGCTCGAACGCAATAGTGCCCGCGGATTCCACTGACCCGTACACCATCCTGACCTGGGCCCCCTGCCACACACTTTCCATCCACGGCCTGGCAGCGTCAGGCATCGCCTCAGCCGATCCGATTATCATCTTTAACGGATATGACCCTTTCTTTTCAGCTATCTCGGTAAGCTTAATAAGCCAGGTTGGCTCGCCCATGATTATATTAAAATTATATACCGGTATCCTTTTATAGACCTCTATCGGTTCGACCTTCCCTGCCGCCATTCCGAACAGACCCGCTTCCTCCAGTCCCTTCTGGGTGATCATTCCCGGTATCCACATAGAGAAATCAAAGGCGTTCACCAGGCGGTCGTCCGCTTTCACGCCTCCTAAGAACAGGCCCGCGGCATTGTACTTCCCTATGTTGTACAGCTCATCCTGCCTCATGTACACCCTTTTATTCCTGCCGGTGGTCCCGGAAGATTCGAAGACTATCTGCGGTTTTCTGCACAGGAATTCTTCGGCGTGGTCTACAATGTCCTGCGGGATGGTGTAAAAATCCCCGAGGTCGGACGGGTTCTTGACCTTACGGGGATCTATTTTGTACTCGTCGAATTTTCTTCTGTAAAATGAGGAATTCTTGTAAACATACCTGACAATGTACTGAAAAGACGCGTGTTTCTTCCAGTCTATAACCGGACGCGGCACCTTCCACAGCATCCGGCCCAGGATTTTCGGCGGTATCATTAAAATGATCTTATCCACAAATTTTATGGACATACTCTCTACACCTTACACCTTTTTCAAGGCTTTCTTTAACGCCTCTTCGAACAGGTCCACTGCAAGGTCTATTTCCTTCCTGGTGATGTAAAAACAGGGCGCTAACGTGAAAACGTTCTTGTAATATCCTCCCACATCCAGGACAAGGCCCCGCTTCTTGCCGCCCGCTGTCAGCTTGCCGCTCAGGCCGATCTCTTCTATCTCGTTCGTCAGCTTCTTATCCGGGGTAAATCCGTCCTTCTGGCACATCTCAATTCTTATAGCGAGTCCGAGGCCGTCAACATCGCCTATCTGTGGATACTTTTTCTTCAGAGCTTTCAGCCTCGAGAGAAAATATTTTCCTTTTTTGTTGACCTCCGCGGCGAAATCAGATTCATCTATCAGCTTCATGACCTCCAGACCCAATGCCGTGCCTAAAGGGTTGGACGCAAACGTGCAATGGGTGGACCCCGGCGGGAAAACCTCCGGCGTTATGAGCTTTTCTCTAGCCCAGAGACCGGATAACGGATTCATGCCGTTGGTCATGGATTTGCCGAACACGATAATGTCCGGCGTTATACCGAAATGCTCTATGGCCCAAAACTTGCCTGTCCTGTAAAATCCCATTTGCACCTCGTCATCTACCATGAGTATATTGTATCTGTCCAGAATTTTCTTGAGCCCGGAAAAATAATCCTTTGGAGGGATCACATAGCCGCCCGTCCCCTGGATGGCTTCGATGATAAAAGCCGAAAATTCGCAGTTCCTTGTCTTGTTGTTCACGACGGCGTAATATTCTGTTTCAAAAAGCTTTTCGAACTGCTTCAGACAATAAAGGCCGCACGATTCCTTTTTCTTTTCATAAGGGCACCTGAAACAGTACGGATAAGGGATGAACATGGCCCTGTCGCCGAAGTGGCCGTAGCGTTCCCTGTACCGGAAACTCGACGTTATCGCTGACGCGGCCAGGGTCCTGCCATGGTATCCCCCCATGAACGCGAACATCAGCGTCCTGCCTGTATGGTTCCTCACCAGCTTCAAAGAGTCTTCTATCGCTGCCGAACCGCCTACATTGAACTGTATCCTCCCCTTTTCTTCAAAGGTCCTGTTGATCCTCTGTGCGAGGTTCGTCGCGAGCTTTATCTTCTCTTCGTGAAGATACTGGCAAGCAAGCTGTGGAAGCCGGTCGATCTGGTTTCTTAAGGCGCTGCTTATCCGCTCGTTCCTGTAGCCGAAATTCACCGCGGAGTAAAGCATCTGCAGGTCCAGATACTCCACTCCCTTGTTATCGTACAGGTAACTGCCCTCGGCTTTTTCGAAAATATTCGGCTTCTTCACGTAATGGACCGTGTCGCCCCAGGAACAGTATTTTGACTCCAGTTTCAGCAATTTTTTTCCAGTCGATTTTTTCGCGATCCTGGTCTTAGTGTTTGTTCTTTGTTTATTGTTCATGACAGGCTCCCTTGAAAGTGTTCATACACGTCTTTTAACCCGTTTATCGGAATATGTTCTATTCCTTTCTCTTTGAGATAATCTTTCAGGACCCCTTTGGCATATACAATATCCGCGTATTCGGACGCGCAGATATCTGACAACCCATCGCCTATATAGACCGTCACAGCGCCGGGATTATTGAGTCTTTTTATGCTGATCTTTTTGCAGTGAGCGCACCTGCCGCAGCGCCCTTCGTCATTATAAGGAAAGCTTGGCATCAGTCTGCCTTCTGATAACTCAATCTGATTGCAGTATACATCTATACCATGAATATTATTGTGTTTGAGGACATAGTTCAATATGTAGTCAAAATTATCGCTCAGGATTATTATTTTTTTCCCCTTCGAGTCCAGGAAATTCCTCAACTTCTTGAAATACGGATCCAATTTAATGGTGTCCAGGTACTTATCCAGCTCCTCCTTTGTTGTCCTGATACCTTTTATCTGGCCTTCCAGACATTCCCTTGAGCCGATCTCTCCCTTTTCCCACTTTTCCTCAAACTCAAGCCAGTCATAATTACTGGAAAACCGGGTAAGCATATCGTCCAGAACGTCCCATGCCGTGATAGTATTGTCAAAATCAAAGAATACCAGGTGTTTATCGCTGTTCTTCAGCTCTTTCGCCATTTTCCCACCTTTTGTGCGCTATATGTCACTTGGGTTATGCAATATAATAAGTATACACTTAGAAATGGTTGATGTGCAAATATGTTAGCGTAAAAATATTCAGATATAAATAGGGACAGCGACCATTTTTCATAAGGTAAAAAATATACAAAAAATGGTCGCTGTCCCTATTAATTCGCCGCTTACGCGGAGATAAGGGTGGCCGAGACCTTGTCGTAGTCCGGCATTTCGTATCTTTCGATAGGTTTGTAAGATAAGATGATCTTTACGAGGCTGACAATATCTTTATTCTGTATCAGGGATTCCATATAGTCCGCTATTAAGGCGGGTTTATTCTCAACATCCCCAAATAAAGAGTCAATGAAGAATCCAAGCAGTCTGTATAATTTTGAATCTTTCGGCGTATCTTTGTCTATTTTTCTCGCCAGGAGCATCATTGAATATATATTCCTGCGGTAGTCTGCCCTGTTCTCGTCTTCCTTCAATCCTTCTACGTCTATAATCATGAACCTGACACCTGTTTCCATAAGCTTCTGCAACTCGGGCTGATATCTCTCGTCCGCGAATTTCATTGGGAGCTGGACTATCACGTGGTCCGCGGCAAAACTTTTCTGAGATATTACACCAAGTACACTGTCAACAATGTTATCCGCCCGGTCGGTCCTGATTCTTTCCAGATTGAACCTGCTGCCATATGCGCGCCTGTCGCTCTCATATTCATCTTTATCTTTATAGAAATCATAGGAAGTGAATAACGTGTAATCCTGCACCGGAGGAGCGACTTCGATCCCGACTTCCCGGGCAAAAGTCGCCATTCGACCTAGTTCTTCTTGTATTTCAAGCTGCTCAGATGCCTGCCACCGTTGATTCAGTACGGTCGCGTATCTGGCATCCACCGCGCGTTTAATATCAATATTCCCGTTTATCGTTCTTTCCACAGATGATAAATCATGTGTCCCGAACAATTGTCTTAACTTATCCCTGACCGTCTCTTCCATATACTTCGTCCCACTACCCTGCCCGATGCCTTTAATAAATTCCAATAGCCCCAGGTCATCGACAGTCTCAATTGCCTCGATGATCCGCTGTGTTTCCTTGCTCACCGGCAGCCTCTCGCCCGTGCCCTGCTGGGCTGAGATCCCGCCGCGGCGTCTTATAGCAGCCATTATTATAGCCCTGCTCGTCTTAAGCAGTCTGCTTTCCATGCTTCGGGGGGCGAATTTTTTAATCTCCTTATCAATTGCCACCAGTGCTTCCTGACCATATTTGGCAAGTTCCTGGCGAGCAGCTTCCCGTTTCCTTGAATGAGAAGAAGAAGACTCTTGTCCGGCATAGGATGCTTTTACAAGTTCCTGAATTTCTGCCTCTCTGGCTTCCCTTTCTTTTCTTTTCGCTTCGGCTTCTTCAGCTTTGGGTTCGGCTGGAGCTTCCTCCCGACTATACATATATTCCTTGTCATGCCAGGGTGTTCCAGGCCCGAAGAAGCCATTGAAATATTCAACCACCCTGTCCGTCACATTATCAACCTCTCCGCCGGACCACATCTCAAAATGCGGATTAAGTTCATAATATTTCCTGACCAGATCTCTTATATCATCACTTTGCATATTTCCGTTCCCATCCACATACCCCGCAGGGCTGAAGCTCAAAAGTCGATAAAACAGATATGCGGCTTTATTGGAAACATAATCAACATTCCCCGGTCCGCCGATACACATGTCAGCAAGGGTCTCGGCAACAATTGAAGCAAATTCCGTATCGCTCTGTCCTTCCTCCTGCTCCAGTAACAGTTCATCGGCAATACTGTCCCGCGCCTCTTTATCAGTAAACAAAGCATGAAGATCTATACCGGAATATCCTTCAAACCCGTGCCCTATCTCGTGCGATACGGCTCCTTCTATCAAAGCGTCTAATATATTTTGCTGTAACTGGACATGCCAATCTTCGCTCATCAAACCGACAAGGTGACTAACACCATGTAAAAATGAATCATAAACACCTATAATCCTTTCATTACCCTTGATAGTAACAACCAGAGTATCGCCCGGCTTTCCGCCGGGAACCACACCGATCTTCGCGGTCTTGATGGCTTCCTCTTTATGTCTATCTTCAATTTCCGCGGATATCCTTTCTATTGTCTTGACTACCTTATCGTATGTATTCCATGATTCCTCTTTATTTTTAGCGCCTTTGAACACTTGATCAAAATCTTCCATCGCCTGGATATCCCGGCTTGCTTTCCCCGGTGTTGCTATCTCTTCTATGTTGGCCCCGCTGAACTCTCCGGCTGCGTAATCGCGTATTTCAAGATTCCTGTCCAGATTTATTATCCCTCCATTTTGCTGTATCTGCTTTACCAGCGCTGAAAGGAGCTTCTCTGCAGGAGTCATCTCTATTCTAAATTCTCCCTCTTGATCTGGGTCTGCGGAAGACATACGATCCTTGTAACGCTGCTGTTCTTCTTGTGATTCAGCCACTTCTGCCAGTTTGTCAAGACCATTACGGGCTACATACCCTCCATTCTTAGCCTCAGCCCAGCATCGCAGACCCCAAATCACGCCCATTTCATGAAGTATACGTTTCTCAAATTTGGGCATGAAGGACGTAGCTGAAACTTTATATAACGGCATGCCGTCACTCCTCCCATCTTCGTCAGCCAAATCCTGACCGTAACTTTCTATCCCCTCTTTGGCACTTTGAAACTGTGCCCATTCTTTGTCGGTAAGCGTTATATAAACCGCGTTGTTGCTTGCATGGGAAAATACTTTGATCTTCTGCGGATCACCCATCGGGTCCGGTATGTGGATCTCGGGCAGTTTATCTTCGTTTTCATGTATAAACACAATATTTTTTTTCTTTATCGCTTTTACCGTACTCTTTCGTATGGCTTCAATAATAGTTCCATTGTTTTTAAAGCCTATGCGTCTTAAACGTTCCTCAAATGATTCCATCAAGGCTGTAACCATATTGCCACTGCAGGTGAAGCTGTCTCCACTTTGTATTTTCTTGGCAAGAAACGCATCGATCTCTTTCTCATGTTCTATATATCTGTCAATTGCAATAGCATCCTCCGGTTGCTGTTGCTCTCTCTCAGGCACTATGCCCGTAAATTCAAGGGCTTCTTCAAGTTTTTCCCATTCGCTTTTTGTATAAACTTCGATCGGGAATCCTTTATCCTCATCCTTTTCAGGCGAAAAAACAGCATAGTAAGTCCTTCTATCGCCATCTTCTTTTATCCTGCACATGATCGCTAAGCGCCCTTCTGGAAGAGACTTCATCTCGCTGAAGAAAAAATGCATGTCAGCGGGGCTGAACACGGTGTTCTCCGGAACCGTCAGGTCCTCGATCACTTTTGCGGCAAGATCCACACCTATCAGATTCGCCTCAAGCGCGAGCTTGATCCTTCCTATGTCTTTGTGTTCAATTCCGGCCAGCTTATTGATGATCGAAGCAGTGGCAAGGTTGAATGTATCTGTCCTGTTGTGCGACTGGCTTGTGGTAAAATCATAGGTTGTAGTATTGAGTAGAAAACAAAGTAAAATAACTATTGATGTAATGCGATGTATCCTGTGCATTTTTTCTCCTTTTTTATATGTTAACAGCCAAATTTTATCTTATT
>Ga0163203_1000136_pt1 | contig 18950 bp, 20 predicted proteins | sample PL_2010_330m_FD_113534 | JGI IMG/M metagenome (GOLD analysis project Ga0163203, IMG submission 113534) | Freshwater microbial communities from Powell Lake, British Columbia, Canada to study Microbial Dark Matter (Phase II) - PL_2010_330m | ecosystem: Environmental > Aquatic > Freshwater > Lake ... | reverse complement strand
GTGTATGGTGCGCTGCTTGCGTTATTCCCGAAAGAGTGAAGGATCTAAAGACTGCTCGTTTGTCGGTCACTTAGTTCTCCTGTGTTCATGTCGTATTTTGGATATCCGAATTGGTGATATCACAGTATGCGAACTTGTGGATGTGACTGATAGCGCCCATCGGATTGCCTTTTGTTTGCTTACACTATTATACGTTTTCCGACTACAAATGCTCAGTCGGATTCCTCTTTCTTTGGCTGTGGACGCATCCAAAAGGAACCCGTACTTACTTCGCCTCTTTCCAGACACATTGTGGAGACTATCTGGCGGCCTCGGAAGTTGTCTCTCCGGCGCATGACCACGGGATTGATGCGCATGAGCTGCAAGTGCTTCTCCATAGCAGTCTGATTCAATCCAAAGCACGCGGTGACGTGTCCCAGCTTCCGCTTGTCCTCAGTAATGTGTCCCATCTTAATAGTGTCGGATTCGTAGCTTTCCCTGTTCCCCTGCGTGGCTGTGATGAGCAGAGCGTGCCATGTCTGAGACATTCGGCGCATTGCTTTCCAGCGTTCGTTTTGACTATCCCGTTCCTCGCGGCACCCTTCCTCTTTTGCCAGGATGTCCGCATAGTCTATTCCAATTACGTCTGGCACAAACCCTTCCCTCTCCTTCCAACGTAGGAGCAGCTCATTCAGGTCTTCCACATTCACAGACGTATTTGGATGCACGGAGATCCTAAACTGCCGATTGCCCATTCGCTTCCGCAGTCGGTCAAGTGCTTTGTCCATGCGCGTCCAGTTGAGTTCTGTATCGTTCATTACCTTTTCATAAAACACAGCTGGAATCCAGATTTCCTCTGGGGTGCGCTTCAACCCGCGATCATCACAGGCCGTACACACCTTGTAGCCTTTTGGACACACGTCTCCACTAGGGTCTGGCGGTTGCGATTCATCCGAATACAGTTGCACCCTGCACTTCCGCAATGGACTACGGCACGTACCTAGTTGGTTGCGCTTGCAGTCCATGTGAGGCACTACATACGTAGGTTCCATCAGTTGCCACGGGAGCCCTGCACAACGGGAACCTATGCGCTCCCATACGTCGTCCTCGGATAGATCTCCGACTTCAAAGTACACCACGTTGTTCCGCGCTTGACAAGCCCGCAACATGTTGTCCATGATCCACCAAGTCTTGCCTCGTTTCTCCGGACCAAGATAACTGACAAAGCCACCGCGTACCATGTGCTGATCCAGTGCTTCGCCAAGTGCGCCAGGAAGGTGGAACAGCGGCGTTGGTGGCTTTTCAAACAGACGCATACCTCTGCGCCTGTCCACCAGTGGCTGAAAGTAGGACTCCTCAGCCCTGACCACTGTCTGGTGCTGGCGGAGCAGCATCTCTGCTTCCTCCGGCCCTGCTTCCTCGAGGGCGTCCCGCAACTCGGAACTAAGTTCCTTTAGGTCTTGGGAACGGAACCAATCCTCTGCTTCGTCTAGCAAGTACTCAACATTTAGGCCGCCCGCGTCTTCCGTAGTACGGTCGTACTCGTCGGAAAGGTAGGCCAGCAGCCTGCGCAGGAGTTCGATCTCGTGCTCGTCCACAACCTCTTGTTTGCGTACCGCTCGCTCAAACCGTTGTTCAATGTGCTTGCCAGGAGCCTTTCCGTATCGTTTGAAGTAGTCTAAGCACCACCCCGCTACGGTGCGTGTGTGATTGGTGGTCAACAGCTTGGGCGCATACATGTCCTGCACTTCCCGAAGGAACGGAGTGGACACGACCATAGCTGTGACTATCTGCCGCTCGAGATTGCTGTCGAGCTTCGTGTGTTTGACTGTTGCCACGATTACTCCTCAAAATCTACATCATCTGCTGCATCTGGAATGTCATCGACTTCGTACTCCACGTCGATAGTGTCCGACAGTAATCCCATAGGCTCTCCATCTTGTTCTGGCGCTAGCTGTTCCAACGCTCCCATGAGCGCACGCTTCTGTTCGTCGTTGAGGTCTCCGATAGCATTCAAGTCGAGCACAAAGTTCATCTGTGTCGCCTTGAGTGTCTTGTGGATAAACATTTCCTTCGGAGGTTCCAAGCCGAGGAGGTTGATGCGCGCTTTCTCTACTTCCAACGCAGTCCGCAGATTGTCGTTTTGCATCGCCTTGCGGAACATCTTCTCCATGCGTGCCATGCTCACAGCAAACTGCTGCTCAGACGTTTGCGTTGCCCTACGTTGCATTTCCTGGCGGGCAGTGGTGATGTATCCCTTAGCAGCCGGAATAGCTACTCCATACTCACGCGACAACATGTCCGCAACTTTGCGCTGAGCAAACCCGTCCACAATTAGGTCAGCCGCACGATGGACGCGCTCCCATATCACATCAGGGAGCATGGGTATCTTGGAAGTGGCTTTCGCCATTGCCGTATTGTGTTTTCGTTTCTCTCTGGTACTTAGTCGTGCCATTAGAATCCCAGTTCTTTCATGAGGTCTTGTGCTTCCTCTGCGGGAATGTCGCCGGGGTCAGGATACTCTAGGAGTTCCAGGCACTCAGCGTCTACTCCCAACATACTTAGGGCTTCGCAATAACCGCGAGCAATGGTCTGTGCTTTCTCTTCGGAGTCGAAGAGGAAGTAAACTTTTCGAAGAGTGGATAGTAGCAGCACCTGTGCCGGAAGTAATTGTGAGCCGAATCCGTGCACAGCACCAGGTCCGAGTTTCCATACGTCCACGGGTCCCTCTACCACTACAACGCGGTCGAGCTCTTTCGCATAGTCCCATCCGTAGAGACAGTGCTTGTGGAACCGGCCTTCTTCGTCTGACGGACACGTCCAGTATCGCGGTGCAGCATCGGGCCAATGTGTTCTTGCTTGGAACGATACCCACTCCCTGTCTTGGATCAGCGGGATGCAGATCCGGTTGCACAGTACGGGAACGCTCGGTGTGGGTCCAAACGATTGTACGTCCCACAGCAAAATCAACTCCTCTGTGCACAGGTCTCTCTTACGTAGATACGTATGATGTGCCTTAGTCAGCGGGTGCAGGTCTTTGACAGGAGCTAGCGTCCCTGCTGTGTCATGCTTTTCGGCGGCTACCTGCCTTCCAGTACCGTGGAGAGGATACCTGGCTAGTAAGTCCCGCAGTGTAAACGCATCGCACGATAACACCCGCTTTAGAGTATCAAATGTCTTGTGAGGTCCACAATACCAACAGTAGAAGCACTGGAAGCCGTTATTCCAGCCCAAGTACTCCCTGTTGCAATGTGGACATCGCAGTGTAACCCAGCCTCTGCTGTTCCTAGGCTTGGAAATCAGATGTCGCTGCTGCAACAGCCTTTCCAGATCCAGTCCGTCGTTTCTTGGCATGGTCGAGGTACTTCCTTACTATCTTGGAGAGTTCAGGACACATCGTCGTGCCTTTGCGTTCACAGTGGTGGCGGAACTCCATCCTCAGTGCAGGGTCGAATCCCCAAACCACAAGGGCGGGTTGTCCACTCCGACTGTTCTTTCGTCCCTCGGGGTCTTTTTTCTCGGTCATCTGCGTCTCCTTCTCCGTCTGTTTTTCGGTGTTATTGCTCTGTGGATCTCTACAAATGCGGCTTCGATGTCTCGGTACTTCATTCCTTCCTTTAGCAGTGCTGTCTGAATTGCCCGACGCGCTTTGACACGGCCGGCCGGTAACTTGTTTTGGTCATCCAAGTCCAACGCAGTGTACACCACGTGCATTGCGTCCCACTCCAATCGGAGACAAAGCATCGTCAGCCACTTCCGATTAGCGAACGGGTCGGGCGCGGCTACCCGCGGCAACACGTCCGTATACAGGATGCGCCGGGGTCTCCGACGTAGGTCCAGGATTGCATTGTTCACAACCCTGTGCGCGAATGTGGTAAACGCTCCTCTGTCCGAAGAGTACTGCTCTGCCTTTGTGAACAGTACATCCCGCGCCAGACTGTACAGGTCATCAAATCTGATTCCGGTGCTCTCACTGTGCGCCCACACAATCTTACGAACAAGACCATCGACCGCTTGAACCCTTTCCGCTTGCTCACATGTAATTGCCATTTTCTAGATCCTTCAAAAGACTGGACAACATACCCTTCTCGGTGCTTGACGCTCCATCTAGCACCTGTCCAACAACACGACTCTTTGAATTCAGCGTTTCGACAATGCGCTCCTCTATTGTTCCAGACACTGCTAAGTAGAACACGTTCACACAATCCTTTTGTCCAATACGATGTACCCTGTCCTCCGCTTGTGTTATGTCTGACGGGTTCCACGGGAACTCCATAAACGCTACAGCACTCGCAGCAGTAAGTGTGATCCCTACTCCTGCTGCTTGAATGTTTCCAATAAACAACTTGGTCTTTGGATCCTTCTGGAACTGCTGCACTAGTGTATCCCGCGTCTTAGACGGAACGCCACCGTACACTGTGACGCACTCCTTCTTGAACTTGGCAGAGAGCGCATCGACTATGGAACGGTGTGTTGCGAATAGTACCAGCTTTCCCTCATTGTCCAAAAAGTCGCGCACCCAATCAATAACTTCCGGTAACTTGCCTTCCGCTACTGCTTGTTTCAAATACTCCATCTTGGCAAGGCCAGGAACCGTTTGCGCGTCTCCTTTAGCGTCTCGGACTATTCCCGTTGCTATCTCTCGGTACTTCTTCCATGCCGATGCGGACATCGTTAACGGAACGAACGTGCGCACCTTATCCGGCAGTTCCGGGAGCACTTCCTTCTTGGTGCGTCTGATCATAACTGACTGCTTCAACAGCGCAAAGAGTTCGTCTGTGCGTTCCGCGCCTTTGAAATCCCATTGTCCGGAGAATCGGTTCCGCTTAGGGCGACAGTAGCGCATACCAAAACGCAAGCGGGATGGGAACAGTTCCTTATCCACCATGCTTATGGCTGTATGAATCTCTATTGGTCTACTTTTCAAAGGTGTTCCACTAATCGCAATCGTGCGTGGAATGGAACGCGCTATTGCAACCGCCGCCTTTGTCCGTTGTGTTTTTGGATTGGACAAGTAGTGCGCTTCGTCAAAGACCACTAATTGGAAGCGCGCTTCCTTAAGCACGTTTTTCCATGCTGCAAGGATGTCGTAGTTAATGATTACAATTCCCAGCTGGCGAAGCGCCCTAGCCGGATAGTTGACCTTCCGGCCGGACAGCACTTGTGATGGTCTCTCTGTCCAATCATTAGCTTCCCGTTGCCAGTTGTACTTGAGCGTGGCCGGACAGACCACAAGCACTTGTTCCAATTCGGGATGCAGTTCCATGTATGCCAGTGCTTGGATAGTCTTGCCCAGTCCCATTTCGTCAGCAAGTATGGCGCGTCCGTGCCAGTGTTCAATTTGTAGCACCCCCACACGCTGAAACGGACGTAAGTCATCTGCTCGTGCGTAGCGGGACAGTATGTCCGTTGTCGGCTTGTTTATCAGCTTTACTACGTCTGGAGCAATTTCAAAACCCGCCAGACGTAACGTGTTCAAGTTCTTCGGACTGTTTGCTATTAGCCAACAATGGAGCTTGGATCTCCAGTCTCTGTCGGAAGCTGAAAACGTACTGTACATCCACTTGCGCCAAGTCTCAGACGTAGCGCCAAATACGGAAAGGCAGTTGCTTTCTGGAAACACTTCCACACGGAGCTTGTTATTGTCAGTGCCGAACATTACTTCCGCAAAGGTTTCGGGAAGGTTGTCCTTGTACTTCCGCAGCATCCGAATAGCGCCGGACAGCTCATGTGCTTTGAGTGTGGTGGCACGCAGTAGCAGGCTGGCAAATGCTATGTCCTGCGTTTGGAACAAGGAACGCTCTTTGAGGTAGCGTATTCCTTCTTTGACGCGCTCTGTGTTTGATATGCCTGTTGTGCTCATGTGCTCCCCAAAGGCTGCTGCTTTATCATTATACTAGTATAACAACACAAACACGCAACACAAGCACGGTCAGCATAGATATTTTGCAGATAGTTCCGTAGATGTAAAAGTGTAGGAAAACGTATAATACTATGAGACGCACAAGTACACTCTATGAGGAAGCATTATGACCGACAAACATACCGAGTTATGCAAAGCCCTAAAGCAACACCACGAAAACTCCTACACCCTTAGTTATGATCCAAACATCACGAAAGCGTTGAACGGGAACATTGTTGCGGCAATGGCTTTTCAAATAGCTTGTGTGTCTTGGGTGAGCAACAAAGGCAAACCGTTCGCTATGTCCACACGCGAATGGACGGACATGTTGGGCTGCTCCGTTCAGTCCATTAAGGAAGCGCTCAAGCTCATAAGCTGTAGCGCAACCGAATCCAACTCGACTCGCTCAACTCGGCCATTTACTTTGGTCTTGTGGAAGAACCAAAAGAAAATAAACAAGCAAACAGGAGTGTTGTACAGCGTCCGGTTATACAACTTGCATTTTAGCAATGTTATAGCGTTTATACGTTCGCTTTCCCTCGCGCATTATGCGCCCGGGCATTACGCCCCTGGGATCACGCCCGGGCACATACACGCTCGCGCAATAAGACAAAATTGTATCTCTTTTCCCTTCCCCCTTCCGGGGAAAGAAAAAAAAGACACAACAAAAGAGCCACAGGGGCGACTAACAAATTTAGGAGAGCCTAACAATTATATAACTATGCCAGTTTCTCCCGTTTATACAGCGAAGACTGGATTTGGATTAGCAAAGAAAGAAGAAGAAAAGGAAGCCCAAAAGATCGAATGGGTATTTAACCGTTACAACACTGTGGCACTGAAACACAAACTTCCCGTAATACGAAAAATCACCGACACACGTAAAAGGAAATTGAAAGCACGTATCCAAGACTTTCCCGCTCCTGCTATATGGGATGAGTTATTTTCCGCATTAGCAAAGAGTGCTCCGTATCTGAAATCGGAAGCATGGTTCAATTTTGACTTTGTGATCAAAAGCACCGAAAACTTTGAAAAGGTACTAAACCAATGGATGCGCTGGAAAAAGAAATCGCCAAAGGGAACTGCACCGGAAGAGCCGTCGTACCTGTCGAATATGAGACTTCCTGCCCGGTCCACATAAGTCTCTCCGAATTCGACAAAGCAGATCTCTACTGTGTCCTCGCGTTCGGTCTGATGCTGCACCACTGGACTACAACTCACCCCAACTTGAAACTGTCCTTGTGGACAGTATGTTTGCCGTTGGCTATCAAACCCCTAATGCTCCTACTTTGCTGGATAGTGGTCAAGTGTCATGACAACCCCACGCCTCCGTAACTTTGAACGCTGCTGCTGGTGCTGCTTCTCGCTTCTGCTCCCTGCTGACATTTGGGAAGACCCTAAGTGTTTGCGCACAGGGCGCAGGATCGATTTTGACGCCATTCATACAGGGTACTGCCCGCTTTTTAAGTACTCACCCAAAAAGACGCACACACATATAGACGAAGTTGAGGGTGTTTATAAAATCCCGCATAGTGTCACAGCACGTCAGGCGGAATTTATTTTTAGGAAAATGAAGGAACGGACACGGAAAAGTTCGTCTCGTACGTATAATAGTGTACAAGCGGACAGCGGAGGCAGCAAACCCCGATCCGCAACAGTATCCGAAAAGGCACAACGCCTAGCAAAGAGCAACGCGAAAAGAGGAGACTCGGACAATGGCAGCAAAACTGAAACGCTACCCCGCACCGGAGAAGTTCACAAAGGAACTCCTGGACGAACTCCAAGTGGAGTACACGGAACTGAAGGAGCTGGCCGACGAGCAGACAGCGAACCAGACGAAGCGGTTCAACGCGCTGAAGACACTGGGACCGAAAGCGGCCAAGTTCCTGAAAGAGCAGATCGCAGCAGCAGCAGAGCCGGAAGCTGGTGAGGACGAGGACGACAAAGAAGAGGAACCCGCTCCTCCCGTCAAGGCAAAGAGGAAAGCAAAAGCTGCTCCCGCCGCAGACGCACCGGAACCCCCACCCGCATTCGCATCCATCGAAGAGCAGCGCGAGCTGTTTGAGGAAATGGTGAATGTGATGGCGCTCGACTGTAAAGCCGAGGACGTTGCCGACGACGACCTGGAGGACAAGATCAAAACCGAGTGCGCTCCCGACGAAGACGACGAGGGCGGCCTCATGCCGGAAGACTTCCTCGGCGGTGGAGACGGTGACACGTTCTCCGAGAAGGCTACGATCCTGTTTGTCCGCATGGGGATTGCGCTTCCCGAAGGTGTCAAGGATCCCACTGCCAAGGCGAAGAAGGAAAAGGCAAAAGCCAAGGCGAAGGCCAGGGGCACCAGTGGCGGCACCCGCGACGGCAGCAAGCACCAGCTTGCCGAGACGCTGCTCTCCTCGGGCGCGGAAGACGCCGAGTGGATTACGAAGTTCACCGCGCTCTACCCGAACGAAGAGGAAGCGTTCATTGCGAAGCGCGTAAAGAGCTATCAGAGCTGGGCACGCCGTAACGCCAAAGCGTAATCGAAACTGACGGCGAGTACACAACGGGGGCCTTACTAGAATACACAGTGGTAGGGCCCCCGTTTCTTATCCAGGAGACACAATTCAAATGCTTATTCGGAAGTTATACACACTTGAGCTGTCGCACCAACTGCTGAGTGCACATAGCAAGGACTGCTCGGATACAATTCACGGGCACAGCTATACGGTCGAGGTGTTCCTGTACAACAACAAACTAAACCGCAACGGAATGGTCAAAGACTTCGGTGCGCTTTCCGAAGTAAAAAAGTGGTTGATGGGATTCGACCATGCTTTGGTCATGGGGCACCCTGGAGGCCTCGAAGACTCCTCCAAGCAGGCAGCTTATGCCAAGTACTTGAACGAATTGAAAAAGCACAATAAGAAGTTTCGGATCATGCCGGCCGGTTCACCCAATCCCACAGCGGAGTGTATGTGCGTCTGGTGGCTTGACCAGCTACATGCCGTAGAGCCACTTGTCTGTGGCATACGTATCCACGAGACTGCTACAGGGTACGCAGAGCTCGGCGTAACTCACGATATTCCCGCTTGCTCGTAACGTATAATAGTGCAACAGCAAAGGAGCGCACACGTTGAAAACTTATCCAGTTAATGAAGTCTTTGAATCCATACAGGGCGAGGGGTTCCACGCAGGACGGCCTGCTATCTTCGTACGCTTTTCCGGCTGCAATCTCTCCTGTGACTTCTGTGACACAGACCACACTTTCTCGGAGGACAAAAGCCCCGTCGAGCTTCGGGACATGGTGCGGCACCGAGACAGCTCCGTGTGGGCGTTCCCCAAGTTGGTAGTGTTTACAGGCGGAGAGCCGCTACTGCACCTGGACTGGGAAATTGTGGAACTGCTGGCACAGGACGGCTACCACATTGCAGTGGAGACGAACGGCACACTCCCGCCACTGGAAACAAACGTACACAGAGTTCCAATCTGGTACACGGTAAGTCCGAAGTTCCACTCCGGGTGCAAAGCTAACTTCGGAGCCTGCGTGACGTTTCCGTTGGACCGCTTTGACTTCCCCAACAGAGATATTTGGTTGTCAGAGGAACACGGGATCTTGATCAACGAGGTCAAGGTCGTGTTTACTGGCAAGCCAAAGAACATGGAAGAAGTATTCAGCTGGCAAGCCTTTGTCGGTTACTGCATGGAGAAGGGTTATAAAGTGCCGGGTTACTTGCAGCCTTGCTGGGTACCCGACGAACACGAACGCAAGCGGTACATGAACAAGGCACTCTCACACGCACAAGCGTACCCGTGCTGGAAGATCTCTGTCCAGCTGCACAAGTACTTAGGAGTTCGGTAATGACAGATCGTACAGACATGATCGCGCGGATTGCAATATCTGACAGCTTGCGCTATATCGGGGAGGATCCGGAACGGGAGGGATTGCGCGAAACTCCAGCGCGAGTAATCAAGAGTTGGGAGACACTTTACGGTGGCTACAAAGAGACTCCGGAAGAAGTTATCAAAACGTTCGACACCCCCGGCACCCAACACGGAATGGTCGTCCTCCGTGACATCGAGTTCTACTCTACCTGCGAACACCACATGCTACCTTTCTTCGGAAAGGCGCACATCGGATATCTCCCTGGCAGAGTTGTGCTCGGTATATCAAAACTTGCACGTCTGTTGGAAGTGTACACGCGGCGGTTGCAAATCCAGGAGAGGATTGGCGAGGAAGTCGTATCCGCCCTTATGGTACATCTCCCAGATTGCAAAGGAGCTGGATGCGTCCTCGAAGCCCAACATATGTGTATGACGGCACGCGGGGTGCAAAAGCAGCATTCGGTCATGGTTACATCCTGCCTCGCCGGGGTGTTCAAGACGGAAAACAAAACGCGGACAGAGTTCCTGTCTGTAGCAGGAGTACGGTAATGGAAGTCAATAAGCAGATTTGGGTTACTGGAGGGTTCGTAGCGTTCCACAAGTGGGAAGACGCCCCCGCCAATGTCAGCTACCTGCGCAACTACCACCGGCACATGTTCAAAGTGACGGCTTGGTTCTCCGTAATGGACAGCAACCGGGAACTGGAGTTCCACACTGTACAGGCAGAACTGAACAGTTACCTCCACACCGAGTGGGAAAAGGTTCACACTACCTACTCCTGCGAGCACATTGCCGACGCTATCGGAACACACTTCCTTGACATGGACTATACCTGCACAGGCGTACAGGTTTCAGAAGATGGAGAAAACGGTGCAATCGTCCAATACACAGTATGATGCGGTCATCTTCCACAGCAACGCGAACTTCATCGGCAACGGCCTGAGCTACACTCCGTACATCCTGTTTGCCGCTCTGCAGCACGAGTATGGGTACGGGAACGTGCTACTGACGAACAAGGTGCCGACCAAGACAGTGGACGTCCCAGAAAGCAGGTGCTACTACGTGTTTTATGGCGGGGAGTTGCAAGAGGGGGTCACTACATACCTTGTAGAGGTGGTGTTGCCTCCCATGGGGGTAAGCATACGAGTTTTTGGCTATCCTCCCTTGATCGAAGCAAAAGAGTGGCCGCTCTACACCCTCTCCCCTGAGTTGTTAGCCAAAGGCATGTCCTTCCTGCAGCAAGAGTACGTGTGTGCTCACGGGGAAGCATTGGAAGCACAATGCGACTGCGACGGGCACATCAAGGCGCTGGCGGACGACGAGAACGCGGTACTGTATCCGTTCTACACGTCTTTCGGATGTCCTGCCCCATGCACGTATTGTCCCGTACCTGTGTGGTGCAATCGCAAAGTGACCCACGTGCCGTTGGAGAACGTCAAGGCTAACGTGGAGTACTACTTCCGCAACAGCCTGACTGACCTGCACTTCATCGACGAGGACTTCCTGCTCAACTCTGAGAGAGCCTCGCAAGTCTCCGAGTTGTTTATGGCGCGCAAGAAACCGGACGGCACACCTGCGTTCAACATCATCCTCCAAGCATCTGTGCAGTCGGTGCTGCGCTTTGTCAAGGACTTCGGTGTAGCGCAACTGGAGGAGATGGGCGTCCGCGTTGTCGAGATCGGCCTGGAGTCTGTGTCGCTGAACGAATACATTGGAAAGTTCGGGATCCACAACTACGTAGAAGTGGACAAGATATTCCGAAACAATCCACACATTAGTACGTTCTTCTTAAACATGACATTCTTCCCCGGAGAGACACTCACCACACTAAACAAGCTGGGTGCGTTCCTGCGCGCGTACGGATCGGATCCTGAAACGCTGTGCTCCCGCGTAAAGACCAACGGTACTGAGGGCGGGTTGGGTCAGTTCTACGTTCCATACAAAGGAACGAAGATGGAAGCCGAAGCTGAGGAAAAAGGATCCCGCTATACGGACAACCCAATACGGCTGTTCCCCAGTTACATTCCGCACTCATTTATGAAAAGTGTAGTAACAGAAGTCAACCTGGAACCGTACGGCCTTCCGATTAACACGGAATGGTTTGAACACTACTCCCTAGAGTGCATGTTGCACATGAGAATTCTCGAACACTGCATGGAGTGTACAGGAATGACTGTGCGAAAAATGGCGTGCGAAATCTGTAACATCTTTGAAGTGCCCAAGCTGCACTGCTTGATGTTCATTGCGATCTGTGCACGGTTGCACATCATTAAGGGAGAGGACTGATGCTCTACAACATACCCATAGAGCCGTTGGAGGAACGCTACTCCGTACAGTGGGCCAAGTGGTTCCAAGAACACTTTGACAGTGCGGACGTTCCGCACACACACATTACGGGGAATGCCACAAGCGGTGTGATTAAGGATGGCGCGTTCCTCGATGTAGTCGAAACCCACGTGTACAAAGCGTACACGATACTGAGCATGTTGGAACGTATACAGTCGGGGAAAGTACACGATGACGATGTGTTCTTCTTCCACGACATATGGGACCCGGGACTGACTACACTGGCGTATGTCCGAGACGGGCTAGGGCTGAACTTCAAGATTGCCGGGTGCTTGCACGCGGGCAGTTATGATTGCAACGACTTCCTGGCTCGGAAGGGGATGACCTCATGGGCTGCGTCTTGCGAATTCGCCTGGTTCCGAGAGATTGCGGACGCTATCTTTGTAGCCACCCCATATCACAAACGTCTGATATGCGGAACCAGGCAAGTAGATCCCAGTGGCGTACACGTAACAGGCTTCCCGATGTACCCGGACGACTTCGTTCCAAAGGATATTCATTGGGACATTGCTGGCGGGGTGGGAAGACCTCCCCGACTGGCATTCCCGCACAGACTGGATCCAGAAAAACACCCGGAACTGCTACACGAGTTGGCTGTTCGACTTCCGAATTGGAACATTATCGTCACCAAGAAGTTTTGCAACTCTAAGAAGAAGTACTATGAAACTCTCCAGGCGTGCGATGCTGCTGTGTCTTTTGCGGACCAGGAGACGTGGGGAATTGCTATGCAGGAAGCCTTGTTCTGCGGGGCTATTCCTTTTGTTCCAAACAGATTGTCCTACGTCGAAATGTACCCCGACGAATTACGTTACAAAGACATGGACGACTTGGTTAACAAATTGACAAGCTGGTGGGAATATCGGGGACCGATGGTGCGTGCTGCGTTCTCACTGGAGAAAGCAGGCAGGCAAGCCATTGGAAACATGATCACCATCATGCGCGCCAAAGGATGGAACGTATGACGTTTGAGCCACCTCCCCGGAAAGACTTCTCTCTGATGCTTGACAGCGGAGCACATGCTCTGTTCAACATGCACATCAGAGACCAAGCAATACCGGACTACGCCTTTCTACGCGGGGAGCACTTCCGCACGTACCTGCACAACTATGGTTCCTTTTGTGCACAGTACAAGGACAAGATAAATGTCCCGGTCAACTTGGATGTGATCTTTAACCCCCGCGAGACTTGGCACGTGCAGAAGCACTTGGAGAATCACTATGGGATACAGCCGTTGCCGGTTTACCATTTCGGAGAAGACATCAAGTGGTTACACCGCTATATGGACGAATACGAATACATCGGTATTGGCGGACTCGGACAGTACATCAGTCGCAGTGCTTATACCAAGTTTGCGGACAGAGTTTTCAAGATCCTCGAGGACGGCGGGAACAAATGGAAGACACACGGTTTTGCGATGACCAGCATTGATCTAGCGTACCGCTATCCGTGGTACTCGGTTGACAGCACTACGTGGTTGAAGCTAGCCATATACGGGCGCTGCTTAATCCCTCGCTTCAATCCGAACGGAGAGGCTATCCTCACCAAGTCGCCGCGGGTAGTGAGTTTCTCACTGCACAGGATGAACAAAGCGGACAGCTACTTCCGCATGTCGCCGTTGGAACAGGATCGAATGCAACGTCAAGCACACAGGTGGGGACACCACATCGACGAGGAGACGCCTCCGTCCCTTACTGCTTCTACTGCTGCGCGCAGTACGTTCAACATGATCTACCTTATACACGTCTCCAACCAAGACGGTGCTCCCCGATTCTACATGGCCGGAAACGGGCGCAAGTCTGAGGAGAGCGATACGTTCCATCGTATGGAGCACGACTGTGGTGTACTTGTTTCCTTCTGGGACGTGTGCCGCAGTGGTAACCCCGTACTGCGCTTGCGGAGGTTGTTGGACGACTCGTACGAAATCAAGTCCGACATTGAACTCGCTTTGTCAGACGGACAGACCAACAAGATCCTCAAAGCCAAGCGTAAGAGGAAACGAGGATTCAGTACACTAGGTGACACAGAATGACCATTACCGAAGTCAAAGCAGCGTTCGCTGGCACAACTACTCTAGTTGGACAGTGCAACTCGATTGTAAAACTGCGTGGTGTGTTCCGCGTCACCCCTCCAAAGGTCTGGAAAGACAAAGGTGACGATGCACTGTTCGACCACTACAAGGATGGCTATTTGTGCATCCTGCTGTGCAAGGACAAGACGGTGACGCACTTTTGCATGATCCCTATGAGTAGTATCCCTCGAGGGAAGTGGAGTTGGGAATACCAAAAGGAGAAGAAGACACGGCTCAACTTGTTTGTGAGCCAGGGCGCGTTTCAGAAAAGCCTGTGTCCGGTTAAAGGACGGCAGGGATTTATCGGTATGCCAGGACTGGCGAAGTGGATGAAGGACAAGACAAATGGCAAATGAACACGTGAATCGGAGTGAGTTCCTCGAGATCCTGAAAGCAGTGAGTCCGGGGTTGGCTCGGAAAGACCTCATTGCACAAGCGGAGTGCTTCATCTTTGCGAACGGCCGATGTGCGACCTACAACGACATTGTGGCTGTCTCGCATCCGCTACCCGAATCCTGCGCCGACCTGGCGGGCGCTGTCAAGGCTGAGGAACTGCTCAAGTTGATCTCCCGCATCCGCAACAAAACGGTCAAGCTGGAGACGGACGAAAAGAACTTGGTCATTCGGACTCCCAGCGCGCAAATGGGTGTGCGTGTGGAAAATGACATCGTGCTTCCGCTTGCGGCCATTGGCGCTCCTGACGAATGGCTTCCTATCCCGGAAGGCATGTTGAAGGCGATCTCGTTCTGTCGTTTCTCTGCCGGACAAGACCAAGCACGCCCGATCCTGACTTACGTACTGCTGCGCGAGAATGCGGCAATCAGTTCGGACGACTTGCGCATCACTGTGATGGAGTTCGACAAGCCCCTGTGTGATCGGGACATACTTATCCCGGCCGAGCACATCAAAGAGTTGATCAGCTACAAGCCGATCGAGTTCGGACGCGACGAAGGCTGGCTGCACTTCCGCAACGAGTCGGGCGTGACCTTCTCTCTGCGCACTGCTGAAGACGCGGAGTACATGGACCTGACTGACCACTTGGATGTGGAAGGCGTGTCACTGGAGCTTCCGACCAAAGAGTTGAAGGCGTCTGTGCAGTTGGCTATGGATGTTATCCCCGCCAAGGAACCGGACCCTGTCCTCAAAGTGACATGCAAGGACGGCAAGATGTTGGTCAAGGCGGACGGCCCGTACGCCTGGGTCAAGTGCCGCCACAAGATTGAAACGGACGAGGTCTTTCAGTTCCTCGTGCACCCGCAGTTGTTCTTGGACACACTTGACCTTGCGGACGAGGTCATTGTCGGAACGAGCTGCATCCGCATTGCGTCCAAGAAGGCACGGTTTGTCCACGTGGTGCTGCTGTGCGAAGGCGGAGACGAATGATGGACGACTGTACACGAAGCAGCGTCGGCAAAGACGTACTGGACGCAGCGCTGTCATTGTTGGAAGCTGTGCACGATGCTGGCGGCTGCCTGAGCCTCCGCGAACTGCGCGGGATGTCTATGGAGAAATTCCTTGTGCATGTTGCAGCTCCAAATGATATCCGCTTTCACTATAACCAGAACGTGACCGGTTACACAGGACCTCAAGGCTAATGGGATTCTTTCCTAAAAAGGAATTGGACAAAGCAGCGCCTGTCGGATGCGGGCGCTGTGGACTCCACCGCGGTTGCAAACACCCCCGCATGGAAGCGTCCGGTGGGGGAAGTAAGAAGCTGCTCATAATCGCAGAGTCCCCTAGCAAAGAGGAGGACGAGAAAGGCGTTCCTCTGACGGGCAAAGGCGGGCAGCTACTTGCGGAAACGATCTATGGCCTAGGATGGGACATGGATCACGACTGCCGCAAGATCAACGCTGTGTCTTGCAGAGTGCCGAGGAAAGGGGGTCCCACGGGAGACGAGATCCAAGCGTGCCGTCCGATGGTCATGCGCGAGATACGTTCCTACAAACCCACCTCCATACTACTGCTCGGCAACGCTGCTGTGGAAAGCTACTGGGGAGACCGCTACCACGACGACGCAGGACCCGCTTCCCTTACTCGGACACGGGGCTTCCTCATTCCCGACTACGAAAACAAGTGCTGGGTAGGTAGTACGTTCCACCCAAACTACGTTTTGAGGATGGAGTTCGATCGGGTCGTGAAACTTGTCTTTGCACAAGACGTTGCGAAAAGCCTAGCGTACGGGACTCAAACGCTCCCTGTAAGGCTCGACCCCGATAAGTGTGTACGTGTACTACATAAAACGTCTGAGGCACTAGCAGCGTTGCGCAAAATACGCCAAAAACGCCCGCTAGTGGCCTTTGACTATGAAACAACAGGGCTAAAGCCCCACGCCGACGGACATCGCGTTAAGAGCATAGCTGTAGCAGTCTCGGACACAGTGTCCTACTCTTTTCAATTTGACGAAGCACTGAGAAAGGATTGGGTAGCTATCCTCAGAGACAAGCGCATCAAGAAGGTGGCGCACAACTTGTTTATGGAAGACAGTTGGTCTCGAGTGTTCTTTGGAACAGAGACGAAAGGCTGGTTTGCTGACACACGCCTAATTGCGCACATGCTGGACAACAGACAATCCATCACTCCGTTGAAGTTCCTGGCTTGGTTGATCTTTGGCCTGGACAACTACGGAGAGGAAATGCGGAAGTACTTGGAGCCGTCCAACACACGTAAGGCGCGCGATGGGGACAACGCTTTCAACACTATTGACGAAGCTCCAATTCACAAGCTCCTGTTCTACGGTGGGATAGATGCACTAATCACGCGCCGTATGCTCTCACTGTGGAAAAACAGAGGACTCATATGTACGGGATAGTCCGAGCAATAACACCCGAGGCGAATGCACTGCTGCATGACGGCCTCCACGCACTGTCAAAAGCAAGTGACCGTGGAATCCCCGTTGATGTAGCCTACTGCAAACACCAACAAAAGCGATTAGCCAAACGCATATTTAAATTGGAAGAAAAGGTTTGGAAAACGGATATCGGGAAAGAGTGGAAGCGCAAGTATGGAGTACGCGCAAAGCTGTCGGATCCCGATCAGGCAAGGCACATAATCTTCAACGTCCTTAAGATGGACGAGAGTGACGGGCGCAGTGTGTCTAAGGACGTCCTACTCGGGTTGGATCATCCGATTACGAAACCGATCCTCAAAGCACGGGGATACGAAAAGGCGTCGGGGACGTTCCTCAACAATATCATACGTGAGACTGTGGACGGCTTAATGCACCCCGGCTTTCACTTGCACAGGGTGATTACGTTCCGCAGTAGCAGCTCCGGTCCGAACTTCCAAAACTTTCCTATGCGGGATCCGGAGATTGCCAAACTCGTACGCAGTGCTTTCCGTGCACCTCCCGGATGGGTCATTGTTGAGTTTGACTATTCATCTTTGGAGGTACGTGTAGGTACCTGCTACCACATGGATCCTATGATGGTCACGTACCTCAAGGATTCGACAACGGACATGCACAGGGACTCAGCGATGGACTGCTACCGGCTTGAGCAAGATCAAGTAATGAAGAACAGTCGATACGCTGCTAAGAACCGCTATGTGTTTCCCGAGTTCTACGGAAGCTACTGGGCGCAAGTCGCCCCCGATCTTTGGAAGGCTATCGCTGAACTAGGACTGACGTTGCCAGACGGCACCGGGCTATATGATCACTTGGCTGCACAGGGCATACACGAACTTGGACACATCCAGGAATCTGAAAGCTCTAAGGGGAGAGGTCGCCCATCCCCCAACAGCTACTTGAAACACATCATGCAAGTAGAGTCTAACTTTTGGGGTGCTCGCTTTCCGGTGTATGCGCAGTGGAAGAAGGATTGGTACAAAAAGTACCAGAAGCGGGGATACCTCGATACGCTCACAGGGTTCCGCTGCTCGGGCGTTATGAAGCGCAACGAAGTCATCAACTCCCCAGTGCAAGGAAGTGCTTTTCACTGTCTGTTGAAGGCGTTTATAGAGACCCAGCGGGATTTGGAAAAGCGCAAGATGGAAGCGCACTTAGTCGGTCAGATCCATGACTCGGCTGTAGGGCTCTCCCCGATCGGAGAGCTACCGGACTTCCTGAGGGTCGCAAACGAGTGCAGCACTGCGCGCTTGATGGATGCTTGGGATTGGATCAAAGTGCCGTTGGAGATCGAAGTGGAAGTGTCTCCAGACGGGGGTACGTGGTACGAGAAAGAAGAAGTGAGAATTCCGGCATGACAGCAGCAACTGAGTGCCGCGACGCGCGGCGAGAAAGAGGGTGAGTAGATGATAAAGGCAAAACGCAACGGAATCACATTCGAACGTGTAAAATCACTACACCGGGAGGGCGACCGGCGGCTGTGGTGGTGCAAGATCGAGGACGGGCTGAGTCCATACGACTACGGCGTGCCGGCGACAGAGGCAGAGCTACGCATGGACTGGGTGGCGGGGAACCTGATGCTGAGGGACGTGCCAGAGGCGTGCCCCGCCAAGGGTGAGGACGCGGCGTCAGCCACGAGCGACATGCAGGTGGGCGGCGAACCAGAGGTCATCAACGGACTGACCGCCGCCGAGTGCGAGGCGCTGTGCAAGGTGCCGGGTGCGCTGGAGTGGGAATGCCCAAATGGCGAGTGGTCACCGGCGCGGCAGTGCTGGGGGTTTGCCATTACCTGTTGGCGCGCAGGCCGCTACCGCAGGCGCGTTGAATCGGTGGGGCCACCCGCCGAGTTCTTCTGCGCGTGGGACGGCGTATGTGCCGAGGAACCGCTATCAGTGTGTAAAGAGTGCCCCAAGTTCCCAGGTAAAGCATCCGCCGAGGACGCGGGGGAGTAC
>Ga0163203_1000135_pt1 | contig 18974 bp, 13 predicted proteins | sample PL_2010_330m_FD_113534 | JGI IMG/M metagenome (GOLD analysis project Ga0163203, IMG submission 113534) | Freshwater microbial communities from Powell Lake, British Columbia, Canada to study Microbial Dark Matter (Phase II) - PL_2010_330m | ecosystem: Environmental > Aquatic > Freshwater > Lake ... | reverse complement strand
CGTTTTTGGCGACCAACTTTTTGTAACAAATCAAATGAATCTTGTCCTGCCTTTTTCAGAGACGTAGGCTACGGCTAATTTGAGTTTGCACTTTTAAGCACGTCAAGCATTGACCAATTCGTCAAATCTAATCCTGATTACGGGTTATATAGAGCGAATTAATGTTCGGATTCTTAAAGTGGAGAGAGCAATAGCGGATTCAGGCAAAGTTATCCGCAGCTGCAGGGGAGATTTAAACCTACCTTACTTACCTTTACGATAAGCTAAGACAACGCTGACAACAGCCGTAAAAAGTATAAGGTTCATAATATTAAACACCCGCCAGACGGGATCGGGAGAAGTAACGGCCTCCGGGGCCATCAATAAAAAACATATCCACACTCCCAATGCCCAATACGTGCTTATATCTTTGGAAGATTTTCTTTTTATCACCCTTGCAATGAGTGGTATATTCCACAGGGGCAATATGATCGCCGCGATAAATGCGATTCTTTCTCTCATCTCCCTTCCTAACCCTCCTAATAAAAAAGGCGTCACACCCCGTCGTCCACCGTGAAATGTATTATATCAAGATTCCGACTTTATTTCAACGGCTTCCTTCCGTCCAGCGAAAAAACGCCGAATAGAACATAATTTTTGGCGTTTATCAGCCAATTGCTTTCGTCGTTTGTAAAATCGTATAAATAGAAACAACCCAATAGATGAAAAAGGAGGGAAAATAATATTATTCCCGGGATGATCAGGCGTATTTTTTTAAATTTCACTTCTTGACTTTAAAACTCCAACGCCCGCCCTTGCTCCAGAAGCGGGTCCACTCGTCGCGCTGCCTTACCCGCCAGGTATAGGTTGCGCCGTTTTCAAATTTATCCGCGGGTATTTCTATTGAAAAGACGCGCGGCGAAAGCGTTTCGGCCGCAATACGTTCGTACCCGTAATCTTTGAATAATTCGAATTTATAACAGGCCCTGTTGCCGCCCGGAAGCGGCGTAGGCTGCCACCCGAATATAAGGCTGTCTTGCCCCTTAAGTTCTACGGTTGATTCGTCTTTGGGGGAAGTGTACCTGACATTCGGAGTATAGTCGCCTGTTCCGTGTATCCACGCGCCGGCCGGCGCCGTAAGCGCAATGAAAATCAGCATAAGCGGTAATATTTTTTTTATTCTATTCACCCCAAAAGCCCCTTTTGTTCTCCTGCGCTTCCTTCTGGAGTTTGCGGAAAAGTTCGACATGTTTTACGTTAGGCACAAAGGTGTAAATTTGCGCGTATCCTTCTCTGAGGAGTTCGGCATTGAGAAACCGTCCGTCCAGTAAATATACGTAGGCAAGAACCCTGTCGTAGCGGTCCCTCTTTTCAGCGTCAAATTCAAGCCTTACCCTTTTTCCCCCGACAAGAGACTTCGTGAAAGCCGTCGCCTTCTTGCCCATCGCCATAATAGCTTCGCAGTTGGTCTTCGTGCGCTTCGCGTCGCGTTCAAGCTTCCGGCTATACCAGGCCTCGGGTGTATCTATGCCTATCAGCCTCACCCTTTCCTTATTTTCAAGCTCTATAGTATCGCCGTCTATTACCTTTGTGACGAGAATATTGCCGTAATCGTACTTCTTGCCGAAGGGAAACGCAAATTTAAACTTACCCCTGTAATAGGTCTCCCCACTGGCAAAAGCGGCTGAAGGGAAAATAAAAATTGACGCTATTAATGTCATTGCGAGGAGGCAGAAAGGCCGACGAAGCAATCTCCATAGAGATTGCTTCGCTCGCTTCGCTCGCTCGCAATGACATCCTATAATTCCGATTAACACCACGACGATACACCCCCAGGCAAACACGTCGCCAAAGCGCGTGTAAAACGACCTAGCAAAGGTCGGCACTATGTTTTCCGAGGCGTACCCGGACACAAATATCCGGGAGTTTCCTTCTTTTACGGATTTTACGATCTTTCCCCTGTGGTCTATGAGACACGACACGCCGGTGTTGGCGGCCCTCAATACAGGAACCCTGTTCTCGACAGCCCTGAAAATCGAGCACTGCGTGTGCTGAAAGGCCGCGGCGGTCTTCCCGAACCAGGCATCGTTTGTTATGTTCACGAGAAACCTCGCGCCTTTTCTTACGAAGTTTGCCGAAAGCTCCGGAAAGATATCCTCGAAACATATAAGAGTGGAAAATCTGTGGAAATATGTGGCTTTGCGGATTACTTCAGGTTTGTGGAAGGTTTCCGTAAATTTGAACTTAAATACGGTGAATTCGCCGCCCCGGTCGAAAGCGCCTATGGGTTTATCGATAAAAGAGCGTATCGGAAATAGGCTCTTTTCGAATGGAATAAACTCCCCGAACGGAACAAGATGAATTTTATCATAACTCGCCAGCACCTCGCCCTCGTTTGATATAAGGGAGGCGCTGTTATAGATATTTGAACCGCTTTGCCTCAAGGTGCCGGTCAGGAGATATATATTATCGGATTTAGCGATGTCCGTTATTTCTTTTTTTAAATCTTTTTCCTCAAGATATCCGGGAAGCGCTGTTTCCGGCCATATTACGAGGCGGGGCTTTTCGGAAAGCGATTCTTTCGTAATTGCCGTGTATTTGTCTATGATAAAGTTCCTGTAGTGCGGATCCCACTTAATTGCCTGCGGGATATTGGCCTGGATAACGGCAACCTTCAGACTCTCCGCGGGGTAGATTTGAGCGATTCTTTTCCGGCCGTACCCGAACATCAAGGAAAATAATATAAACACGAGAAACAGAACGTAGAACCTGCCCGGCTTTTTCCTTAAAGCCAGGTATGCGCCGAAGTTCACAAGGATAACCAGAAACGAAACGCCGTAAACACCGGTCATGTCGGCTATCTGTATAACGGGAAGATTGAAACTCTGGGAATATCCCAGGAGCGCCCACGGAAAACCCGTAAAACAGTGCCCTCGCAGGTACTCGGTTGCCACCCAAAGGGCAGGGACGAATAATATTGCCGCCGGATGCCGCAGGGCGTCCCGGGGATAGAGCAAAGAGAAAATGGCGGGAATAAGCGATAATAAAAGTATTAACGCAATCGTTCCCGGCCAGGTTACGTTAAAAAGCCAGTATAGAATCCCTGAGAAAAATACAATGCCGAACGAATAACCCGTGAGAAATCTCTGCTTTGGTTTTTTATTTTCAAGAGCAAAAAATAGCGGAATGAACGCGACCCACGCCAGGAATTCAAAGTTAAATCTCGGATACGCAAGAATTAAAAGAAGCGCTGAGAGTACGGGCAGAAAAAACTTATAACGCATATATTACGGTTTATAACTTACGGCTTATTTTCCACAGCATTTTTTATACTTACGCCCGCTTCCGCAGGGGCACGGGTCGTTCCTCCCGACTTTGGCTTCTTTTCTCTTGTAAGTAGCATCTCTACCCGGCCGCGTATCGGGCATGGCGGAGGGTATTTTCGTATCGGGCGCGCCCGGGGCCTCAAGCGCGGAATATTCCTCGTGTATGAATATCTCTTCGTCTTTTTTAAATACGCCCTGCGCGAACCTTTCTTCCACGGCAAATGTTTTAAAAAGCCTCTCGACTATCTCTTCGTCGATTGTCTTTATGAGGTCGGCAAACATCGCGAATGCCTCATGCTGGTATTCAACGAGCGGGTCCTTCTGTCCGTAAGAACGCCAGCTTATGCCCTCGCGAAGCTGGTCCATGCTAAAAAGATAATCCTTCCAGCTGGAGTCTATAACCCCTAAGAGGATCATCTTTTCGAGATGCCTCGTTTTTTCCCCGTCTAATATATTTTCCTTTTTTGCGTAGTTGGACTTTGAGAGATCAAGGACCTTTTTTATTATTTCATCATCGGAGAGGTTCAAAAAATCCTGCGCGTGAAAGTTCAGCAGGAATTTAAGCCTGAGTTTCCCGCAGAAATCGGCAAAATATTCCTCGCTATCTTCGCGCGTTGAAAGCCAGTCTTCCAGAATGGCCCCCAACATGCCGAAAACCTCGTCCTTTAAACTTTTTTCTTCCAGCGCGCAGCGGCGTCTGGCGTATATCAGCTCCCGCTGCTGATTCATGACGTTATCGTACTTGAGGAGGTGCTTTCTTATCTCGAAGTTCTGCATCTCCACCCTCTTCTGCGCCGTTCTTATGGCCCGCGTAACGAGTGGGTGCTCTATCTCCTGACCTTCTTCCATGCCGAGGCGTTCCATGATCATTTTTATCCTGTCCGAGCCGAAAATCCTCATAAGGTTATCTTCCAGTGACAGGTAAAACTTGGATGAACCCGGGTCGCCCTGCCTGCCGGAGCGGCCCTTGAGCTGGTTATCTATCCTTCTTGCTTCGTGACGTTCGGTCACTATCACATGAAGTCCGCCGAGCTTCACAACTTTTTCGTGCTCGGTGTCTGTTTTTGCTTTGTATTCCGCGAGGTACTTCTTCTTCACGGCGTCACGCTCATCGGCCGATTCTATCGAAAGTTTTCTCAGGGCATCGTCCGCGAGATACTCCGGGTTTCCGCCTAAAAGTATGTCGGTACCCCTTCCGGCCATGTTTGTCGCAATAGTAACAGCCTTGAAGCGGCCCGCCTGCGCCACGATATGCGCCTCCATTTCGTGGTATTTGGCATTAAGAACGTAGTGGATAACACCGCGTTTCTTGAGGAGGCTGCCCAAAATTTCGGATTTCTCGATAGAAATCGTGCCCACAAGTACCGGCCTTCCCTCTTTATACAGCCCTTCTATTTCATCGCATATGGCGTTAAATTTTTCCTTTTCCGTCTTGTATATAACATCGGTAAAAGTAGTCCGCTTTAAAGGTTTATTAGGGGGTACCACAACGACGTTAAGACTGTATATTTTTTCAAATTCGTCGGCCTCGGTTGCCGCCGTGCCGGTCATGCCGGCGAGCTTGCCGTACATCCTGAAAAAGTTCTGCAGGGTAATCGTCGCCAGGGTCTGGGATTCCCTTTGCACTTCCACGCTTTCCTTGGCTTCTATTGCCTCATGTATGCCTTCGGAGAAACGCCTGCCCGGCATCATTCTGCCGGTAAATTCGTCAACTATTATAACCTTGTTTTCGTGGACGACATAATCGACGTCCTTCCGGAATAGGATATAGGCCCTGAGAAGCTGTTTTATGCTGTCGACATGCCTCTGCTGCTTAAGATAACCCTGGGTAATCTCGCCCTCCTTTATGAGCTTCTGTTCCTCGGTAAGGTCCTCACCTTTTCCTATCGCGGAAAGTTTTGTCTCAAGGTCATCTATCATGAATTTAACATTGAATTTCCGGTGCATGACTTCTTCGCCTTTTGAGGTAAAAGAAACCTCCCTTGTTTTTTCGTCGAACACGAAATACAGTTTTTCAAGAAGCGCCACCCGCTCACCTTCCATCATCTTGCTGTCATAAAGGCTTACGGCTTTGTCAAACAGCGCCTTTATCCTGGTGTTTTTCAAAACAAGGTCGAGAAGTTCTCTTTCTTTCGGCGAGCCCTTATGTATAAGGTAAATAAGGCGCTTTGCCTCTTCGTCTTCTTCCTTCTTTTCGGAGGCCGTCTTGAAGCCGGTAAGGAGTTCGCCGATCAATTTTTCCTGCAGACTTGAGATATGGTCGACAACGGGCTTCATTTCTACGTAGGATGTATTCGTGCTTTCCGTGGGGCCCGATATAATGAGAGGTGTCCTCGACTCGTCGACCAGGATACTGTCTACTTCGTCAACGATCGCGAAATTAAAATCTCTGTGTACGATGTCTTCGGCATGGATAACCATGTTGTCGCGTAAATAATCGAAACCAAATTCATTGTTCGTCCCGTAAGTAATATCGCAAAGATAGGCTTTTTTTCTTTCTTCGGGGTCCATATCGTGCTGAATTACGCCCACGGAGAGCCCGAGCGATTTGTAAATGGGCCCCATCCACTCGCTGTCGCGCTTGGCTAAATAGTCGTTGACCGTAACAATATGGACGCCTTTTCCCATGAGGGCATTGAGGTAAGCGGAAAGCGTGGCCACGAGCGTTTTTCCCTCCCCGGTTGCCATCTCGGCTATCTTTCCCTCGTGTATGACAATCCCTCCCATGAGCTGTACATCGAAATGCCTCATTCCAACGGTCCTTTTAGCCGTCTCCCTTACGACGGCGAAGGCTTCCGGCAAAACGCCTTCAAAGAGCTTGTTGTTGATAACTTTGAGCTTTCGCTTTAACCTGTCCTTCTCTTGAGGGAAGGCTGCTTCCTCTATTTTTTTCTCGAGTTCTTTTATCTCCGGGCTGAGTTTTTCTGTTTCTTTTTTTATCCCACGCCGGAACTCCTCGGTCTTCTGCCTGAGCTCTTCGGAGGAAAGCCGTGATATTTCCGGCTCAAGGCCGTTTATCTTCTCGACCAGAGGGCCTAACTTCATGAGTTCCTTTTTATTCTGCGACCCTATAATCCTGTTTAAAATAAATTTCATCTTTTCTTCTCGTACCTCAAGTACGCGTCCATGAAACCATCCAGGTCACCGTCCAAAACCCCGAGCGCTCCGGAAGTTTCGCAGGAAGTCCTGTGGTCCTTGACCATTGAGTAGGGGTGAAGAACGTAGGAGCGTATCTGGCTCCCCCACTCGATGCGCTTTTTCTCCTCATGCTGTTTTGTAAGCTCCGCCTTCTTTCTTTCAAGCTCCCTCTCGTAAAGACGGGATTTCAGGACTTTCATCGCGGTCTGTTTATTCTTGTACTGGGAGCGCTCGTTCTGGCACTGCACCACTATGTTCGTGGGAATATGCGTTATCCTGACAGCGGAATCCGTAACATTTACATGCTGGCCGCCCCTGCCGCCGGCCCTGTAGGTATCTATCCTAAGATCCGCTTCCTTTACGTCTATTTTTATATTCTCGTCTATTTCCGGGGCAACGTCCACCGATGCAAAGGAGGTATGCCGCCTTTTGTTCGCGTCAAAAGGAGAAATCCTCACCAGCCTGTGCACGCCGCTTTCGGACTTGAGGTAGCCGTAAGCAAATTCGCCCTTGACTATGAATGTTACGTTTTTTATGCCCGCCCCTTCGCCCGGCAGATGATCTATTCTCTGCACGGTGTATTTTTTCTTGTCGGCCCACCTGCCGTACATCCTGAAGAGCATGCCGACCCAGTCGCATGATTCCGTTCCGCCGGCGCCGGCGTTGATGCTCACGATGGCGTTAAGCGCGTCTTCTTTCTTGTCGAGTAAACTCCTGAATTCAAGCCCGTTGAGCCCGTTTTTTAACTTTTGTATTTCTTCTTTCAGGTGGGAAAGCGAGGGCTCGTCTTCGGCTTCGGTAATGGAGAGGAGCTCTTTTATCTCACTAAGTTCGGCTGAAAGGCCGGTGAAGGGCCCTACGGACTGTCTCAGGCGCTTTAACTCTTTTAAAATAGGATTTGTCTTTTCCTTATCTTTCCAAAAACTTTCCCGGGAAATTTCCTCCTCTATGCTCTTTATCTTTTGCCTGTTTTTATCCAGGTCAAAGATAACCTCCCAGGATGTTAAGCCTTTTTTCCAGTTTTTGCAATTCTGATTTTATATCTTCGAGCATATTGCTACCTCACACCTCTTCGTCATTGCGAGGAGTCCCGAGCGGAGCGAGGAACGACGAAGCAATCTCTTTGTTTGAAATTGCTTCGGGCGCTGCCGCGCCCTCGCAATGACAGCGGCACTATTATACTTCATACCCTACCCCGGGTCAAGGCCTTCCCCTCTTAACAGGTCCCTTTTCGCCGCTTTTCCTCTTGCCGTTTTTATGCTCTCCCAGGAAGTCTTTTCTCCTGAGAAGTTTATGATAGGAGATGGCGAACCTATGCGCCTCGTCTCTTATCCTCATTATAAGCCTTAAGGACCGCGAGCTGCGGGATAATCCCAGGGGTTTTTGCTTTCCCTCCACGTACACGTCTTCTTTGGCCTTTGCTATGCTCGCAAGGGGAATGTTGAGCGGGCCGATCTTATTCAGTTCGTCCTCGGCCGCTTTCAGGTGGCCTTTGCCGCCGTCTATCAATATGAGATCGGGAAGGTGTGCATTTTCTCTTAAAAGCCGCGTATAACGTCTTCTTATCACTTCCCTTATCATGGCGTAATCGTCTATTCCGGATGTGTATTTTATCCTGAACCTTCTATATTCGTCCTTCTGCGGTTTTCCGCTGAAAAAACTGACCATGGAACCCACCGCTTCCTTTCCGTGTATGTTCGATATGTCGAAGGCCTCTATGCGCGCCGGTAGAACCTTAAGGCCAAGGGCCCTTTTCAGCTTCGTTATATCTCTATTTAAAGGCGGCGGCGGTTTTCGCCCCTTGCGCACCGCGCTCAATGCCTCGATCCTATCCCTCAAAGCAAGCGCCTTTTCGTAGTCCATCTTTTGGGAGGCCTCGCGCATTCTTTTCGAAAGTTTTTTTAAGAGGTCTCCCATTCTCCCCTGCAGAAAAAGTTTTACCTCACTGATTATTTTTCCATACTCCCTTTCGCTTATGCTGCCGTCGCACGGAGAAACACAGGCCCCTATATGGGCCTTGAGGCATGGTTTTTTAGGTATGTTCCCGCATGAGCGGATCGGAAAAATGCTTTTTATTATTGAAAGCGCCTTTTTTAAAAGTTTAACATTCGTATACGGCCCGTAATATAACGCGCCGCTTTTTTTCCCGGTCCTTGTTATGAAAAGCCCGGGGAATTTGTCCTTAACTGTCAGCTCGAGGAACGGGTAAGATTTATCGTCTTTAAGTTCCACGTTGTATTTCGGCCTTTTTTGCTTTATGAGGGCGGCTTCGTAAATCAGCGCCTCTTCGGCGGTGGCGGTCGTTATATAGTCCATGTCCCTTACCTGCGAAACCATCATTCTTGTCTTCGGCGGCTGGTACTTCTTCTGAAAATAGCTCGCAAGGCGCCTCTTCAGGTTTGAGGCCTTTCCTATATAAAGGACTTCTTTTTTTCCGTTGAGAAACAAATAAACGCCGGGAGAGGCGGGGAGGTTTTTTATCGCTTTCTCAATACCCATTTTATTAACTTTCTTATTTCCTTGATGCCGAAGGCCGTGCATAAACCCGCATAAATCACGACGCTCAATAGTATGGTACCCAGGATGCCCGCCGCGTTCAAGAAAATCCCGGCGTCCAGGCCCAGGAGGAACCTGCCTGCCGCGTAAGAAAAAATACCCATGATGAGCCCGGCCAGGAGTATCCGCACAAACGCGCTCATGATCCGCGGCGTGCCGAGCGCGCCTATTTTTTTCGTAAGGAACGTGTACAGCATTATAAAATTGGCCGTAGCCGCGATCGAAGTGGCGAGCGCAAGGCCCCCTATCTTAAGCGGCCACATCAGCGTGAAGTTTAATATGAGGTTTATAAAAAACGCTACGGAGGCCGTTTTGACGGGCGTGCGCGTATCGCCCAGTGAAAAGAATGCGTTAACAAGTATCTTTATGCCGCCGCAGGCAAATAGCCCGAAAGAGTAGAAGAAAAGGGCGTTATTCGTTATGGCGGTCGAATATTGCGTAAATTCCCCTCTTTCGAAAAGTATTTTTATAATAGGCTTCCCGAGGGTCGCAAGGCCTATGCCGGCGGGAATCAGAACAAGAAAAACGCTCCTCATGGAAAAACCGATCGTATCTTTAAGAGAGGGTATATTATTCTCGGCCACCTCCCTGCTCATTCTAGGAAGGGCCACTGTGGCAAGTGAAATACCGAATATGGCAAGCGGCAGGTGAAAAAGCCTGTACGAATACCACAAAGCCGCCGGGGCGCCCACGCCGACTACCCATTCGAAAGTGGAAAAGATGTTGTCCACTATCACGCTCAGCTGGTAAACCGCCGAACCGAAGAAGCGCGGTATCAGCAGCTTCCAGATACGTTTTATAGCGGGGTGCAGGAGAAACCCTTTCCGTTCCGGCAAAGGAAAGCTTTTCGTTTCGGCAGAGGAGTGTGGTTTTAAAAAGCGTAATCCTTTCCTGCGAAGCATGTATCCTATCGAAATAACCTGAAGCGCGCCCCCGGCCAGAACGGCGAGGGCAAGGCCCTTCACGCCCATTTTAGGGCACACATACACCAGGAAAGATATCATCGAGATATTCAATAGAATCGGCCCGAATGCCGGGACCGCAAAATGATTCAGTGAATTAAGGACCCCCATGCCGTAAGCAACGAGCCCTATAAGGAAGATAAAGGGAAACATGATGCGCGTAAGGTTTACGGTTATGGCGAGTTTCAGGGCGTCGCCGATAAAGCCCGGCGCTATGATCCTGACTATGACGGGGGCCAATAAAACACCGCATAGAGAGATGACGAGAAGAACTATAAAGAGGATGCATAAAAGGTTCCTCGCCAGGTCCCAGAATTCCTCCCGGGGCCGCTTCGTGTAATATTCGGTCAGGACCGGCACAAAGGCGGCATTAGCGGCGCCTTCTCCGACAAGATCCCTTAAAAGATTGGGTATGCGAAATGCGACCACGAACGCCTCGGCAAAAACAGTGGTGCCGAAAAAGTTCGCGATTAGCACATCGCGCGCAAAACCCAAAATCCTGCTTGTAAAAGTAGCCAGGCCTATCAGGCCCGTTGATTTAAGTAATCTTTTATTTGACAAATCCTTCTCTCTGTGGTAAGCTTTGAGCCGGGTCGGGACCTGATGTAACGCATCGGCCCGGTCCTAACCCGGAAGGAACAATATGCCGCAAAAAAGATCGGCTTACAAAGAAATAAGAAAATCCAAAAAAAGGCGCTTAAGTAACACCCGAATGACGTCCGAGCTGAAAACGCTTCTAAGGGGATACGACGCTCTTCTTGTCGGGAAAAAATTCGACCAGGCAAAGGAATTGCTGAAAGCGGTCGCCTCTAAACTAAGCAGAGCGGTCAAAAAAGGCGTGCTCCACCAAAATACCGCTTCCAGGAAAATTTCCCGACTTTCGAAAAAACTACCCCGCGCATAATCCCACCAGAGCGCGCTCCAGTGCATGCTGCGGCGTGAGCTTTCCCCTCTTGATAAAAAAATCCGCTTCGAGTATAAGTTCGAGGTTTCCCGCAAGCTGCGCCTCGGTAAAGCGCCTGCTCTCCCGGAGAGTTTTTTCAAGAAAGCGCCTGTTTATGCCTAATGAACGTGAAATTTGCTCCTCCGAAAGGCCTTTCGGCAGATTTTTTATTTTTATGAAATTCCTGAACTGCCACGCCAGGAGGTTCAGTATGCGATGCGGCTTTTCCCCGGCCGATAAATCCCTCATGGGAAGAAGCGCTTCCCCGAGCTTTTTCCCGACAACCAGGTCCACAAGCTCGAATGCCGTTTTATAGGCGCTCCTGCCGCAAAGTTCCTCCACGTGCTTTTCGGTAATTTCGGCGCTTCCTGAGGCAAAAGAGGTTATTTTCGCTATTTCATTCTCAAGCAGCAGCAAATCGCTTCCGGTAAGCTCCGCTATGAGACCAGCCGCGGACACAGAAACTTTCTTTCCGCGCTCGGAGAATTCCTTCCTTATCCAGGAATTAATTTCGCGCTCTTTCAATTTACCGCATCTTACGATTTTTGCCGGTAAGAATACTTTTTCCGAGGATTTCCATGATTCAGGCGATGATGTTTCCATGACAAGAACCGACGATTCGCGCGGGGACTTCAGGTACTTCACGATGGAATCTTTTCCGGCTGGAGAAATTTCCTCAATATCATTCAGAAGCGCCAGGCGCTTTTTCGAGGTAAAAGGCATGGTGTTCAGGAAGGCCAGGATTTCGGATACCGGCGCGGTACCGGCGGCAAATATCCCGAAATCGGCGCTTGAGTCGTCAGTGACAGCGTTTAAAACGGATTTTTTAAGCTTTTCCAGAAATTGGCGTTTCAGGTATTTTTCCGGGCCTACAAGTAGGTAGTTCATCGGGGCGGTTACCAGCTCTCGACGGTGCGCTCTACGACACGCTCGGCAAGGTCGTTCATGGCGTCCTGCGCGGCAAGGTTTTCCACTTTGGCAAATTGGCCCATCGTGCGAAAAGTGCTCTCGCCGGCGAAACGGTTTTCCTGCCACACGAGCTCGTTGCCTTTGATCTTGTAAAGTTCGATATTCACGACAACGCTTAACCTGTATTCCAGGACTTTGTTATCCGCGTCGTAGCGAAGAGGCTCCCTCTTGAAATCTATAAGCTGGCCCTTCAATATGAAATAGGCGTTCTTGGCGTCCCTTATTTCGTAACTTCCGTCGAATATGAAGCGATTGATGATTCTGCGCGTTATATCCGCCTCCATCCCGGGCAAATAGGCATAATAGGGCTTGCTGTCCGAGGTCTCCTCGGTCACGTTGATTTTGTTGACAAAGTTGTCCACGTACACTGAACATTCCTCAGCCGGCAGGTTCGAGCCCGAGGTATATCCGAAGAAGCTGAACGGTTTTCCTTTCGGTTTTTCGGATTTCACCGGTTTCGCTTTCGCCTCTTTGGGCTTTTTCTCTTTTGGACGCATGAAGCTGAAAAAAGGCTTTTGCGGTTTAGCCTCCTCGGGCTTTACCGGTTCTATTTTTGCCGCCTCGGGCTCTACTTTCTTAGTCTCCCTTTTGAAACTAAACATGGACAAAAGTGACTTTGTCTTTGGCTTCTCCGGCCGGGACGCTTCCTTCAACCTCTTCTTTTCCACGCGCTCTTTCATCAATGCCAGCTTCTCCCCGGCTGATACGGCCGGGGAACTGGCGGGGTATCTGTTTACTATTTCCTCATAATATATGGCCGCGCTCTTATAATGCCTCTGTCTTTCGTAAAATTTCGCCGTATTAAACAGGCTCTGCGCCTTTTTTTCTTCCAGCATGGAAATTCTTTCTTCCGCTTCTTCCGAAAGGCTCAAGCCTTCTCTTACCTGCGCGATTCTCCTGAATTCCTTGATTGCGTCGTCGGTAAGCTCCTGGTCGTAATCCGGTTTTAAACTGGCGAGGTACGTGCACTGGGCTGCCTCGTATCTTGCCTTGCCCGCGAGGCGGCTGCGCGGATATTCGTCTACGAGCCGCTGGAACTCCTTCATGGCTTCATTATACTGCTCTGATTTTTTGTAACACTCACCCACCATGAACTGGGCCTGCTCTCCATACTCCCCGAACGGGGCGTTTTCCTTCACCTTGCGGAATATCTCCGTCGCGCGGTCCAGGTCCGTCATTATCTCCTTGCCCAAGAGTAGGCCCCTATGCTTCTTATATAGGCGGTTTCCGAGGTCGTATTCCCTCTCTATGATCTCCTCGTTCCTTTTTGTAAAGGGGTATGTGTCTATTGTCTTCTGGTATGCGACAAACGCGGGATAGTACTTCTCCATCGCCTCGTATGAACGACCGGAGTAATACTGGGCCTCGGGAGCCAGGTCGGAATCCTTGAAATACGCGGCAAGGCGGGAGAATTCTTCGGCTGCGCGTTTATAATCTTTCTCCTTGAAAAAACCCATCGCCCAGTTGAAATGTTCCTCCGGGCTGTCTTTGGTAGCGTGTTTGGGATAAACGATTTTTTTGTCTTTGGGCGTCCATATCCAGAAAGGATACGCGTTCTGGCAGAATAAAAAGCAGCAAATAAATACAGCTATTATAAAGCCGGGTTTCCTCATGGCGAGTTTCAATATATCACAGGTAATTTGCTTTGTCAATAAGAGATAGCGTAGAATTTCCCCATTTTGTCATTCTGAGGAGAGTCCACCCCTTCTGTCATTCTGAGGCGCCCTGAAAGGGCGCTGAAGAATCTTTTCGTTAAGATCCTTCGTCGGCCTTTCAGGCCTCCTCAGGATGACGGTGTATTAAATTTCGGGAAGATTTTCTCGATATGGTCTTGGGTATTACGGAAGGAAAGGGTTCTAAATTACGGCCTTTTAAAGCGAAGCGTTCCCGGATTCTGCGCTTACCAGGCCCTGGATAATTTCCCTGTCTTGTCTTGACATTTCGAGGAACTGGTTTCCCACCTCGTAATCATCTCCGGCGGGCAGTTTTTTTATCCATGCTATCTTGGAAATGGCCCTTATGGGGTTGACAAGCTCCGGGACGTTCAGTTCTACGACAAGGCGGCAGGCCAGAGAAATAAACCTGTCGCTTCTGAATCTTACGCCGCCTTTACTTAAGTTTTTTGACACGGTCCCCCGAAATTCCTCGTCCTTTTTCCTCATGTCTTTATACTTGACGGCAAACCGGCCGTGGATTCTCGGGAACTTTCTTTTTTCCTCGTAGCCAGACATAACTCCCCTTTTTTTAAACACTTCTGCCGAGCTTGAGGTAATTGTAGCACACAATAGTTGCTATGTCAAGTTAAAAATGAAAAAGTTAGCTTTTTCTTTCGGAGCCGCGCATACCCCAGTAGAGCGATTAACAGCACCGCGTAATATAGTACGACGGCGTAAAAACCGGGTGGTTTTATTTCAAAATATCCGAAAGGGATATTTTTGAGGATTTCTACGCTTTTTATCAACAAAAATAGAAAAAACCACGTGCTTTCTGCGAAAATCGAAGCAATAAATTGCGAGAGGCCCCCCAGCGTGAGAAGGAAAAGGCCCGAGCCCATTACCATGACGACCAGCGGAATAACCACGAGGTTGGCGATTACAACCACAGGCGATATTAAGCCGAAATAATGGGCCAAAAGCGGAAAAAGTCCCGCCCACGCCGCCAGGGATACCGAAACAGAGCGCAAAAAGTAGCATTTAACTTTTATCCTCAGGGCGCAGGCCCGGGCCGGGGCGCGGCCGACAGAAAATATCCTGTAAAAAATCGGCGACAGGCAAACAATCGACAGGACAGCCGTATAGGAAAATATGAAACCCAGGTCAAAAACCTGGTTGGGGCACGGAATGAGGATCAAAAGACACGAGAGCCCCAGCAGATTAAATACGCTGATTTTTCTCTTCAACATTTCGCCGAGAGCGAGGATCGAAAACATCGTAACGGCCCTTAATATAGACGGCCGTCCGCCGGCGAGTATCGCGAAAAATGCCAAAAACATAACGGATAGAATGATCGACGCCTTTTGGGGCATCCTGCAAATTTTTAAAATTACCCTGAGCGCGAAATATATGATCCCGACGTGCAGGCCGCTTATCGCAAGGATGTGAAGCGCCCCTGTCCTGGCGAATAAACCCTTAAGCCAGGGGGGAATTTTCTCCCTTTTGCCGAGTAGAACCGCCTCAAGTATCGAACTGTAAGGGGCCTTAAGGAATTTTTCTATGCGACGAGCCATCTTGGCCCGGAGGGAATAGATGCCCCGGACGATTTGGGCGGCAGGCATTTTATTCTCGCCTGTTATCTCCGAAAAAAACCCTTTCTTTACGTTCATCGTGGTATAAATCCGCTTATTCGCGAGGTATTTTTCGTAATCAAAGCGTGATTTCCCGCCGTAATAAAAAGGCTTTCTCAAGTACCCTTCCAGGACCGCTATGTCGGCGTAGCGGTACGGGGCAGCGCCTTCGCCGTATACATTTACAAGCATAAACCCGTCCGCACTTTCGTGGCGCCGGTGTGATTTTACCGAATGGGCCTCCAGCACGAAAGCCTTCTTCCTTCCGGCGCGGCTTTCGAGGGGGTCGCTCCGCACTTCGCCTTTTACGAGCACTTTTTCCGACGGGTAGGAGATAAAATTCCTGATATTCCGGCTGTCTATGTAATTATATGTCTCGTAGCGGATTACGCCGAGGATAAACACAAGGCCGAAAAGGATAACGGAAAACAAGAAGCTGTTTTTCATGAGGAGAACACAGGACAAAAAAAGAGCCAGGCTTAACAGGAGAAGAAAGTCCGGGGGAAAAGAGGCAAAAACACCGTAGGAGGCGAGGAGCACCCCGCATATAAAAACGACGCTTACAATGAGAAGGTAGGCGTTTTTCATTCCAGCGTGATCTGCTTCTTTATCTTCTCAAACGTCTTTTCGCCTATGCCTCTTATGTTTTTAATCTCTTCGGCTTTTTTGAAATCGCCGTTTTTTTCTCTGTAGGAAATAATTCGTCCGGCGAGGGCGGGCCCCACGCCCTTTATGAGCGTCAGTTCCTCTTTTGCGGCTTTGTTTATATTTATTTTTTTTGAATATTCCTTTTTCGATTCTTTGAATTCAAAGGTTTCCGCGGGAAGGGGGGATACTTTTTTGTAATACATGACAGCCGAGCCCGCAAAAAGCGCGGCAAGCAGGAATAAAAGAACTGCCCTTTCCTCTTTCGTGAATTTAATCACTTTTTTGCGGCAACAATATTGATAAGTTTGTCCGGAATGATAATCCAGCGCCTTATAGTAAGGCCTTCGAGCTGATTTTGCACTTTCGCCTCGGAAAGGGCCTTCTTTTCTAACTGTTCCCGGCTCGTCCCGGGCGCAACGCTTATCTTTGAGCGGAGCTTTCCGTTTATCTGGACAGGGATCGTAATTACTTCTTCTACGATAAGGTTTTTATCGAAAGCGGGCCAGTTCGTTTTTAAGAGGCTCTGTTTCCCGCCCAACTTTTCCCAGAGCTCCTCGGCTATATGCGGAACAAAAGGCGAGAGAAGCCGAACGACCGTCTTTACCGATTCCGTTAAGGCAGGGCCCGCGGTATCTTTTCTGTCCATGCAAGCGTATATTTCGTTTACCAGTTCCATTATGCCGCTTATGGCGGTGTTAAAATGAAACCCTTTTTCTATGTCGCCGGTCACCCTCTTTATGGTCTGATGTGTTTTTCTTCTTAGACTGTCATTGCGAGGGCAGCTTGTCCCCGAAGGGGACGAAGCGCCCGAAGCAATCTCTGAGATTGCTTCGTCGCCTTTGGCTCCTCGCAATGACGCGATACTCCTTTCAACCATTCTCCATACTCTCCCTAAAAAACGATACGCCCCTTCCACGCCCCGGTCGGACCACTCCGCGTCTTTCTCGGGGGGGGCTATGAATAGCGTGTAAAGCCTTACGGTATCGGCGCCGTATTTTTTTATCAGTTCGTCCGGGCTCACGACGTTTCCCTTGGACTTGGACATCTTCGCGCCGTCTTTTATGATCATGCCCTGCGTAAAAAGATTCATGAACGGTTCGTCAAAATCTATCAGTCCCGCGTCGTTTAATACTTTTGTTATGAACCTCGAGTATAGAAGATGCAGTATCGCGTGCTCCACGCCGCCTATGTACTGATCGACCGGCAGCCATTTGTCAACGTCCTTCTTTTCGAAAGGTTTGTCTTTCAGGCCGGACGATATATATCTTAAATAATACCAGCTCGAATCCACAAAAGTGTCCATCGTGTCTATTTCACGGCGCGCGGCGCCTTTACACTTCGGGCACTTGGTATTGATGAATTTTTTAGAGCTTTTCAGCGGGCTCCCTTTGACTGTGCTCAGGGCGGTTCGAAGGGCGGTGAGCTTGTCGAACCGTTCGCCATGAGGCTTAAACTCAATGTCTTCCGGCAGTAAAACCGGCAAATCCCTCTCCGGCACCGGCGCCATGCCGCATTTATCGCAATAAATAACGGGAATGGGGGCGCCCCAGTATCTTTGCCTTGAGATAAGCCAGTCCCTCAGCCTGTACTGAACGGTCCTGTTGCCGATTTTATTCTTTTCCATAAAGTCGGCTATTTGCCCCACGGCCTCTTTGTTGGATAAACCGTTGAACTCCCTTGAGTTTATCATGATACCGGCTTTGACGTAGGCCTCTTTCATGATCTCGGCGTCCAGATGAAGCTCCGGGTCATCTATCACGACCTCTATCGGGAGGCCATATTTTTTCGCGAATTCGAAATCCCTCTGGTCATGGGCGGGAACGGCCATGACAGCGCCTGCCCCGTACTCCATCAGGACGTAATTGGCCACCCAGAGTGGAATTTTTTTCCCGTTCATGGGGTTTATAACATAGCGGCCGGTGAAAATGCCTTCTTTTTCGACGTCAAGCTGCGTACGCTTTATCCTCGATTCGTTTCGTATTTTTTCTATGAATTTACGCGTCTTATCTTCACCGTCAGTGCCCCTTATCAGCTCTTCCAGATAAGGGTGTTCCGGCGCCAGCACCATGTATGTGGCGCCGAAGATAGTATCGGCCCTTGTAGTAAAGCAGGTTAAGTTCTTGTCGCTTCCCACGATCGGAAAATGCATGTTTACGCCCGTGGAACGGCCGATCCAGTTTCTTTGCATTATCTTTACCCTCTCCGGCCAGTTCCCGAGCTTTCCGAGGTCATTAAGAAGGCGTTCGGCGTAATCGGTTATTTTAAAAAACCATTGCTCAAGGTCCTTCTGGGTAACGGCGCTTTCACACCTCTCGCATTTACCCTCTACGACCTGCTCATTCGCAAGAACCGTGTTGCACGACGGGCACCAGTTCACGAACGCTTTTTTTCTGTAGGCAAGGCCTTTTTCAAGAAGTTTTAAGAAAATCCACTGCGTCCATTTGTAATAGTCGCTCTTGCAGGAGGTAATTTCCTTTGACCAGTCATAAAAGACGCCCCAGGATTTGAGCTGTTCCTTCATCCTTTTTATGTTAAGAAAGGTGTACTTTTTCGGGTGTGATTTGTCTTTTATGGCAGCGTTCTCCGCAGGCAGGCCGAAGGCGTCCCAGCCCATGGGGGTAAGAACATTAAAGCCGCGCATCATTTTGTAGCGGGCCACGACGTCCCCTATAATGTAATTGCGTCCGTGGCCGACGTGAAGCGCCGCGGAAGGATAAGGGAACATGACGAGGCAGTAGTACTTGTTTTTATAATCCGCTGCGTCGACTTCGAAAAACTTGTTTTTAGCCCAATACCCCTGCCACTTCAGCTCGATTTTATCGAATGGGTACGATTTTTCCCGCATAGACGGGTTATTTTAGCATATGAGGACGTGGGAAGGCAATATAAAATTAGTCGACTCCGCGGGACAGGCGCAGGTTTAGCCGAGGGGCAAACGTAAGTTCACGGCGTCCCTAACCCAAGGTTTTTCAAATTGGTGGAGCTGACGGGAATCGAACCCGTGATACCACAATGCCATTGTGGTGTGATCCCGCTTCACCACAGCCCCAAATTTTCGCCTTAAGAAAATTTGATACTGAGGAAGTGTTATCAATCCGACCCGTGGGAGGATTGATCGCTTCCGAAGTACCAAATTTTCGCCTTAAGAAAATTTGATACTGAGGAAGTGT
>Ga0163203_1000133_pt1 | contig 19169 bp, 17 predicted proteins | sample PL_2010_330m_FD_113534 | JGI IMG/M metagenome (GOLD analysis project Ga0163203, IMG submission 113534) | Freshwater microbial communities from Powell Lake, British Columbia, Canada to study Microbial Dark Matter (Phase II) - PL_2010_330m | ecosystem: Environmental > Aquatic > Freshwater > Lake ... | reverse complement strand
GGTCTATGGTGGTATCGCTGGTGACATCAGACGAGTTACCCGAGGCATCCTGAGTCTGAACGGTCATGATGTCGGAGGCTTCACCGGCGGTAATTGTCTGGGGGCCAGTGATGAAGACAATCCGGGAGATGCCGGCCGGGCTGACATCAATTGAATTACTGACTCCCGTTTTACCATCATCGGTAGTGGTAATCAGGACTTTGTCCTGAACTGTGGAGATGGTAACGTTTCCAGTCCAGACACCGTTTATAAAGGCGGCGGTGGTAGTCGGTGATATAGTCCCGGTGGAATCGCTTAAGGTATTGGTGCCGGTATAACTGGTAACAGTGTTATCATACTGGTCCTGAGCGGTGATGGTTATACTGAAAGGTACATTGACAATTGGGTCATTTACGTGAGCAAAGCTGAACTTCTCCAGGGCAGCATGATTAACCGTTTCCATCTGGGTAGCGTCTGTCCAGCCCTGGCCCGGGTTTTCTGCGGCGGTAATGGTTGGCATGCCGACAGTGGTATCCTTGTAGTAAAAGCTTGCCGAGTTGGAGCCGCTGGGTATGGTTACCGAGGTTACCAAGCCATCGAAGGGCCCCGATTGGCTGGTATCAAACCTGCCGGTGGCCGAGTTAGAGGACAGGTCTATGGTGGTATCGCTGGTGACATCAGACGGAGTACCCAGGGCGTCCCGGGTCTGAACGGTCATGATGCCGGAGGCTTCACCGGCGTTAATTGTCTGGGGGCCAGTGATGAAGACAATCTGGGAGATGCCTGGAGGTGGAAGAGTATACTCAACATTCCACTCCACCGCACCTACTGATACAGCAGCCCTATTTTTCTTTCCACCTCCAGTTCTGGTGCCGTAAATATAACATTCAACTGCACTACCATCTGGAGTACTTAATGAGCTAGCATTCCATTTGCCATAGAAAAGTTGACCACCGGTGCTGGTAACATCGCTTTCTGCTAGAACTGTCCCAACAAAGCTACCGCCTTCATATAAGTCAATTCTAACAGTTGGTGTACCTGTGCCACCAATCTTCTTTACCCAAATCCTGAATTCCTGAAGGTTAGTACCCGGGGTAGGACTGAGCGCTGGAGTTGGGAACCCAACATGAGCCATCGTATCAACATTCTCTCCGGTGGCTTCCAGCCAGTTGCCGTCCGGGTCATCCGGGTCGTCCTGAATATAACTCAATCCACCCAAAAGTTCCGTTTGGTCTATCAGGGTGTCAGGACTTAGCCGCTCAGTGTCAGGACTGGAAAGGACCTCGCCTGAGCCTACCGAGAGGATACCAATTGGAGTTGGAACACCCCCTTCAATTAGCAGCATTACCAACACCACCGCTACCAGCAAGGCCCTACTTATAAAATTACCTATGCTAATATCCTTGTTCTTAAGCCCCTTCATTATCATTGCTAACCTGCTTCTTGTTTAGTCATGTCTTGGGCAGCACCCTTTAGAGTACTGGCAAAAAAGCTGGTCCCCGGCGCTCAGAACTACCACTGCACGTGTTACAAAACAGTACATCAACCAGCTCCCGTGCTCGCTGAGCTGCTCTCCGCCACCACTATCACCTCATGCGGTCTCCTCCTCGAGCTCGAGTCATTCAATGCAGAGCCTGGACCCTGCCCACTTTTTATATGTTACCGGTCAAACAACAGGAGACACAGTAAACGCTACTGGAGCGGGTAAAGACGAAATGAATAACAGGTAACCCCGTTATTGGTAAATTTCCAGTTTCCTTGCCTCCCAGACCACCAGTTCAAAGGGTCATTGTGCTGCTCCCATACCGGCTTTCGTTCAGCCCGAGCATGGTAGTTCCCCCAGAATAAGTCGCCGCCCGGCTTGCCACGCGCCTGGTCATAGGTATCATAAAACCCGGCGGGAACCTGAACCCACGCCTGGCCGTCGGTCATGTCGTTGTCCAGAATCTGGAAGGGCGAACCTTCTTTAAAGCCCAGCTTTCCGTACCCATCAACCGGAACGAGTATCTCGTTTGCCCCCATGACCTTGACGTTTGGTCCTTCAACGTAAACATTATCAAAGTAAACGGTGGAGCCAGCGTACGCACCTACGCCGATTTTGCCTGCCGAAAGCGACGTGTCTGTAACGTCGAACTTCAGCACATCGTCAACATAAATCTTAATGGAGTCTCCCTGCACTACAATCTTGTAGTGGTACCATATGCTAGGCGTAGTATTTTGTAATGGGCGAGTGGCAGTCAGCTCAGTGTATCCGCCTCCACCAACCTTCTTGAAGAGGGCGATGTGCACCTCGTCAGCGGATGGCTCCAGAAGATAGTGGTTGTTCTGGTCGACATACCGGAAGACAACATTGAAGTAGTTACCTGATACTTTCTTTACATCAAACTCGAACACGTAGTCGTCCCAGGACTCGCTTCCGGTAACAGCTACCACCGCACCCACATAGGAACCCCCGGTGCGCCCATAAACATTGTTGCCATTGTCCTCCACAATAGCTCCACTGCCCGATATATTGGTCCACTGGGACAAATCACCATCAAAAGTATCGCTAAATGGACCTGCCTCCGTCACGCAGTTGAATGTGTAATGCTCCCCTGGCGGCGGCATCTTCGGTGGCCCGGCCATGGCCGGCACTGCCGTTGCCAGCAACAATACCACGGCTCCCACTATGGCAATCTTTTTCACTCTTGGTCACCCCCTTCTTTTTAAGGTTTCATTCTTGCCCTTCGAACTACGGCATAATCATAATATTGAAACCTGACCGCTTCTCCTGGCTCCGGCACCGCTGCTCACCCAGGTGCCTTGCCTGGAAGTGGTCGGCTATCTTTTCCCAAGTCCAACGGGCGGTTACAATCACGGCATACAGCCGATATCAGCCCTTACTTTTTCGGTTCTTTCAGCTTTTCAATTGGATTCCGAAGCCAGGGGTCGCAATCGACCTTGCCGTTGACACAATCCCCCTTCCCAATACATTTGCCGCTGGGATTGATTCTCCCACACGGCCCACCGGGCCCGCTGGCATGTCCCCACCAGTTGTTGGTGGCATCAAGCGTGTATGTCTCATGTATATTGCAGACAGCACCTTTGTACGTGCAACCTTCTCCTACATTAGTCCATTCAAGGCCTAAGTTGTTGACGAAGTTGTTGTAGTGAGCCTCGTTGCCGTCTTCCATCTCAGGGCCGCATCGTATGGCGAAATCGTTGTCGTGTATGTTGTTATACTGGATGATGCTGTTCGTGGCATCGGCTTCAATTCGGACACCAGTGTGGTTGTTAAAGATGTTATTGTACTCGACTATTGTGCCACTAGTACCTGTGGACAGGGCAAATGCATTCTGGACATTGGAGATAGTATTATGCCCGAATGTGATACCGGTACCAGCGTTATATGTTCCGATACCAGTACTCCTATACGTCTCCCCGGTATATCCTAAGTCGGTAACGGTGTTATAAGTGGCTGAACCAGTAGCACCCTCAAGGAAGAACATGCCATTGGGGACTTGTGTAATGTAAGCACCCGGGCCATTAATCTCGTTGTGGTTATAGTCAGCTGTCAGTGTTCCGCCAAGGGCGTATATACCTGCCCTGTTGTAACCTTCAACAGTACACTGTGTCACTTCTACCGTAGAAGAGGATGATGTAGCAGAAGCCCATATGCCGCAGGTACGACAACCAAGCTCTGGGTTTCCAACGACCGTCAGGTTTTCTATTTTACCGTTGGTCTCAAGATAAGCGAGACCAGAAACCCAATCCCCTCCAACTCCTGCGGGTACTTCTGTGATTCCCGAACCATCGATCTTGAGGTCTTTTACCGTAGCCGTCTCACCAGCCGTATCAACCCAGACGATGGCTGCCATTTTTTTAGTACCGCCGCCAATCCACGGCGTAGTCTTAACCATGGTCAGTACGCTGGCTCCAGACGGCTGGATGACGGTGCTGTCCCCAACGCCTTGGAGTGTCAGATTCTTGTTAATAACTACTTGCTCATCGTATGTCCCCGCCGCCACATTGATGGTGTCGCCATGTAAGGCGGCATCAATGGCTGCCTGGATGGTGGGATAGAACAGAGTGCTGTCATCTATCTGGGCAGGGTGAATGTAGGAAGACGGGCGCATAATGTCCACCGCATTGTAGTCATCGATGCAAGAGACACTGTCAACGGTTCGATTGACTCCGAATTCAGGCCTGACTACAGTCTTATTGCCAACCAACCAGTCGCTGAATATGTCCTGGGAGAAGCTAGCTGATACCGATGCACCGGTAGCGGTAGCCTCTACTGTAGCAATTCCAATCCACTTTTCGTATCCTGTGCCATTCCACATGTACCAGTCGTCGTCAGGGTCCACTGCCCCTGGCTGCCCACCTACCAGATTCCGAATTAAGCGTATCTTGGTTACGTCTGGGATTACCGAAAGGCTATCAGCCAGAGTGGTAGTGACGGTGAAATCGTTATTGGGGTCATCCCACACCGTCTGCACTGGCTCCGTGCTCATCATTATCATCTCGTAAGTGAAGCTCATAGCAGACTTGACTACTAAAGTCACACCTGGGGTGTTATACGGTATGCAGGGGAATCCGTCCTCTGGGTCTACGGTTCGCACCTTGCCATAGGCGGTATCGGTTTCAACCTTAGCACCGGGCTGGGCATAGATTTGAATCGATGGGTCATAGCTTTTTGCCGTAAGCCAAGTTTCTATCTCGGCGGCAGTAAAAGTGGCGCTGCCGTTGGCATCTGTGCTTTTTCCATCCATACTATAGCCACCCTTGCCACCACCATAGAACAGAAGCCTTGCCGTAGCACCCTCAATTGGGCTTCCTGCCTGGTCCTGGACGACTATGGTAACATCACCATCAGCCAGCTGTGCCTCCACCGGCAACGCCGTCACCAGTCCCAAGCTCAGCACTAGCACCAGAGCAAATAAGATACTAAAGATTTTCCTTTTCACCTTCTAACCCTCCTCCCTTCTTGAGAGTGTTTTTTTCTGACAGTCTCTTCTATTTTCTATTGGCACCACCCCCCTTTCTGTCAGTCTGGTTAATTCACCAGATGTTGAAAGAGCCAGGCAAAAAATAATGGCGGTTAGGTTACCTCTTCATCCCGTGCCTCACCACTTCCCCTTCTTGCGGAACCTGACCACCACTACATCTGCTTGTAAACAGATTCAGGAAGATGTGCCTCTTCATATTATGTTACCTTGGTTACCTTTACGGTCATTTACAGTCCGTTGACGGACAATTACCATAACACCATCGTATCGGTTTGTCAAGTGACTTATCTTAACTTTTCCTACCAACCTGGGACTTCTTTCCTAGGACTAATTAACTAGGCAAACTAGCCCATTTGGGTGATTGCGTGGTAAGGGATGGTAAGCTACAGTGGTAAAAGAGTAGTTAAAGGGCAGAAGGTGAGGGATATGGTAGGTCATACTGGAAAGGATACTATGCTAACCGCAAGCGATGTAGCTCATATGCTCAATGTGCATATCAATACCCTGAGGCGGTGGAGTGATAAGGGGATAATAAAGATGTACCGCATCGGCCCCAGGGGTGATAGAAGGTTTAGGCAGGAGGACATTGCTAGCTTCCTTAGGATGTCGGAAGTAAAGAGCAAATAGTTATTCTGTTGCGGGCAGTTATAATTTGCCGTCTCGCCAATGTCAATAGGTTAGCTTTTTTGAAACTTCACTCCTGTACTTCTTAATCCCGCTATTCTTTAAAGGAGCGGCAGAAGTTTTCCTGGTAGGCGACTTTGTCCGCTGTTGACAGATGATGGTGTGGCTTTGTAAAATGTGCCTATGAGCGCAAAAGATGGCCCTATAGTTACATTCTTAAAAGAAGTAATGCGTCGGAGGAAACGCTTGCCGAGTCAACTGGCGGCTGATTTAGGTGTTAGCCATGCTACCGTTCACCGCTGGCTTACCGGCAAGGATGTTCCCAATGTCCGGTCCTGCCGGAGACTGGCTGGATATACCGATGCGCCCGTGGAAAAGATTCTCTCCATTGTTGGTCACTTGCCTGGAATAGCTGAGGCGGAGCCTCCTGACTGGCCTGAGTTTCGTGAGTATGCTCACCAGAAGTATCCTGAGGAGCTCGATGAAGACCTGATTACTATGATTGAGGACCTCATTGAGCGGCGGAGGGGTAGGAGATATGATTGGAGAAAAGATACTTAGGTGGGAATCCGAGCTGTGGTCCTATATAAGTAGCGGCGATGGTACAAACTGCCCATTATATAGCAACTGCCCGCTGAGACAGAACGGTCAATGGTGCATTAGTGATAATAAAGAACTTCTCGACCAATTACTTGGTGGTGCCCAATTTGATGCCAGCCGGTATAATTTTGTAGAATTTGTGACTCCCGGTAGAATATTTGAGTTAGTGGAAAAGCTGGCACAGAGCCTTCTCAAGAAGAGAAGAATTCGTTGGCTACCAGTGCCAGCCGAGCTTGTTTCTCTGGCTGATGAGACGCATCCTGTAGAAGTCCGATTAGTGCCACTAAAGAGCTATCGTGGTGCTCTCTGGTATCTTGACGATACTTGGATAATACAACTTAATGCAGATGACTCACCAGCTAGAAAAAGATTTACTCTATTCCACGAGGCTTTCCACATCATAGTCCATTGTCATTGTACGAATGTCCCCGTTTTCAGGAAAAGTGGGCAGGAGAGAGGTGCTTTCAACGAGCTGTTGGCTGAGTACTTCGCCATCTGTATCCTGATGCCTGGAGAGTGGGTAATGAAGAAGTGGGCAGAGGTTAGGGATTTGGACAGGATGGTGGAAATCTTCGGTGTTATCAAGCCAGCAATGTGGATCAGACTTAAGATTCTGCATTTAATTTAGTATCCAGCAACCCAATTCTTCCGTGTCTCCTTTACCCTAGCATTATCATTTTTAGTGTTCCGGCGGGTATTTGTTAGCGTCTCACTTCAAACTTAGTCCTACGGAGGGGATAAACTATTCTTGGTAAACAAGCATCGTCCGCTATTACTTATACTATTGCGGGTATTGGGACAGTTGTGATAAGATATTCCCATAGGGACGTAAAATGTCCCTTAAGGGTCTAATACGGTGGGATTGTTGACTCTGTAGAAGTTGCGCCGGATGAAAGATAAAGTTGAGACAAAAGAGCCGCCTATAAGCGAACTGATGGCAATGCACCGACGAATTGCTGAGTTGGAAGCGTCAGAAACTCAGCATGAGCGGGTGGAGAAAGGGCTACGGCAAGCTCAGACCAAGTTAAAAAGACAGGTTGAGGAGCTAAATACGGAGCTTGCAAAAGCCAAAGAAAAATTGCGGATTGAGATAGCCGAGCGCGAACAGTTGGAAGAGCTTGCGAATCTATTAGTAGTAGCAGGGAGAACAAATATCGTAGCAGTTAGAACAAGTATTGATGCTATAAGTGTTTCCTCTCCTGTTAATGGTAAACTCCTATTCTGTAATGACGCCTTCCTGAAGCGATGGAAGATTAAGGGTGACTATCATAATTTGCACTATATTGATTGCTACAAGGTCGACCCGGAAAGCGATGTTCTCATGAAAGCTGTTCAAGCTACGATGGCAGGTGGCTGGTCTGGTGAGTTAATGGGTAAGGCGATGAACGGTCAAACGTTTCCCATCCATGTAAACATGGCTCCAGTAGCTGATAAAGAGGGCAGTGTTATCGGGCTACTTGGCACCTTCAAAGACCTCACCGAGAGCAAGCAGGCGGAGGAGGCACTGCAGGAGAGCGAGGAACGCTACCGTCTGCTCGCTGACAATGCGGCAGACGTCATTTGGACCGTGGATATGAACATGCTGCCCACCTACATCAGTCCTTCTATTACCCGACTGCTAGGCTACAGCGTTGAGGAGGCTATGGCCAAGACGATGGAAGAAGTCTATACCCCTACCTCATTTGAGGTTGCTATGAAGGCTCTTGCCGAAGAACTAGCCATAGAAAAGATGGAACAGAAGGACCTATTCAGGTCACGGATGCTGGAACTTGAGTTGAAACGTAACGATGGTTCCATAGTCCCGGTCGAGGTCAGATATAGTTTCCTGCGTGGGGCTGACGCACAGCCCGTCGAGATTTTAGCGGTAGCCCGTGACATCACCGAGCGCAAGCGGTCGGAGGAGGCACTCAAACTTGCCTACGTAGAACTTGACCAGATATTCGACGCCACGGCTGATGCGATACGCATGATTGATAAGGACTTCAGCATACTGCGAGTTAATGAGGCATTTGCGACTCTATTGGGGATAAGCAAGGATGAAGCGGTGGGCAAAAAGTGCTACGACGTTTTCCACAGTCCCCGATGTCATTCTCCCAACTGCGCGCTGACCCGGATTCTCAGCGGTGAAGAGCGTATTGAAATTGAAGATGAAAGAGAACGCAGCGATGGCACCAGATTCTCTTGTATTGTAACCGTGACCCCCTTTCGGCAACCCGATGGCAAAGTGATTGGTATTGTCTCAACTATCAGAGACATCACCAAACGCAAGTGAGCGGAGGACGCACTCAAGAAGAACTTTTAACTGAAATATATGCACTAATAGAATAAAGTTGAAAGCCCGAGATTGAACAATAAGCCAGATTGTGTGATGAAGTCAACAAAATACCATAATGTGCAAGGACTTCTGGTCAAGCAGGCAACAAAATTACTCCCATCAAAACGTATAGGGGCGAGAACCATTTCGGTTCCCGCCCCTATCGATCCGCACCTTACCTACTGCACCTACTCATCCGCGTCATCGAAGGTGATCAGGTCATACTCAAATAGGTACTCGGTCGGGTTCCAGCGCCAGCGGAAGACCTTGTTGTCGCAGTCCACGTCATCGGATAGCACCAGCCAGATCTTGGCACCATGCGGGTAATTGACATCATCCTTTGTTGGCAAATCGCCAGTGTCCACGGACCCTTGAATATGGACATTCCCACCGCCATTTGCTGTACCAGAGCCTAGGCAAATTATGTCAGGAGGTACTGTCCATGGGCCTAGCCCAGGGTCTTCATAGTATATCAGCATGTACGACCATCCCAGCTCCAGCCCGTGACCGTTGAACACGAAATCAAAGGTTGAGCCGGACAGGTTGTATCTCATCTTGCCCCAAGCACCGCCCTCTATGATCCCCCAAGTGCTGGGATTCTTTTCATAGAGATAGAGATGGCCCACATTGGTCTTGCCTGCAGGTCCGTTCTTTCCAGCAGCCATAACAGTTGGCCCTACCGTAAGGCTGATTAGCACAGCGCATGTTACTACCAGAAGAATTATCTTTTTCATATGTCACGTCCTTTCTTTCTAAGACTAGCTTATTGCCCGCCGACCTCCGGCACGCTTCAATCTAAACATATAATGCCTCCTCACTATAGCTTTGGCAATCCCAAAAAGGTCATAGTACTATTGACAAATGCAATTGAAAATGGGGGAAGAGCAAATACAGATGTTAACCGTTTCGTTGGCTACTGCATGTCAGATTGAAGCTTACGAAGCTGGGGACAGTATATTTACGCAAGGTGAACATAGTGCGAGGCTTTATGTAATTGTGGACCGTCAGGTGCTTTTGCGAAGGTCTGTCAATATAGGGGATCGGGCAGCAATGTGGCCACTTGGGATTTTAGGAAAGGGCAGAGCTATGGGGTGGTCAGCATTACTGTACGGACCTCACTATGTAACAGCATCAGCTATTTGTCAAAAGCCGACCCGCGTCATCTCCCTAGAGGGCACCAGCCTGCGCTCGGTGCTAGAGAAAGAGCCAGGCGTAGGTTTTAGTAATGGACCGACTTGCCTGCATACTGAGAGACAGACTTCGGACCGCATATAATACCATGGAGGCCCATCTCTAATTGGAAAGCAACTGCCTTAGCAGCCTCGACGTTTTGCGGTATCTCCTCGTGGACACGCTCAGTTAGCCTAAGGAGATTAGCCCCTGCTTTATAGCTATAACCACCGCTTCAGTGCGGGCATTAGCATTCAGTTTGCGCAAGATTGAAGTAACATGATTTTTAATGGTTTGCTGGCTAATGCCAAGTTTAGCCGCAATCTCCTTATTAAGGTAGCCCTGAGCTATATAATTGAGGATTTCTGTCTCTCTAGGGGTGAGCGGTGATATAAAGGCCTCGGCTTCGCTTCGCAAGGAGAGTTCTTGAAACTGGCGTAACACCTGTTCAGCTACCTTTGGTCGGGCAGTAAGGCTTTCATTTATCGGGTGCTCACCACGAGCTACACGCCTAACTGTATCCACTAACTGGTCAGCAGTAATGTCCTTGTTCAAACAAGCTGCAGCTTGGGCTTTGAGAGCCTGAAAGATTTGAGTATCGTCGGGATTTGAGATAAGCACGACTATGCCAATGTTAGGCGAGCGCTGCTTTATCTTACGAGCTAGTGTCAGACTATCATCAGAGGAGCTATCAATATCCACGAGGGCTACATCAGGCGGCAAAGCGTCGATGGCTGATAGCACTCCATCATTGACCTCGGTGGCACCTGAGATTTCAATGTCTTCCATAGAGGAGAGAGAATGCTCTATTCCTCGCCGAAATAGAAACTGCTGGCTAACTATAAAAACTTGTATTTTATTCGTATTCATGAGCCTTATTTAAGACCAGCCCGCAGTGGAGCCGACTTCAAGCAATTTCACCTCCTTTCATTCTCTACATTATTCCCACTTGTGGTAGTGACGGGGGTAGTTTTAACAGCGGAGAGGAAAACCTCAGCCAGCTTAGGGTCGAACTGCTTGCCGGCACCTCGCTTTATTTCCTCCAACGCTTCTTCATAGGATAAGGTTTTAGAGAAAGGTCGTTCAGAAGTCATAGCGGCAAAGGCATCAGCTATAGCCAGAATGCGGGCTTCTAATGGTATCTCCTCACCCTTCAGTCCTTCGGGATAGCCGCTCCCGTCATACCTCTCATGGTGGTGCAGAATTCCGGGTATACAATGAGCCAAGTGACGAACACGACCAACAATACTTGCCCCCAGCTGAGGATGAACTTTGATTTCCCTCCATTCTTCTGCAGTAAGCTTAGTCTGCTTATTGAGTGTTTCGTCACTGATGCCAATTTTGCCAATATCATGCAGTAAAGCACAAGTGCTCAGCTTATTTATTTCTAGCGGGTCCAAATTCAGAGCTTCCGCTATGACTATAGTATACTTACTCACTTTTTCTGAGTGACTGCGGGTGTAGTGGTCTCTGGCATCTACCGCCGCTGCCAGAGCATAAATAGTGCTCAAGGCTTCACTCTCTTTATTAACCTGCTGACCAGCTACGCTATCCTCTGGCAGTAGCATAGCTCCTGAGGCACGGTGGCTTCGATTACCACCGCTTCGTTTGGCATGGTAAAGCGCGGCGTCAGCAGCCGCGATAACCGCATTTGCTTCTATGCCATCAGCCGGCCAACTAGCCAAGCCAAGACTTGCGGTAACTGGTATATAGCCTGCTTTCCCTTCTGAGGCAACTCGTTTGCGAACTCGTTCAGCTACTTGGTAGGCAGCCTCAATGGTTGTCTGGGGTAAGAGGATGGCAAATTCGTCTCCACCATAGCGAAAAGTCTGGTCGGCACTTCTTATAGCCTGTTTCATAATACTGCCGATTTTTTTGAGGAGTTTATCACCAGTCAAATGTCCATAGTTGTCGTTATAGGCCTTAAAAAAGTCAAGGTCAAAAATAATTAACGAGAATACGCCACCATAACGAGAGTGTCGCCCAATCTCACTGGTAATTACTTCATCTAAAGAGCGGCGATTAAGCAGTCCGGTAAGCTCATCGTAGCGAGCTCGCTGCTCCACTTTGGCATAGAGGCGAGAATTCTCAATAGGCATAGCAATCTGAGACGCCAGCTGTTCCAGGAGATTTATATACCTCTGGCTGTAGGCATCCGGACGACAACTAGCTACGATTAGACTACCGATAACTTCACCCTTGGCTATTAACGGCAGGTAAGCAATTGAGCGTACCCCTTGTCCGACATGGTATTTCCCGGTGAAAAACCTGTTTTCCTGTAATAGGTCAGGCTCAATCATAGCCTTTTTATGGGCGGCTACCCATTCGGTAGCAGAGCCTTTGAGTGGCACTCGCTCCCCCACCTGCCAGGCTGAGCCTATCTCAGAGGATAAGGCTAGGAAACGACCCTCGTTCTCCTCAATAAGAATAATGGCCGCCCAGCTAACATTGACTACTTTCTTCAGCTCCTGTATGAAGCTATCGTATATTCCTTGAATGTCCAAACTGGAGGTTATAATGGCGCTGGAGCGATTGATTACAGACAACTCCTTTTCCCGTTCCCTAAGTTCCTCCCGAAGGTATTCCTTCTCCATACTTACCGCTACCCGGTTGGTAACTTCCTCCAGCAGGTTGAAATCTTGAAGCGTGTATCTACCGGATTGCTTTTTGTCCAGCACTAGCATACCTATTAACCTGCCACGACTTATCAAAGGCATAAATAGCTCTATCTCCCTTGACTTGATTGCCTCCTTTTCCTGCTCCCACAGACTGCTAAATTCAGGCAGAACAGCTAAATTCTCTCTAGTTAACGGCTTGCGTTCTCGCTTCAGGTACTCCACAATAGGATTGTGCCCTTTCAGTCTCAGACTGGACAAGGGGTTGTCTTCCCGGTCAGGTTCAACAAGCTGGGCAGTAAAATCTTCGCTGCCGACCTCAAGAAACAATAGCCCTGCCTTATTACAGCCAATGGCTTTGGTAACCCGCGCTAGCAGCTCCCCGCCTTGTTCCCCGAGGCTGAAAACGTGGTGTATCTTATTGGCAAAATCAGATAATTTCTGGCGGTAATCGTAGCTTTGTCCCTGAAAAGCTTTGCCCACGGTTACAAAGAGAAAACCGCGCAGTTTATAGACAAATATAGCGACTAAAACGGCGGCTATAGTAGCTGCGGACATAGTCGTCGGGTCAAGCTCAAAGTGGAAAATACTATGAAGGATAAAGAGTAAAAGCCAGTAGCTACTAGCCCCAATAATCCCCAGGCTTATCCACGTCAACCCTCGCCGCAAAACAAATCTGATGTCCACCAACTGGTGCCTAATAGTAGCATAACTGAGGATGAAGGCATTGACCAGGTTGCCAAAATGACTTACGGGAAATTCCCTCCCCCAGGGGAGAATGGCAGCGAAAACAAAGATAGTCAGAACGAAGATACCGAGCAGCAGAGAAACGATTTGATTATGTAGTACTGGGTTATCTAAAATCCTCAGCCTTCTCCAGAAAACATACACGTTCCTAGCGACCAAAGTGAGGAGGGGAATGGCTAAAAAGATGACTCCCCTTCCGTAATTGAGATAAAGCTTGTCACCGCTGGCAGTAACCCCTTCGGGCATAAAACCCAGTAGCACCAGAGCGATAATTGCCGCCAGTGAACCATAGGCAAAGGGTAACCAGCGCCCCTCGCCCGGGGCAAAGAAAGAAGAGGTAAAGCAGTGGAATTGCACTGCCATCCAGGTGAGTGTAATGAGAATGACTTGAAGCAAGAAGAAATTAAGTTGCGGGAAGAAATTGCTGCGTAAAAAGACATCAGTGAGGCTCCACGCCATGGCAGCGATTAGAAATAGGGTGAAGAGTTTATGCTTCCTCTGCCATGGACGACTGCTAATGGTAGTGACCAGTAGCGGGATATAAGCAATGGTGGCAATTAAAGGAAATAAAGCATAAATATTCATATATGAGGCAATTATCACCCCAAACATGAAAGCTGTCAAGCAAAACTAAAGTAAGTTGACTAAAGTAGGAGGACTAAAGTACTAGTGAGTGGCTGCAGCCTCGACTTCAGCCGCCACCTTAACCTCTGGCACCGCTTCCGGCTTGGCTAGCAGGAGCGAAAGCACTTTGTCTGACGGATTAATATGAGGTGGTTTCAGATGAGCTAAATCAGCCCCTTCAGCCTGTCTTTGAGATGTGTAATTAGCGAAAGCCCCACGAGGCAGCAATGTGGTCTCCACCCTGAAATTAATCATATCCGCAAAATCGTCACGAACCGGCGACATATAGTTATCGTTCTCTGATTTCATAATCTGCTCATGCACTGCTCTGGCTATATCTGCCTCGCTGGCTCGGTATTCATCTTCAAGTTCAATAAAGAGACGTAGCACCGGCTCCCCGGTTTTCTTGAAAGCTGTCCAATCCTCGTAAGCAATGCCGGTATTCTCTATTGCCTGCCAGATTACCTTTTCCGTCAGCCGGACGACACTGAAATCGAGAAGGTCATCAGCTCGTCTCTCAAAAACCATTTGCGGGATATCAATGCCCAGCTTCTCATTTCGCAGTGAGGTTATCCTGACCATATCACCAACCCTATATCTGACCAGAGCCCCGCCGTGAAAGTTGGTGGTAACTATCTCATAATTCTCTCCGGCTTTTACCTCGTCAAGTAAAACAGTCTTTGGTTGATAGCTGTGGTCTATCTGCCATTTGAAATGTTCCTTTTCCGGTATAAACTCCAGGAAGTTAAGATTGGGGATGAAGGTCATACTATCGTAGTCCCATGTCTGGGTAGCGATGATGCTACCTTCAGTGCTAACATATGCATCCAAAGGACACTTTCCCCAAAGTTCCTTTATTTTATCCTTGTAAACCCAGCTATCAAGGCCACTGCTTACGATTCCCTTTACTGGCCATAGGTCTTTAGGTAGCATGGGGCGCTTGGCTAATTTGCTCCTGACCAGTCCCTTAGTTAAACGAAACAGGGCTTTGGGCTGGGAGAGGAAGGGACGAATATCTACTTTGTCTGAGGACTGGCTGAACTTGTTGCCCACAGCCACCAAAACGAGAGACAAACCAAAGAAGTAATCAAGTCCCTGGGATAGAGCTTGTTTAAAACCGAGTTTTATTCTTTCCTCAAAAGGCAAGTTTTCGGCTTCATCTAAGGGAGGCAAATAATCTGATGGGGTTTGTTCCTGTAGCATAGTGGCTAGGGCACCTGATATATAGGGTCTGGGGGCTACTGTGTAGACAATCTTGGGACGCTCAGGAAAGGTAGAGGTATCACCCCACCCCTTACAACTAGAGAGCATGCCAATGCCGTACATTATTACACTCAATTCATGACAATATGCTGGGGTTATCGGCACCCATTTGCAGGGGTAATCACCAGACCTACCTGAGGAGTGTACCCACATAATAGGCTTGGCCGGCAATATGTCTTCCCTCTTCTCCAGAAGCTCGGGGCTATAATCGTCATAGGTAGTTAACGGCACCTGCTCCCTGAACTCGTCTACGGTCTCTGGTTTTGCCCCGCGCATCAGCTTCCTGCCTAACGCACACCGGTTTATTAATTCTATCTGTTCCAACAGTAGTCGTTTCTGAATAGTCATGAATTGCTCCAGGGTGAGGCTAATAAAGCCACAGCACATCTGCCATAGTTCTTCATCTCTGCCCTGGCGCAAAAGCTCAACGGCTTTTGGCATTTGCCACCTCCCAGAACCAACCTTGGTATGAAAATACTATGGCAGGCGTTGGTCAGCTTGGGAAGTGGTTATGTTCTAGAAGATAGTTCTATCAAATATGAAGGAGTTGGTGGTGGGGGGGGGTTAAGAGGGACTCAATTAGGCTTTCTTATCTTTGTTACCGGAACTACCCAGAGCTTGTAACTTCTGGCTCAGCTCGGCAAAGGTTTTATCTTTCGGTTGTTTGCCCAGTTCCAGCCCATAGCTGATAAAGAACTCAAGGAAATTACGTAGCAGCTCCTTCATTCCCTGAGCGAACTGGTAGAATTCTTCCTTGTCTACATAGTTTTGATTCCCCGTCTCTCCCTTTAACTGGCTATCAATAAGAAAGTTGAGGAACTCCGACCGGCTCATGTCGCCACGATTTTCGTCTATTTTTCCGGCTACGTCGGCATCAACTATTAACATCCTTTTCTCTGCCACGCTATACCCCTTCCGTCACTGGTAATCTAGAATACAGAATAACCTGAAGGCTCCGCTGCCCCCAGGTTACATCCTTAAACCACAACTCTTAAACCGTTAAAATCCGTCGTCATCATCCAGACCGAGCATTTCTACTATGCTGTTTATGGTATTAAGTAACTTTAAACCGCTATCGGTCACCTTATAGGTCACTGCCGGATTACCCACCTCCATCTTGTCAATAAAGCCCTCGCTCACTAGAAAACCAAGGTACTTCTGTATCTGGCTATAGCTCAAATTGGCACCATACATTATCCTGGTCTTGCCTGCGCCATTTTCGCCAACCTTTAGCATATCGGCAATTATCTCAATATTGGAACGCCGCTGATTTATCTTCATCCCTGACCTCACCCCCTACTTATTACCTAGTTAAATTGTACTACACCCACTAGGCAGTTTGTCAATAGTTAAGCCGGGGTGAAAAACGGCGCTACTGGAGGAATTAAAAAATCCTGGATACCAATCAAGAATATCATTTCCCCAGAATAGGGTAGCAATGGTTGTCAGCGATGGAAAAGGACCAACTGCCTTCTAAGTAGCGGGGCGTGGGTTCGAATCCCTCCAGGGATGCCAGTTTAGCTACAATTTGAGCCCTTGACCAAGTCATTAGTAACAAAAAGGGCAGCTGCTTCTCCCCAAAATGCATGCAATGTAGCACAACGTTGTATACCACTAGCGAGTTGCGAAGATGCTGCCCTAGGATTCGTGCCTTACTCTTTTGAGTCTGTTCTCCCAGAAGTATGCTAACTGTCCTTTCTGCTGGTCGCCATGGTTGAAGCTGAAGGGGACAAACCGTCCGATTTTTGTATGCTCATGGCAGCGCAGAATCGGTGAAAGCAAATTACTCCCCGAGCCGGGGGAATTCGAACTTCTTTTGATGTGTGAGGTGTTACTGTGAGGATAAACTAAAAAATCTGAACGCACTAATCCCTATAAGACCCGAGCCATACCTCATCTGTCTGTGGTTCAATAAAGTAGATATCGTTACCTATGCAGGTGCTATTTATCATGTGCTGCTCTCCCTCTTTAACGATTATCTCCGTCGACATAAGGTATCCCTCGGCTAGAGCACTCCTTTGTAAATGTCAAATGGGAAGGAGAACCACAAAGGCTGGTGCTTGGCAGAGGTTCAAGTTGGAGCGAGCTCAGTTCTTGTCCGCCATTTTTCTGCCTCAAGGCAGCAATAGCCCACAATAACTCTGGTAACTTCTCCTCCAGCCTCAATCGACGTGCGCACTCATCACACAAACTATGGAAAACCCCCTCTTGCCGATTGTCGTCTTTCTCATCCATATACTTAGCACAGAAATAACACACTCTTTTCATCTGTGTTTCCTCTCCATCTACACCCCTTCTCCACAACCTCAATCCCTATAGCAGTAAAACCAGACTTCATCTGTTTGTGGTTCAATAAAGTAGATATCGTTACCTATACAGGTGCTATTTATCATGTGCTGCTCTCCCTCTTTAACGATTATCTCCGTCGACATAAGGTATCCCTCGACTAGAGCATTCTTTTGTAAGCGGTAAGCAAAGTCATCGCAGTCATACTTTGAGTGTGGATTGGATAAATCCATCTTGACTGTGAAATAGAGAGTGGTATCGGTCTCATTTTGCTCCAGCCAGTCCACGAGTTCTTGAAGGGAAACAAACTCTCTCAATTCTATAGGCTTCTCAACGAGCTTCTCAACAATAATCTCCTTTTGAACTACGAATGGCTCGTGCTCAATGCTATCAATATATCCAGTGCGGTAACTATTATAATAGCCATCATTAGGAGCCACAGCGGCTGCCTCAACATAGGAGGTCTCAGGCTGGGGATGACTAGCCGTGATGTGGCTACCTGGCTGGTTATCCCCCATGACATTGGCTACACCAGAACCAAGCAGACAAAATAAGATAACTATGAACCAAGATGTCCTCACAGCAATAATCTACACCGGGCAGCCCGGTTTTGAAATCACCCATTGGTCACCTTTAGAGGTAGTAAATTAGTCCTAGCTTATTGATGATAACAAGGCAACAATCAGCCATTTTGTGCCATTGAAGTGCCGCGCCGAAAGTTCAACGCAGATTTCTGTTCATGACTACTGAATGGTGTTATTATCACTAGTAATGCACAGGAGGTCATAACATCAAGAAGCCGCCAGTTAAATCGGAGATGAGCCAGGTTGCTGCCGGCTCAGCCCCTCGCCCGGTCTGGACTTCGCAGCGTACCTACATACTGGCCTCAGTCGCTGGAGTCGTTGGCCTTGGGAACCTCTGGCGGTTTCCGTATATGGCAGGAGAGAATGGCGGCGGCACGTTTGTCCTAGCGTATGCAATCTGCATATTGGCTATAGGTATCCCGCTATATGTTCTTGAGTCCAGTGCCGGCAAGCTCACCCAGCGAGGTCCGGTGGGACTGTTCCGACAGATTAACCCGCAGTGGGGACCGTGGGCGGGATGGTTTTTGGTTGTGATGACAATCGCCATCATGAGCTACTACCTTGTCGTTAGCGGCTGGACGAAGTGTTACAACCGGAGCTGGCAGAAAATGTTAGCAGCCGATCCCGACTCAGATACAGCCAGCGGTCGGATTCGAACCGACGACCGGCGGTTTACGAAACCGCTGCTCTACCCCTGAGCTACGCTGGCGTTACCTAAAGTATAGCACAAATTTAAACAACCAATGAATAGGAAAAGGGGGTTAACCTCACCCCTCAAGCTTCCTTTGATAAACCAGCCCAGCTAAATTATACCCTTCCCAGCAGTATTTTAATAAAGGGGGCAATGCCGAGGCAGAGAACAAACAGGGCGCAACCGAGAGCAGCCGCCGTCAGGTTTATCCCCGCCACCTCGGGTCCAAATTGCCACCAAACACTATCCACCCAGCTACCCAAAAAGCCACCAGCCCAGCCCAGGGCAATGACCTTGAGCCGTCCAGCAGGCATAACTAATGGTACCAGCTTATTGCCAATGCGCCTAAGTAAGACAGCAATAGCCAATAAGATAAAAAAGCCAGCAATACTCATTTTAGCCCCACCTAGTCTAACAGTTTATCCTCTCATGTCAAACCCAGTAGTCGCCGACTAAATAGGTTTTTTAGAACCTATCCCCCTGACCCCCTTTCCTTAATAAAAGATTGTTTACCAACCCCTCACCCTTTATCCCTCTCCCCTTATGAAGGGGAGAGGGAAGAGAACTTCTTAAAGGGGATTTTTACCCCACAAAAATAAATTTTTGCGGGGACCCCGTATTCGCCCCTTTTAATTCCCTTACTAAACAACCCATGAATAAGGGAAGGGGGAGTGTAGGTAAGAG
>Ga0163203_1000131_pt1 | contig 19262 bp, 17 predicted proteins | sample PL_2010_330m_FD_113534 | JGI IMG/M metagenome (GOLD analysis project Ga0163203, IMG submission 113534) | Freshwater microbial communities from Powell Lake, British Columbia, Canada to study Microbial Dark Matter (Phase II) - PL_2010_330m | ecosystem: Environmental > Aquatic > Freshwater > Lake ... | reverse complement strand
TGTGATGCCTCTGTCGGGGTACATCAGAATGATCCAAACAGGCCGCTCGGAAAGAATTTGGCAAACAAAGAACTCCGGACAAAAAAGAAAAATGTGAAAAATCTTTTTATCCAGAAACTTCTCGGGGGATCGTGGCAATGTCCACGGAAACAAAAGGAGGAGGGATACAGGAGAATCGCTGATTTGCTTGGGATCGAGATCGAGGACTGTCACTTTGGAGAGTTTGAGATCGAGGATCTGTCAACAATAGAAAATTTTTTAACTCACTACAATGGCGAATAAAACTTTCAATTTCGGAAAACATGCAATCTCTTTCGACTTTCAGTGGAACGGGATCACTTTGATTGGTGTCGGTATGTCGGCCAACTCTGGGGATGATGATCTCCGCTTTGCTTTTCAGGTGTGGCCGATTGGACTCTTTGTCGGATTTTATTCTCCAGTATTGGGGGATTTGTACAAAAAACTCAAGATCGAGCCGGCAAACTATGGGAGAAACATCGGGATCGGTATTTCAAAGGGAGGGGTCCTCAATGTAGACTTTTTCGGATTCAAAAAAGAAAATGGCCGGAATGTCACAAAGCCTCTTTTGTATCTGGAACTTGCCGAGATGCTCGGTCAAGAGGTTTATGAGGAGCAAGACAGAGACAAGGGAGAAATGGAGATTGAAATGCCAGAGGGGGTGTACAAAGCAGAGTACAGAGCTTTCACATCTTTCTGGAAACGAAAATTTGGATTTACATCAAAAATGGGACGGATCTCAATCAAGATGATGGAGGAGATCCCCATGCCAGCTCCAGCGGAGCCGATCAGAGGAGTGACGATGCTCTTTGCAGAGAAACAGGACCTCACGGATGCAAAGATCGCTTTCGTCAACTCGATCAGTCATCAGAGATACAAGATCGGAGGGAAAGATTGGAAAGTGAAATCGCATGGCCGGATTGCGGCTGTCTCTAAAAGCAAAAAGAAAAAATGATTAATCACAACATGACCGGTGTCGATGTAGGACTGCCAACTCCTGAGGAGTTCACAAAAGAACTCTTGAGCGAGAAAATAGACCCTGATCTCGCAGATGCTTGCATCACAAAATACGGGATCCATTACAGAAATTGTGCGAGGCTCGTCATGGACGGGAAACTTGATGAGGCTCAAAAACTTCGTGACTCTTTGACAGCATGAACATGAACCCACTGGAATTGCTCGGAGCAGGTGTGATCGTATGGGCGATCTGCTGGGCCTTTGATAAATTTGGGAAGTGATGAAAATTGGACTCCGAACAAGTTTTGTGCTACTATCCAAACAATGAACCCAAGTGATGCCGTTCGTGAAGCAGAGGCACTCATCATGAAAGTGAGAGACAAGGTGAAAGATCCAACGCCTCCACCACTTCCAGAGATACATCTCGGGGAGGAGAAAGTTGTTTTATTGCCGAACGGCCGCAGAGCTTTGGGGAGAGCCAAAGAAATTCACGACACGATCAATGAGGACGGAAATCCTCAAAGAGTGGTCGCTTTTGAACTCATAAGACTTTTGCCATGACAAAACACACAAAGGAAACGAAAGCCAAGATCTCCAAATCAATGCAGGGAGTACAGAACGCTCTCGGCAACTCCGGAGGAGGTAGGCCCACATCATTTCAAGAGGACTTTCCGGAACGGATGGACCAGTATCTTGCATCATGTCAAGATGTCACAAAGACAACGCCTTTCGGTACAAAGACAATCCCGAACATCCCGAGCATTGCAGGGCTGAGCATAGAGCTGAAAGTGTCACGAAAGAGTATTGAACGATGGTATGCAGATTTTGTCAAGAAAGGGGATGGGGCGAGTGATGCAGAACTTAGTTTTTGTCGCTCTTTGGAAAGCATCCTTGCGGAACAAGAGAAAAGATTGTTAAATTGTGGACTTGGCGGACAGTACAATGCGAACATTGCGAAGCTCTTACTTGGAAATCACGGGTACAGAGACAAACAGGACCATACGAGTGATGGAGAGAAGATGTCGGCCTTTGGGCTTGGTCATGCTGAACTCAAGAAACTTGAGGAGGAGGCACGACTTGACAAGTCTCGGGCGTAACCGAAAAAACTGGCATCTCCCCCTCGGAGCGATTGAAGCTCAAGCCGCTCTATGATTGCAACTTATACTTTACAACATGATGAACGATTTTAGCCCCTTTGATCTCCAGCCACGGCCAGCGATTGTGCGGTCCGTGAACTTCTTTGAGGAGCAAGCGGAGGAGCAATTTTGCAACTTTCTTGATGATTGGGAGAGAGAGGAAAGAACTCTCATGAGGGAGATTGATGGCGGAAACGGTCACATGTTCGACATCCAGTACATGAACGATCGAGAGACTGATCAGATGATCCGGAAAGCTGAAAAGTGGGATCCGGATTTTCGTGCTAAAATAAAGACACAACATGATTGATACAACAAAGGCATCCACGGCGGCTCGTTTTATCTACGATTGCAGAGATCCGTTTTTCTTTTTGGAAAAGATGTGGGGCCTCAAGCCGCAACCTCCAAAGCCTGAGTATGTCGATTTCATTGCCAACTCAGATCCTCGGGACTGGGAAGCGAAACACTTTGGAGAATGTCAGAGAGTGGATTTGCCAAACGGCCGGTATTACATGTCATGGAAATGGTATGACGGAGAGGGAGGATGGATCGAGGAGCGTGGAGACTTTCTGAGAAAGAATTGGATCACATGGCAACAATCGGCGATCTTCATGGCCATCAAGAATCACACTGAGTCTCTCGGGGACAAAATAGCTCTTGAGCAATTTCTCGGGTGGCTTTCGATTGTCTCTGGACACGGGATCGGAAAATCTGCCGGACTGTCTTGGCTGATCCTTTGGTTTCTCTTTTGTTTCCCAGAGTGTCAGATTGCGGCCACTGCTCCATCAAAACAACAAGTATTCGACATCCTTTGGAAAGAGTTGTCGATCTGGCTTGGTCGTATGCCGAAACTGTATCGTGACGATTATGACTGGCAAAGCACATACATCAGAATGAAAGAAGATCCAGAGGCTTGGTTTGCTCGTGCCGCTACTGCTCGAAAAGAAAATCCGGAGGCTTTGGCCGGAGTTCACGGTGAGCATGTTCTACTTGTGGCCGATGAAGCATCAGGAGTCGAGGAGATCATTTTCCAGACTGCCGAGGGAGCGACAACCGGTGGACATGTGATGTTTGTGATGATCTCGAATGGTGTGCGAAACACTGGGTATTTCAAAGAATCACACAAAAAGGATGAGGCTGGAAATCCGAGTGAGGATTGGATCTGTTTCTCTTTTTCATGTGAGGAGAGTCCGGTCGTGGATCTTTCATACTTGATCAAGATGGCGAAAAAGTATGGACGAGAGGAGGACAATTTCAGGATTCGTGTGCTGGGGCTTTTCCCTCACGAGGACCAGATGGATGACAAGGGGTACATGCCTTTGATCTCAGAGGATGATCTAAAAAATGCTTTCGTACCGGCGGACACTCCTTTCAAGGCTTTGGCTCTTGGGGTGGATCCATCAGGTATGGGAGGAGACAAATCGGCTTGGGTCGGAGCAAATTCGATGCTCATGAAGATTCTGGCCGAGGAAAAAGTATCAACGCCTCAATCAGGATCGAGGATCACTCATACGCTTGCCACGGAGCATGAAGTCGCTGGACGGGACATCAATCTGGATTCGTTTGGGAAAGGTGCTGACTGGCTCCCTTTCATCAATCGGGCCGGAAAGAATGTGGATGCCATGAACTCAGGAGATCCATCGAAGTCAAAAGACTACATCAACAAACGGGCTGAGGGGGCTTGGAAGTTCAGAACATTTCTAAAACAGGGAGGGCAAATCGTTTATGATGAGCGATGGAAAGAAGTCCTCAACATCAAGTATCGCCGGACCACTCGTGGACAGATCCAGATCATGTCAAAGCTGGAGATGAAAAAGCTGAGGATCCCGTCCCCGAACTTCTTTGATGCCGCATCGTATTGTTTCCTTGGCGAGGATGTGAGCGTACAGGCCAATGAGGAGGCGAACGAGGCAGAGATGGCCAAACTTGAGGAGATTGTACGAAAAAGACAACTCAGGCGATTCCAGTGACTCAAAAAATTCCTTTTTTTCTCAATTTGGTGTATAATCCCTCCCGATGGATGAAACACTAAAAGACATTTTGCTTGAGTCCGAACAGGATCAGGGTGATGAGGAAAAACTCAAAACCATGTCCAAGGCTCGCTATGAGGAGGCCAGAAAGATCAAACAGAAAAGAGTTGGTCAACTTTCTTTTATCAAAAGATTTCTCGAACGATTGACGGACACGGTCAACACTGTTTCAAATTATGGTGTGAGCGGATCTCTCGACAAGGTCGGATTTGATCAGAAATTCATCTCCCCGATCCCAACGACAATCATTGAAAAGAAATGCTCATCTGACTGGGTCCCAGATCTTACCTTTGAACCAGAGGAACGATTCGGAGAGGGTGCGGATGTCTATCTTGCACGGAACTCAAACAGAGTGATGTCGTTCGGATTGAAAGTCGGGAAGTTTCGCAAGGCTTGTCAGGACGGATCTCAGGATTTATTTGAAAAGGGCCGGATGCCTTTGCAGATGGGATTTATGACTCGGACCGATACATCAGAGAGCGAGGATGATGACGATGAAACAAAAGAAAATCGAGAGTACCAAAAAGCCACTTTCATCAGGATCAGGAGCAAAAAATGGGAGAGTGTGTACTGGACCAAAGACGAACACACGATTTTTGTGATCGAGGAGTTTTCTCTTGCTGAGTGCATTGAGATCTTTGGTGATGAGGTAAAAAATTTCAAACTCAAGGACGGTGACTTGTATAATACGCTCGGGGATGAACTCGATTACAACAAAGAGGAGGATCTCCGAAAAACGGTCCAAGTGGCCCACATGTATTGCGACACGGAAAAAGTGTACACATGCCAGATCGGTGGGGCCGACAATTTCTACAAAAAAATGACTGGGAAACGGTATCCTTTCACTGATGAATGGGGTGACGGATACATCCCGATCGAGTTCATTGATGCCTCATCTATCAAACGAGATGGACATCCGATCTCTGATCTGGACAAAATTCTCCCGATTTGTGTGAATTATGACCAGCTCTTTCAGGCGGTGATCAGGAAAGCGAAAAAATCATCTCGATCCAAAGACATCATCGGATCGACAAACCCGAAAAACCAACGGCTCGAATACTTACAAGATGAGGCCAACGATGCGGCTGGACTTGATGTGCCACACTTCATGAAAGTGGAGGAGGGGACTCAACTCTTTGCCAAGACACTGGACACGCCTTTCGATCTAAACTCTCCGCTTGCGATTCGTGATGCTTTCATTGATGAGATTATGATGACCACTGGAGTCAACTTGAGACTTCTCGGAGGTGGTGCAGAGACAGCACGACAAGAGGAGCTACGGATCCGCCGTGAGCTTGAAGTGATTGACGAAATGATCAAAGTGAACGAACCACGCTGGGAAAGTTTCGCTCTCAAGTACATGCAGATGCTCAAGAATGTCGAGGCCGACTTCTATGATGAGTACATTGCGATCGAGGATGAACTCTCTGAAAAGAATGGGATCCCCGTGGATGGTACGGTCCGAGACATCATCTCGAACCTCGATGGCTTTCCTTTCAATGTGAAAGTGTCAGTCAATCAATCAAACTCAAAACGAAAAGCACTGGAGATCTCACAGAAAGAGGCCGCACTCAATACGATTGCTCCTTTCGCTCAGGGATCCATCGCCGTTGCTCGTATGGCGTACAGTATCGCCGAGGACAAATTTCAGGGGATGAAGTTCTCAGAGGAGGACTTTTTGCCACAAGTACAACCACAACCATCTCCGGCCGGTGGACAAGCTCCATCTCTTGCCGGTGGTCCGATGGGAAATCCAGCTCAACAATTAAACCCTCTCGCAAATGTTTAGCCTCAAGAAAATCAAAGCCAAAGCCAAACGCCTTTTTGATACATGGGACTGGAGAAAATACAGTTTTTCGTATGTCGCACGATGGAGAGACTCTGGAAACACGGAGACTCCTCTGATCGACTTTATGAACGAGAAAAAAATCCCGTATCGAGAATGGAACAGTCTTTTTGAGGCATACGGTGACGAGTTCTACGAGATCATGAAGAAACTCACGATCGAGGAGATGATCAATCCCCGTTTCGACTCTCTCACAAACAACGAGAAAGCGATGATCGGGACAACTGTTTTCAAAGAGTTTATGATCCAGCTCAATCTCGAACTGGGTGAATTGGACCGAGACAAAGAGTAGAACCAAAAAAATTGTATGTAAAGAAATGAATTGTGTGGTATAATCGGCACAGTTCTTTTTATTTCCTTATTTCTCAATCATCATGACCGATGAATTAGCCGCACGCATTGCCGCCGCTGGCTCAGACGAGGACTTTGCAAAAGCCCTTGATGAAGCCGCCGCCGCCGAAGCCGCTGGAACTTCCGTCAACCCCGATGAGCTGGACATCCAGCCTCTCGAAGACAAAAGCCTAGCGGTGACTCCTACACAGGAGACAAAACCCGATCCCGTAGCGGATCCCGATCCAAAAGATCCAGATCCAGCCGCAGATCCTAACGCTGAGCCAGTCGCAGAGACACACGATGTCAACGCTACACTGAACGAGGATGATCCGAAACAAGATCCAAAGGATCCGAAGTCGGACATTGCCAAAGAAGCTCCTCGATTCGTTAGAGATGCACAAAACCTCGCTGAAAAGTGGGACACACTGTCTGACAGTGCAAAACTTGAAAAGGTGACAAACCTTGCCAAGAACCGTCCTCACACTTTCAAAGCACTTGCAAAAGAGCTGGGTACATCGCCCGAGTTGTTGCTCACTGAGCATGAACTCGATTCGACTGACTACTCTGCTCCGGAAGATTTGCCCGAGGTGGACGATCCAAACAAGATCTACGAAAAAGCCAAGGCCGATGCCAGAGCTGAACTCGAAGCCGAACAAAAGGCCAACGGTGAAACTGGACAAGCTGAACGCAATCGTTTCGTGACCGAAGTGTCGAACTTTGCTAAACATAACAAACTCGATGCCGAAACTGCGAAAGCGATCTCAGATCTCAATGGGGACCTTTTCAAATCTTTTGAAAAAGTACAATTCGATCCATCAACCGGAGAATCACTTTCCATCAAAGGACGATTGAAAATCGCTCTTGGCGGAAATGAAGCCGTGCAAAGTGCATTGATCAAGGCTGGAGCTTTGAACACCTCAAAACGAGTCCTCGCTGGAGTACATGCGGCACTTCCAAAGTCAGGGAGTCCGAGCAAATCCGCTCCTACAACTGCCGATGAAGTTGCGAACTCTGATGACCAATCCTTTGGTCAAAAGATGGACCAAATCAAAAACAACGGAGTTGTGCCGATCGAATTTTAATGCTCGAAAAGGAAAAGTTTGAACCACTTATTTGCTAAAAACTTTTTCAGATGACCAATGTATTATCGGATGCACAGGCAAAAATCTGGAGCCGAAACGCCCAACGTAATGCCAAAATGAACCTCGTTGCTCGTTTGATTTGTTCTTTCCGAGAACAAGCGAACTTGCGAGAGGGTCAAAGCGTATACCGTCCAAGTCTAAACCGTCCCACAGAGGGAGCGGTGGGATCAGACGGATCATACACCCCAAGCGACATCACTGCTACAAAGCAGGAGTTGATCGTGGATCAATGGAGACATGCAACTGTCTACATCAACAAAAAAGATGCAAAACAGATCTCTATCAATTATGTGGCAATCACATCGGCTGATGCCGGAGAGGTCCTCGGAGAACGACTCGATCGAGTTATTCTTGCCGAGTATGTGAACGCTGACTACTTCATCGCCGCCGCCGCTACTTTGTCATCAAAGTCAACGATTGCGGCCACTGCTCTTGCTGGAATCAATAAACTACGAAACGCCAAATGTGAGCGTGGAATGGGATGGGCTTGGGTAGTTGATGCTGAAATTGATGGTTACATCACGGAAAAATACATCGACTCTGGGTACAACCAAGCTGATGCGAAACTCGTGAAAGGATCATTGATCTACGCACGACCTTTCTTGGGTCTGACTGTTCTTGTTTCAAACGGAGCATTGACATGGACTGGAGAATTTAGTCTTGCCGTTCAAGCGACTACAACAAAAACATTCACGGTGAATGGAGTTGTATTCACTGCCAAAACTGCCCTTGCGGCCGTTGCTGGTGAGGTTATCCTCGGAGCGAATGTCGATGCCTTTGGGGCGAATCTTGAGGGTGCGATCAACGATCCAACCACTACAAGTACGACTCAGATTGCGATCACTGATACAGATGACCTTTTGGCTCTTTCTGAAATCAGTGCATCATACGATGACTCCACAAATCTCTTGACTATCACGAGTACAACTGGACGAATCGAAATCGCAACGAATGATGCTGGATCCGGAAACGGAGTACAGAACATGGTCTTGCACACATTGATGTTGAAACGAGGAGCGATTGACTTGGTTTTCCAACAGGACTTTGAGCTTGAGGAAAAAGATGTTTCTCGAAAACTCGGAAAAGACATCGTGACTTCTGGACTTTACGGGTACAAAACCTTTAATGACGGAGCAAGATGTATGTGTGATGTACGAATCACGACAGCCGTTGCCGCTCTTGCCGCCTAGTGTGACAAGTAACGATCTCGGTTTGAAAATTGGAGGGTCCTCGGACTCTCCTTTTTTTATTTCCCGTTTTGGTGTATAATGTGGTCAGTTCTTATTTCTTCACCCCCTTTTACCATGGGACTCTATAAAAACCGCAAGGGAGTTGTTCACGCCTTGAAAGACGACAGCCCCCAAGTCAAAAAATGGCTCAAAGATGAGCAGATCACAAAGCTCAACAAGGCAGAGCGAGAAGCCTACGCCATCAAGATTGGCCGAGGCAAAAAAGCCAAAGCCGCTCCGGTGGCAAAACCTGTGGCAACTACCCCAGCTACGACTCCAGATGTCGATCCGATTGATCCGGATGCGACTCAGGACACAACTCAAGATGATCCAGCGGAAACGCCTGAACCAATTGAGTTGGACCTTGCTCGTGAGGAGTACACGAAACTGTACGCTGAGCAACCAAATTCTCGTTGGAACCTTGCAACCTTGAAAAAGAAAATTGCTGAGGTAGCTCCGAAAAAATAACCCTTTGAAAAATGGATTTAAACGATGTAAAAGCCGAACTCGTAACCCTCGCCGAGGGAAGTCTTGAGGACATTTCTGATCCTCAATTCATGCGGCTTTTAACTCGTGCCATTGACAATCGGTATGAGGAGGTGGTCAACATCTGCGATGACGAGTACATGCTCGAAGTCACTTTGACGGCCGCCTTCGACTCAAACAATCTGCCACTGCCATCAGATTTCTATCGGAGAGAAGATCGAAACATCTGGCATCTCTATGAGGACAGTGCTTTCACTTGTATGACAGGCGGAAAGGATGTCTATTTTTGGGCCAAAGGATCGAACCTGAGATTTGACTCTATTGTCCGGACAGGCGAGAAAAAATACCTCCAGTATTCAAAGGCTCCTACCCGATACACTGACATGGAGGAGACATTTCTTGAGGAGGGAGCAATGGAGATCCTTTTGAGCGAGGTCCAAGCTCTGTACTACGCCGCTATTGATGAGAACGAGCCAAACGCCTCATACGCAAACTCACTCAATCAGGCGAATCGAAACGCTCTCTAATCATGAAAACCAATGGCAAAAGCACAAGTCCCGAATGTACCACTCACTCAACCCAAACGGAAAAGCTATTTTCCTTTTGAGTTTGGTATGCGGTCACAACCTGATCAAGGGGTCGGGGCTTTTAATGCTATCAATGCACATTGCAACAAAGACGGCCATGTCGAGAAAACTCTCGGGGTGGAGCTTTTGAAAGAAATCCTCGGGGTAGCAAAGATCACGGCGATGTATAAATTGCCGAAATCTGATGGGACCGTACAAACAATCGCAATCTACAAAGTGGATGTCGATGCCCCAGATCCCTCATTTTATGTGATGAGAGCGGTCGAGGAAGATCTCACCGTGGGAACTCCGATCGGTCCTGAGGAGTCTTTGACGGGTCTTGTGACTTTTACTGGGGCCTCAACGGCTGTCACTGGTGTGAGTACAAAGTTTCTCTCGGAGCTTGCTGTTGGTGACTGGATCTACGCATCAACCGAGTCAGGATTTGCCGCACAAGTAGAATCAATCACGGATGACACAAATCTCGTTCTTGCTACTGCATACGCTGGAGTTGGAGCATCTACGGCCGGAAAAAGAGCCGCCGTGCATTTCACTGGATCTCAATTCGATTTCTGCAAACTCGGAGGAAAAATTTTCGTTTCAAACGATTCGACAACGACTCCTCTGTACAATTTCAACTCAACAACTCTCACAAAGATCGCCAATGTGACAGAAAAGATCTACTCGATCGCTACTGATGCGAACAGAGTGGCCGCTGTATTCTTGAGTCGGACTGATTTCTCCGGAGATGACATTGCCGCATCAAACGATTTCAAATCAGGAACAGGGATCAATCGTTTCGGTACATACGGATCATCCCTTGCTTTTCCAAAGGCTGTCACTGAGGGCGGAGATGGCATCATCATTTTTGCTCAGGTAGGATCGGAGGGCCACAAGGTCCGAGGAAATGCGGCCAGTGATGATGTGGCGAGCGATACAAAAAATCCATCGTACTCACACAAAGGATCTGGAGTGACCCATCCACGACAAATCACGAGTGGATCATTTTTCACATACATCGGGAATACTGATGGAGTGTATGAACTCAATCCTTTCACTGGGAAAACAACGGAGCTGACTGATGTCGGATCGGTCAAAGAATTGTGGAAGTCTCTGAAAAAAGACTTTGTCGCTCTCGGGTATGATCCATCCAAAGAGTTTCTCGTTGTAATGGCCCAAAAATACGGACAAAATGACACGATGCTATGTTTTGACCTTTCACAAAAGAAAAGGCCGTGTTGGTACTCAGAAAATCAGTACAACTCATGTCTCGCTACGATCGGGGGCAATTTGTACGGAGGATCGTCCAGAGATGGAAAAATACAGAGACTTTTTACTGGTACAACGGATCAGGGAGGATCAACGCAACTTTTTCGGTATAGGATGGAAAAGGATGGACTCGGTGGAGTTCCTTTCCTCAAGACTTTCCGAAAGTTTGTGGTGTACAATGAGATGCACCCTCGATCAAAATTCACGGCCCGAGTGTATTTGAACGATGATACAATCCCAATTTTTGAGAAAAGTTTTGGAACAACAAATGCCGTGAGGGGAGGTAGTACGATAGAAGTCTATGGGATGTATGTTTTCAGGCTCGGATCTGTTTTGATTGATGCGGTAAACAACAACATCAGACTCAATCAGAAAAATGCACGGTTCAATCGGATCTCAATCGAGATCGAGGAAAAATCATCTCGGCCGTTCAAATTGAAAGACATCATCATCGAATACAAGTCCCGAGGACGGTTTGTGAGAAAGTTTCTTTCAAAAGATCTTTCTTAGTATTTTTTTCCGTTTTGGTGTATAATGTAGGCGATGATAGTAATAAACAAAATTTTCGACTTTGGGAAGTTTTACCTTGTGAGTGAACTCAAGGAAGATGCGACAACGGTGGACATCGTTGCGGCATCCTCAAAGTACACGATGCAAGACCAAAAATCTGGAAGCCTTTTCACTTCTGGACGGATGACTGTGATCGACAAAGATGACACGGACAATTTCATCAGTCTTGCTTTTTCAAATTGTGTGGAAAACGGTTTCATCAATGGACTCCCACGGTACACTTTGACAATCAGAAAAGCATCAGACGGGACCACATACATGATGGGACTCGCAAACACGGACAGTGGGTCGAATGACATCACGAATGTCATTGCGGCGAACAAAACGGATGTATTTCCTCTCCAGTCTGACTCCCTCTGTCTTGTGACAGTCGGGGCGGCCGAGTACAATGAAATGCTCGCTCTCTTTCAAAACGCTTTGGCGGAGATCACGGAGCAATCAGATCAACTCGCTCAAAAAGTTTTCTTCTCTATGAAGCAAATGGAGCAAAGGCTCAAAGATGATCAAGACACATACGAAACGGCGATCACGGCTCAACAAACGGCTTTTGAGGCTCAGATGGAGTCCGAATTTGACAATTTTGTGGCGACTCAAAGAGAGATCACCGTAAAAATCAATGACTCTGACTCTGCGAAAATTGATGTCTCCTCTGGGAATTGGTTGGTTGGGACTACTGAGAAAATTTACGCTGGGATCACGGCTCTTGCTGTGACTCTTTCGGCGACTCGATACTACGAACTCAACAAAACATCTGGTATTCTAGAAGTCCAAACGAGCGGATTTACCGCTGGAGCCTACCCAATCGCAAAGGTTGTGGCTGATGCCACGGAGGTCACATCCGTCACAAATTACGGGGCGGCGTACTTCATCCCAAATTTCCCAGAAGTTGTCGCCACATCTGCTGGAGCTGCGGACTCTGGAAAACTTGCGGAACTGAACGCCTCAGGGCTTTTTGACAGTTCTTTCCTCCCTGCCGTTGCCGCTTTGACGAATGTTCGTTGTGGAGCCACAACCTCGGAAAGCTCAACCATCACGCACAATCTTGGAGTGACTCCAAAGGCTATCTTGATCTATCGTAGAGGATACTGCAACGACCGAGAGGCTCTGACTTTTTGGACTCCTGACGATGGACATCACACTCAAGAGGGGTATAACCTGGGATATAATCAGGTTTGGCACGCTCAGATTTCAAATGTTGGATCGACAACCTTTGATCTCAACTTTACATACGCATTGACGAGATCCCTTTGGCTCGCCATCGGATAATTTTATAATTTTTTACACATGACTTTTGCAACTCAATCGCTTTCGGAGTCCTCATCGGACAAACCAATCCAGATCACTGCGGATGTCGTGGGATCTGCTGTACTTCTTCACACTGCTGTCAATAGTGGATCAGACTTTGACGAAGTGGAGCTATTCGTCAATAATCACACGGGGACTGACCTTGAGGTCGTGATTGTGATCGGTGGGATCACTGCCGCTGAGGAGATCAGAAAAACAATCCCAGCGAACGACACAAAGCTCGTTCTTGCTGGATACAAAGTGGGGGCTGGTCAAACGATCAAAGCCTTTGCCACAACCGCAAACGCACTCAACGCCTTTGGAAAAGTCGGGCATACTACTTCATAATTTTTTTACACTATGGCAGACAAAGAAATGACCATTTCCGAAGCAGTGGCAAAGGCGAAAGCTGACATCGAGGCCTCTGCAAAAAAAAGATCAAGTCACGATTGCTGTGCGATCGAGATGGAGGGTGATGGAGAAATCAAATCCGTCCGAGCTGAAAGGGCAGAAAACGGGTTCACCGTTTCGCCAAATTGGGGCGACAACAATGTCCTCGTAAAAAATGCAAAAGAAGCTGGTGAAGCAGTTGAGGCATTTCTATCCTAACAATGAAACATAATGGCCGAAACTATCGCAGAGCGTGTCCGTAAATTGCAGATCAAAGCCGCCGAATCTCGTGCGGCTGACGGTACTGCTCGTCCTACGGATGATCTGCTTTTGAATCCTGATGGTTTCACAAAAACTCAGGCGGCCGAGATCCGTGCGACTCAAAAATCGAAAGAACAAGGTGGGTATTCGTACCTCAACCCCGACTCTCGTGGGTCCCAGCTTTCAAATGATTCGTTTGAGGAAACATACGGAAAATCTGCGTATGACAATTTGTATGGTGTCGGATACGCTGGACCGGCTGACGGTTCAAAAAACTATTCGGACCAAGTCACAAAAGAAACGGGAAACGCTCCAGACTACACAAAACAGTCCGGAGTATTTACTGGGAACGCTCCAAAAATGGGAATAAATGAGGATCCCACTGCGTACAGGATGAGGTATTTGACTTGGGAGCGTGATGAGGCTCGAAATGCTTTCAATCAGACAGTGGAAATAACGAAAGGGGTGCGTGATGCCTCTGACAAATCAAAGTCGGATGCCTTTGCTATTGATCAACAAAACAAGGGAAATCAACTCTCCGGAAAGACAACGGTCAATCCGGCGTACACAAATTTGAGCAAGAATGAGAAAGTTCTCAATCAACAATACTTTGAAAAGACTGGAAAATACTTGGTGGATCCTACGATCTCGGCCGAAAGTGGCCGGAGTCCGATCAATACAAAACAGATGACTCGTGCGGAGAAACAGGCTCAAGCCAGTTTCAATGCGAAGATGTCAAAGATCCAAGATCAAGTCAAACGAGGAGAGATTGTCGGTCCTACTGCTGACATGTTTTCTGCGGCCGAGGCTCCTTTTTTGAGCGACTATTTGAACTATGAGCAGACTCAAAACGCCAAAGTGATGCAGACTGGTCGTGACGAGAAAGGGGTGAACATCCTTGGTGATGATCTGAGAAAACTTGAGCTTGAACTCGGGATGACTGACGGACAAGAGCTTGATTTTGATGCTGACGGGACTCCATACATCAAAGAGGATGGGACAAAGGTGGATCCTCGTGCGAGAGCTGAGGAGAAACTCAAGGCCGAAAGAGATGATCAGATCGGGAAACTGACTGAGGGATACGAGCTGGAAAAAGCTCGAATCGAAAACGCTCATCGTGTCAATGGTTCGATCACTCTCCAAGGGAAACGACAACTCGACAAACTCGAAAGAGAATACCTCAAGGATCTCAAAAAGACTGAGGACAACTGGGATGAAAGCATCGAGGATGCTCTCTTGAATGAGGACAAAAAACAATACAATGTCGATCAGAAAATCAATGAGATGATGGATCCGGTGAATGTCATGAAAGTGGCCACACAAAATGCGATCTTGCGTGAAGCAAGTGGATTGATGAAGTCCGGAGCGACATCGAACTGGACCGCCGCAATCTCTCAGGCAAATTCGATGATGGCTACTGACAAAAAGAATCCAACTCAAGCGGAGATGTTCAAAAAAGCAGATGCACAAATTTTCACTGCTGGATTTGATCGTGGACAGGCTTTCACAACTGCCGCCTCTGTGATCGGGTACGATTCAAAGGCTGTGGCCGAATACATGAAATCTCGTGGCTTTACTGACACGGATGTGGCCAATCAGATGGCTGAGTATCAAAAGAGTGTCCTCGGGTACACTCAGGAGCAAGTCGATGCCGAGCGTGACGATTTTGCGATCTCTGAGATCATCGGAAAACCTCGTGAGACTTTGTCCGCTGAGGAGCTTGATTTCTTGCAACAATACGAGATCGACAATCCAAAAAAAGCTGAACGATGGAAAATGAAAATTCTCTTTCCGGAGATGACGGATGCTGAGATCTGGCAAGCTACTGAGGAAAAATTTGAAAAGGAAAAACCACGAACAGTGGCCAACTCTAAAAATGAGCTTTTTGATGCGAAAGTCGAGGAGTATCTCGCCGCCGGAAAATCTGAACAAGAAGCGTACAGACTGGCCAATCAGGATGTTTCAAAAACTTTCTCAACGGCCAAAGGGACATCGACCGGAAAGGATGGGAAATCCGATTTTGGATCCGCTGAGAATAGTCTTGAGACTGCTCTTGGAAAAAACCTCATAACTCCACGACAAGCGGAGAGCTACTTGAGAGAGAATTTCCCAGATCTTAAACAATCAGAACGGGACACGATCGAGAAAAAATTTGTTCGATACAACTCAAGCTCTCAACAATACGAGTCAATGGTTTCAGAAAATTTCGAGATGCTCCAAAATCTTTCAAAAGAAACAAACGAGGAGTACCAAAAAATGACTCCAGTCGAAAGAACTGAGTTTCTGAAATTCAATGAGGATGAGGCGAGCAAAGGAGAATTTATTGACGGAGTTTTCATGACCTTTGAGGAGATGAAATCTCGTGGGATCAAAGTTCCGGCCACAAGAAAAACAGAGAAAAAAGAAACTCCAAAGGAAACGATCTCAGATGAAGATTTCGGAGCCTTGTGGGATGAAGCACTCGGAGAATAGTTTTACTCCCCGAGTCCAAGTTTTTTTTGTACTTGTTCTTTTGTCATCCCAAGATCTTGCAATTTCTTGATCATTTTGACTTGTTCGTCACGATCCATCGAAACAAACTCACTCTTGATCTCTGTGAGCGATTTTTTTTCCTTTTTGAACTTAGGTATCAACGGATTTGTTTTCTCGGCCTCCAGCGGCGATTTTGACAGTGTTTCGTATGCCTCCCTCGTGTTTTTTTGTTTGTAGCTGGAAATAAACAGTTTCACCCACTGATCTCCCTTGTCTTTTTGGAGTTTCGTCAATGCGATGCGAATTTCTTTTTGACTGTCCTCGCTCAATGTGTCGAGTTTTTTTCCTCCGGTAGATGGGATTGACCACTCCTCTCGAACTTTGTCCCGAAAGTATCTTTGAAAATCAATTTTCACATCTCCTGCTTTCACGGCTTGATCGTAAAATTTCCGAGCCTCCTTGAGATCACCATCGAGCAACTCTGACTTGAGTTTGTCTTTTGCCGTCCCGATTGTGTACTCAGAAAAGAAAAGTCGGCGATAATCATCCGTTTTCCCACTCTGGAGATCTGCAACTCCCTCTCCGGATCTGAACACGGTTCGTGTTGGGAGTCCTGTGACTGCCCCTCCAAGGTTCGTCCAGTGTTTCACGGCTTTGTAGATGTCCTCTGGATCGACTCCAGTGGTCCAGTCATCCATCACGGTCTTTGTTTTGCTGATCGCATTTTTGGCCGTGTCGAGAATTGAAAGAAGTGGAGAAAGATCCTGATCAAAGTCATCGGTCCCAGTGATCCATCCGGCTGTCGAATTGATGATGTCTCCGGCGATCATGATCCCGTTGAGTGGCCCAACGATTGCGGCCCGTGCCTGATTCTCTTTTTTGTATTCAAAACCATCCGCAACCCACTGGAAAACAGATGGAAGCACGACCCAGTACACAAAGAGTTGTTTCAAATTCTCTGCCTTGGATCCTCGTCCGGCTTTCAGGTTTCGGAGGGCCATTGATGCCTCTCGGTAGTATTGATTTGGAGATGTCTTGAACATCGTGAACATTTTTCCGAATGATCCAGCTCTCTGGAGTCCGGCCATTGATTCGATGTCTGATGCTTGCTGTGCCCTCAGTGTTGCTTTTTCAAAGTCATCAATCGCTTTTGCTTTGGCCGCTGTCTCCTCCATCCCCTCCTTGAGGTATTTATTGAGCTTTGATTTGTACAAAGGATAGCCTCCCAATTCAATGGCGATCCGGTCCCCTGCTTTCGTAGGAAACATCAGAGCGTTTGTGAGCTGTGAGATCTTCGATGGATCCGTACCTTGTGCGAGTTTGATGTCTCGCTCAAATCCTGTCTCGTATCGAGCCTTGAGCATTTCAGAGTTTTCATACAATTCCCTCCAATTCTTTTTTGGATTTTTCCAGAAATCGGCCATCCCTTTGGTCCACTCGATCATCGGAGTCTCGGCCCAGTAGGCTGGGATTGATGTGAGCTGTTTCACGAACACAACCGGATTGATTCCGATCGCATGTTTCACAAATTTCACACGGAGCTTGTCCAGAGTTTTCATGGCAAAGGCTGAGTCAACCCCGTCTTTGGCAATGTCATCGACAAATCGGTCCGCATACTTGAGAGCCTCATCACCGTGGAACTGTCTCACGGCCTCACGGAAATCAGAGTTTGACATCACTGATCGGATGTTTTTCACCGGATCAGAGAAAGACTTGAAATGCTCCATCTGAGTGATGTGTCCGAAAAGAGTGTCGTTGGCTCCAGTGTATTTCAAAGGGACCGCATTTTTCACACGACTCTTGAGAGATCCATTGATCATGGATGAGTAGTTTTGAGCTTGCTGTGAAAGCAAGTTTGCCTCTGGGATGTCTTTGTCCTTGGCTCTTTGGATCGGAGAATAATTCTCATTGAAAGGGAGATCCACTCCGTACATCTCACGATACACATTGTTGACTCCCTCATAATAGTCTTTGTAAAATTCCATCTGCCAGTCGGCCCACTTGATGTCCTCTGGCCGCATGTTCTTTCGGATTGATGCCATTGTTTCAGGAGTCCATTTCATCCCCTCACGAAAGGTGTTTGTGAGGTTTGGATCTTTCATCTCCATGTATTTTTTGATGATTTGGTCCCGTGTCATGACAAGATCTTTTGTCATTACAACTCCATCAGCGTTCTTGTATCCAGCATCTCTCACAACGATCTCCTCTGACATCTCTGCAAATTTTTTCTTGAAAGCTCTGGATCCAACTTTTTCACCATAGATCTCCCCGAAACTGGATTGAACCTTTGCGATTGCCTCTCTCTGCCCTTTGTTTTGAGCTTGTCGAGCTTTGGCGATCGGATCTGTGAAAATCTCATGTAGTGGTCCAGTCAATTTCTCTTTGGCCTTTTCGAGTTTTGACATTTTCTCCCAGAAAGTTGTCCATCCCTGTTGGTCTGTATCAATCCCATCAACCCACTCTTTGATTTTACCAAGTCCAGTCGCTTTCTCCGGACCTTTCCCAAGTTCGGTCGTTTGTAGGCCTTTCGATCCGGTGAGTGTGTTCACGGCCCTCCGAGCGTTTTCTTTGTTCAGTTCTCGGCGTTTTTCAATCTGGGCGATCCGATTTGATCTCCCGTTGGCTTTGATCTCTTTGATGGTGTCGAGAGTAGATTTCAACTGTTTCACATCTTGCTCTTTCAGTTCGGCCATTTCGAGGATCTCGATCCTCTGTGACATCTCTGTGGTCATGTTTCCTGTGGCCTCTGCTCGTTCAAGGATCTCAAAGATCTCTTGTTGTGCCTCTGCCCGAGATTTGTTTTTTATGGTGAGTTTGATCTCATCGACAACCTTTTGAGTGTCTGCATCAAATTTCCCCTTGAGGATCTTGGATGTTTTGTCCTTTTTGGCCGAGATGTTTTTGAGTTGTTTCTCGATGTCTCCCACAAGTTTTCGTTTTGTGGCCTTTGTGACAACTTCATCAACCATTTTGAAAGCCTCATCAATGTCATTGAGTCCTTTCGCTTTCGCAATTTTGCTCATGATCTTTGAGAACTCTGATTTTCTCGCCTCAAAATTAGGGATGTTTTCCCGTGCGTAGCGAGCGATTTCTTTTTTGATTGCCTCAAGATCTTTCTTGGCTGTCCCAGATCCCACACGGTATCCACGATTGAAAGCGGAGACTTGTTTCTTCATGAGTGCCGCCTCTGTGATCGTTTGCTGTGGTGATTTGAAAGCCTTTGTTTTTGCGGCTGGATAGGTTTTGTCACGGAGTCCTTTGAGTATGTATTGC
>Ga0163203_1000130_pt1 | contig 19419 bp, 20 predicted proteins | sample PL_2010_330m_FD_113534 | JGI IMG/M metagenome (GOLD analysis project Ga0163203, IMG submission 113534) | Freshwater microbial communities from Powell Lake, British Columbia, Canada to study Microbial Dark Matter (Phase II) - PL_2010_330m | ecosystem: Environmental > Aquatic > Freshwater > Lake ... | reverse complement strand
GTATTATAATGTGCTATAAAAATCATTAGGTGAATAGATGGTATCTAAAAGTGAACCCAAGGAAGCATTAACGGTAGAGGATAAGCGGTTGCGTGACTACGAACTGGTATTAATTATTAGCCCAGAGGTTGGGGAAGAGAAATTTGATGCTATAATAGATAAGGTAAGCCAATTTATTACCGGGAAGGGTGGCACTATTTCTGATGTAGATCGATGGGGTAAAAGAAGGCTAGCCTATCCTATTAGACATTTTATGGAAGGGAATTATGTGTTAGCTCGGTTCAAATTGAAGCCGGCGTTGAGCCAAGAACTCGAAGCGAATCTGCAGATTTCTGAGGAGGTTCTGCGGCATCTGTTGATTAGGTTGAGTAGTTAATAGTGAAGTGCGCCTGTTTCCTGCAGGTGTTCGGATAGGGCGAAAGGAGTCTTCACGATAATGGTAAGCTTAAATAAGATAATGATTATTGGTAATCTCGGCAGTGACCCTGAAATGCGCTTTACTCCCAATGGCAATCCGGTAACCTCCTTTCGTGTTGCCACTAATTGGACATATACTACTCCTGACGGTGAGCGTAAACAGGAGACAGAGTGGTTTGCTGTAGTGGCTTGGAATAAGCTGGCTGAACAATGCAACCAGTTTCTGACTAAAGGTAGGCTTGTCTACGCTGAAGGTAGGATGCGCACCCGTACTTGGGAGAGTCAGGACGGTCAAAAGCATTCACGACCTGAAATAATAGCCAACAGGGTAATATTTCTTGATAGACGGGCAGCGGCTCCTCTTCCTGAGGAGAGGATTGAAGAAGGTGGGATTGGTGAGGTGGAGCCAGAGCCAGAGCCAGAGCCTGATGATGTGCCGTCTTAGATGATGTGCCGTCTTAGATGGAAGTTGGGCTTGGCTAAACTTGATAGGAGGTAGTAACTTAAAACGAGTGACGACGCGAAGATTTAGCAAAACGAAGAATAAAAGGTGGAATGGGGCAAGATATTTTCCGAAGCGCAGGGTTTGCTCTTTCTGTGCTGACAGGGTCGAGGAGATAGACTATAAAGACCCGGTGAACTTACGCCGTTACATATGGGGTGGAGGAAAGATAGGGCCTCGTCGTAAAAGTGGTACTTGTGCTAAGCATCAGCGTGCCTTAGCGGTAGCCATAAAGAGGGCACGGCACTTGGCCCTACTGCCATATGTGCCAGCTCACGTCCGTAAGATGGGACTTACTGTCACCGGCGATTAATTTGGTAAGTTAGAGTTTTTTCATTAGCCTTACCACCCTGGGTTTTTATTTGGTAATCCTATTCTCTTTCCCCCCACTTTATTTAAGAGGGGTTTGGCCTCCTTTAAATTCTTCTTGGTAAAGACCTTCCAGATTGACAGTGGTGAGGTGACAGAAGTATAATCACTTTAATCTATTGAGGAGTTAGAGTGCCGAAAAGGACTTATCAGCCAAAGAGGATTCCAAGAAAGCGGGAGCATGGCTTTCTGAAGAGAATGAGCACTAGGAGTGGGCGGGCTGTCTTAAAAGCAAGGCGGCTGAAGGGTCGTAAGAGACTAACTGTGGTATGACCCAGGAAGCAGAGCCCTCATTGAAGTTATCTATTAACATTACCCCCTGATTCCCATTTCCTTTAAAGGAGAGAGGGATATTTCTTAAAAGGGCTTCGCCCCTTCAACCTTGCTCTTGATAGATGGCCTCTTTGCTGATAAATAAGTTAAGAGGCGGGGCAATGCGGGGAGAAGAAAATCTTAAAAAGCGGGCACAGTATACGTTAGTTTATAGTGAAGGCAGGTCGTGGGCGTGTAGTTTACTGGTGATGAAGGCTTTACCTAACGGTCTTGCATTGTCCAGGCTTGGCTTTTCCATTAGTCGGCAGGTAGGTAAGGCGGTGGTCAGGAACAAGGTAAAGCGTTGGCTTCGTGAAATCTTACGGGTAACTCCGCTCAAGCCGGGGTGGGATATTGTATTCATTGCTCGTCCGCCAGCGGCTGCCACCAGTTATACCGAACTCAAGAAATCGGTTGAGGATTTGTTATCTCGAGCTCGATTATTAATGAGGGAAAATGAAAGGGTTTGCCTTAGAGTTAATTAGGCTTTATCAGTCAACTCTATCACTGGTTCTGCCGTCGTCTTGTCGCTTCACCCCGACCTGCTCTCAATATACCTATGAAGCTATTGCCAAGTTTGGTTTCTTTAAGGGGGTGTGGCTGGGGGTAAAGCGAATATCTCACTGCCATCCGTTTAAGCCGGGTGGTTATGACCCGGTGCCATGACACCCGGTATTTATTGGGGGAGTAAGTAAGTGTGGTTTAAGAGAATCTTTATTAATCTACCGCCCTTGGGGCGGAGCTTCATCAAGCTACCCGTGGTAAGCTATCTTTTTAAGCATAAGCCAATATTGGGTAAGACATTGCTCTTGCTGGTGATGCTTCTGGTGATAATGAGCGGTTTAACCGGTTTAGGCTGTATTAGAGGTTTGCAGCCTATCGGTTGGTCAGGTGGAGTGGTAGCCGATGGCACCCTCTTTGTGGGTTCTAAGGAGGGCAGACTGGTAGTGGTTAATATTGCCGCTGGTAGCCGTCAATGGTCAGAGTCGTTAAAGATGCCCCAGTCTGGTGGATTCGGCTGTGCGCCAGCTTATGGAAGCGGCTGTGCCGCCCCAGCCGGGGTAGCCATATACGGAACTCCGGCCGTGGCCGGGGATTTGGTTTACATTGGGGGCTACAATGGTAGAATTTATGCCTTTAACTCCAGTTCACTGGGAATAAGGTGGGTATATCCCCGTGAGAATTACCTCAAGCCTATTATTAGTGGGCCTATGGTGATGTTGGATAAGGTTTATTTCAGTACTTCCGATGGCAAGGTCTACGCTCTGGATGCGGTTACCGGGGACGAGGAGTGGGAGTTCCAAGCCGGAGACAAGGTTTGGTCAACCCCGGCCGGCAATGGTAGCACGGTATATATTACTTCCTTTGATAATAAGCTCTATGCCCTAGATGCTGAGAGTGGCAGGAAAGAATGGGAGTTTAAAGCCCAAGGTGCTCTGGCTTCTACTGCTTTAGTTTATGGTAACACGGTTTATATCGGTTCCATGGACAGGTATTTGTATGCGGTGGATGCTGATGATGGTAGTCAAAAATGGAAATTTATGGGGGAGAGTTGGTTCTGGGCAACACCAGTAGCTTATGATAATGTTATCTATGCCCCATGCCTTGATGGTAAAGTCTATATTTTAGATGCCAAAAGCGGTGGTGAGGTTGCCGATGCTATTGACCTCGGAAGTCCCGTTTCTTCTTCCCCCATTTTAGTTGATGACAAGGTTATTATTGCTTCACAGCAGGGGGTGGTATATGCCTTGGATACAGCTAGTAATCAAATTAACACGCTAGCCGATATTGGAAAGGATATATACGGTCCGCTTTGTGCTAGTGATGGGATTGTTTATATTCACACTCAAGATTTCACCATTCATCCGGTGGATGCCGATACCGGTGCTAAATTAGCCACCATCTCATTAAAGAGTAGCGAGTGAGGTAGATTTAATTGAACGTATGGGACCTAATCATTCTGCAGCCGATGATAAATGTCCTCATTGTGGTGACCAACTATCTATTTAGCAGCTTTGGGCTAGCTATTATTGTGCTGACTATTGTTATTCGGGGGTTGATGCTGAAGCTGACCTTAAAGCAACTTCATGCCACTAAGGCGATGCAGGAGCTTCAGCCAAAGCTTACTGAGCTTCAAAAGAAACACGGTAAAGATAAGCAAAGAATGGCTCAGGAGCAGATGAGGCTGTATAAGGAAACGGGCATAAGTCCTGCCGGTTGCGTATTACCCATGCTCGTCCAAATGCCTATTTGGATAGCTCTCTACCAGTCAATTATGCTGGCTCTAGCGGTAACCCCTGAGGGCTTACTGAACCTGTCCCAATACCTTTATTCCTGGCCAGTGGTGTATTCTATGCTGCCCTTGGAGAGTCAGTTCTTGTGGTTGGACTTGGCGGTACCTGATAAGACTCTCATATTAGCCCTTTTGGTTGGGGGAACAATGTGGGTGCAGCAGAAGATGGTAATGCCTCGAACCGCTGACCCCAAGCAACAAGCGCAGAGCCGAATGATGCTGTGGCTGATGCCGCTGATGTTTGGTTTCTTTTGCTTATCATTCCCCAGCGGTTTGGCTCTCTACTGGGCGATATCAAATATTATCAGTATTGGTATGCAATATTTTGTTACCGGGTGGGGAGGCTTAGTTAAACCAGCGGCTGAGAGACGAGCTATTAGGGATAAAAAGTATAGGAGGCGTATTGCTCAAGTAGAGGAAGTATCTTCGGTTGAGGCTGATGTTGGTGCTGATATCGTGGTCGCTGATTCTACACAGGAAGAAGGTTTAGCACATGAGAAGCTTGGAGATGAGCGGAAAGACCGTGGAGGAGGCTATCCAGAGCGCCTTAGAGCAATTAGGCGTCAGCCGAGAAGAAGTAAAGGTCACCGTCCTAAAAGAAGGTAGGCATGGCATTCTGGGTTTGGGTGCTGAGGAATCTATGGTTAGGGTGGAGCCATTGGTGCCTACACTTAAGGAAAGAGATGATATGGCTGAGAAAGCCAGGGAGGTCTTAGAGACGTTACTTACTATGATGGGGGTGACGGCTTCGGTTGAGGAAGAGGAAGGAGCTACTGTTCCTATTGCCTTTAATATAGAGGGTGACGACCTGGGTATTTTGATTGGGCGACGCGGGCAGACCCTGGCTTGTCTTCAGTATCTGGTCAGGCTTATTGTGGCTTATCAGGTGAAGACATGGGTGCCGATAATTATTGATGTGGAAGGGTATAAACAACGCCGCTATGAAACCTTGCAAGCTTTAGCCTGGCGTATGGCGGAGCAGGTGAAGGCTAAGGGGGTGTCATTTACCCTGGAGCCGATGCCAGCTTACGAGAGGCGTATTATCCACATGGCTTTGGCTGACCACCCAGATGTTATCACTCAGAGCACTGGCGTTGACGAGGTACGTAGGGTCATTATTCTATTGAGGGAAGGATAATTCAGGCTTTGAGCCTGGAGGAAATATAAAGTGGTGGTGGATAAATATGCTTCAAGGCGGTTTGATATTCAGAAGGAAGCGGCAATTGACCTGGCTGTGCTTGAGGCTGTTCCCTTTGACTTTCCTGCCTCATCAACTGAAATAGTCTATGAGACCGAGGAGTTTACCTTTGTTTGTCCCTGGACTGGTTTGCCTGATTTTGCCCGATTAGTGATACGCTATATCCCGGCTCAGTCTCTAGTCGAACTCAAATCCCTGAAATATTACCTAACCTCTTATCGGAATGTGGGCATATTGCAGGAGCATGCCGTGAACCGCATTCTTCAAGATTTAGTGCAGCTATTAGACCCGGTCTCAATGGTGGTAGAGGCAGAGTACAGGGAGAGGGGCGGAATAAAAACCAAAGCCGTTGCCAGATACCAGAAGGGGCAGTCTTAAGCCCATTGGCTCCTAGCTCCTGAAACTCTATAATTTCTCAGCAAACTCATCTAGGTAGAGTCTATTCTCGGGCTTATCTCGTGGGTTATCAGAATTGACCGGATGTCAAGGTGGGAATGGTGGAAGATAGTTTATCACCGGCGTCTATTACCGATAAGTTGGAGACCCGTTTTATCGGGCAAAGGGTTATTTACCACCCCAGAGTGACTTCAACCAATGAGTTAGCCAAACAAGAGGCTCAGCGGGGAGCGGTAGGCGGGACGGTGGTCATTGCCGCTGAGCAAACTGCAGGGAGAGGTCGATTAAAACGGGTTTGGCTATCGCCCAAGGGCAGCGTGGCGTTGTCAATTATTCTCTATCCCAGCGTGGTCTATTTGCCTTCCCTTATTATGGTGGCATCTCTGGCCGTGGCTCATAGTATTGAAGCGGTTACTGGTCTAAAGCCACAGCTTAAATGGCCCAACGATGTTCTGGTTAATGGCCGGAAGGTATCCGGGATTCTAATTGAAAATAATGTGCAGGGAAGCATCGTGAACTACGCTATTATAGGCATCGGGGTAAATGTTAATCTCAAGCTTTCCGATTTTCCCGGGATTCTGCCCGCTGCCACCAGTCTCTCTGATGAGCTGGGGAGAGATGTGCCGCCCTTAGAGCTAGTACGGTGCCTGTTAGTTGAAATAGAAAAGTTATACCTGGAGTTGCCCACTGGAGGGTCTATTTACCAGGAGTGGCGGGATAGTTTAGTGAACATAGGGAGAAGAGTCCATATAAGGTCAGGCGAAGTTGACTGTAAAGGCATCGCTGAATCAGTAGCCAGTGATGGCAGCCTCCTATTGCGACACCCGGACGGGAGTCTGACTAAAATCGTAGCCGGTGATGTTACCCTGTGTGATTAAACAGGGATATTTTCTCCAGAGCCTACCGCCCAGAGCAGGCTCTGGTTTTACTTATTATCAGGTTAGTTTTTGACCGGTGGCTATTTGGTAGTTTCTTTATCTGAGGAGTGGACTGGCACCTCTTTTCTCATAAACATGCCGATAAGGTCAATGGGCAGGGGGAAGATTACGGTGCTATTTTTTTCCGCGGCTATCTCGGTCAGTGTTTGCAGGTAGCGAAGCTGTAGTGTAACTGGCTCCCGGGCGATAACTTCACCGGCTTGAGCCAGTTTCTCTGAGGCTTGGAACTCACCTTCAGCGTGGATAATTTTGGCTCGCCTCTCTCTCTCTGCCTCAGCCTGGGCTGCCATCATCCGCTTCATCTGTTCAGCGAGCTCAACCTCCTTAATCTCTACCGTGCTGACCTTCACCCCCCACGGGTCGGTATGCTCATCAATTATCTTTTGTAGTAGCTGATTGAGTTTTTCCCTGGCAGTCAATAGCTCATCAAGTTCGGATTGCCCTAACACATTCCGCAGTGTCGTCTGTGATATCTGCGAGGTGGCTCTGATATGGTCTAAAACCTTGACCACTGACGCCTCAGGGTCAACTACCCTGAAGTATACCACTGCATTTACCCTCACGGTAACATTGTCCTTGGTGATTACCTCCTGTGATGGGACATCCATGGTTACTACCCTGAGGTCTACCTTCACCATCCGGTCAACAAAGGGAATGATGAGAAATAAGCCGGGACCTCTAGCTCCAACCAGCCGCCCCAGGCGGAAAACGACCCCCCGCTCATACTCGGCAACAATTTTGACCGCCATAGGGATAAGTATGAGCAAAATTATCACAATTATGCCGATAGCAATTGGGCTCATTGGTTTACCTCCTTTATTATTTTTTGGTTACCCATAGCTTTAGGCCTTCAACCTTGGTTATGACCACCTCCTCCCCAGACTTTATCCGGCTCTTTTCTGATACTGCTGTCCAGCGCTCGCCCTCAACGAAAACTACTCCTTTGGGTTCCAGGGCTATCTTGACCTCGGCAGTCTTTCCTACCAGGTCTTCCCTGCCTGCCGATACCTGCTGCTGATGGGCTCGAATTCCCCAAATAATGGCGACGGCAAGGAAAGCAGCAATACCGATTACAATTATGACAATCAGCCATGGGGCTATTTGAAACAATGGAACCCCCCAGTAACAATTGAACTCATTTATTTACCTCCTTTATTGCTTTTTGATTACATATAGTTTTAAGCCATCGACCCTGGTTATAATTACCTCCTCCCCGGTCTTTATCCGGCTCTTTTCTGATACTGCCATCCAGCGTTCGCCCTTGAAGAAAACCGTTCCCTCAGGTTCCAGAGCTTCCTTAACTATAGCTGTCTTTCCTACCAGTTCCTCCCTGCCTGTGGTTGCCTGGCTTCGGTGGGCTCTTATTACCCGTTGAACTACAAAGGCGAAGAAACCAGCAATGCAGATGGCGATTACGATAATCAGACCTATGTCCACCTTAAATAAAGGTCCTCCTTTAAATAAGATTAGGGAGCCAATAACTAACGCAGTTACTCCCCCTGCGGTAAATAAACCAAAGGTTGTGGTAAGTACTTCAGCTATGAAGAGACCAAGGGCTAGAACTATAAGTAGCACCCCAGCGTAGTTTACCGGCAGCACTCCCAGTGAGTAGAAAGCCAGGAGCAGGCTAATGCCACCAACTACACCGGGGAAAATAAGCCCAGGGTTGAAGATTTCGGCCATTATACCAAGCATGGCTATACTTAGCAATATATAGGCAATATTTGGGTCGGCGATAGTATAGAGGAAATCTTCAATTACGCTCATCTCAAAGTAGTTAATAGTAGTCCCTTGCGTCTGCAGGCTGACTACACTGTCATCCAGCATGGTTACCTGCCTGCCATCAAGTTGAGCAATAAGGATGTTAAGGTCAGGGGCAACCATATCAATAACATTAAGTTCCAGGGCTTCCTGCTCGGTGGCGGAGACGCTTTCCCTGACGGCTTTTTCCGCCCATTCCATGTTGCGCCCATGAGCCTCGGCAATGCTTCTAATATAGGCGGCAGCATCATTGACTATCTTCTCTTCCATAGCCTCTGACATCTGGGCTTCGCCCTCAGCGCCTATGGCTACCGGGTGAGCCGCCCCGATGGCAGTATTTGGTGCCATAACAGCGATATGGGCGGCCATGGTGATGAACACACCAGCCGAGGCAGCTCGAGCTCCGGAAGGGGAGACATATACCACCACGGGAACCCGGGCATTAACGATACTTTGCACAATATCTCGCATAGAAGTGTCCAAACCGCCAGGTGTATCCAGTTGGATAATACAGGCTACGGCATTGGTTTCCTCAGCGTGGTTAATTCCATCCTCAATATAATCAACTAAGACGGGGTTAATGGTTCCTTTGACCTGGAGTACATCAATCCGGGGCGTAGCCGCCTGAGCCTCAATAGCTATAGCGGCGAAGGTTAATAAGCCCAGTAGTAGTAGAATGCGCATGATTCTCAGCATAATCAGCTCGGCTAATAAGGCCTATAATTAAAAGGTTATTAATTATATGGTGATTATAATATTATTGCAAACCCCTTACCCTTTATCCCTCTCCCCTTATGAAGGGGAGAGGGAAGAGAAATTCTTAAAGGGGCTTCGCCCCTTTTAATCCCCTTGCTAAAAAACTCATAATATGGGGGAGTGTAGGTAAGAGAGGGGCACTAGCCCCTCTCTGAAATCTCTTTCTCCTCTCTTTTATAGGATTATGTTACAGGAGATAAGGTCGGTCATCAATAGAAGTTTAAGGAGCAAAGTCTCTATATATAGATTACACCATCTCTTGGCTAGGGAGTCTGACCCGATGGGGTGTTTAATAGGGGCTAACGCCCTTCTTTTTACTCCTTCACCCTTTCCTTAGGAAGGAGAGTCAAAGGGAGGCGATACTAAAGGAGAGTTAAAGAGAGGCGGAGCCTCTCTTACATAATCGGTTCCTCCCTGCCTCTTGATAAGGGGAAGTTTGAAGGGGCGAAGCCCCTTCACCAAAATTTCTTCCCCCTCCCTTATCAAGGGAGGGGGATATAAGGGGGAGGGTTGCCAATAAAAAACTTCTACCAAGGGCGAAGGGAAATTGGCTAGAGTTGAACAGCTAGGCGAATTAGTGTAGAATTTACCAGCTATTCATAAAAGGGAGGGGTATGAGAGTCCAAAGATGTAAGGGAACGCGAGACTTATCTCCCGAGGAAATGGCGGGATTTCGTCTAATTGAGGGAGCATTTAGAGACTCCTGTCTCAAATGGGGGTATGAGGAGGTCAGGACACCGACCCTTGAGTATCTTCACCTGTTCACCTCAACCGGGACGCTTACTCCTGGTATGTTAGGTAAAGTGTATTCCTTCCTTGATTGGAATGGCTGGAGTGGGGAGCGGGTAGTATTGAGACCCGACGGCACTATTCCTGTTGCCCGGCTTTATATCGATAGCATGGAAGAGAAAGGATTGGCTAAGCTCTTTTATGTAACTAATGTCTTTATCTTTGAAGAGACGGGAAAGGAAACGAGGGAGAGATGGCAGTGTGGGGTGGAACTTATAGGGGCGGGGTCAACTACAGCCGACGTAGAGTTGATACTGCTGGCTTTGGAGGTTTTGAAAAGGCTAGGACTTGAAGGGATAGAGTTGAGGCTATCCCATACTGGCTTAATAAGGGCATTGCTGGTAGCGCTTGGACTGAGTGGTGAGGAACAAGCCGTAGCCCTTGGTCGGATTTTAGACGGAGATGTGGAAGCACTGGCTAGGGTAAAGTCGGGGAAATCTGAGTTGAGCCGAGCTTTGACTCCTTTGCTGGCTCTGGAAGGGAAATCATCCGGGTTTCTCAAAAACTTGAAGACTCTGCTTATCCAAAAATTACCTGAGCTTGAGCCCCCCCTTGATGATTTTATAAATATTGTTGACCTTCTTGAGTCGCTGGGTTATGACTACCGGATTGATATAGCCTCAGGTAGGGGCTTTGAATACTATACCGGTGTGATTTTCCGGCTCTTTATCGGTGAGGAGGGGGTAGGTGGTGGGGGGCGGTATGATGCCCTTATTCCTTTAATGGGTGGTAAGGATATTCCGGCTTCCGGTTTTGCTCTCTACCTTGACCGCCTGATGAAGCTGGTAAAGCCAGAAGCTTTAGCTAAACCTCGGGGACAGAGAATCCTGATTAGTACTGAACCCGGGGCGGTGAAAGAGGGCTTAAGCATTGCCACCTGCCTCCGTGAAGCTGGTTATGTGGCTGAATTTAATCTGGGTGGTCAGGAGCCAGCTAACTTGGGGTGGACGCTGGAGGTGAGAAGTAAAGCACCACCATTTGTTTTAACTGACCAGGCCAGGCGCAAGAAGTTTGAGGTGCAAACTACTGAAGAGGTTTTGACTACATTACGAGAAGATGGACATTAAATAAGGTTAAGATTTGGCGGGAAGTTTGAAGGGGCGAAGCCCCTTCAAAACCCATACTTTTCCCTCTTTCAAAGGAGAGTCAAAGAGAGGCGAAGCCTCTCTTATATAACCAATTCCCCCTCCCTTCATAAGGGAGGGGGACACAGGGGGTGAGGTGGATAAACAATCTCAGATAAAAATAGCCTTGCCTAAAGGTCGGTATTTAGGTGAGACATCTGCCCTGCTGCAGAGAGCCGACTGGGGGTTAAGTGGCTACCATGAGGGGGCTCGCATTTATCGCCCTAAATCACAGAAATTCCCTAATCTCTTAGCCAAGATGTTCCACGAGAAGGATATTCCTATTCAGGTAGCGGTGGGAAACTATGATTTGGGGATTTGTGGGCTGGATTGGGTGGAAGAGCTTTTGGTCAAATACCCGAGTTCGGCTTTAATTAAGGTAAGAAACCTGGGATACGGAGACGGTGTCTTATCCATGGTTGCCAGCCGGTCCGGGGGAGCATCTACCATGGAGGAAATACGAGCGAGGTTGGACAACATACGCATTGCTAGCGAGTATGTTAACCTGGCTGAGTCATTTGCTCTAAACCTTCGTCTGAGAAGGTTCAGCATCTTTCCCCTGTGGGGGGCGGCTGAGGTTTATCCGCCGGAAAGTGCTGACCTGGCACTAATCCCGGGAGGAGTAAATGGGAAGCCTTTTAACTATGACCTGGTGCCAGTAAGCAATGTCCTAAGTTTTAGCGCTTTTCTGATAGCTAATAAGGATAGCTGGGAATCGAAAGACATGGACGATGTATTGACCTCCATTGGGGATAACCTGGTTGTTGGTGAGAAGCACTCTTCTTCGGCAGATGCAGTGAGAACACCGGGAATAGCTGGTCAACCCCGTTCTTGGGAGGCGGATGAGGATATAGTCCGACTGGCTTTACCCGATGGGCATCAGCAACTGCCGACCCTTCAGCTGTTGAAAAAAGCTGGCATTCAGGTTGACGATTACCCGTCGCCAGTGGGCAATCGCCGCCCAACTACTAACCTGGCTGGAGTCAGGATTAAGGTGATTAGACCTCAGGATATGCCATTACAGGTAGCCAATGGAAATTTCGATTTGGCTATTACCGGTCAGGATTGGCTTACGGAGCATCTTTGCCGGTTTCCGTCCAGCCCGGTAATCAGGCTTTTAGACCTCAAATTTGGGAAGGTAAAAATTGTCGCCGTGGTAAGTAAGGATTTATCCGTGTCTGATGTCTATGGCTTGAGGCAGATTAACGGTGAGCGCTCGGCGCCACTTAGCGTAGCTTCAGAATATGTAAATATAGCTGATAAGTATGCCCGGGATAATCACCTCGGAATGTACCGAATAATTCCTACCTGGGGAGCCAGTGAAGCCTTCTTGCCTGAGGACGCTGATTTACTAATTGAGAATACCGAGACCGGACGAACCATAGCCAGACACAACCTTAAGATTATTGATAACCTTTTTGAATCGACAGCTTGCCTGATTGGCAATAAAGATAGTGTACCCAGTTCCGCTAAGAACGAAAGAATAAAGTCGATTACTGAAACCCTGCGAACGGCAGTGGAGGATATCTAAATTGATAATCATTGAGGGTTTCCCGTCAGCAGAATTAGCCTTGTCACGGCAAGCCCCGGCTGAGTTTTATCCGGTTTCACCAGCGCTAAGGCAAAGGATAAAAGAGATGTTTGGCACCGATGACCCTGAGCAGGCAGTCAGGCAGATTGTTAGTGAGGTGCGCAATAGGGGGGATGCCGCGCTCCTGGATTATACCTTGAAGATTGACGGCGTAGAGCTTACCTCACTGGAGGTAAGCAAGCAGCAGGTCGCCAGTGCCTACCGGGAGGTGGACGGAGAGCTGGTATCAGCGCTTAAGCTGGCAGCAGAACGGATACGCACCTTTCATACTGCCCAGAAGGATAATATTGGGAGTGAGTTTACCTGTCAGGACTCAGGTCAGCTAATGCGCCCGCTACAATGTGTTGGTGTCTATGTTCCTGGTGGTACCGCGTCTTACCCATCGACGGTGCTGATGACAGCGATACCAGCCAGGGTCGCCGGGGTCAATGAGATTATTCTGGTTACACCCCCGAGATTAGCTGGGGCAGTGCCTCCGCCCATATTAGTGGCTGCCGATATTGCTAAAGTTGACCGTATTTTTAGCGTGGGTGGGGCTCAGGCAATCGCTGCCTTAGCCTTTGGCACCGAGTCTGTTCCTAAAGTAGACAAGATTTGTGGACCGGGTAATGTCTTTGTGGTTTTGGCTAAAAAGCTGGTATATGGGGCGGTTGACATTGACGGGCTTCAGGGACCAAGCGAGGTATTGATTATAGCTGATGAAACCGCTAACCCCGGGTATTGTGCTGCTGACCTTTTAGCTCAGGCGGAGCATGACCCTCTAGCCTCGGCTATTTTGATAACTACCTCACGGCAGTTGGCCGACGAGGTTAGCCAGGAGGTTGAGCAGCAACTTAAAGGTTTGCCCCGTCAGGATATTGCCACCGAATGTTTAGAAAACAGGGGAATTCTCGTAGTGGTGGCTAATGTAGATGAGGCTATAGAACTGGCTAACCTCTATGCCCCGGAACACCTTTGCCTGATGATAGATAAGGCTGATACCTATATTGATAAAATATCTAACGCCGGCTGTATATTCATAGGTGAAAAATCAACGGTGGTTCTGGGCGATTATGTAGCCGGACCGAGCCATGTTTTACCTACCGGAGGGACGGCCCGGTTTAGCTCGCCGCTTAATGTATGTGACTTTATCAAGTTTATCAGCCTGGTGGATGTAGGCAAGGCTGATTTGAAGCGGTTAGGTAAAGCTGCATCAACTATCGCTAAAGCTGAGGGGTTTGATGCCCATGTTCGGGCAGTGGAAAAGCGGCTGAAAGCAGGTTGAGAGGTAGAGAGAATGTCGGAAAGCGCCGGAATAGAGAAATTAATACGCTCTTGTTTAGAGGCTTTTAGGGGTTATTCGGCTAGCACGTCCCCGGAGACCTTGGAGGGGAAAGTCGAAGTTCCCGTAGAAAACATTATCAAGCTGGATGCCAATGAGAATCCCTATGGTTGTTCGCCGAGAGTGCCGCAGGCTCTGGCTAACTATCCTTATTTGAATATTTACCCTGATGCCGGGCAAACCGAACTCAGGAAATTGCTATCGGGATACACCGGGGTTGGTGCCGAGCATATCGTGGCTGGTAACGGCAGTGACCAGCTAATAGACCTTATTTTGCGTTTATTTGTTGAACCGGGTGACAAGGTAATAAATTGCATACCTAGCTTTGCTATGTTTAGTTTCGGTACCGAATTGTGCGCGGGCGCTTTAGTCGAGGTACCTAGAGATGAGAATTTTGCCGTCAATGTAAAGGCAGTGAAAGCCTCCATAGATAGCAAAACCAAAATAATATTCCTGGCTAATCCCAATAACCCCACCGGGACAATCATGCCCCAGCCGGATATTGTGGAGGTACTGGATACCGGGCTTCCGGTGGTAGTTGATGAAGCCTACTATGAGTTTAGCGGCGAAACAGTTGTCCCGCTGATTGGTCAGTATAGGAATTTGATGGTGCTGCGAACCTTCAGCAAATGGGCGGGACTGGCTGGGCTGAGGGTTGGCTATGGCATTTTTCCACCTGAGATTGCCGGCTACCTGCTGAGAATCAAGCCCCCGTATAATGTAAATGTAGCGGCTCTGGTGGCGGTACGGGAGTCGCTAAAAGATATTGATTACCTTATGGGCCGGGTAAAGGCTATAATTGCCGAGAGGGAGCGGCTCTTTGCCGAGCTAGAGAAGCTGAAATGGTTAAAACCCTTCCCGTCGCAAGCCAACTTTATTCTCTGCTCGGTGCTAAACGGCAAGGCAAACGAGGTTCAGCAAAAATTGCAAAGAAAGGGTGTTCTGGTTCGCTACTTTGACAAGCCAATGTTGAGAAATTCCATCCGCATCAGCGTGGGTAAACCGGAGCATACTGATGCCCTGATTAGAGCACTCCGAGAAATAGGAGGATAGGCAAATGCCGGATAGAATGTCTGTTATCAAGAGAGAGACCAAGGAAACCAATGTTGCCCTGGAGCTTAATATTGATGGTCGCGGTAAATGGGAGATGAATACCGGGATCAGGATGTTTGACCACCTGCTGGCTCAGCTTGCCCGGCATGGAGTATTTGACATAAAGATTTCAGCTACCGGAGACGACCAGCATCACCTGATAGAAGATGTTGCCATTTGTTTAGGTAAAGCCTTTGGTGAAGCCCTGGGAGAGAAGCGGGGTATTGTTCGAATGGGTGATGCTGCCGTGCCGATGGATGATGCTCTGGCTATGGTGGTAGTGGATATCGGGGGGCGGGGATATACTGTATTAGACCTGCCCTTTACCGATAACGACATGACTGGATTCCCTACCGACCTTATCCGCCATTTCCTTGAGTCTTTTGCCATTGAAGCCAGGCTCAATCTCCACGCCAGGATTGTTTGTGGCGTTAATGACCATCACAAGGCAGAGGCGCTGTTTAAAGCTTTAAGTAGAGCTCTGGATATGGCAACTAGGATTGACGAGCGGATTAGCGGCGAGCTCCCCAGCACCAAGGAGTTACTGGAGCATTAGCACCATAGCAAAGCAAGGAAAGTAACCGTATAATCTTACCTTAACTTCCTGCCGGTGAGCCTTTCGTAGGCCTGCTGGTATCTTATGGTGGTGTCCTCAATGACTTCAGGGGATAGGGTGGGGGCGGGAGGCTCTTTATTCCACCCTGACTCAACAAGCCAGTCCCTGACCGGCTGTTTATCGTAGCTGGGCTGGTCTTGCCCAACCTTATATAGCTCAGCATCCCACAGGCGAGACGAGTCCGGGGTCAGTAGCTCATCAATAAGGATGAGCTTATCATTCTCCAGACCAAATTCCATCTTGGTATCAGCAATGATAATGCCTCTGGCTCTGGCATATTGTTGAGCGTAGTCGTAGATAGCCAGGCTTTTCTCCTTCATCTCTTCAGTTAGAGCCTTACCTGCAATCTTTTTCATCTTATCCATGCTTAGGGGCTGGTCATGCCCAATTTCTGCCTTGGTGGTGGGGGTGAATAATGGGTGGGACAATTTCTGACTTTGCTTTAGGTGTTTAGGTAGCTGGATTCCAGAAACAGTGCCCGATTGCTGGTATTCTGCCCAGGCTGACCCGGTAAGGTAACCCCGCACCACACATTCAACGGGAATACACTTTGCCTTTTTAACCACCATAGACCGACCGACAAGGTAAGCCGGATAGGGGAAACGACTTTCAGCCGGGAGGTAGGAATCAAGACAGCGAGTATCATCAACCGCCTCTATCAGATGATTAGGCACTAAATTCTGGGTCTGTCTGAACCAGAAGATAGATAATTGATTCAACACCAATCCCTTATCCGGGATGCCGCAGGGTAGAACCGAGTCGAAGGCTGAGATTCGGTCAGTAGCTACCATGAGCAACAGGTTACCTAGGTCGTAGGTATCCCGCACCTTGCCCCGGGAAAACAAGGGCAGGGGTAAATCGGTAGTCAGTAAAACTGGTGGGCTAAGGTTATTTATCTACCTCACCCCCTTTATCCCCCTCTCCTTCAAAGGAGAGGGGGAGGGATTACTTTTGAAGGGGCTTCGCCCCTTCAATCTACCCCTGATAAACGACCTCTTTAGCTCAGTTATATTGACCTCGGAGTTAGCTCGCTAGGATGAGACATGCTTGGTTTCCCTTTCCATTGCATCTTGGTTAAACCCAGCCGTTCAAAAATGTCATCTATATAACGCAGGTAGTATTGCTCGTCAAAAAGCGGCTCAAGCTCTTCTGGTGGCAGAGTGGCGGTAACCTCGGGGTCAGACTTTAGCAGGTTGACGAGGTTTTTATTTCCCTTCCACGCCTTCATCGCATTGCGCTGAACCAGTGCGTAGGCTTTTTGCCGGGAGAGTCCTTTATTGATAAGGGCGAGCATTACTCGCTGGGAGAAAATTAAGCCTTTGGTAAGTTCTATATTTCGCTTCATCCGTTGCGGATAAATTTGTAATTCCTTCATTATTGAGGTGAAAAGAGTAAGTGAGTAGTCCAGTATAAGACAGGAATCAGGCAGGATAATGCGCTCGGTAGACGAGTGGCTGACGTCGCGCTCGTGCCACAGGGCAATATTTTCCATTGAGGTCAAGGCATAGCCCCTCACCAATCGGGCTAAGCCACAGATTCGTTCACAAAGCTCTGGATTTCGTTTATGGGGCATAGCTGAGGAGCCAGTTTGACCGGTACTAAATGGTTCTTCTACCTCTCGCGTCTCTGTTTTTTGCAGTGCCCTAATCTCGGTAGCAAACTTCTCTAGCGAGCTGGAGATTATAGCCAAAGTGGTAACGAATTGAGCATGGCGGTCACGTTGCAAAATCTGGCTTGATACTGGGGCTGGGGTAAGTCCCAACTTGGCGCAGACTTTCTCCTCAACCTCAGGGGGCACGGTAGCATAGGTGCCGACGGCTCCAGAAATCTTGCCCACAGCAATGGCTCTGTTGGCTTCGGCAAGCCTTTGTCGGTTGCGTCGCATCTCCTCGACCCATAGAGCCAGCTTAAAACCAAAGGAAATTGGTTCGGCATGAACACCGTGGGTGCGACCTATCATCACCGTGTACTTGTGTTCTATCGCCTTTTGGGCCAATACTGAGATGAGTTCCTTTATATCCTGACTTAGCACCTCAGCGGCTTCAACCATCTGCAGGCTGAGGGCAGTATCAATTACATCTGACGAGGTAAGACCAAGGTGGATGAAACGAGATTCCTCACCCAGACTCTCCGATACCGCACCGAGGAAGGCAGTCATATCGTGGCGAGTTTCTTTGAGAATCTCCTCCATGCGTTTGAGATTGCATCGGGCTAGCTTTATCTTAGATATGGCTTCTCTAGGGATGACACCGAGCTCAGCCCAGGCGTCACAGGCAGCCATCTCTACCTTAAGCCACTTGTTAAACTTATTCTCGTCTGCCCATATCCTCTTCATTTGTGGTCGGGAATATCGCTCAATCATTTATTGTCTCCCTGTAAATCACTCCTATATTTTTCATAGGCTTGGCGTATTTTATCATACTTCAGGCTTAAGATTTCGGCGGCAAGATAAGCGGCATTCTTAACCCCAGCCGTCCCGATAGCCACACTGGCGACCGGTATTCCAGCTGGCATTTGAACTATAGAGTACAGGGCATCAATACCCTCCAGCTCGCTGGTGGCTAGGGGCACACCTATGACGGGCAGGGTGGTCCAGCTAGCCAGAACCCCGGGCAGGTGGGCAGCTCCCCCAGCGGCGGCAATTATGACCTCAATGCCCCGCTCTCGGGCAGCCAGTCCGAATTGCCTGGCTTTTTCCGGGGTGCGGTGGGCTGATATTACGGAGACCTCATAATCAATGCCAAGCTGGGTTAGTACCTCCAGCGTTGGTTGCATGACTTCAGTATCTGATTTTGACCCCATGACGACAGCAACTAATGGCATACTACCTCACCCCCTTTAGATTTTTTTTAGGTAACCCTATCCCCTTTATCCCCTTCCCCTTGATAAGGGGAAGGGGAAGATATTTTCTTTAGAGGGGCTCCGCCCCTCTAAGACTCCCCACTATTTGCCCTTTGGAACGGGGAGAGGGGGTATAGAAGTTTGTGAAGGGGCTTCGCCCCTTTAACTGTCCCCTTTCTTTATGTCAGCGATATCCCGGCGGTAATGGCAGCCCTGAAAGTGAATTCGGGGAATATTGTTATAGACCTTTTCTCTAGCTTCGGCGATGGTTCTACCGGTAGCGACTACAGTAAGCACCCGTCCCCCATTGGTTAATACCTGTCCTGGTTGTGAGCCTACCTTGGTTCCAGCGTGAAATATCAGGATGTCCTTATCTAAATTATCCAGCCCGGTAATGGGGAGTCCAGTTTTGTAGCTACCGGGGTATCCGGCTGATGCCATTACCACCCCCACACAGGCATCTCCACTCCATTCTACATCTATTTGATTCAGGTTGCCATTTATCACTGCCAGCATAATGTCTACCAGGTCGGTTTTGAGTCTGGGGAGGGTAACCTGAGCCTCCGGGTCACCAAACCGGGCATTAAATTCTAGCACTTTCGGTCCATCATTGGTAATCATCAAACCACCATAAAGGACGCCTTGATACCGTCTTTTCTCTTGAGCCATAGCCTTTATCGCTGGTTCCATGATGGTTTGTGTTACTGTTTTGTCTAACTTCGGGCTATAGAAGTATGGTGGACTATAACTGCCCATACCCCCGGTGTTGGGGCCTTGGTCGTTGTCAAATACTGGCTTATAATCGCAAGCGGCTACCATAGGGACTACGGTGGTGCCATCGGTAAAAGCGAAGGAACTCATCTCTCTTCCTGATAGACACTCCTCAATAATTACCCTGTCCCCGGCAGCACCAAAGACCCTGGCTTCCATGATGTCTGCCAGAGCCTCTAATGCCTGTGGGATTGAATTGGCTACGGTTACCCCCTTGCCCGCAGCCAGTCCATCGGCTTTAACTACCATAGGGGGTGCCTGTTGCTGGATATATTTCTTTGCCTGAGTATATTTAGAAAAGCTAACACTTCGGGCACAGGGGATATTATATT
>Ga0163203_1000127_pt1 | contig 19464 bp, 14 predicted proteins | sample PL_2010_330m_FD_113534 | JGI IMG/M metagenome (GOLD analysis project Ga0163203, IMG submission 113534) | Freshwater microbial communities from Powell Lake, British Columbia, Canada to study Microbial Dark Matter (Phase II) - PL_2010_330m | ecosystem: Environmental > Aquatic > Freshwater > Lake ... | reverse complement strand
CTTTTTCTTTATTCTTATATATGGGGTGTCGATTTTTGATACCCTGGCATGCGTGGGTATTGATACGCAGGGTGTCAGTTTTTGACACCCTCAACTCGGGTAGAAGGATCGTTCCAAGCATCGTATAATGTGTTGGGGTTCGCCCCGTACCGCTTTTGTAGTCGAGGAGTCCGCGCTCCCGGAGGTATGCTTTGGCAGCGGACAGGGTATTTATTGATATTCCTAAGTGCTTTTGGGTGGTTTTGTCATACCAGTAGAAGGTTGGCTTCTGAAAACGGCAATAGAGGCCGCGCAGGTAGATATAAAGCAGCATTGGGACTCGTTTTATCTTGCGGGTCTCGCAGAGATCGAAGAAGCTGTTTTCCAAAAACTGAAAACCACGCATTAGGTACTCCGTATTTCAATAGTGAAAACAGCCCTGAGCAAGGCCAGCAAAGCTGGCCGCGTCGAAGGGTCGTTTTGGAGGAATTGGTAGCCTTTCATGATGAAACACCTCGTTTGAGATTGCTTCGTCGGGCCGCTTCGCGGCCCTCCTCGCAATGACGGTGGACAAAATTCCACCACACTTTCACCACACTCAAGGCCATTTTCACCACATTCGTGTCTGTTGATAACTGATAGCAACTGACATCGGCTGGCGTTGTATGTCCTTGAGAAACATAGGGGTTACAACAAAAAAGGCGACTCCTTATATGGAATCGCCTTCTTTGTGTTTTCGAATGGTGGAGGTGCGGGGATTCGAACCCCGGTCCCAAGCTCTCAACCCAGAAGTGTCTACATGTTTAGTTTGACTTTTGTCTTTTTCTTTCCAACTCCGCAAAACCAGATTTGGAAAGAAGCAGCTTCTGTTAAATTTCGCTTGAGAACCCGAAGCCGGAGCCCAAGCTATCCTGCTTTGTTAACTCCGCTTAGCTTACCAGGCCAAAGCTAATGGAGCTGCCCCCGTTAATACGGGAACATGTAACGCATTCTCGGCCAAGATTGACTCGGCTTCGAGAACGGCACTATTTGTGTCGTTTGCGTTTATTTTCGCAAGGTGTTTTAATAGGCCTCCTTGCAACCTATACATGCTGCTTCTAGACCAAAGAACTAGGTCGAAACCTGTCACCCCCTTATTCTAATACTGTCATTGCGAGGACCCCGAGCAAGCGGCCGAAGGCCGCGCGTCGAGGGGGACGAAGCAATCTCAAACGAAGGGATTGCTTCGGTCGCCCCTTCGGGACGACCTCGCAATGACAAACATTACTGCCGTTTTTTGCGTAATACGCGGTCTACTTCGCGTTTCGCTTCTTTGGCTTTTATCGCTTCGCGTTTGTCAAAGAACCTCTTGCCCTTCGCCAAGGCGATCTCCACCTTCGCGAGGCTCTTTTTAAAGTATATTTTAAGCGGGATCAGCGTCAGTTTTTTCGCGGAAATCTTCGCGAAAAGATATCTTATCTGACTCTTTTTAAGAAGGAGCTTTCTTGGCCTCTTCGGGTCTATTTCGTTGCCTCGGGCGAATTCATAAGGGCTTATATGCAGATTGTGCAGTAAAATCTCCCCTTTTTCAACCCTCGCGAAGCTATCCTTAAGGTTGGCGTGCCTTTTGCGGATAGACTTGATCTCGCTTCCCCTAAGCTCTATGCCCGCCTCGAAAGTTTCTAATATGAAGTAGTCATGGCGCGCCTGCCTGTTCGTGACGACAATTCCGTTCTCCATATAAGCACCTTCCGTTGGACTATTCAATATAACACAATCTACCCCCAAAAGCAAGCTCACCCCTAACCCTCAATCGCGCGGGTTAACCTACGCGATTAAACGCGGTTTTTGAAACATTTTAAGCGCGGCGGTGGATTTCACTCGTTTGGAGCTCGTATATTTCTTCGGCGGCGTCAAGGCTGAAGGGTTTGACAGGGGTGAATATAAATGTTCCGTCCGCGTCCGGATCCTTTTCTATTATTATAAATTCGGTGTCCAGCTCGGACGGCGTTTTGCCGTTACCGATAGCCATCGCCAGTAAATACATCTCAACAAGCCTTACGCCATTATTCCCCAGGCATGCGGTGTTCACACCCACCAGTAAAGCCCTGTCATCGGGTTTTTCGCTTTTCAGATTTTTGAATTCGTCAGATTTCACGGCCTTCACTCCGCCCAGGACAATGATATTTGAAAAGGGCGTTTTCGGGTTTTTTTGGTCCTTTATATCGCGCGCAACCTCGTCGCCCTCACCCCGCACGAAGAGCACATTGTCCAGGCCCTTTCTCTCTAAAAGCCCCGGCAATCGTTCGATCTCGCGTAAAAGCGGCGTAATTATCGTCCCATGCCGGCCTTTCATGTCTGATATCCAGCTTGTATCGAGGCCGAGAATGATTTGCTCGCCGGCGGCCCTGGCTTTCTCGGCCCGCATGATAAGCTCATCCACGAAATCCGTGGCAATATTCTTTTCTCTGGCGAGGAGGGCTTCCTCTGCAGCAGGCGAAGCGAGCGCTTCGGACGCGTGATCCATGGGCATTACCCAATAAAGCTGGTCTTTTTTCGGCCGGGGCGGCAGAATTTGGTAAAAAACATTTAATTCGTATATGCCAAGTCGCCATACAGAATATTTTCCAACTTTTAATTTATTAAACCGCGGCAACGTAAGTCCGGGCCCCTTTGTGAACTTAATACCGCAGTTATCAAAGGTGGCGATATTCGGGTTTTTCAAGCCCGCGAAATATTTAACAGCTCTTATCCATTGTGCCCGGTCTAAAATGAAAGCCCTCTCAAGATCGCAATAAACGTTACCCCCCTCTTCGCAGGCGCCAAGGGCCTCTTCCAGGGCAAAGATTTTTCTTTCTATGTGACGGCATACATGCGTACCGAAAATAACTAAATCGTAAGTGTCACGGATGGGCAATTTCTTGTTTAAGTCACAAACGACAAAACCGGATTTAAGGCGCTCTATATATATATCCGCCTCTTTCGGGGTTACGGAAATCCCTTCCTCTTCAAATCGCTTCTTTAAATCCTCGGCTACTTTGTATAACAAATCCTCTTTCGCCAGGGCTGTAATCTTAATTCTGTCTCCGTATTTTTGCATTAGCGTAAACGCCTCAAACCCCCGGCCCACGCCAAGCATCAATATCCTTACGGGCTCGTTTGGTTTTTGCGCCAATTTTCTTTCTATTTCTTTCGTAATATTACCGTTATACGCCCTGTCGAGCGCGTCAAAACCTCCATTAATGTGCTTTTCCTCTTTGTACGGATTTCCGTTATCCGATAGATCTCCAGCGTTCGGCTCTCCGCCTCTCAATTTCGCGAAATCACGGTCCTCAATCGATAAGTAAAGAAGCTCTTTAGAGAAATTTCTTATCAGTTCGTCGCAATCTCTTTTTCTTTTCACGATTCCTAGCTCTATCCGTCTAAGTTTTTCGTTAACCGTTCTTTCGTATGCGGTTAAGTCTTCTGATTCCAAAAATTCTCGTCGTCCACGCTCGGCATCCCTGTATTCTTTTCTTTTTACGCAGTATTCGGCGTATTTGCGTTCCGCTTTGCCCAGTTTTATTCCCAAGGGAGCAAACCTCTTTTTATTGTTTATAATGACAATAAGCATGGCCTCGATTGTTGCTTCAATTTCCTTTTTTTTCGTATCAAATGGATTCAACGTAAGAAAGCCTTCTTTTTCAATCCGTGAACGATATTTTTTGGCATATTTCCGTAGGTAATCTTGTAAAAGCAGATACGCCCTGCGATAGGCGATGTCGGCTAATTCTTTCGCTTTCGGCAGCTTCGCGACAAGCGAATCAAAATAAAGTGCCCGCGTGCCCAGTATCGCAACCCTTTTAAGCATCAGTTCAACGCTTTCTTCCTTGCCTCCTGACTCGTCTATAAGAATCCCGACTGTCTTCCGCGGATTAGAAGACCATCTTGATAAATACGCTAATCTGAAAGCATTTCTAAGGCTATCTGTAATTTGAACGTTTTGAAGCTGAAACTGAATAAAAATGTCATCGAGCAAAATATCCGGGCATTTATTAAATATACGCTCTAAAATATATTCGGCCTCCATTACAAGATCGCCGCTGGCACTCGCATAGGTTGCTACAATACTCGGCAAGGCCTCTTCAATCACAGCATACGCTTCGGATACCCGTTCTCCCGAACCTGTGCCTCTGCCCCTAATCGCGCTTATGGCTTGCTCTATCTGTTCAAAATCATTCATCCCGGTGAGCGCTTGTACTTCTACGACGTCTTTTCCCATAACGCCAATATCTGTAATATCCGCGACATAGCCATTCCTAGAGAATTCCTCTATTGCCCTTTTTCTGTCCTTGCGAATATACCTTTTGATGCTTTGCAAAGTGGGCGCATGTCCATCTTTTTTCCACCTCTTATAGGCAACAGCCACCTTTTCGTTAAATTCATCATCCCTAAAACCATATAGCGCCATAATCTCGTGGACGATCGCCACGTCCTTCTCGGCAGCTGAATCGCATATGTTTAATCCGTACATAGGGCTTGCGTGCGCGTCAAATATTGTATCTTTTCTTCCTACGTGAAGCACGTTGACATATCCCGTCTGCAGTCGTTCCTCAAAAATCTCCCAGGGCCCGCTGAACCCCAGGACTTCACAAAAAAACTTCTTTATCTTTGCGATTTCCTCGTATTCTCCGTCGGCATCGCCATAATGATGCAGTCTGCCCCTGTTGCCGCCTGCCTTCGCGTAAAAGCTCTCTATGAACTCGTCTATGAGTATCTCGTGCATCTTCCACCTGACGTAAGCGCGGATGTTTTTATTTTGAAATACGTCCACGATTCTGCGGCTTGCCGGTACGTTAAATTTCTCCAAAAACTCGCGCAGCCGATCGAGTTGTTCGTGCGTGTATATTTTAAGCGGCGTAATCCGGCGTTCATACCACATCCTTCGCCGGGCTTCATCAGACCACGGATCTGGCCCGAACAACTCCTTAAAAGTCATTCGCATCCCGAGCGCGCTCAGCCTCGCGAAATCCCTTCCCTTCCCCGCGGGCGGGGTAAGTTCTTGTTTGTGCTGTTCTAAAACCCTTTTACATCTTGTCACAATTTGAACTATTCTTCTTTCATCAAGACCGAACCTTTCAGCGATTTTCCGCCGCTCTTCACCCTTAAGGCATAATATAAAGATATCGATATCTCTCCGTAGATTCCTGGAGTGCATGCGCCCGGATAAAACAGCTCGTACGCTTCCCTCCTCTTCTTCCGTAAGGGCTCTTCCTTGATAAAGCCATGGCCGCGACACATCTTCTTTTACTATATCTGCCATATAGCCGGGGTGGTCCAAATCAATATCTTCTTGGGGAACTATTACTGAATACGGTTTTTCGGGTCGTTTTTTCGTTCCGGTGCCTTTTAGCTTACGAATGAGGTCCAGCATGGCGCCTTCTATTGCGCCAATAGCATGTTTACCGTTACGGTCATGACTGCCTACGTATGTCGAAAAAGATACGCCTCTATCAGGATCAAAGTTCTCGGCGCACTTGTATAGGGCCCGTTCTCCGGCTTGCCGGAATTCATCTTCGCCTATGTCAGGGTTCCTGGCGCTATATTTTCTGACATAAAAGGTTAAGATATAGAGGTGAGCTATTGCAAGCGCGTCCCTTGCGGCCGAGTTGCCGCGTTCCCGGATTTCTCTTCCGAAGGCAAATTGCGTTTCATTGGTTAATTTATGGGTCCTCAAAAAAAGTTCCACGGTATTTCTGTTCACGCAAAAATCCATGTGTTCTTCTATGATTCCGCACACCACTTGCCAGTCGCATATCTTTTCTTTCCATTCTTTATTCCCGGACGTTAAATCCTCTATGCCCACTTCCTTCTTCAATTCTTTCAAAGCATTGGCGTAGGGTTTAGGTGATTTTGCGCTGCATAAATAATGCTCGAGTAAACTCCTTAACGGCTTGCCGTGTTTACGGCGTTTGCTTGCGAAACAGGCTACGGGTTTTCTAAAATCCGCCGGTATGAGTTCGCCTGCCTTTTTCTTCAATGCTTTCGCGAGTGCTTCGACAAATTTTAGCTTTACCTCAGGAGGGGTTCTTTTCCATTTGATTTCATTTTTTTTGAAAGCCGCAAGGGCTTCTTTGTAACTTCCATAAGGAATAACGGCATCTGCTAAGTTTCTTATACCCAATTCTTTTTTTAGGTCTTTTATGGCTTTCGTAGTTGTTCGCCTTTGCCCTCTACGGCACATATAATGTCCGCATAATCGCGTTAAGTTATTTCCTCCAAACACATGTACAGACTTTTCAAAATCCGCCGGTATGAGTTCGCCTGCCTTTTTCTTCAATGCTTTCGCGAGTGCTTCGACAAATTCGAACTGTATTTCAGGAGAAACCGCACCCCATTTAATCTTTATACCCTTTCTCAAGTGTGCCAAGACTTCCTCGTAATTCCTGTAAATACCGGTCGGTAGTAAATCTTCTATGCCCAGCTCTTTCTTTAGTTTTTTCAGAGCCTTCGCGGGCGGGTAACCGTAAGAAATGAGCAATCCGGCCAGGGACTTGTCTTCAAATACGTTTAAAAATTGATCGAAATCAACCGTGCACAAAAGTCCGGGCTTTTTCCCCAGCTCCTTCGCCAGCGCTTCAACGAACTTACGTTGCACGTCTAAATTGGTTTTTGTCTTCCATGACATATATTCGGCCTTAAATGCTTCCAGCGCCTCTTCAAAATCCGTGTAAAATACGCCTAAGAGTTTGTCTATTTTCGCTTTTAGTTCTTTGCGCCTGGAAAGCGGGACCTTCGCGCCGTATGAGGCGAGAATGCCAGGCACCTTTGACAAACGATTTCTTTTTTCTTTATTTGATATCCATCTCTGAACTGTAAGAAAGTACTCGTAGTGCCGCCCGCGGCCCTTATCCTGCGCTCTCCTTCTATCGATGAGGCCTATGGCAAGTAGTGTATTTATATCTTGCTGTATAGTGCTTTCCGCGCGGTTTAGGGCTTTTGCGATTTCTTTTTTCATAAACGTAACGGGTTTTTTTCTCGCGCCCTGCGCCTCGAGCATGTACTTGAATACGGCATGCGGCGACCCCGCGGGCGGGCCGGGGATTACCCCGCGAAGAGCATCCAGAATAGTGGGCGCGCCTTCGATGGGTATGGACACTTTTGATAGGTCCTCTGCCGTCACTTCGCCCGACGCATGAAACTTAAGGACATGGGTTCGACCGTCGTCTTTTCTTACGTATGGCAGACAAAATGCGCCCTCCTCCTCGCGTAAATCCCGCCACCTGAATCTCGTAAAATCTATATCAGGGAGGTCCCTTTTGATAAGTGTTTTTAATCCGCGCGGGCTTAGCCCTAGACGGAGCGCCTGGCCGATAAGCTCACTTAGGTAGAGAAATCCCACATCCTCGGGAAAACCGTCTTTCAGATTCGCTATTTCGTCTGTGTTTTCGATAATGACATAGAGATTTCCGCGCTTTTCAATGCTAATCAGTGGCTTGAATCTGGACGGCGGGGCGAGGGCAAAGGCGAGATCATTAATCAAAAACAGGCACACCATGCCTACTGATAAAAATCTTTTCAATACACTATTTTTGATTTTTAACATATATGGCCTAATATAGCATAAGATAATAGGCAGTGTGTCACGGAAATGTAACAATTTTATCGCTTAACATTTATATATTGTGTAGAATGTCTTGGGGCTGGATTTGGTGAAAATAGAAGTAGCGCGCACTTAAGTGCGCGCTACTTCTATAGGGCGCTACTCCGTAGATATCCCTATCTTCTCTCGTATACCGTGCCGGTAATCCGAACGGTTATTTAATGTCTTCCCTGCCGGTCGCCTTCTTTATGCTCCTGTCTATGCTCTGCAGGGCCTTTGCGACACCCTCTACGGGTTTTTCTATCGTGCCTTTAACGCCTTCGCCGCCTGCCTTAACGGCTTCCCTGCCGGATTCAGCGGCTTCTTCCCCGCGGCCCACAACCGCATAGCCGGTAGCTTTGGTAGTTTCGACTACGGCTTCCGCAGTGCCCTTACCAAGGCCGGCAGCGCCTTCCGCGGTACCTTCTACAACGTCCAGGGCGCTTTTCCCTGTTCCTTCAACCGTCCCCCCAACCGCATCGCCTGTGTCTTTGGCAACCCTTTTTCCGGCCGTAAAGCACGAGGCAACAAGCGGAACGAGCGCGATAATAAGTAAAACAACCAGTGCCCTCTTCATTCTTACCTCCTTTTCCAAATGGTGCGGAAGGAGAGAGTCGAACTCTCAAGGCCTTTCGGCCATACGGTCCTGAGCCGTACGCGTCTGCCAGTTCCGCCACTCCCGCGTTAATACCTCTCCCGACACTTAATCAATATGCCGCGAGGTCGATATTGCGTTCCTTTATTTTGTCGATAAAACTTTTATCACAAAGAACATCCGATTCCTCTTTATGCTGGCCCGGATGGCAGCCAAGTTCTGTCAGGCCTTCTTTAAGGCCGGAAATCGCCGAGAAAAAATCTTCCCGCCTTAGCCTGAGCGCCCGGGCGTGGCCTATAAAATAATCGTTATGCTTTATGCCCCGGGCGGCGAGAATGCCCCGCGAGGCGCGGCATGCCGAAGAAAGCAAAATGTTGCGCATCCACCCGACGGGGTTTGAAAGTTTCTCGGAAAAACTTAATTTTTCCAGAGGGAAGCGCGCGTATTCTATGCCTTCTTCTTTCATCAATTCCGCCGCCATTCTGAATATTCCGGGAACCATGTGCACATGCTGATGACTGTCGAGGTGCGTTATTTTGAAACCCGACTTTTTAACCTTATAAATCTGCTCTTTGAAGTTCGCGTAAAGCTCATTGGCATTTACAAGTCCCGTAAAATATTTCAAAAAAAATGATTTATAATCGCCGGCGGCGGCGAGATGGACGCCTATTTTGTTTATGCCGTTTTCCCTCGCCAGCCGGACGGCATGCCCGAACGCCTCCGCCCCCGCCAGTAAACTTATATCCGTAACCGCGCCCCGGCGGTAGCATTCCACAATGCTTTTATTCGCGTCCTCCGACAAACCGTAATCATCGGCGGTTATTATAAGCTTTTTTGACATTTGAATTTCAGCATATCCCTGAGAGTCGCCAGAATAACGGCGGGCCTTGATATGTAAGAGACGCCCTTTTCCCTGTGTTTGAATATAACGGGGTATTGCTTTATGGTAAAATTCTTCCTCATGGCCCTTACGAATATTTCAACATCCACGAAGGGGCTCTCCGAAATGAGGTCCATGCCGAGAAGCACTTTCTTTTTGTATATTTTAAATCCGGAATTTATGTCCCTGATGTTTGCCCTGAACAAAAACTGGATAAGGAAATTGTATACTTTTGACATTATCACCCGCTTCAGCGTTTCACCTTTTTTGACCCTGCTGAAAGCGGTCACGACGTCCGAGCCGTCAAGCAGGCTGAGGGCCCCCTTTATATCCTGGAAGCTTATCGGCAGGTCGGAATCGGTATATATGACAATGTCTTTCCGGGCGCGTTTAAGCCCTTTCTTTAACGCCCCGCCGAATTTTGTGTTTACCTTAAGGCGTTCGACTTTTATGCGCGGGTCCCGCGCGGCCATTGCGTCGGCGATCATGGCGCTGTCGTCCGAAGAAGCGTCGTCGACTATTATGATCTCGTAGTCACCGGTAAGCTGCTCTGCCATCTGCGCAAGTGACTTTACCACAGCCTCTATGCCGCGGGCCTCATTATACATCGGCACGACAAAAGAGATGCTGTTAATATTCATCTTTCGATCTCATCATAAGAAATTTACCGTCCTCCGGCATTTCATTCGTAACAATAATTCTATTCCCGAATCTGCTCACAACGTATGTTGCTTTATCGTAAGGCCTATCCCTGCCCTCGTAGAGCTGGACATGGTTCTTTTCTTTGACGACGCACCAGACGCGATTTTTTTCCTTCAAAAACCTTGTGATAACATAATGGGGGTGAACGTCGATTATGTCTTCCGAGCCCGTGTAAAACGCCACGCCCCTTATGAATTTGGTTTCCGCGCCGATTTTCTCTCCCGGCTTCGCAAGCCCCATCAATTCCCCCGAAACTTCTTTGCTTGATTCGTACCTGCCTATTCCCGGCAGAACGATGTAGGATAAAGGGAGCATGATGATTATAAAAGACGCCATGTATATTATGAGGCCGGCGGTATGCTTACGCCTCAAAAGCGCCGCTATGAGAATAACCATGAGCAGGACAAACACCGCCCCGGCGATAAGGGCCTCTCTTGCAACGGAAGGATATTTTATTCTGACTACGATGTATATCCCCGCTACGCCTCCGATAAGAAGCGTGAAAAACAAAAAAAACGATGCTTTTATGCCGGCGGCCATTTTGCGCGTAAATCCTTTTTCCAGAAAAACATCGATCATTCGTCCTACGGCCAGCGCCAGCGCCGGAAAAATCGGAAATGTATAGGTAGGTAGTTTCGTCCTCGAAAGCGAAAAGAATATAAACACAACGAAAAACCAGACAATCAGGAAAATGTTCACCTTTTTGATTTCTTCATTCGCCCGGCGCATCATCTGCCATGCGGCAAGCGGCAGGAATGCGATCCACGGAAAAAAACCGGCGGTTAAAATCGGAACGTAATAATAAAACACGTCCCCGGAGGCGTGCTCCGGATGCAGGAACCTTATCACATTGTGAAAACCGAAAAATACTTCGATAAACTCCATGCCGTGCGCCCCGTACATGAGAAAGTACCACGGAAGGGTTATGGCAAGAAAGAGAACGGCCCCTTTCAAAATGGGGATTTCTTTTATTTTTCCGATTTCCCCGGACAAGAGAAGGTAAATCCCGATTATCACGACGGGCAAAAATATGCCTATTGGCCCCTTGGTAAGGACGGCCAGGGCCAGAAAAATAGACGAAAGAAGATACCACTCCGGCTTCCCCTTCCCGCCGTGTGCCCCGTAAAAGAAGAATAAAAACGCGTACAAAATAATGACGCCCAAAAGCATGTCCGTGACACATGCCCGCGCCAAAACAAGGTACATTACACTCGTTGCAAGAATTATACCCGCGAGAAAACCCGTTCTTTTATTTACGAGTGATTTCCCGAGCAGAAAAACTCCCACGACTCCCAAAACGCCGAACAGGGCGGAGGCAATCCTCGCGGAAAACTCGTTTATGCCGAAAATCTTAAAGCCAAGCATTACAAACCAGTAATAAAGCGGGGGCTTTTCGAACTGCGGCTTCCCGAATATATGGGGCGTGAGAATTTCCCGGCGGTTCAGCATTTCTTTGGCGGTCTCGGCGTAAAATGTCTCATCGGGGTCCGTAAGCGGCATTGCGCCGAGGCCCATCGCAAAAAGCGACGCGCTGAATAGAACCAGTATGATTATCGAAGTACCTGTTCGCATCTTGCCCTTATTTTTGTGTAAATCCACGAAGCGGCGATAAGCTTGCAGAGAGCGCCCGGAATAAACGGGACCACCCCCGCAAGGAACGCCTGCGCAAAACTTAATTTATAGCCTACCGCAAGCCAGGCGACGCCACAGGCGTAAATCGCGAGAAGCCCTATAAGCATTGCGAAAAAATTATAGAAAAAACCGCGCGAATCGCGTCTTTTCTCGGAAAGTTTGCCGATAATGAAAGAAGCCGCCACAAACCCAACCAGGTATCCGCCCGTCGGGCCGGCAAAATGCAGGATCCCCGCGCCGTATCCCTGGAAAAGCGGTATCCCCAGAACGCCAAGCCCCACATAGCCCGCCTGCGCAAGAACGCCAAGCTTTCTTCCGAGCACGGCCCCGCATAAAAGCACGAAAAAGGTCTGAAGCGTTATCGGCACGGGAGTAAAAGGAAGCGGAATCCTGACATACGCCCCGAGGGCTGTCATCATCACGAAACTTACGACAAGAATCGCCCTTACCGCGGCCTTATTCGCTATGACTTCTCTAGCGTTTAATATTGAACTTATAGTACGCATACCCCCCCTTCAATGAGCACCGGACTTATGGAAATCTTTGATTTCCATAAGTCCATCTTCTATGAATTTCTTCTTTGAACGTGCGAATTGAACCCTTGACATTTTTCAACAAAAATGTCAAGGGTAAATTCAGCCACAAACTTACGGAAATTGTAAATTTCCGTAAGTTTGGGCTTCATTTAGGGTACTACAAAACCTACCTTTTGTCAATTCCGTGTTTTCCAATTTTGTTTCTCCGTCATTGCGAGGACCCCGAGCAAGCGGCCGAAGGCCGCGCGTCGAGGGGGACGAAGCAATCTCAAACGAAGAGATTGCTTCGGTCTGCTTCGCAGACCTCGCAATGACGGAGAGGTAAAGTGCCCACAATATTTTACATTATCCTAAAACTCCACACCGGCGCCGGCGAAGGCGGCAAAGCCCGGCATCTTAATTTCGCCCTGCTCGCAGTATTCGGTATTGAATACGTTGGAGAGCTTCAGAAAGAGATTTGCCTTGCCTTTTTTGAATTCAACGTCTTTGTAGGTTATCAGATCCAGCAGGAAATATTTTTCGTATCCTTGCCGCTTCCTGAAGGAGAAATTCAGCTCTTCGGTAATGCCAAAAGGAAGGGCGCACTCGAGGTTCGTGATCAGATTATGCTTCAGATATTCCAGGACGTACTTTGAGGTTATCCCTTTTTTGCTCGGCCCTTCCAGAAAAGCGTACCTCAAAGTCACGCTCTTCAGAAACCCCGTCTCTATGAATTTTTCAAGCTCAAGCTTAAGGCGGCTTTCCACGCCGTACATGTCGAATTCGCCTATGTTTTCCGCCTGCCAGGCGCTCGACGGGCTTTTTCTCATCCAGTCAATAATCTTTTTGGTGTTCCGCAGAAATACCGTAGCGAAAACGGAGGCGCCTTCCGAGGTATAATTTAAACCCGCTTCATAATTCCACGCCTTTTCGGATTGTAAGCCGGGATTTCCCTTATTCGCGGCGGTTGAATAATAAAGCTCCGTGAAGGTAGGCACGCGAAATGATTCGGCTGCGCCGGCCCGGATCGTAAGTTCCGGAAAAAGCGCGTATCCCAGGTTCAGCGACGGCGAAAAGTGCGTCTTGAATGTCGAGTAATAGTCAACCCGCGCGCTCGCGTTCAAAAACAGGTTGGCTATTCTATTCTCGTACTCGAGAAACGCGCCGCTTTTCACCCTGCGGTGCTTACCCATGTTCGTGCTTGAGATTTTCTCATTTCCGACGAGCCCTCCGAAAACGACAGTTCCGAATTCCGTCCGAACCCGCGAGGTTATTTCCCCTCCGCACATGTCGGTGGTATGGTCGTTTCTTGAGAAACTCTTTCTGTTCCGGTCGAGTATAAATTTATCCTGGAGCCGCTTCCAATAAAAAACGGGCTTGATCAATACGGTGTCTTTTTTAATTTCCGCATCGGCGATTAAAAGGCCCGTATTTATACTTTCTTCCTCGTTCGGATATAGATTTGAATAGAAATTGTCCGCGCCGAATTTTTTCGTAAGATACCCCAAAAGGCAGCCGAACTTCACGTCATCAAAAGTCAATTCACTAAACGAGGACGCGGTCAGCATGTCGAATTCTGTCTCCGGGGCAAAACCGGTGCTTCTTTGCCACTCCACGGAATTTCTCGTCTTAAGCGGGCCGGCCGGGATGTTGATGGATGCGCTCCCTGAATAATAATCCCACCAGCCCGTGGTCGAGGAGCCGAAAATGCGCAGCTCATCCCCCGGCTTCCCGGGTATGATGTTGACAGCGCCGCCGAGCGCGCCGGAACCGTAGACGCTGGAGGCCGGGCCATAGGTTACGTCCACCCTTTCCATATCGTGCATCGTAAGCGGTATATCCATGTTGTGGTGCCCGCTTTTCGGGTCGTTTATACTTATACCGTTTATCAATACAAGGTTCTCCTCGAAAGGCGCGCCTCTTATGCTTATATCCGCCTGAACGCCGTAAGGGCCCCTTGTCCTTACATCCGTAAGCGAAAAATCGCTCAAGATCGACGCCGCGGAGAAATGCGATAACGCCTCACTCTCCCCGAGAACGATGGAATCCTCGCTTCGGACCGGTATCTTCCCTTCTTCCCTCGAATAGATCCTGGTGGACGTAATCACAAGGGGCCTTAGTTTTATGTTTTCATCGGCGAAGGAAACGGCCCGGATCGGAAGAAACAGCAAAAGAATGTAAACCGCTATTTTGCGGGAGGTTAACAATATATCCAAAAAAAAATTATTTCTTAACCGCATCTCTATATAAGCCAATAAGCCTTTTTGTGAGAGGGCCCGGGGTTCCCTTTCCGACGGTATAGTTATCAATTTTTGTAACCGGCACGATTTCGGCAAGCGAGTTGGTAAGAAATATTTCGCTTGCGCCGTATAAAAATCTTTTTTTTATACAAATTTGCCTGACTTTTATCTTTAAAATCTTTTCCGCAAGGCGGATAACTTCTTCCCTGGTTATACCCGGCAATATACCGCACTGAAGCGAAGGCGTATATATTTTTTTTCCTTTCACCAGGAAAACATTCGAGCTTGAAGCTTCGCCCAATATTCCGTCGGCGTTTACAAGTATCGTATCGTCAAATCCGTGTTTCTTAGCGCTTTTTCGACGCAAAATATTCGGGAGATAATTCAGCGTTTTGTGCTTTGCCGTGGGGCAATCCCGGCCGGATCCTGTCCGAGAAACGGATACTTTGATTCCCTTTGTATAAACAGTTTTCGGAGGGCCCTTATACTTTAGCGTGTAAATTACAAGAAATCCCCGGGATTTACCGCGCGGAACCAATAGGCCCCCCGAGGCGCCGCGCGTTACGATTATCTTTATATATGCGCCGAGGGATAATCTATTTTTTTTAAGAAGTTCGTATACTTTTTTCTCTATCTCTCTCCTTGAAGCGCTCGGACGTATGTCGAGGGCCTTAAGCGACTTAAAAAGCCGGCAGGTGTGTTTTTCCAGCCGGAATACGGCGCCATTATAGGAACGCATGGTCTCAAAAATACCGTCGCCGTAAAGGAAACCGCGGTCCAATATCGGGACACCGGCCTTATTTAAAGGAATGAATCTTTTGTTTAGATAAGCTACGTTCATATGAAATTGTTTCTATCAGCGCCTTGGCCTTGTCGAGCGTCTCTTCGTATTCCTTCCCGGGGTCCGAGTCATAAACTATGCCCCCGCCTACCTGGAAATATGCCTCTTTGCCTTTTATGATAAAGGCCCTTATCGCGATAGAGGTATCCATGTTGCCGTCGAAGCCGATATAACCTATAGAGCCGGTATAAACCGATCGTTTAACCGACTCGAGTTCCTCTATGATCTCCATGGACCTTATTTTCGGCGCCCCCGTAATGGAACCCCCCGGGAAACAATTTATAAGGCAATCCGCCGCCGAAACGCCCTCGCGCAGCCTCCCCCGAACGGTTGAAACAAGGTGAAAAACAGTCGCGTATTCCTCGCAGGCCATAAATTCCGAAACATTTACGCTTCCGTATTCGCAAATCCTGCCGAGGTCGTTGCGCTCAAGGTCTATGATCATGAGGTTCTCGGCCCTGTCTTTTGCGCTCAAAATAAGCTCTCTTTTAAGCCTTGCGTCCTCCGAAGGGTTTCCGCCGCGCGGCCTCGTCCCCTTTATGGGCCGCGTCTCTATCCGGCGGCCCTCTTTTTTCAAAAACCTCTCGGGCGAGGCGCTTGCTATTTTTACCTCGCCGAAATTAAGAAAGCAGGCGAAAGGCGCGGGATTGATGGTTCTTAAAATCTTGTAAATATCGAAAGGATCCGCGTTTAAAGCGACCTTAAACCTCTGAGAGAGATTAACCTGATATATGTCGCCGGAGCATATGTACTCTTTTGCCCTTTCAACTGCCTTTATATACGAACCCCTCGTGAAATTTGACTCGAGTTTTCGAGAAGATAACGTATTGCCATTGAGAGCAATCTCAATGTGAGATTGCTTCGGAGCCTTCGGCTCCTCGCAATGACGCCTCACCGATGCGATTCGATTCTTCAGCCTCTCCAGCCGGGCCGTCTGCCTGTAGGGCCGGCGACTCCCTTTTTCCGGGAAACCCGTAGAGATCGCGAAAAAATCCCGGCTCGAATGGTCGAAGGCCAAAACAGTATCGTAAAAACAGAAGATAGAGTCCGGTATATTGATATCATCCGCGGCGCGGCCACCCAGCCGCTTCTCCTGCCCATGCATGCGTAGACAGGGTTCGTTAAAATCTTTAAGGTCGTAGGAAAAATAGCCGACGCCGCCGCCTGTAAAAGGAATCACGGAATTTTGAGAATTTATTTTAAATTTAGAGAACAGGTCTTTCAGCGCAAAAAACGGGTTTCCCCTCAGTTTTTCTTTTCCGGTTATCCAGTCCAGTACAATGCGGTCTTTTTTTGATTTAAAAATAAGGAAAGGCTCTATGCCGATAAATGAAAACCTGCCGAGGGCGCCTCCGCTCGTCGCGCTGTCGAGAAAAAAACTGTACGGTGAATTTTTGAAACTGGTATAGACAGAAAGGGGTGAAATGTTAAGTTTTATTTTTTCTACGATGGGCGAGCCGGAACAGTGCATATTTGCGCTAATTTGCGTTCCCTATCTGTGCTTATCTGTAAGATTGCTTCGCCCCGACTCCGTCGGGGCTCGCAATGACATCTGCGCTAATCCGTGTATTACAATTTTACCTTCATCGCCCGCGGCGGGCAGCCCCTTACGCACAGCTCGCAGGCAATGCACTTATCGGCTTCGAAAATAATCTTCATGCTTTTTTTGTCCATGTAGAGCGCCGCGGTCGGGCATATAGTGATACACGCACCGCAGTGGGTGCAGCGCTCTTCGTCCCTGGTCACATCCTGGCTCAGGGGCCGTACGTCTACGCCGATTTGCTTCAGGTATTTCATGCCCTCGGCGTATTTCTCTTTTTGCCCGTCCAGTTCTATTACGAGCTCCCCTTCTTCTTTCGGAGTTACCCGCGCCCTTAGGATATTGAAAGCGAGGTCAAAATCCTTAACGAGCTTATAGACGATGGGTTTATCAACCAGTTTCGGCGGAAATTTCAGAACGATCTTTTTTGATATCATCGCGCACCACCTTGAATAAGTTCAATCTCACCTATACTGCCTATTTTGTCCCTATATATTACCACACATCCTTTGACACCTTCAATACTTTTCGCAAAATCCAGGGCCGCCTTTATATCGGAGGCGGTTTTCACCCTGTTGCAGGCCGCCGTCGCCGAGGCGTCAGCGAGCGAGGCATCGGCCGATATGACCGTAACGGCGTCTGCTTTCCCGAAACTTAAAGAATGCCCCACGGTGCCGCTCGAAGTGGAAATACCGGCCGGCGTCGCCCCGGGCCTTATCTTTATCGCGACCTTCCCGCTTAAAACCGAATCACCCGCGTATATGCCGATATTTCTTTCCCTGTCCGTCTTTATGAAAATATCTCCCCCGTTTTCCAGTATAACCTGATTGCTGTATTCAAGGAGGCCCTTTCCGACAAATCCGCTTATCGCGCCCGCGACGGCCGCCATCGGCCCTACGCCCGCCGCGCGTGTAGAGGCGAGCATCGCTTTTACTATTTCCGCCGCGTTCTCGTCCGGCGGCAGGGGTTCCAATGATTCCCGGAATCCGGGATTTAATTTTACGTAATCCGAGATGTCTCTCCTGTAGCGGCGCACAAGCGCTTCGACTTTGCTTTTTAGATTCTTTTCGGCCGAGATAAATATATCGGTTTCCTCTTCGCGCACCGTGAAATTTATAAGGCCGGTCTCGGCCCAGCTGCGGTAAAATCTGGATTGGTTCATATCTCAGCTTTCGCTCGTCATTGCGAGGAGGCCTGAAAGGCCGACGAAGCAATCTCTTCGTTTGAGATTGCTTCGCCCTTGACATTTTCAATGTCAAGGGCTCGCAATGACAGGTATTGGTTTTGTTAAAATATAAAAACGGCCGCGGATATTACCGTCGTGTAGCTGCCGTCGGGGCTTACAACGGCTGACTGGGTAATGTTAGTGGTGCGGACTATCTTGTCGCTTATGCGGAATTCCTCTTTTTTCTCATCCCAGTCCTTGTCTTCCTTGTAGTCTATGCCAAGTGTCGAGGCAAGCATCGAAACCGCCAGGTCTTCGGCAAAATCGCCGGCGAGTTTTTCGGTTTCGCCGAAGGCGTGGTGCTCGCTCAAGTACCCGTACGCGTTCGGGTCCGCCGGCTTTGCCAGGCCGATGGAAGAAGCTATCAGCCGGTGGGGCTCATTCGAGGAGCAGCGCGCCATAACGACGAACGTGATCATCCCCGCAACGAGCTCCTTTACGCCCTCGTTTTTCGATATTATTTTACAATCCGGCGGCAGAATGCTGGAGACGGCGACAAGGTTGCACTTTTCTATGCCGGCGTCCCTTAAGGCAAGCTCGAAACTGCGCAGTTCCGTGCTGTGCGTCCCGACGCCTTTAGTTAAAAACATTTTCTTCGGGACAAGCAGTTGTTTTCTCGAAACGAGTATCATCTATTTTCTTCCGTTAAAAAATACATACCCCAAAAGCCGGTAAATAAGTTTCGCGGCCAGGAAATCGGGCGCCACCAAACCGTCTTTCGGGGATAATTCAACCGCGTCAAACCCTACCACTTTTTTTTCTTTCGCTATCATTTTCAATAAATCCGTAAATTCGTACCAGCCGAGGCCGCCCGGTTCCGGCGTTCCCACCGAAGGCATAATGGAAGGATCGAGCGCGTCTAAGTCTATTGTTATGTAAACCGTGTCCGTTAGAACCCTGGACGCTTCCTTTTTCCAGTCGTGCGTCTGAAGGATATCATGGACGCTTATAACTTTCAGGTCCGGCGGCGAGGTATTGAGGAAATCTTTCCCCTCCTGGCTCAAGCTTCGCGTTCCGACTTCCACGACCGGACACACCTCATGTATTCTTCTCGCGGTGCAGGCGTGATTGTATTTTGACCCTCTGTACTCATCCCTGAGATCGCAATGCGCGTCGAGGTAAAGCACCGAGAGATCCTTAAAGGCTTCTTTTGCCGCGCGGACGGCCCCTACCGTTACCGAGTGCTCGCCGCCCAAAACGACGGGAAATTTGCCCGCCTGCAAAACTTCGCCGACGGTGTCTTTTACCTTGTCTATAGCTTTTTCCGGGGGGGCGGAAAGGCCGAATTCCAATGGGGGGATCGTGTAAATACCTATTTTGCAGGTTTCGACCTGCAATTCATCATCGAGGCGCTCCATGTTTGCGGAGGCGTCGATAATAGCGGCCGGGCCGCTGCCGGTGCCCTTACCGTACGTGACGGTGCCTTCATACGGCGCCTGAACAATGCAGGCTTTCGCTTTTTTAAGCCCTGCGTAATCGCCGCTTACGTCACCGAATCTTTTCTCTAAAATTACTTCTTCCATTTTCGGAAAATTTTCTACTCCTAGAAAAACTATATCACTTTTTTCGCGAAAAAACAAGCCTATTGTGAATTTTCTTTCGCGCGGCCCTTATGAATAATCTTGACAAAAAAAGGGAGTTCTGATATAAAAATTAGAGGGGGCGGGCCAAGGCCCAAAGAAATGGATAATTTATCATATAAGGAAATTGAAAAT
>Ga0163203_1000125_pt1 | contig 19568 bp, 22 predicted proteins | sample PL_2010_330m_FD_113534 | JGI IMG/M metagenome (GOLD analysis project Ga0163203, IMG submission 113534) | Freshwater microbial communities from Powell Lake, British Columbia, Canada to study Microbial Dark Matter (Phase II) - PL_2010_330m | ecosystem: Environmental > Aquatic > Freshwater > Lake ... | reverse complement strand
GTATAGAAGCTTGCCTACGGCTGCTTGAGTCGGGAGTAATGGCTCCTCGGTCCACCGGATCAGCTCGTCGTAGCCCGGCGAGTGCACGATGACGTGCTCCATGTAGGCGTCGTAGATGCCCTCCCTGGCGGGTCCCAGGTTCTCCTTGCTGATGACTGGCCGGACGTTCTCCACCATCCTTGTGGCGTAGTGCTCCTCACTCAGGGCCTTCCTCACCTGGTCCCGTATCTCGACGTTCCCGGCGTAGATGAAGGGAAGCGGATAATCCTTACCGAACCTGGGCTTCACGTCAGCCGTGTTGACCAGCTCCGCCATCTCAAGCACCTGGGCCACGGCGCCGCCGTCAGTGCCGCCCGCCATCAACATTATGTCAGGCTTGAGGGACCTCAGCCTCGCTATCTTCTCGAAGTGGGGTCTCCTGTCGTCCTTGGAGAACTGGTCCATGAGAAGCGCCCCCGCCCCGAGGGCCGCCCTCTGAGCGCTCTCGCCGCTGATTAGACTTATGACTCCGCCCACGACCATGTGGAGGCCGCCGCCTGTGCTGCTCGAGGCCATGAAACGGTGAGCAGCGGAAGGTTTGTCCCCGTCCAGAATCTTTTTTCCTGCGCTGCCCTCAAGCTCAGCCAGAGCGGTCTTCACTCCAACGGCGACATCGAGAACCGGGGCCTCCATCGTCGTCATGGTCTCCGAGACTCCTCCGAGCCTGTAGCCGCCCGCCGTCCTCTCGACGAGGATGGCTTTCGTCGTCCTGCTGTCGATGTCGACGATCAGATAGGACTCTTCTTCTAAGCCTATGTTATGTCTCTCCTTGGTTACCTTGAGTTGACCCTCAAGGAACCCTGTATGAATCTCCGAGACACAGTTTATAACTAACACGTTTTAATAATAAAACCATGTTTTTATATTCAAACGAGCATTTTAATCGTGGTGCGTTGAATGGGTGAGCCACAGATGATCGTCCAACCCATCACACGGGATGCTTTCAAGCTGCTTGAGGACGAGACCCGGCGGCGGATCGTCTTCATGCTGAGAGACGAGGTACTCACGGTGAAGGACATAGCCCGGAGGCTGAGCCTCACTCCCCAGAACATCTATCACCATATGAACAGGCTACAGGACTCCGGCATAGTGAGGCTCAGCTACGAGAGAAGAGACGGACACATCATAGAGAGCTTCTACTCCACGTCCGCGGACAACTTCGTGTACAACGAGGACAGGATACCCGAGAACACCGTCCAGAGCTACGTGGACATACTCAACGGACTCAACGAGCTGGGGCACGGACTAGATGTGAACCTGGACGCCGCGAGCCAGCTAGAGGAACTATACACGGAGTACCTCAGAGGAGCCTCAAGCGACGTGCCCCGCGACGACGTCTGCATGGTGTGCAGCTTCTCGGGGTTCTTCATGAAGTTCGGCCCCATGAACAACGTACTCCTCAGAAGAGTGCTTCACTTGGCAGCCCTCCTAGAGATGACCGACGAGGAGTTCGGCGCTCATCTCGATAGGCTCGGCGAAGTGAGGAGATTCCTGAAATCCATGAAGAAGGTGGGGTAGCCTACCATGTTACCCGGTAGGGCATCTCGTTGAGGCAGACGGCGCCGTTCCTTGTGACCAGCACGATGTCCTCGATGTGGCCCCTGTAGTTGTTGTCGGCGTCCCTGCGCCCCGGCTCGTAGGTCAGGGTCATGCCCGCCTTCAGGGGCTGGTTGTCTGTCTCGATGGGCCCGAAGCTGGGGGCGTAGGGCATCGTGTAGTCATGGACGTCAAGCCCGACCTGGTGGCCCGTCCTGGGCGTCGGGAGGAACCCTAGCTCCCTGTTTATCTCGTTTGCCTTCTCCAGCACCTCGTTCCCCGTGGCGCCGTCTCTGATGTTCTTGATGCCCTCGATCTGGGCCTGCATGGCGCGCTCCATGTAGTCCTCGGTTTCCTTCTCCCAGGTCACGTGCCAGTTGCGGCCCATGTCGCTGCAGTAACCCGATTTCAGCCTGACGCCTACGTCTATGCTGAGGGCGTCGCCGTGTTTCAAGTACTCCGTCTTGTTCTGTTTGATGAAACCGATGCTGCTGTCGAAGCTGTACTCGTAGGCGCCCAGCTCTATGAGGTTGGCGTCCAGCTCCCGTTTGAGGTCCTCGACGCTGCGGCCAGGCCGGGTCTCCTCGATCATCACCTGGACCCCGTCCTCGGTAATCTCTATGGCGCGCCTCATCTCGGCTACCTCGTACTCGTCCTTTATGCTCCTGAGCTTGAAGACGTGGTCGCTGATGTCCCGTTCAGGTGTAACGGGTACACCCAGCTCCTTGGTCATCCTGTAAGCCATCTGGGCGCTAACGGTGCTCAGGTCGAAACATATCTTGTCGGGGCTGTAGGGCTTTAGGGCTTCCCGGGTGCCGGCGATGTGGTGGCCCTTCTCCTGCTTGATGGCTATGACCTTGCTAAACTCTCCCGTGGCCTCCACCCGCGGGGCCCCCCAGTGGGGCATAACCAGCGTGGTGTCTCCCCCTGTATCCATGACGAAGGTCTGGTGCTCGTCGCCCAGCGCCATGGGTAAGACGTATATGGTGTTGCTCGGGTTCTGCCTTATCACCTCGTTGAAGAACACCACGACCTCGTAGCCCCTTCTCTCGGCCTCCTCTAGAATGGATTCGCGTCTTCTCTTAATAGACTCCTTTTGATCCAAGAACTCACCGGATAGGAAAAGGTGAACATGGTTAAGACATTTACCCAGACTCAGGCGAAGTCAATTCCTTATATCTCAAGCGGAGTCATACAAGCCATGCTCAACGATCTTCATGGAGAAGGTCTGATAATACACCACTGGGACACGGACGGGTTATGCTCGGCCGCCCTACTTCTCGGCTACCTGAAGCCGAGGAGCCTAGTGAACATGTGCCCCACGATCGGCGCCTTCTATCTAACAGAGCAGGAGATCGACTACGCCAGGGGCTTCAGCTACGTCATAGTCGCGGACATGGCTCTCCCCGAGGCCGATGTGCAGAGGCTGAGCGAAGAAGCCCGGGTAGTGGTCTTCGACCATCACCACCAGAAGCCGATCCAGGGCGTCGAGCACATAAACCCGGTCGCCCACGGCGCCGACGCAGAGGACTATCCTTCGTGCACCTGGGTTGTCAAGGAGAAGCTGGGGCTCCCCGTCAGCATGCACGTCGCGCTGGGGTTCATCGGCGACCGCGAGCACAGAATCATGGAGAACCCCCGCTTCAAGGAGATCACCGAGAAGTGCCTATCCGATGACGGCGTCACGTTCGACGAGGCGCTGACGCTCGTGGGGCTCATCGACAGCAGCTACAAGGTTGGAGACAAGGATGGAGTGGAGGAGGCGCCGAGGCTTCTCAGAGGCTACACGAAGCCGGACGACATCAGGGGGAACAGCAGGTGGCGCGAGAACATGAGGCTCTTTCAGGAGAGGCTCGGCGAGATACTCGCGGAGCCCCCCGAGGACGTGGATGGCGTGCTCTATAAACGCCTCGACACCGGGTACGCCGTCATCTCGGCGGTCACACGTAAGCTGGCGTGGGGCACCAGTCAGGACACCGTAGTGGTAAACACCGGCTTCTTCCCAAGCCACGACCAGCTCTACAGCCGAAGCACCCACTTGGACATGCAGCCAATGATAGAGAGGGCAAAGGAGCTGGGGTTCAACGCCGGAGGCAAGGAAGACGTGCTGGGCGCCATAGTGCCTAAAGAGATGACGGGGTCCTTCGTCGAGGAGCTGTACAGGTTCTTCAAAGAAAAATAGGGGATTAGGTTCTCCTCAGCACGCGGCCGGGAGCCGCCCCTGTGTGTTTACCTTTCTCGACCACGACGTCGCCGTTGACGAACACGTACTCTATGCCCTTGGGGTGCTTGTTGGGCTCGACGGGTGTGCTCACGACCTTCAGCTTGTCGAGGCTGAACACCGTTATGTCTGCGTAGCTGCCCGGCGTTATGGTGCCGCGTCCCTTGAGGTTGTGGTGCTCCGCGGCGGCGGTGCTTATCTTGTATATGCACTCCTCGACGGTGAAGACGTTGAGCTCGTTGACCATCTTGTCGATGAAAGCCGGGAAGGCGCTGTAGGCGTTCCTGCCGGGCCTCCTGTACGGCGGCTTCTTCATCCTGTACTCTACGTCGTAGACGGACTGGTCTAGGCTGAGGCTGCCGCACCTGTGCTGGAACATGAGGGCCCTGTACGGCTTCCACGGGAAGTTGCCGGTGTCGGCGGTCCCCGCGGTGTAGCCCGTGGCGTCCGGGTCCTCGCAGATGAGGTCGAACCACGTGTCCAGCTGCGGCTTCTCCCGCTCCGCAGCGATCTGGGCGACTTTCTTTCCGATCAGCTTCGCGTCCTTGTGCTTGCTTACCCATATGTTCTCGGCCCACTGGGGGTTGCTGTTGGGGCTGTACGCCAGCCTGATGTACCACTTCCCGTTCTTGAGGGCGTCCACGATCTCCTCACGGTAGTCCGGGACCTTGAGCCACTCCGCGAACTTCTCACGGCTCCCAGACTCCCTGAGCCAGGGCGTGAGGATGCTGCTGAGGTATGGCATCACGTCGAAGCCGCCGCGGAGGAACCAGGGCATGCTGTCGAAGCTGATGTCCAGGCCCTCCTCGAGGGCGTCGTCGAAGTACTGGAGCGTTGCCCTGATGTTGTGCTCCTCCATATACTCGTGGCCCTCCGGCACCAGCCTCCAGCCGGGGGTGAGGTGGGCGATGTTTGTCTTGACGCCGGTGACGCGGCAGGTGTTGATGCTCTCCAGAAGGCCGTCCACCTTGTTGCTGCGGGCGTCCCCAAACTTGACATCGCGCCTGCGGCCCGTCCGCCTCCAGTGGGGGCAGTAGACGCCGCCGTACTCCTTCATCAGGCCGACGCACTCGTTGATCTCGTCCATGCTCGCCCAGACACCGGGGTCGTAGTCGAGGCCCGTGCTGAGGCCGATGGCGCCCTCCCGCATGGCCTGGTGGATGCGTTCCTTGATGCTCTCCAGCTCCTCCGGGGTGCTGTGGCGCTTGTAGTCGTTGCCCATCACGTTTATCCTGCATGTTCCCTGGCCTACGAGGGGGGCGGCGTTCATGGAGACGCCCACCTTCTCAACCCGGTCCATCCACTCGCCCAATGTGTTCCAGTCAACTTCCCACCCGTAGTGCCTCTTCATCAACTCGTTTACGTCCTCGCGGGGGAAGACCTGGTTCTTGGGGTAGTACTTGTGGGGCTCCAGCTCGTCTATGTGCTCGCTGGCTATGCCTGGGAGTCCCATCATGTCGCCGAAGGGTCCCTGGCTGCCTCCGCACTCGCCGCCCACGAAGGTGGTGACCCCCTGCATCAAGTAGCTCTCGGCCTTCGGGAAGAAGAGGAGGGTGGAGTCCCCGTGGCTGTGGGCGTCTATCCATCCCGGCGACGCGTAGAGGCCCTTGGCCTCCACCACCTTCTCGGCGTCTCCCTTCACCGCCCCCAGAGCGGTTACCTTGTCGCCCTTCACGCCGACGGAGCCCTTGTAGGGGGCCTTACCTGAGCCGTCGACGATGTAGGCGTCTTTTATGATCAAGTCATACTCGTCTGACATTATTCATCTCTCCTTGAATGAGATGCATATTAGTACGCATGGACTATTAAAACTCAGAGCCCTGAAGAAAAAAAGAGGGAGTTAGGTTACGGTGACGAGGGTTGTCTCGAAATCACCCGTCTCCAAGTTGTGAACCAGTATGACGTGGGTTCCCTCGCTTGCGTCGGGTATCTGTATCTCTATGGCGAAGGGGTCTGCTTCTCCCCCGAGGAGAACCACGTAGTCCCCCGGCTCGACGCTCTCGGGATAACAGGTAAGGTCGCTGGGACCCGAGTTAAGGCCCCAAGAGAAGTTGAGAAGCCCTTTCTCGCCGTCCCATTTTCGCTGCTGCTCCCAGTAGACCTTCACATGAGGCGTGATCTGGAAGCTTGGGTCACCCTTGTCGCCCTTGGGCCCTTGTTCTCCTTGTGGTCCCGTGGACCCCCGTGGGCCCGTGTCTCCCTTCAGCCCCTGTTCTCCTGGTGGCCCCTGTGGTCCTGTTGGCCCCTGTGGGCCCTCGGGTCCTTGTGGCCCCTGCTCTCCCTGCGGCCCAGTTGGGCCCGGCTCCCCCGTCGGTGGAAGGAACGCGTAGGTGACCCCTCCGCCGAAGACTAATCCAATAACTAGCCCCGCTAGTATGCTCCGTGTGTCCATGAATCTTTATTTTTCTCTGCCCTTAAAAACGGATTCCTGTTTCCAGTGAGTCAGGGATTTACCTATTGAAGGGACTCGACGAGTCTCGCCCGCTTCTCCTCGTACTGGCAGAGGAGGGCGTCGAACTCGTTCCTCAGTCTCCTGAGCTCCTCCAGCCAGTTGACGAACTCGAGCATGGACTCGTCGAGCTCGGGGTTCTCCCTCTCAACCTTCAGAGCCATCTTAAAGAAGAATTTCTCAATTTTCTAATTCAATGAATCTATGTATGGATGATAGACACACAACGGTGACCAATAGGATTCGAGGAAAGACATCTCTAATGCATGGCGGAGCCCTGAGACGATCAAGCTGAAAGGGGTGTTGCTCACCATGGCGCAACATCTTTACCCCACCCCCTGTTCTTTCCATGCCATGAAGAAGGATACCCTCGACCTCTTGCTTCTTGGGGTAGCCCACTCGCTGAACCACAGCCTTTTCCTCGTGCTACCGCCTCTGCTTGACAACATCACAGCGGATCTGGGCGCCAGCTTCAGTACCATGGGGTTGATCGGCACCTTAACTTTCCTCACCTACGGCTCGGGCGCCCTCATCGGCGGCCCCCTCAGCGACAGGCTGGGGAGCCTCAAGGTTGCGAGGATAAGCATAGCGCTGGGCGGAGTAATGACGGTATTATTCCTGTTCGCCGACAGCGTCTTCGTCTTCGGGGCCGGGATGTTCCTCATGGCGCTGTGGGCGAGCTTCTACCACCCGACGGCCAACGGCCTCATCGCTAAGGCGTTCACAGAGAACACCGGCGGGGCCATGGGCACCCACAACGCCGCAGGCAACCTCGGGCAGGTGCTCACCCCGACGGTGGCCTACTATCTAGGGGTGACGTTCAACTGGCGCCTGAGCTTCGTCTTCTTCGGCGCGTTGTCAGTGGCCACCGCGGCTTTTCTGAGCCGCATAGAGGTGGACGAGGGGGAAGTGTCCGGTGAGAGCCAGTCCTACTTGGAGTTCATTAAGACGCCTGGACTCTGGATGATACTGCTTTACAACGTCTTCGTGGGCTTCCTCTTCAGGTCTGTTGATCTCTTCTTCCCCTCCTTCCTCAGCGTGGAGAAAGGGTACACGGGTGGCCTCGCGGCGGTCGCCAACAGCGGGATACTGCTCTTCGGTGTGGCGGGTCAGCTGCTGGGGGGCATGGGCTCGGACAGGCTGGGGCAGACGAAGACGCTGCTGATAGCGTCCGTCGGGATGGCTCTCAGCCTCATGCTGCTCATGGTTCTGCCCACGGGTACACTGGGCGTCGCCCTGTTCATCGTGCTTTACGGTGTCTCCATGTTCGGGCACCAGCCCACGGTCACCAGCATGGTGAGCAGGCTTTCGCCGCGGCACATGATGGGCCTGGCCTACGGGGTGATGTTCTTCTCGGCGTTCGGCGTCGGCAGCCTCTCCACGACGGTGACGGGTTACCTTGCCGACAAGTATAGTCTAACGACGGCGTTCTGGCTGAACGCGGGCGTGGGGGCTGCGCTGCTGGCGGTGAGCGTGCTGATATATCTTAAGATAGACGACAACGCTGCGAATCGATGAGTTTACTCTTACTTTCCTCGATCACAATTTTTCTGTAATGTATTACCGATACATCTATTAATATCAGATATTCTGTTAATACTTTGAGAACAAGTATGTCTCAGATAGTAAGCATTACCAGCAAGGGTCAGGCGACGATACCTAAGGAACTCAGGGAAAAATACGGCATGAAGGACAAGGCCATCGTCATGGAAACCCCGGAGGGCATCCTGTTCAAACCATTGCCTCCCCCCTGCAGCGAAAAAGGCTCCCTAAAAACCCTCCTCAAAGACAAGACCGCAAAAGAACTGGTGCAGGAAGCAAGGGAACACGAAGAAAGACGCGAAAAGAAGGGTGAATGATCTGAGCGTCGTCTTCGACACGGAGCCGCTGCTAGCATTCTACAGGGGGGAGCCGGGAGACACGGAGGTGGAGCTGCTGCTGAATCAGGTGATAGAGGGCAGCGTCCAAGCCTACATTAACATAGTGAACCTCACAGAGCTATACTACATACTGCACAGGTACAGCCCCGAGGCCGCGGAGGAGAAGACAAGGAACCTGAGAGCCTACGGGATCAAGGTCGTGCCCCTCGTAGACGACACGCTATGGAAGCTGACGGCAGAGATAAAAAGCAGCCACCCGATGAGCCTCGCGGACGCCTACGCAGCCACGACGGCTCAAATGACAGGCTCGAAGCTGATCCTAGGAAGAGATCAGGAGTTCAATGGCCTATCCATCGAAACGATGAGAATTGGGGAACCCTGAAAACAGCGTTCAATGATGATTCCTCGCCTCACATTTCTGTAAGTCAGCACATGCGTATCTAAAGGAAGGTTAAGCTGTTGACCTCGTGAGGTACGACAGCACCCCCGTTATGGTCTTGGAGTCCATTATCTCGTTGTCCTCGATCATCTTGACGACTTCGTCGAAGCCGTGGCGCTCGACTGTGATGGACTCGTCTTCCTCAGGGTGCATACCCACCGGGCTCAGCCCCTCGGCGACGTAGAAGTGGATGACCTCGCTGCTGTACCCGGGCGCCATGTAGCAGCTGAGGAGCCTACTCCAAGCGCTGGCGGCGTACCCCGTCTCCTCTTGGAGCTCCCTGACGGCGCAGCCGTAGGGGTCCTCGCCCGGCTCCAGTGTGCCTGCCGGTATCTCCAGTAGCGCCTTCCCGGCGGCGTACCTGTACTGGCGTACGAGCACCAGCTCCTCCCCGTCGACCGGCACTAGCCACTGCGCCGGGGTGGTCCACGATGTCCCTGACGGTCTCCCTGCCGTTGCTCAGCCTAACCCTGTCCGTCTTGAAGCTGAAGTTCCTGCCCCTGTGCAGCGTCCTGGATTCTATGGTCTTCTCCACGGCGTGAGCCTCCCCTGTCATGGTGGTTGTAGTGGGATAAAGGGTTCTAGTACCTGCTGTGTCCCCAGTACCTGTCCGTGGTGTCGAAGAGGGTCTTCATGCCGCTGCGGCCTACGGCGGCCTCCATCTCCTCCTGCGCCATCTCCAGTATCGCTGCCTCGTCCACGGTCTTGACCTCCCTGCCCTCCATCAGTATCTCGCCGTCCACGATCACCGTGTCCACGTCGCCGCCGTTGGCGAAGTAGGTGACCCTGTCCACGGGCATGTTCAGCGGGTACAGGTGAGGCTTCCTCATGTCCACGAGTATGATGTCCGCCTTCTTACCGGGCTCCAGGCTCCCGATCTGGCCGTCGAGCATGAACGCCTTGGCGCCGTCTATGGTGGTCATCTCCAGGGTCTTCCCTGGGGGCAGCACCCTGCTGTCCCTGAAGTGGCGCCTGTGGTACCTCATGGCCACGAACATGTGACGGAACATGTCGAAGCTCCTGTCCGGGGCCCCGGCGTCGCTTCCCATGACGACGGTGACGCCGGCGTCTAACAGCTCAGGCACCGGGCACCTGGCTAGTATGGAAGCGACGGCGCTGGGGTTGTGAGCGATCTTGGTGCCGGTCTCGGCGCATATCCTGATCTCCTCGTCGGTGAGCTCGGTGCTGTGGCTGAACAGCGACCGGGGCCCGGTTATGCCCAGCTTCTCGTGGCAGAACTTGACGGTTCCCCGGGTGTGGCCGTCCATGGTGAACATGAGGTCGTGCTTCTCGGCGAGCCCATAGGCGGCCTCGGCCCTGTATTTGAGGCCCTCCAGCTCGGCTCCCTTGATGGGTTTCCTCTCGGGGTGAGGGGTGGGGAGCATCATGGCGACGTTCACTCTCCCACCGGCTCCCCCGTGGTTGGCCTCGATGACCTTCCTGCAGGTCTCGATCTGTTCCTCGAAGCCGACCATGTGTACCGTCTTCTCGTCCCCAGACCATGAAGCGTACCTGGAAGGGAAAGGCGGTCGCCTAGGCCCGACGGCGAGGAAGGATCGGACTCCGATCTTCTCGACGGCGTCGCAGTGTCTGGCGGCGTAGACGGGGTCGTCGCTGCGCATTATGCTGTCGCCTCCTCCGAGGAAGGTGACGCCGCAGGTGGTGCCGAACTTGAGGCGCTCCAGGTTGAGGAGGAGGGCGTCTGCCTCCCAGAACTCCGCTGTTGAGCCCTCCGCGTATATTACGTTGCATGCTGGGTACCAGGTCTCGTTGTGCATGCCCAGGCTCCTGAGGAGGCTGTGGCCGGCGTGGCTGTGGCCGTCCATAAGGCCCGGCATCACCACCATCTTCTCCGCGTCGATCACGGTGTCGGCGCTATAGCTTTGGGTTAGCTCAGCGGTCTCGCCGACGTCGAGTATCCTGTCCTTCTCGATGGCGACGGCGCCGTCCATCAACACGCGGCGGCTCGGGTCCATCGTGATGACTGTTCCGTTCTTGATGAGTATGTCGCACATGGTTTCATTCATCCCTGGTAATGGTGTTCACCAAAAGGCGTCACGTTCCGTGGTGCACCCCTATACCCTTCTTAATGTTTCATAATCCTTATACCATGAACTTGAAATTACCGACGGAGGGCGGCGAACCTAGCCCCCCAGAAAACATGGGAAAAATAATGCTGCCCTCCACCCCTCTTTTCAGTTCACAGCCTTTACCATATATCCTACTGTTTATAGAATATAGGATAAGTGAACGGAGAATCTATACTAGGCACGCTCGCTTAAAAAGCGGTAAGTGACGGATTTTCAGAGCATATAATCGTGTCCCGTATGAGACAATATCAACGTGTTTTGTCCTAAAGGATACTGTTTTATGGGTCCCCGCCCAAGCCTTAAACGAGATTCAATGGTACGTAAAGCAATAATCATGGGGGCCGCGGGAAGGGATTTCCACAACTTCAACACCTTCTTCAAGAAGAACCCAGGATACGAGGTGGTCGCCTTCACCGCCGCCCAGATATCAGATCTCGACACAGGGGCCGGCGTCGAGAAACGAGTCTACCCCCCGGAGCTGTCAGGCCCCAGGTACCCGGACGGCATAAGGATCTATCCCGAGACCCAGCTCACCAGACTCATCGAAGAGCTTGGAGTCGACGAGGCCTTCTTCTCCTACAGCGACGTCTCGGCGACGTACCTCCATGACAAGGCCGCCGAGGTCCAGGCAGCGGGCGCCAGCTTCGTTCTGCTGGGGCCAAGAGACACGATGATCAAGCCGAGTAAGCCCCTCATCAGCGTCTGCGCCTCCCGCACCGGCAGCGGCAAGAGCCCCACCTCCAGGTGGCTCGTCTCCCTCCTCCGGGACAAAGGGTACAGGGTGGTGGTCATACGCCACCCCATGCCTTACGGGGACTTGGTCAAGCAGAGGGTCCAGCGGTTCGAGACCTACGAGGACCTCGACCGCCACAACTGCACCATCGAGGAGCGGGAGGACTACGAGCCCCACCTCGACATGGGGGTCGTCGTGTACAGCGGCGTCGACTACGCGGACATACTGAAGGCGGCCGAGGAGGAGGCCGACGTGGTTATATGGGACGGAGGCAACAACGACTTCCCGTTCTATGAGCCTCTCCTCCAAATAGTCATCGTGGACCCCCACAGGGTGGGCCACGAGCTCAGATACTACCCCGGGGAGACCAACGTCAGGATGGCCGACGTGGTGGTCGTGAGCAAGGTGAACACCGCGGACCCGTCAAACGTCCAGAAGGTAAAGGAGAACGTGCGTAAGATCAACCCAGACGCCAAGATAGTGACCGCCAACATGGTCATCACCGCCGAGGACGAGGACAGCCTCAGAGGGAAACGGGTGCTGGTCATCGAGGACGGGCCAACCCTCACCCACGGCGAGATGAAGTACGGCGCAGCCACCATCAAAGCCATGGAGAAGGGAGCCAACATCGTCGACCCGCGGCCCTACACGAAGGGCACCATAAAGGAGGTCTACAAGCTCTGGCCCCACTTGGGCAAGCTGCTGCCCGCAGTCGGCTACAGCCCCCACCAGATGAAGGAGCTGGAGGAGATCATAAACTCCGTTCCCTGCGACATCGTGCTCATGGGAACCCCCACGGACCTCCGGCGATACCTGGAAGTCGACAAGCCCGTGCTCAGGGTGCGCTACGAGTTCGAGGAGACCGAGACAGGGAGCCTCGGCATCGAGGTCCTCAAGGCCCTAGAGTAGGGCCCCTCAGCCTCTTCTAAACATTATATTCTCTGAAACCAAATACATGGCGAGGAGATTCTTTTGGACGAATACGATGTCCTGATCAAGGACGCGACCATCGTCGAGGGTACAGGCAGGAAAGCCTACAAAGGCTCCATAGCAGTCAAGGAAGACAGGGTCGCGGCCATAGGTAATGTGAAGGGCGACGCCGTTAAGACGGTGGACGCCAAGGGCCTCACGGCCAGCCCCGGGTTCATAGACGCCCACAGCCACGCCGACTGGACCCTGCTGTGGTTCCCAAAGGCAGAGAGCTACGTGATGCAGGGGGTCACCACCTTCGTGGGCGGCCAGTGCGGAGGCAGCCCCGCGCCCTTGGGTGAGCACATAAGGGTGCCCAGGATGCTGACGGACCATCTGCCGGAGCTAGACCCATACAAGTACTACTCAAGGCTTCCCTACTATCCGCTGGAGCAGGTAAACGAGTGGATGGAGGAGTACTTCGGCTGGAAGCTTGACTGGGACACCATGGCGGGCTACTTCAAGAGGGTCGAGGAGACGGGCGTAAGCATGAACTACGCGCCCCTCGTCGGCCACGGCAGCGTCCGCACCAAGGTGATGGGTCTCGACTACAAGCGTCACAGCACCGAGGAGGAGAAGGCCGAGATGCGGGAGCACATTCACCAGGCCATGAAGGACGGCTGCGTAGGCATGAGCACGGGCCTCGACTACGACCCCGACGTCTTCGCGGCCCACGAGGAGATCATCGACAGCGTCTCCGTGCTCAAGGAGTACGGAGGCGTCTACTGCCCTCACTGGAGGAGGACGGGGAGGCGACGCGGCGTCGCAGCCGGCCATGTGCCCAACGAGAAGATCACCGCCCTCATGGAATGTGTCGACGTCTACAAGAAGACCGGGGTGCGGCTCCACTACGCCCACCTGAGCACCGGTTGGCAGATATACCCGACGGCGCCCGACGAGCTGGAGGCGGCCAACCTCAAAGCCACCATAGACATGATAGTGAAGGAGAGCGGCGGCGACCTCGACATAACCTGGGACGCCATCCCCCAGATGACCCGAAGCGGCTTCGCCGTGATGCCCTACCTCTGCAGCCTCTACGCGCCTTGGCTCAGGGAGCTGGGGAGCCGCGAGGCCTTCGCCAAGTGGCTCAAGGTCGATGACTTCAGGGAGGAGGTCAAGGACGCGATACGCCGCGGCAAATGGTTCATCAGGGTCGCCTACAACCCTAACACGAATCCCAGGTGGGCCGAGAACATACGAGTCCTCAAGAGCAAGGTTCCCGGCGTCGATGGCAAGAGCATAAGGGAGATCGCTGCGGAGCGGGAATCTGACGAGTGGGACACGTGGATGGACATCATCGCCGAGGACCCGGACGCCCGCGGCGTCACGGGTCAGCTGGAGCCTAGTACGTGGGCCCTACAGTACTACACCCACCCCAAGGGCATGGTGGGGCTGGACACCAGCGTCTTCGACACCGAGTGGGAGATGAAGACCCCGCCCTACACCTTCCCCGGCATCAACACCTTCAGCGCGTTCCCCATGTTCTACATAAAGTACGTGAGGGACAGCAACCTATTCACGCTGGAGGAGGCCGTCCAGAAGACGTCCACCATGGCGGCGAGGGTGCACAACCTGGAAGACCGAGGAGTCCTCAAGGAGGGGGCCTACGCCGACATCGTCCTCATGGACGTTCCGGGCCTCAAGGTACTGGGAGACGAGATAGAGACGAGGCGCCACCCAGAGGGAATTGAGCATGTCTTCGTGAACGGCGAGGCCGTCGTCGAGAAAGGCAGACACACAGGGGCCACGCCCGGCCGCGTGCTGAAACGCGTCTAGGCCTACCCCAACAGGACGGGCTCAACCTCGTCTAGGACCCGCCTAGCCCTATTGGAGAGATGGAGGCGGCAACCTCCCCTTCCATATACCCTGACGAGTACCCCCGCCTTCACCAGGGCCTTCCTCTGCCCGTCGGTGAAGTGTGTCGTCGCCTTCTCGCCCTTATCCACAAGCATCAACTCTCGTCTATAATACATTACGGCGTTAACGAAGCTCTGCTCCGTGGGCGAGACATCTATGGATGAGCTGGGCAAATTCCTCAAATCTCACCTAATCGGCTCAATAAAAAGTAAACTAAGCGGGGTTTAAAATATAGTGGGCTAGATGGGCGGCCCCATGGGAGACTCCAAGGGCTTCACGAGCCTCACCTTGTCAGGGTTCTCCTTGAAGACCCTGATCTGGTCCGCCGCGTAGAGGAAGTGTGCACGCCGCCCCGAGTCACATATAGACTTGGATTCCCCCTCCAGCCACTCCATGAGCTCCCAGAGCTTCACCGACGAAATGCCCCTGACCCTCGCTGACGCCTTCTCGTCTACGGCAAGCTTCATCATGTTGTATAGAAGCACGTTGTCCGCAACGTTCTGGACCTCGCCGCGGTAGCCGTCTTCGTGGATAGCCTTCCACGTGGCTCCAAAAAGCTCGTCGATTACCTCTGCGAGGCCGGGGGCGTCTCCCCTCCTCGCGCCGTACTCCACCAGCCTCTGGGCCCTCTCGGGGTGCAGAACCCTCTCCAGCGTGACGTTGGCGGCGGTCTCGGCTGCTCCGAGGGGGTCGAATGGATACCCCGAGTAGCCCGGGAATAGATCCCTCGTCTGAGGGTAACCCTGTGGACGCGGCGGTATGAGCGTCAGAACCGTCTCGGGTATTGCGAGCACCTCAGGCTGTATGGTCTTTACGAGGATCTTCAGGGCCCGCCGCTGCTCGTCTCCCGGAACGATCCTGGGTCCATCCTGAACGTCGCCCCTCAATGTGTAGTTGTAATATAGTCCCCCCACCAGGCTCGCCGCAGCCTCAACCTGGTACCTGTGAGAGAGGTAGAGCGGGACCAGGACCTCCTCCAGGCGCGCCATGGGCTCCCCGACCTTGATCCTTCTCTCCGAGAAGCCCTTCAGCGCCACGTCTCGTACCCCCAGCATCCGCTCCAGCTCCTCCACCGGATCCCGTCCGTTCACCCAAGACGCGGCGTGGGGATGAGCGCTGGCCGGCCCGGCGTCCTGGCTCGGCGCGAAAAGCAGTCCTCGTTTGAAGGCATCCCTGAGCGTCTCGTCCAACGCCTTCTCCTCGTCAACGCCGTCAGGGAAGTCCTGGTAGCCGTAGGCTACGCTGACCTTGTCCCACTCGCCTACGCCGGTCTCGTACGCGCAGCTGAGGTCTATCTCGCCGTTCTCGTCGAGCCTCGCGAGGGGCGCCGGGTAGTCCATGACGCTGGCCCTGTCGTTTACGTGGGTGCAGTAGTTGTGGCCCAAGCCCAGGGTGTGGCCCACCTCGTGGACGCTGAGCTGCCTTATCCTGGCGAGGGCCGTCTCCATCATCCTGCCGCTGTCCGGGTTGTCCTCGTCGTAGTCCGCAACGAGGCCCTGCGCAATAAGGAAGTCCTGGCGTATACGGAGGCTGCCGAGGCTCACATGGCCCTTGATGATCTCCCCCGTCCTCGGGTCCGTCACGGACATGCCGTAGCTCCAGCCTCTGGAGCTCCTGTGGACCCAGTTGATCATGTTGTACCTGATGTCCATGGGGTCGGCGTCCAACGGGAGGAGCTTCACCCTGAAGGCGCCCCTGTAGCCGGCCGCCTCGAAGGCCTGGTCCCACCACGACGCGCCCTCGATGACCGCGGACCTGATGGGCTCAGGGATCGCCCTGTCGACGTAGTACACGATGGGCTCCACCGGGTCGCTGGCTTTCGCCGCCGGGTCCTTCTTTTTCAGTCGGTGTCTGCAGATGAACCGCTTCTCGATGCTCTCGTCCACTGGGCACGCGTAGTCCATATACGTTATGCCGAAGTAGCTGGCTCTGGGGTCGTACTTCCTCGGTTTATAGCCTTCTCCGGGTAGCTCTATGAGGCTGTGGTGCTGGCGTACCGTCACAATCGTAGGGTCCGGTGAGACCGATTTCACCCAGTCGCCGGGGTTCTCGCCCACATAGGTCAGGGTGGCCTCGAACTCCGTGTTCCTGGGGAAGTTCCTCGTACGCGGCAGATATACCGCGGATCTGGACTCGTCGAGCTCGTAGTCGCCCTGCTCCTTCTCCTTGAGCCGGGTCGTCACCCGTTTGGCGTCCCTGAGAAGGAAGTTTGTGGCATCCACGAGGACCCTCCCCTCTTCCTCCGCCTCCACCTTGAAGCCCCACTGGACGCTCTGGGCGAAAGCCTCCTCCACCGCCTTGACCTCGCAGGGATCGTCGCTGATGGCCCTGAAACCGTAGTTCACCTGTGTGAGCAGCACCTTCGGTCCCACCCTCTGGAACTTCACCACGGCTCTTGCGCCGAGCTGGTTCCTGTCTAGGCCGATGTCGTTGCTGCCGACCCCCGCCGTGAGGCTGTTCACGTAGAGGAACTCCTCATCGAACCTGTCTAACTCCAGCCATATCCTACCCTCCCGTTCATCCCAGTAGAACGTATAGTAGCCAGGGCTGCTCTGCATTCCCTCGACTTTCTCTGATATTGTCGGAAGCTCGGCTACTTCCTTCTCATCTCCCATCTCGATCATGCACCTGATAAGCTGAACTGCGTCCCGTCTAGTTAAATAAGCATCGAGAACGCTCTAAGAAGCCCCTCTATCTACGGATCTTACCCAGCACGATGCTCACAGCCGTGCTGTGGCTGCACGTGCCCTTATCGCGGAACCCGGGGCATGTACACGAGAAGCCTCCGTCAGGCGTCCGCACCACGTTGTACGTCCCGTGGTCGCCTATGACGTTGAACCTCTCCCCGTCGAGGCGCTCCACCCTGCCGTTCCGGACCAGCTTCCTGGCCTTAGCCATCATACGGTCATGGAAACCCCAATAGCTTCTACGCATCCCACATGAAACAACGTGGAACGGCATTTATTACTTTGTCAGGCTCGGCGCCCTAGAGTATCTTCTCGAGGCTCCTAGCCTCCTCTTGATGGACCCTGACTATGGCTTCGACGTACTCGCTTATCTGCATGAGTTCGTCGTCGACGGCCACCTGGTTCTCGGTGATCCTAGACAGAAGGTTGATGAAGCCCAGCGTCTGGAGCTCCTGGTTTATCTGTGTCAGCTGCACCAGCTTAGCCAGCACATCCCGGGCCGGGGGGTCCTGGATCTCATCGATCTGCTGGACTATGTCTGCATACAAAGAGTCGGCTTGGCTCTTCACCCAGGATAACTGGTTCGATGTGCTCGGCTTGGAGGGCATCCAATACCGTCACCCGCTATTAAATAAAAACCTTAGTGAGTTTAACCTCTCCACGAAAACAATGTCACGCCAGACGACGTTCCATTTTTTACATCAATCAATGGGTAAAAAAGAAAAGTTGGTAAAAAGAACGGTAGCCTATAATAGCTTCAAAGCCGCAGGCGACGAGTAGTACTTGCCGTCCGCGAAGAGGAGGGCCTCGTTGATCTTCAGCGCCTTGAGCACTTGGAAGAGCTTCCCCTCTTTAATCTTGGCTGCCTTCATCTCTTTGTAGGTCTTGGGCTCCCGGCAGTGATTCAGTATTGTGACGAAGTCCTTGTCTTCTAGGTATTTCTTCAGTATTTCGACGTCCATTCTTGTCTCACCTGTATAGGCTTAACAAATTACGGTGTCGTATATATAATATATACTTTTTGTGAGGCCCATGAAGGGAGGGGTGCGTGGATTCCCTCTTAGGCATATGTTATCATCAAAATAAATAGAAGTTAACACAAACATGCAACACAGACTGAGGGAAATGTCTCCTCTAAAGGGTATAATTAGTCACCCGTTCAAAGATTATCGTGTTGAGTAAAGTGGTGGGCCCGATGAGATCGATTGTCTCGTTTAATTTTCTCGGTTTTCCGTGTGATGAGGTCTTGGGGTGGCCGGTGGTGGATGTATCTTGTTGTTTATTATTCTAATGTTTTTATGAGTTGTTTGATGATTTCTCCGATTTTTTCTCCTTTTGGTGTTAGTTTTGTGAAGGTGTTTCTTTTTCCGTTTATTATTATGATGTTTTCTTCGATTATTTTTATTTGTTTTAGTTGTTTTGTGATGTTGTAGAATTGGTTTTTGTTTATGTTAGCTTCTTGCATTCTTTTTATTAGTGATGTTCTTTCTAGTTTGTGTGTCTCCGGGTCGGTCAGTATTTGGATGTATCTGTGTGCGCATTTTGTGTTGTCGAGTATGTCGAATGTCTCTTGGGGCTTCATTATGGTTTCATAAATTTAAATATTAAAATAAGATTATGTTTTTGAGGTCCGGATTCTAGATATAGAACATATAAAAGTGTTTTTATGATCCCTAGACCCACTTCCTAATCTTTTTCCTTTCACTGAAAGATAAAAGAACACGACTCTGCGTCTGCGCGTGTGAGAAAGGGATAGCAGGGGCCGTCTGGATGGCCGGAGGCGAATTATCGAGGCTCGTTGAAGGGCTAGTTGACGAGCTCCAGACGGCCCTCTGGATCAGGCGTTACGGCGACCACATGGAGAGGGTGAGGTCGCTGTCGAGGCCCGCGGAGAAGCTCGTCTACCTCTTTCTCGTGTTTTCTGAGCCCCAGAGCTTCACCACCATACGCCGAGCCCTCTCACTGAGTTCCAGGACCGTTGACCGCGTCCTGCGTATCCTCCTTGATCGGGACTTCGTGACGCTGGACCTGAACTACCTGTACTGGGTCGCCCCGCCGCATTGAGATAGGCAGCCTTAAATAACGCTGATCAGGCGGCGCTTTACTTTCCTCGGGCCCGCGCTTTACTTTTCAACTATCTATGAGGAGGAAATGAGTCAAGAACAACCGGACCCGGTGAACGTCCGCTGCATCCTATACGGTGACGTGGCCAGGATGTACAGGGAGCTCGAGAGCAGGGGCCTGGTGAAGAGCGTACGTGAAGCCGTCTCTCAAGGAATCACGACGTACTACGAGAAGGTGATGGAGCGGGATCTGCTGGAGGCCAGGGCCAAGACGAGCGCCCAGCTGGCTGAGAGCCTCTAGGAGGGCGGCCATGGAAGCGAGAACACGGCTCCTGGAGAAGGTCAACTTTAGTGCCGGTAAAGTGGACGTCTCGGCGGCGGTGGCCAACCAGAGACTCCTCGACGGGTACCTGGGGCTCCGAGCCCTCAGCCCGAGCAGCATGGAGGGCTACACATGCGCCGTTGCCAGCTTCACAAGGCATGTCGGGTTACCCCTCGAGGAGGCCGGCGAGCTAGACGTGGAGACGTGGTACAGGGAGGTCCGCGCATGCGGCCTCATGGCCAGCAGCACGGTGATATACGCGGTCTATCTGGAGCTCCTGGTT